>Ga0233425_10000171_pt1 | contig 165483 bp, 186 predicted proteins | sample Watercolumn_Towu_2_FD_181712 | JGI IMG/M metagenome (GOLD analysis project Ga0233425, IMG submission 181712) | Freshwater microbial communities from Lake Towuti, South Sulawesi, Indonesia - Watercolumn_Towuti2014_140_MG | ecosystem: Environmental > Aquatic > Freshwater > Lake | place...
AGATATGAGCAGGCAGTGCCCTGACTGCCAAAGCACGGACATAGAGTATGCGAATGAGGAGTTCTACTGCAAGAAATGTGGGTTAGTGCTGGATTAAAGAGCAAATAACAGCAAAATTGATGCTTTTTTGCTTCCATGTATTCGCTTAGAATTTTTTGGAATCCTTCTTTAATCATTGTAGTCTAAATTAAGTTAAACCCTTTAGTTTTCTCGAAGATTAGCTTCAGCCAAAAATTTCAACATAAAGAAAAATATTAATAGAAGCAGATATTTGCTAATAATATGTCACAGTTCATTGATAGACTATTTAGATTAGTTGGCTTAACAGCAGGAGGAATTGGCGCTGCTGGATTAGGATTAGCTTTGGCTTCTAATCAGTTAGGATTAGGCATCATAATGTTCATTATATTTGTAGTTGGAAGTTTATTTATATCAAATGCAGCAGAAATTGCAGCAGCTGTCTTTGCTATTGAAGCTTTGTTTTTTTGGATACTTGCGGGAACAGAAGCGACTATCACAAAAGTAGATAGTGTTTTTGCTTTGATATTTTTTGTGATTTCTGTAGTAATTCTTGTTTTTAGAAGAATGAATACTTAATCCTGCATTGTTGTTGAAATTTTTATTTGGAAATTCTTTGTATGGATTTGCAAATTATTCATCGAGAAAATGCGAAACAAAATGGAGCAGGGCAGTAAGAAATGGGCGAATAACAAATTTTAAACGAACTTTTCCCTAATTGCCTCAAGCCAAAACCTCAACTTCCACATCCTCCCAAATCTTCCTCTGCGGTGGATTCAATCTCTTTTTGATAATTGACAAATACTTTTTGTCCTTTTCAATGCCAATAGAATTCCTGTCAAAGCTATAAAAAATCAGCTTCTCGGCAGGATGTTAATGCCGCTTGCCAAAATTATGGACTAAAGGCTCTTTTTCGAGTTCCTGCCGGTATTTTGATTTCTTCATTTCCCGAAAACATCATCCCAATGCCTGATATCAAAAAACAGTATACGGTTGCCTTTAACAGAAAATAGCAGTATATAATTGCCGGTTAAGTGGATTCTCTTGTATTCATTTAACGGCGATCTAAGATTTTTATAAGCATTTACTGTCTCTTCATCTCTGTTGATAATTTCCTGTACTTTTTTATAAAAGATTGATGCAAGAACTTTATCTCTCTTGGCAATCTTATCCAATTTTGCCCTAAGAGTGTCATGCAGGTCATATTTGAACATTTTATAGCCTGAGCAATTTTTTAAGCTCAGCGTTGGTCATTACCCTGTGGGGATGCTTCTTCATATGTGATTCGTACATGGCATCCAGCTCTTTCAAAACCATCTCGTTGGGGGCAAGCTCTATATAGTCATTTCCGGCTTCCAATGCCAGTTTTTTCAAGGCTTCACTCCTGTTCCTGAGGCCGAATTTGCCCTTTATTACATCCAGCACCCTTGCAGTATAGTCATCCATCACCATTCGCGTTTGTATCACATTTAATCACCTTTAATCACAAAGAATCACTTACTATTTATAAAGTTTTCCATCGCCTAAAATCGGCATTTTACAGAGAATGCAAAGCTGTAATATAAGCTAATCAATTTCTGCACAAAGCATTTTGATAATTAAAAATCCTATTCCCTGAACTTATAGATGTAGAAATTCTTTCCCTGACCCTGCTTGTTGGGGTACTTGAAGCTCACGGACGAGCTGTCCCTCAGCTTTTTCAGGCATGTCGTAACTGACCCGAGCGATGAGCTAAGCCTGTCTGCTATGTCCTTTGAAGTGAACCATTTGTTCTTGTTCCTTTTCAGGAAAGTGTATACCTCTTGCTGCCCCATTTTATTCAATGCAGGACAACTAATATTTAAGCCTGTTTGTTGGGCATTGCCATTTTTTAGCTCCATTGCAATTGGGCAAAGCTTTTAAACTTCCACATATAACTACTGTTAAAGAGTAAATTAATATGGAAGAAGCAGAAGATTCGGGAGCGCAGGAAGCTGCAGAAGAAAGAGCAAATGAAGAAAGGGAAAGCGAGCCGCAGGACACGCATGATGAGCGGACTATTTCAGGGATTTTGGGCCATCAAGCAGCAGCCAAAGAAAAAAAAGGGGCAGACAAATATTATTCCAAATCAAGGGCAATAAAAGCCGGCTCAAATAGACGGGAATACCAAAGCGCAAAACTCTGCTGCAGCCTGGCAGCTGCTGAAACAGGGCACAGCGCATATTATGACGAAGATGACACGCGAGATGGCGCAGTGGGAATTATCTACCACAAAGACAAGGAAACAGGCAATCTTGAGTTTCTTTTTGAGGAAAAGCCTTTTGACTATCCTGTGCCTGAGGCAAGGGGAAGGCTCTCTTTTGTCGGCGGAGCAATAAAAAGAGGGGAAACCAGCCTTGAAGCCCTGGTGAGGGAGCTAAAGGAGGAAATTGAGGAGCCATTTGCATCAATAGTTCTTGAATCATTGAGAACGGATGGAAATTTTTACCAAAGGCTGCCGTACGAGTACAAGGGAACAAGGGGCTACACTGACATTTATACGATGGAAATAAAGCAGGAAGATAATTGGAATGTTGTAAGATGGGCCGCATTCCAGCACGATGCAGGCTCTCCCAAAATTTTAACCCATAGGAATATGCGTGCGGATGACTTCGCATTTGGATACGGGGAGATTGCGCAAAGATTTGCGTCTGACGCTTTTAATTCAGGCAGCAGGGTATTTGCGCCTTTCATGTACGCTGACAGCATACATCCGGCCTCCAATGCACTTTCTTCTTTTGATTTGGCAAAATATGCAGTTTCTAAATTTTAAAAATCAAAGAAACCTTTAAATATAACCTTAACTCTCTGTTCAAGTTCATCGCCTCCAGTTCAATATTGTTAGATATTCAAATTCTACATGCAAATATTGAAGGCTGATGGCCAAACATTTGTTTGGCATTTGGGGTCTGAAAGTAGCTTTTTAGGCCTATCAGTGCTTGATGTGTGCATCAAGTACTTGCAAACAGATTAAGTTTCAGCTCAAATAGTGTGACAGCGACCAATTTAAAGGAAAGGATCGTTGAATAAAAGCCGGCTAAATCAAAGATGCAAATCTGTGATTTGATAATTCCTGTTGATCCTGCAGGAGGTTGCTGCTATTAGGATTCGACTAAGCCATGCAAGTCATTGCGCAAGCAAGGCAAACTGCTCAGTAACACGTCGATAATCTGCCCTTGGGTTCGGGATAACGTCGGGAAACTGACGATAAAACCGGATATGGAAATCCAACTGGAAGGTGGACTTCCTCAAAAGCAATGCCCAAGGATGAGTTGGCGGCGGATTAGGTAGTTGGCGAGGTAATGGCTCACCAAGCCGAAGATCCGTAGGGGCCTTGAGAGAGGTAGCCCCGAGAAGGGCACTGAGATACTGGCCCTAGCTCCACGGAGTGCAGCAGGCGCGAAAACTTTACAATGCGCGAAAGCGTGATAAGGGAATCCTAAGTGATGATGCAAAGCATCATCTTTTTTTAAGAGCAAATATCTTAGAGAATAAGTGGTGGGCAATACCTGTGCCAGCCGCCGCGGTAACCCAGGAGCCACAAGTGGCAACCACCTTTATTGGGCCTAAAGCGTCCGTAGCCGGTCTTGTAAATTTTCTGTGAAATCGTTGCGCTTAACGTAACGGCGCGCAGAAAACACTGCAAGACTCGGGACCGGGAAGAGTCAGAGGTATTTGAGGGGGAGCGGTAAAATGCTATAATCCCTCAAGGACCACCTGTGGCGAAGGCGTCTGACTAGAACGGATCCGACGGTGAGGGACGAAAGCTAGGGGAGCAATCCGGATTAGATACCCGAGTAGTCCTAGCTGTAAACTCTGCGAGCTAGGTGTTGCGTAATCTTAGGGATTACGTGGTGTCGTAGCGAAGGCGTTAAGCTCGCCGCCTGGGGAGTACGGTCGCAAGGCTGAAACTTAAAGGAATTGGCGGGGGAGCACTACAAGGGGTGCGGCGTGCGGTTTAATCCAATTCAACACGGAGAATCTCACCAGGAGCGCCGGCAGGATGAAGGTCAGGCTAAAGGTCTTACCCAACGAGCCGAGAGGTAGTGCATGGCCGTCGTCAGCTCGTGCCGTAAGGTGTCCTGTTATATTTTTCTGTGAAAAATAATCTGAAAAATTCGCAGAAATTTTGCAGAGAGTCAGGCAACGAGCAAGACCTGCACCTACAATTGCTAACGAGTCCGCAAGGATGATTGAGCACATTGTGGGGACTGCTCCAGAAATGGAGAGGAAGGCGCAGACAACGGTAGGTCTGTATGCTCCGAATCTTCTGGGCTACACGCGCGCAACAATGGTAGGGACAATGGGATGCAACACCGAAAGGTGAAGCTAATCCTCGAAACCCTATCCTAGTTCAGATCGTGGATTGTAACTCATCCACGTGACGTTGGAATCCCTAGTAATCAGGCTTTAGCAGAGCCCGGTGAATATGTCCCTGCTCCTTGCACACACCGCCCGTCAAACCACCCGAGCAGGGTTTAGATGAGGTCCAATTTTCAATTGGTTCGAATCTAAGCTCAGCGAGGAGGGTTAAGTCGTCACAAGGTAGCCGTAGGGGAACCTGCGGCTGGATCACCTCCTTTTTTTTATTATTCAGAAAGAAAAATGAAGACAATAACAGATTTGAGATTGGATATAATACAACTTGAACAAGCGCTTGCAAAAATCAAAAAGGCAATAGAGAATGCAAGACCAGAGTCAATCAAAGTTGAAGTTAAAAGAGACACCCTGGCTCAAATTCAAATAATATATGCATACGCCCAACGATGCGTTGATGATATGCAGAGATTGTTTGAGCAAAAATGATATTACCGAAGAAATATCGGTAATTGGCAAGACAAATGCTTGGAAGAAAATATGAACTGGAATTAGGTCGACATGATGTTGACGAAGCCATAGCATATTTAGGACGCTGTAGTGGAGCGTTTTTTTTAGATCCAGTCAGAAGTAAAGAAGACGAAACAAAGCTAATAAAAGTATATCATGGCCAAGCGAATGAACCACTATTTGAGATCAAACAACAAGAAGGAGAATCAAAAGTTACGGTATCAGGTGTGTCAATTACTTCAAGTATGGTGAAAGATGTCCAGCAAGCTTTGTCTGGACAATGATATTACCGAAGAAATATCGGTAATTGGCAAACATAAAAACTAGTAGGTACTATGTCAGTCAGATTAACAAATAATGAACTTGCAGATTTGTATCTTACAAGAGCAAATCAGATAAAGGTAGCTGCTACAGAAGCTAAAAGATTCGCAGAACTTGTCAAAAGCTGTAGACGACCTCTCTACGATGCATACGGAAGAAGAGGCACTTTGAGAGGAGTTCGAGAAGGAAAATTTGATTTGACTGTTCCGGAAAATCAACAAGGAAAAAAAGTCCTCGAAGAGATTTTGGGAGGAATCAAGAGCCTTAAGGATAGAACAAGATTCAATGAAATGCGACAATTTCGATCAGTTAAAGAAACTGAACAAGTTTATGAGGATGGCGTTATTGCTGATACAGCCAGCGAAGCAATTGGCACAGGCTGTTCATGGAATGGAAGGTATTATCGACCGTTAACTGAAAGAGATCATTAATTTTAAAAAATTACCAACCTAAAATCGGTTAAGCAAAAAAAGAGTGGATGGAGAAAAAATGAACAACTTAGTAAAAACAATTGCTGTGACTTTGTTGTCTGCATCGCCTTTTTTAGTGGACAGGGCAGAAAATCATCCATCTTATTGGGTTGATAAAGTCAGAAATGCCATGAACTCAGGATCACTTTTGGTTTCATCAGCGGATAAAGATAATAGGCATTTAAAAGGAAATCCTGCTTTAGTAGAAACAATACAAAGAAAAGCAGAAGAAATGGGATACAGATTCAATTTCGATGGAAGATCCTATGAAATAGTAAAAATTAGGAGTCCATACGACAGAAATTGAAGTTGCTACACAATCATTGGGCCCGTAGCTCAACCGCAGAGCGCTGCCCTTGCATCGCAAGATAGAAAGGCAGAGGCTTCGGGTTCAAATGCCCAAAAGGATTGAAAGTCCCGACGGGTCCACTTATAATCAAAATGTTGCAAGAAATACTAGATGCAAATCAATTGGGGTTGCATAAAAGAAAGGAGATTTTGGAAGATCAGAGAAGAGATTATGCAAACCTTGATGCAACAGAATTAATGGAATGCGGACAAATAATTGATGCTCCGATTCCAAGAATTTACAAGAGGATGGAAAGAGGCGCATATAGATTAGGTTTAAAGGGAATAAGACTAATATAAAAATTTCAAAAAATATTCAAGAAAAAATCCAAAAATTCACATTCATCAATTCATTTGATGGCAGCGAAGTTAATTCGTTGTTGCCTTCCCGAGGCACAAACTGATCGCTTGGGACGGTTTAGGTTGATTGCAAAAATCGGAGATGTTGGATTGCCCAAATCTTTGATTATTGTCAAATTCATGAGACCATGCATAGGCTTTTGTCTGTAGCATAGGCTACATAGCTGACTGAAATAAGTCAGCAAAACCTAAGCTATTAGGTGGATGACTCGGCTCGAGCGCTGAAGAAGGGCGCGGCAAGCTGCGATAAGCCATGGGTAGCTGCACGCAAGCATTGAACCATGGATTCCTTAATGCGACTTCAGCATTAGATCCGTAAGGATAGGCAACGCAGGGAATTGAAACGTCTCAGTACCTGCAGGAAAAGAAACCAATTGGGATGCTGTGAGTAACAGCGAGCGAAAACAGCATAAGGCAAACTGAATTCTGCATAGAAATGCGCAGAAGATGTGGTGTTTGGTCCATGCGCTAAATTCCTAACCTGGAAAGTCAAAGTCCTCTGGAAAGAGGCGCCATAGAGTGTGATAGCCACGTAGGCATAACTGGGAAGGAGCTAGCATGGTAACTAGAGTACCGTTAACCGGATACTTAACGGGAATATGGGGGGCATCAACCTCCAACCTTAAATACGTCTCGAGTCCGATAGCAAACTAGGGTACAGCGATGGAAAGTTGAAAAGAACCCTTAACAGGAAGTAAAAAGAACCTGAAACCTAATAGCGATAGTCGGTCACGGCGATGAGTTGTGACATACGTTTCGAATAACGTGCCAGGGAGTTTATTTGAGTGGCAAGGGTAATTGTTAAAAGCAAGGACCCGAAGCGAAAGCGACAGGCCCGCAACTTGTGAGGGGCGAGGTACGAAAGTGCCTGAAGTCACTTGGATACGACCCGAAGCCAGACGATCTAACCCTGAGTAAGGCGAAGCGAGGGTAAAACCTTGTGGAGGCCTGAAGAGGTTCTACGAGCAAGTGTTCTTCTAACTTGGGGTTAGGGGTGAAAAGCCCATCGAGTTTGGCGATAGCTGGTTCCTATCGAAATTGGCCGCAGTCAAGCCTTAGGGGAGACAATTAGTAGGGTAGAGCTACGGATTAGGGGCTTAGGTTCCGAAAGGAATCGGCCCCTTGACCAACTCCGAACAACCTAATGTCTAAGAGCCTAAGAGACGGGGAGTGTTGGGGTAAACTTCACTTCCAAGAGGGGAACAACCCGGACTGTAGTTAAGGTCCCAAAATATCGGCTAAGTGTTAAAGGTAGAAGAGCGTCTATTGTCTAAGACAGAGAGGAGGTTGGCTTAGAAGCAGCCACCCTTTAAAAAGTGCGTATAGCTGCAGCCTAAAAGGCTGCTCGCTCGCAACACAGCTTACTCTTCAAGATAATAGGCCTCGAAAATGGACGGGGCTAAGCCGATTACCGATACTATAGACTTGCGAGAGCAAAGTGGTAGGTAGGTGTTCTGCGTGGGCAGAAGTGCATTCGAGAGTTTGCATGGACCATGCAGAAATAAGAATCCTGGCGGTAGTAGGATCATAGAAGAGTTAGAATCTCTTCCACTGAAAGGGCAAGGGTTCCTTGGCAATGCAGTTCAGCCAAGGGTTAGTTGGTCCTAACCAAGCTCATAAATTGAGCAAAGGGAAAGGGCAAGAGGTTAATATTCCTCTACTATTCAAGTATGCGTGGCAACACAATTTCTGTTTCTGACGCTTTGGAGTAGGCTAACACAAATTGCTATTTGTGTTAACTGTCATAAATCAGGGGAGTATCTTAACGATGAGAACCTGATTAAAGGCAGGATGAGCTTCTCTTTGAGGAGTTTAGCTGCTCTCTGGAGCCCGTGAAAAGGGAACAGAAGAAAATCTTGGATAACCATACCCAGAACCAGCACAGGTGCCCCTAGGTGAGAAGCCTAAAGTGTGAAGGGTTAATCCAATTAAGGGAACTCGGCAAATTAGCCCCGTGCCTTCGGTATAAGGGGTCCCTGCAGTTGTGTTGAAAAATGCAACAGCAGGGTGCAATGACAAAGGGAGCCGGACTGTTTAACAAAAACCTAACTGACTGCAAGCCTGTAAAGGTGTGTATAGTCGGTGACGCCTGCCCAGTGCTGGTACTTCAAACTCGGTTCCAACTGAGCTAAGAGCCAGTAAACGGCGGGGGTAACTATAACTCTCTTAAGGTAGCGTAATACCTTGTCGATTGATTGTCGACTTGCATGAGTGGCGTAACTAGGTTCCCGCTGTCCCTAATTGGAACCCTCCGAACACCCTCTCCTGGTGCAGAGGCCAGGGATCTCCAGTGGGAAGTGAAGACCCCGTGAAACTTTACTGTAGCTTATTGTTGCGACGTGAGCTCTGTTGTGTAGTGTAGGTGGTAGTTTACCAATCGCAAGAAAGGCTAAACGACGATGAAACACCACTCTTCGGAGCTTACGTTGCTTACCCAGCAATGGGGACAGCAGTAGGTGGACAGTTTGGCTGGGGTGGCACCCTGCTGAAAAGATATCAGCAGGGCCCAATGGTTGGCTCAAGCGGGTCAGCAATCCGCTGTAGAGTGCAAGGGCAAAAGCCAGCCTGACAGGATGACTAACAATATGGCATCCTGAGTAGAAATACTGGCCTAGCGAACCTCTATGTCCTCCTTGATGGGGGCTAGAGATGACCGAAAAGTTACTCCGGGGATAACAGAGTCGTCGCGCCCAAGAGTTCATAGGAAAAAAGGCTTTAAAATATGCAATTAAAAATTCAATCCGTGATTTGCAAAGCAAATCACAACAGTTACACTCGGCAAAAATCTTCCCTGCCAATCGATTTTTGCCTCGGATTCATTCATTGAATATATCGAGGCTCGAGCGTATGGCAAAGAGCGAGAGCCGAGCGTATATTTTTGTTGCGAAGCAACTGATTGAATTTAAAAAATTGCAATGTCATGTCCTTTTTCCAGAACATATCGACGGCGCGGCTTGCTACATCGATGTCGGCTTTTCCTATCCTAGCTGTGCAGAAGCAGCTAAGGGTGCGGGTGTTCACCGATTAAAAGGGATCATGAGCTGGGTTCAGAACGCTGTGAGGCAGTTTGTTTAATATCTACTGGAGATGTTTGATGTCTGAAAGGAAGGATTTTCTAGTACGAGAGGAACGGAAACCCGTCGCCTCTGGTCCACCTGTTATCCAGCAGGGTAAGCAGGGCAGCTACGCGATAAGGGATAAGCGCTGAAAGCATCTAAGCGCGAAACCCACCTTGAAAAGAGACATCTTAGGACACTTGTAAAACACGAGTTTGATAGAAGCGGTGTGTACGCACGAAGCCACAAGCGACGTGTTCAGCATGCGCTCACTAACAGTCCATAACTTGTAGATTATGCTACTATAAAGCCTATGCATGGTTTTCATTTTTTCTTTTTGTTTTGCATTTATTTTGATTAGATTTATCCCTATCAAAAGAATGGAAACCTAGAAACGAAACGAAGTGTAGTGACTATGGTTTTTGTTTTTTATTTTATTCACTTGTTAAGTCTATAGTGCAAAACTTTACAGGACCTGAAAAGCCAATTCAGAATTACTTATATCTACGGGTGGGCTAGAATCCTGCCTTTATCAAACTCAGCCTCTCTTGCGTGCACTCCATCTCTAAAAAGCGGGTGATTGTGCTTTATGTTCCATGAATAATAATCGGCTGCAAAATTTGTTAGGACTATTCTTGATATGCCAAGCCTGTCCAGCTCGCCATTAAAAGTTTCTTTATCGAAATCCCTTATTATGACTCCGATAATTTCTGGACTGGAAGGACTGCCGTATCCGCCAAAGCTTCTTGCGGCTACACCTGCCGACATTCTTGCTCTGTATTCCAGCAATTTCCTTTCTGTTTGAAGAAGCCCTACAGAATAAGCTGAAAAATCCTGCCTGCTTATCGGGGCCCCTTTATCGAACGAAGGGTGCGGGAAATCTCCCATGCACTCCGATGCCTTCTTCATTTTCTGGCTGAAATCCGCATCTTTGCCGGAGCGGGAAGAATCAACAGCTTCATTGAATTCTTTCTTGAGCTTGAGATAACAGCTCCACAGCTCAAGCGCTTCCCTGCTTTCAGCCCCGTTCAATGCAGCGTTTTTTCCAATAACTGTATCGGCATAGGCGCCGCTGAAAAGCGATGTTTTTCTTAATCCATAAATTTCCCTTAGATTTTTTACCAGTTGCGGCAGCTGGTATCTTCCTTCCTGAAGATCATAGAATGAAAGCGTGGACGAGTGAAAAAGCATTATCCCGAGCATTTTGTTGTAATGGCCGCTGTGAAGCAGGTTCTCATATGTAGGGAGCTCTATGACCAATCTGGAAGGGTCTCTTATTGTTGTCACCACTTTCCACTCTTTTCTCCTTTCGCTTTCAGGTATTCCCCTGAGTGGATAATTTTTTAGGTCATTGAGCTTTTGATGGCCAATTTGAGAATTGATGACCCCTTCTATCTTAAGTATTCCCGCCTTGGGCTGCTCTTTTGCAGCGGCAGGTTTCTTGCCTTTCGCAAAAGCCTCTTGAACAGAATAGGTGGCAGGTGATAATGGAAGTAATGCGAATGCCGCTATGACAAGCTTCCTCAACCCGCCCATAAATGGAAATTGCAATAATCCCTTTATAAATCTTTTTTAGAGGTCGCCGTCAGATGATAATTTTTTATATGGGGACTATTTCTATTTGATTTATGATATGCCTCGGAATCGAATCAACAGCCCATACTTTCGGCTGCGGAATAATTGACAGCAAAAGGAAAATTTACGCCAATGTCACGGATGCGTATAAAACAGAATCAGGGGGAATTCACCCGAACGAGGCAAAGCTACATCATGAAAATGCAAAGGACAAGGTTGTTGAAGACGCTTTGAACGCTGCTGGTTTAAAGTTAAGGGATATTGGCCTGATTTCTTTCTCCCAAGGACCCGGATTGGCACCGTGCCTGCTTGTCGGCTTGAGGAAGGCGGCTGAATTGTCAAAAAAACTGAATGTGCCCCTTATAGGAGTTAATCATTGCATTGCCCACCTTGAGATTGGGAAGATGATGACAAAGGCAAAAGACCCTGTTCTATTGTACCCAAGCGGCGCAAACACTCAAGTCATAGCATATGAAGGTCGCAAATACCGAGTATTTGGAGAAACTCTTGACCAGGGAGTTGGAAATTTCATAGATTCATTTGCAAGATGTATTGGGCTTGGGTTTCCCGGCGGCCCAAAAATTGAAAAATTGGCATTGAATGGAAAAAATTACGTTGAACTTCCTTATGTTGTAAAAGGAATGGATGTTTCTTTTTCCGGCATTTTGACAAACTTAAAGCACAAATACGATTCGAAAAAATATGCTGTTGAGGATTTGGCTTATTCACTGCAGGAGACAGTTTTTGCCATGCTCGTCGAAGTTTCTGAAAGGGCAATGGCTCACACCGGGAAAAAAGAGCTTGTTCTTGGCGGAGGGGTTGCATGCAACAAAAGGCTGCAGCAGATGTGCAAGATAATGTGCGGGGAAAGAAATGCAAAATTTTTTGTGCCGCCGAATGAAGTTTTAACGGACAATGGGCTTATGATAGCATGGCTTGGAATTTTGCAAAAAGATAAGAAAGAAGACAACATAGACATACATCCTTATGAAAGGACTGATGATGTTATTGTGACATGGAAGTAATTAACAAGATTTAAATAATTACAGGATTTTTATGTTCTTATGGATAAAAAATCTATTGTACTATCTTTTATTTTTCTAGTCTTTATTATTGGCTGCCAAAAAGCTGAAGTTTCTGAAAAAAAAGAAGTCATGACAGAAAAACCAACAGAAAAAATGGCTGCCATGAATGTCATAACCTATGACAGTGATAAGGTCGAGGTTATTATTGACGAATTGGCTTTTTTGCCCGCTTTTATCCATATAAATAAGGGCGCATCCGTCAAGTGGATTAACAGGGACGAAGTTGAGCATACGGTTGCGTTCCACAGCAGGAAAACTCCAGCTAAAACAACAGAAAGCGATGTTCTGGAAACAGGCGATGAATATAGCTTTACTTTTAACGAAGAGGGAATTTTTGACTACATTTGTGGGATACATCCATTTATGCACGGCGGCATCATTGTTGGAAATCCTCCGGAATTGGCAGAAATGATGGAATTTGCAGAAGACACATTGCCGCCAAAAATTGTTTCGATAAATCCAAACAAGGTTTCTGTTAATGGAGGAAAAAAAGTATATGTAAAGGGAGAGAATTTTGTTGAAGGCACAACTGTGTTCTTTCACCACTTGTTTGGAGATGTTAAGCTTGTTGATTCAAAAACGCTTGAGGTTACTGCGCCAAGGCATTATGCCTTGAAAATGGATATAATAGTCACAAACCCTGACGGCGACCATTTTACTTTTCCAAATTCTTTTGAGTATTTTGGAGAAGGAGAGCAGCAGCCTGAATCTGTCCAGTTTGAGTATGAAGAAAAAAGAACACCTCATTTTACAGGCTCAATACCAAAACATGGTGATGCGGCAAGCAGCCCGCCCAAAATTTCAGTTTCATTTAACTTTCCAATTGTAAAAGGAAGCAATATCATACTTTATGATTTAGGCAATAACAAATTAGCAGAAGGAACTTTAACCACTAATCGACTTGGCTTAGAAATAATTTCTGCGCCTAAAATTGCTCAAGGAATCTATAAAGTGACTTATCACGCCATATGGCTAGGCGGAAGTGCGCATGACGGTGAGTTTTATTTTGTTGTTAAATAAAACAAATTCTATTTAATCAATCCGCAGCAACTATCTGCCTCAACAGCCTCTGCTTCCCGCTCCAGTCCAGTACAACCTTTAAAACATCCTGTATCGTCTCGACAGGAATAATGTTTATCTTTTTTATCTTGTCGTTGTCTATGATTATATCTTTTAGGTTAGTCTTTGGCACAACTACATTTTTTATGCCGGCCTCGATTGCAGCCTCAACCTTTGCAGTCACCCCTCCAATTGGCAGCACCTCTCCGCGGACAGACAAGGAGCCCGTCATTGCAGTGTCCTGCCTGACAGGAACTTTTTTGAATGCTGAAATCACAGATGTGGCAACTGCAATGCTTGCTGAATCCCCTTCCACACCTTCATAAGTCTGCAGGAACTGCACATAAATGTCATAAGTTTCCTTCAAGTCCTCCCCAAAATACTTTTTGATTATTGCGCTGACGTTTTTTATGGCTTCTTTCGCGATATCCCCCAATTTGCCTGTGGCGATTATCTCGCTTTCCTTTCCTCCTGGAGTGACCTCAGATTCAATGGGCAGGATGATTCCTGAAAAAGGGGGGGTAACCCCAATGACAGCCAGGCCATTGACTCTTCCAACTCTTTTGCCTGATGTTACAATTACTTCATACTCTTTTTTCTGCTCAATGTATTTGTCGGCAATCTGCTGCTCCAGAGTTCTTGCGACTTTTTTTGCATTGACTATATGCTTCTTCATGACGAGCTTTGACTTTTCTTCTATAGCTAAATCGCCGGCAGCCCGTATCAAGCCTCCAAGCTCCCTCAATCTCAGCGTCAAGTGGCCTTTCCTGTTTGCCCTCCTCCTTGCCTCTTCTATAACCGCTTCAGCCGCTTCTTTGCTAAAATGCGGAACTTTCTTGTCTTTCACAACTTCCTGAGCAATAAAAACAGTGATTTTATTCCTGTTTTCAAGAGTGTCCGGCATTGTCTCCTTCATGTAAATCTCATACCCATATCCTGAAATCCTGCTCCTTAGTGCAGGATGCATGTGCTTGATTGTCTCAAGATTTCCTGCAGCAACCAGGACAAAATCGCATGGAACAGGCTCTGTCCTCACCATTGCCCCTGCGCTTCTTTCGCTCTGGCCTGTAATCGCAAATTTTCTCTCTTGCAGCGAAGACAGAAGCTCCTGCTGCGTTGAAGGCTGCAAAGTTGCAATCTCATCAATAAACAAAACGCCCATGTGGCTTTTATGAATCATGCCTGCGACAACTCTTTCATGGGCTGGAGTGCCCAAGCCGCCGCTTTGGAACGGATCGTGCAATACATCCCCAAGCAATGCTCCTGCATGCGCCCCTGTTGCGTCATTGAAAGAAGCCTGCTTTTTCTTGTAATTGTCCACTATAACCCTTGGCACCTTGACTTTGGTTTCCATCCTCCTGCTCAGGTTAAGGGTAAGCGTGAAGCCTATCAGGACAAGTATGAGGACAACCATGCTTGCTGCAGTCATTATTGCAGCCACTACATTGCCGTACTTTACATAATAGCTCCACGCAAACCACGGCGCAAAAACTGATATGATCACTATGACAAAGAGTATTATATTCTGGTGCTTCATCATGTACATGCTCTGTATTTTTGCCTTTGCAACCAATTCCCTCCCATGGCCTGCGGGAATAGTCCTTATCAAAGGCATGTTCTCATCATTTGGATTGGGGAATGCCAGTATATCCACCAATTTCTCCATCGGCAATAGCTCTGCCAGCGCTATGCCCAGCATGGATTTTCCGGTCCCGGGCTCACCGATCAAAAGAACGTGCCTCCTCTGCTGCGCGGCTTTCTTTATGACTTCAACCGCTTCCTCCTGCCCTACGACCTGGTCGATCAGCCTTTTAGGTATCTTTATGTCTGATGTTGAGTCGGATTTAAGAGTAACCATCCCTTTATCGTGGTTATTTACGGATTTTTAAATGTTTGCTATTGGCGATCCCAGTTAAGCAATGAAGAAAAGAATTAAAAACTATGCAAAAAATTAGCATTTAATGAAAGAATCCACTCTTCTCAAAATAGCATTAATCTGCTCATTGGTTGGCTTGATTGCATTGTATTTTATCTCATCAAAAATAGAAATTAAGGACTACAAGCCAGGCTCGCTAAACAAGAATGTCGGCGATAATGTGAAATTAAATGGGCTTGTCACCAAAATAACAGACAGGGGAGACGTGATTTTCATAGATGTCAGCCAGCAAACTCCTGTTGCTGTTGTCCTTTTCTCAAACGATGATAATATAAAGCTAAAAAGCGGCGATAATATTGAGGTTATAGGGGAAGTGCAGGAATACAACGGAAAAACTGAGATAATAGCGGAGAAAATAAGGGTGGTAAGGTAGTGCTTGCTGAAATACTTACTGCAATTATTCTTGGATGCCTGATGGGGGTAATTACGGGCCTAACTCCCGGTCTTCATATCAATCTCGTTGCATTAATTCTTTTTAGCATCTCTCCATTTTTGCTTGGCTACACAAATGTCATTGCAGTCGCATCTTTTATAATTGCGATGTCTATAACCCACACTTTCACTGACTTCATAAGCGCGACTTATCTTGGGGCTCCAAGCGATGACACTGCGCTGGCAGTATTGCCTGCACACAGGCTATTGCTTGAGGGAATGGGGCACGAGGCTGTTAAATTGGCAACAATAGGAAGCTTATTGTGCTTGATTGCAACTGTCATCCTGTCCCCATTACTGATTTTTGTTGTGCCGATGATATTCACCTATCTGAAAGATTATATCGGGTGGATTTTGCTCGCAATTGTCATTTTCATGATTTTCAGGGAGGAAACTATGGACAAGAAATTCTGGGCTTTTGCTGTTGTATTGTTGTCAGGCATTCTTGGCTTGGTAGTATTTAACATTCCAAATTTAAAAGACCCGTTGCTGCCGATGCTTTCAGGCCTTTTTGGAGTAAGTGTGCTGCTTTTAAGCCTGACCCAAAAAGTGACACTGCCAATCCAAAGGACAACCGAGATGATAAAAGTAAAAATCAAGGACATGGCAAAGGCTCTTGGCTCTGGAGTTTTTTCAGGCTCCCTTGTTTCCATCTTTCCGGGCTTGGGGCCTGCACAGGCAGCAGTGCTTGGGAGCCAGATTGTCGGCAAGATTGATGTACTCAGCTATCTGATATTAGTGGGAGGGATAAACACCGTTTCAATGATAATGTCTTTGATAACCCTTTTCACGATTGAAAAGGCAAGAAACGGTTCAATAATTGTAGTGCAGCAATTGCTTCAGAATATTGGCTTGGATACGTTAATCCTGTTTTTTGCGATTGCCATGTTCACAGGGGGGATTGCGACAATACTCACTTTATATGTGAGCAAAATTTTTTCTTCAATAATGAACAAGCTGAATTATTCAATTTTGAGCATTGCGATAATAGCTTTCGTTGTGATGATGGCCATATATTTTTCAGGATTTATTGGGCTGCTTATTTTAATCGTTGCCACGGCAATAGGTATAGTCCCGAATATTGTTGATGTCAGCAGGAGCAACTCGATGGCCTGCCTGCTGATTCCGATTATATTGATGAATTTGCTATGAGAATTAATACCATAACCTTTTTAAAATAAGCAATATTCTAAAATCTTCATGGAAGGCGTAATTGTTAATTTCAGGGGCTCCAGAAGAGTCAAGCGAGGCAACCAGATTATTGTGCTCGTCAGGTCAGTTGATGACAAGGAAAAGGCTTCAAAGCTTGTCGGCAAAAAGGTCACATGGAAGACTTCGGCAGGCAAGCAGCTAATTGGCCAAATCACTGCTGCGCACGGGAATTCAGGCGCTTTGAGGGTGAGGTTTGATACTGGAATGCCTGGGCAGAGCATCGGGACAAGAGTGGCCATTGAATAAAATATGGGAGCCCCTCCAAGTTCTGAATGCAAATATTTCCTAAGTATTTCAATGCAGCTATCCAAAACTGGTCTCCTCAATCTAGCCTATATTCAGAGGACGTTATGTCGGGTTGGAAAAGTTTTCTCTCAATGCGTTTTATTTGGATTTAGTCAATTGGCTTAATATTATTAAACAATTTTTCCTTCATCTTCTTCACGCAATGCTCAGCAACAGTCTTTAAATTGATAATATCAAATTCATTGTATTCAACCAGCAGGTTAAGGTAATAGTCGTCTCCTGTTGCGCGATACATTCTCCACAAAGTTAAAGCATCACCACCGTAAAACTTATTAACTATATCACTTCTCCTTATTCCAAGCGATTTCTCGATATTTTTGAGGCCTCCTTTAAGGCCAAGCCTTTGAGTTATTGATTTGACATCAAAATTTGGAATATTTGGCAATAAGGTTGGATATATCTTTTCAATGAAAGGAATATCAAAGGCTGCGCCGTTGAAGGTCACTATCAACTTATACTTTTGAAGCTCTTTTTTCAATGCAAGAAAATCAAGGTTTATTCCTTTTATCATTGTTTTTGTGTTTATTCCGTCATAAAGCCCGATGACTGTTATGTCGCAGCTTTTGCTTAACCCTGTTGTTTCTATATCGAGAAATACTGCGTCTTCCTTAAAGAATTCGTAAAGGCGCCACATCTCAGATTGAGGCAAAACATCAAGAAAATAGCCGGAGTCAAAGTTATACAATGCTTTTCTTGCATTCATTATTTTCCTGCCATAATACAGCTTTCTGTGCCTAGCCATCCCTTTTATATTTTGCCTTCTCAAGAACGAGTCCCAGTCATAAATTCCATTCCTCCAGATATTTTGCTCAAGCTTGCCTCCAATCCTTTCTAAAAAAATGAAGCTGTTGGTTATCAATTTACGAAAATATTGCAGGAACTTGACCTTTATATATTCCATGCAAGGATGTCCAGTGGTCAATGGCCCTTAGAACTACAGTATGGCATAAGGCTTCATCTTCAGCTTGATGGCCTCTTCAATGTTCTTTTCATCCTCTGAAGTTATGTAAATGTGCTTCTTCTTGTGCTTTTCATATTGCTTTATCTTTAGCTTCATGACTTTTTGGTATTCTTTCATATAATCGTAAGGATGGTGATCTATGTAAAGGTCAAGCTTGGGTATGTAGAACGATGCCCTGAATTCATCCTTGTCAGCCCATGTCGCAACTGAATTATACTGGAATAGGAGATTGTTGTCAAAGAGGAAATTTGCGATTTCCATCTCAGCCCTTGTCCTTACAAGATGGCCTGTCTTGGTCCTGAAGCTGGGCTCTGAGCTGTCCCTTTCCATGATTTCAGAAGCCTTGATTTGTATGCCCCTTTCCCTCTTGATTTCGTCAAACAGTGATATGTTCTCCTTGTTTTCATAGCTCTTGTTCGTGTTTATGACATTGTCAAAGGATTGCACTGCTTCTTTTATTTTACCCATCAGCACTTCCATGTGGCCCTTGCTGTACCATGCATCAACATGGCCCCTGTCCAGCTCTGATGCCTGGGAAAAGCATTCATGGGACAGCTTTATGAAATTCTTTTTACGGTCCTCTTCCCTGTATTGCTCAAGCTTTTTGTCGCTCACTTCCCAGTCAGTGTCCATTGAAATCCTGTAGGCCCCTGCCCTGTACCTTCCCTCGACAAACAGCTTCTTCCTGTAAAATGTGCTGCCCTTTCCCATCAAAGCCCTTACCTTGTTTTCATCATCAGCAGCCTGAATCTGAAGAGCTTTGTCAAAATGACCTATTGCCTCGTCAAAATTGTCGAGGTATGAATAGCATGCAGCCATGTTGTAGTTGCACTTGAAAAGGAATTCCGCTGCATTCTTGAAGAGGTCCTGCTCATTGCCCTTGTAAGGGTAGAATTCCAGCGCCTTGCCGTATTCTTCTATAGCGGTTTGGTATTGCTTTAATTGAGCCAATCTGTCAGCTTCCCTCTTTATTTCTTCGGCCTGCTTCATCTCCTCTGTTTCCTTGAAGGATTCAGCTTGCTCTCTTTCTTTTCTCCTGTCAGCCAGCTTCCTCTTCTGGCTTTCAAAAAACCTCTTTATGTGGTGGATTACCATTTGGAAGTGATTTAAGCTAACAAGAAATATTTAAATCTTTCCCAATTATTTAAATTTATGAGTTAAATTTTAAAAAGTAGCCTTTTTTCCTATTTTTATGAATTTATGGATTGTCATTGCCTTTTTGCTGATTGGATTTGCTGCATGGGAGCTTGCTTATTTCTTTCACTACATGAGCAGGCTGAAGAAGCTGCGCCGGAAAGCTGCTTTGAGAAAGGCAGAGCTGGGCTCCGGAAAGGATTTCAGGCTTTTGATTGCAGGAGACAGCATAGGGACCGGCATGGGGGCTTCAAGCTTTGAAAAAAGTGTTGCAGGCAGGATTGCGCACCACATTTCAGGAAAGCATCATGTAATAATGCGAAACATGAGCATAAATGGAAGCAAGGTCAAGACTTTGCTTGCAAATAAAATCAATGAGAGATATGAGCTGTGCGTGCTTTTAATATCCTCGAATGACGTAATAAGGTTCACCCCCTTTATAAATTTTGAAAAAGACCTGCAGAAGATGCTTGAAAAATATGCCAAGATCTCAAAAAAGGTGATATTGATTGGTCCGGCAAATGTCGGAGATGCCTATCTGCTTCCAGCTCTTTTGAGGATCATTTACAGGAGGACAGCGCCAAAGTATGCTGCAATCCTGAAAAAAATCTCTTCAAAGTTTCCAAGCGTCTCTTACATAAACTCAATCAGCCCAAGAAAAGAGCTTGGCGAATACACGCGAAAATATTACGGCACTGACATGTTCCACCCAAACGATGATGGGCATGAATTCTGGTTTGAAATGATAAAAGAAAAATTATAAAAAATAAAAAAATCAGTATCCCATCTCTTCCCCGCCCATGCCACCTCCCATTCCGGGCGGCATTGCAGGTCCTTTGCCTTTTGAGCCTGAAGACGCAATCACGTCATCTATCCTCAATATCATTATTGCGACTTCTGAAGCTGAGCTCACAGCCTGTGTTTTTATCTTCAGCGGCTCAAGCACTCCTTTTTTCCATGAGTCTGTTATTTTTCCGGTGAAGACATCAACTCCAGCCCATTTCTGCTTTTTTGAATGTGCAGATTTTAGATCTGTCATTATGTCGATTGGGTCGAGACCTGCGTTCTCTATCAAAGTCCTTGGGATTATTTCCATTGACTCTGCAAATGCCTGCACAGCCAGCTGCTCCCTTCCGCTTAATGATTCAGCGTATTTTCTCAGCTCAATCGCCAATTCAATTTCCGGAGCTCCGGCGCCTGCAACAACTTTGCCGTCCTTCAATGCAGCTGCAACATCGCCGACTGCATCTGTTATTGCCCTTTCAATCTCGTTTGTAACGTGCTCTGTGCCACCTCTGACCAGTATTGTAACGGCTTTCGGGTTCTTGCAGTCCATTATGTAGGTGAATTCATCATCCCCGATTTTTTTCTCTTCAACCTGGCCTGCAAACCCCAAGTCATCCTTGTTTAAGTCATGCAGGTTGCTGACGACATTTCCGCCTGTTGCCTTTGCAATCTTCTTCATGTCAGAATCCGAAACTCTTCGGACAGCATATATTCCCTTCTTGCTCAGGAAATGCTGTGCAACATCATCGATGCCTTTCTGGCATATAAGGACATTTGCCCCCGAATTTGCGATTTGATCCACCATGCCCCTCAGCATTTTTTCCTCCTGGTCCAGGAAAGCCTGCAATTGGTCTGGGGAGGTTATCTCTATTTTTGCATCAATCTCGGTCTTCTTTATCTCAATTTCCCTGTCAAGAAGGGCTATTTTTGCATTTTTAACAAATCTGGGCATCCCTGAATGCACTTTTTCCTTGTCTATGACTATCCCCTTGATTAACTCAGAATCCTCAATTGATCCCCCGGACCTTTTTTCTATTTTTATGTTGTCAAGGTCAACTCCAATGCCTTCCTCTGCAACAAGCTTGACTGATTTCACAGCCAAGTCGCTTAATTTATCCTTTGCGTATTCTGCGCCTTTTCCGGTCATTGCAGTCTGAGCTATCAATTTCAGGACATTGTCGTCTTTGGAAGTTATCTTTTCCGCCATGGTGTCTAAAATATCAAGCGCCTTGTCGGCAGCCATCCTGTATCCCCTTGATATGACTGCAGGGTGCACATCCTGGTCAATAAGTTTTTCAGCGTTTTTCAGGAACTCGCCGGCGAGGACGACAGCTGTTGTTGTGCCGTCCCCAACTTCATCCTCCTGCGTCTTTGCAACCTCGACAATCATCTTTGCTGCAGGATGCTCGATCTGCATTTCCTCAAGAATTGTAACCCCGTCATTTGTGACTGTCACATCGCCCATGGAATCAACAATCATCTTGTCCATCCCTTTTGGGCCCAGGGTTGTCCTTACTGTCTCAGCCACCATCTTGGCAGCCATTATGTTGTTTCTTTGCGCGTCTCTTCCCACGCTTCTCTGCGTGCCTTCCGGCAAAATGAATATCGGTTGTACTTGGTTAGCCATTCTAAATCACCCTCCAAAATTAGTTTTCAATTAAAATTCGTAGAAATGGTATATAAGCAGTATTATATAAAGGTTTGGGTAGGCTGGGCTGTTAAGTTAGAAGGGTATAAATGGAAAAATTGTTCTTGGATGTGCCATTTGAAAATTTTAGTATTAATCTTGGATGAAGGAAGTTTTGCTAAATTATAAATCCCCTGATATCCATATTCTCCCACACTTTCCTCTCTGAACCGTCCAAGCCCACATTCACAATCGTCCTTGCAAGCTGCCTTGAATTGGTGCAGAACCATGGCAGGAATATGTTGGCAAGCGGATAGAAAAACTCGACTATCCTGTAAAAGAGAGTTTTCTTCCGTTTTTCCCTGTCAACAGGGTGGATGTAGCCTGGCCTGAAAATGTAGATGTCCTTGAACTTAAGCTTCCTGAGGCTCACTTCAGCTTCTCCTTTCCACTTCTCAAACAATATGCTGCTTGAAGGGTTTGCCCACTGCGCGCTAAAGAGGCAAAAAGTCGTTTTAGGGCTTTCAACAGCCTTTGAAAAGGCAGCAAGATAGCCATGAGTAACTTTGACGAACTCATCCTTTGGAACTGCATTTTGATAAACTCCGACACAATAGAATATCACATCATGATTCTTTATGCCTTTAACCTTTGAAAAATCAAGAAAATCGGAATGGATTATCTGTTTTACCTTCTTGCTTGCAATGTCCGATTTTTTCCTGCAGACAACAGTTATCCTCTTCACTTTGGAATTAGCCATGCATCCAGCAAGCACCTCAGAGCCGACCATGCCGCTTGAGCCCATTATGAGGACATTTACCATAAAGAAAATGCGGAACAGGCAATATAAAAACATTTCCCAGGGGAAATCTCCAGAACCGGTCTTCCTCTAGAACTAATACTTTCAGAGGACGTTCTATCCGGTATGGAAAGTATAATCATATTGGGTTAGCGTTAATGCGTTGAAAAGTGGGCAAAGAAATATTATTTTTTGACGACCGAATGCCCGCCGAATTCATTCCTTAAGGCTGCTACAACTTTTCCCGAGAAGCTTGGCTTTTTTCTTGAGCTTTTTCTTAATTTCAATGCCAATTTTGCGCTTTCAAAAGGCACATTGAATTCTTTCGCTGTATTCACAGCCCATGCGCCTGTTTCTCCCCCTCCAACAATGCCCTCTATTTTGCCTAACTTCGCATCCTTTCTGAAGGCATCAGCTGCCAGCTCAACAAGCCAGCTTCTTATGACAGAGCCGTTTTGCCATGTTTCAGAAATCTTTTTTAAATCAAGATTTTTGTAGGGGCCCATAAACAGCAGCTCATACCCGTCCCCGTAGGCCTGCAGCAGCGCATATTCAATTCCGTTGTGCACCATCTTCACAAAATGGCCGGCGCCTGCATTCCCGACATATGCGTATCCATTTTTTGCGGAAATTGCCCTGCACAGCCATTGGATTTTTTTGAATTCTTTCCTGTCTCCTCCAATTGTCAGGCAAGCCCCGTGCCTTGCGCCATTCAGCCCCCCGCTTGTTCCGATGTCAAAAAAATGTATTTTTTTATTTTTTAGGGATTTGTGCCTTCTGATGGAATCCTTGTAGAATGAATTGCCGCCATCAATGATTATGTCGCCCTTTTTTAAATATTGAAGCAGCTCATTTATAACGGCATCAACAGCTTTTCCGGCTGTAACCATTATCCAGATTATTTTCTGCTTCGGAAGCTTGTCAATCAATTCTTCAATGGAATAAGCAACATCAACGCCATAACTTTTGATTTTATCAACAGGCTCCCTGCTTCTGTTGCAGGCAACAACAGGAATTTTCTTGCCATGGAGGTTCAAGATAATATTATGCCCCATCCTCCCCAATCCGATAAAGCCGATTTTCATCGTGGAAAAATATTATATTCAATATTTAAATAGTTATTGTTTAATTTGAGTGGATTGCCCATTAGTTAATGAGCATGCCGCCAATCAAAAGAAATTAACCAATTCAGCTTTGAAGAAAGCCATAATAAGAATCGAAAAAAAGATAAAGCAGGCTTATTTTATGTGTTTATGGCAGAATCGCAAGCATTAGCCTCTTCAATAGAATTCCAGATGAGCTTATTGCTGTTTGTAGCTCTTGCCGGCTATCTTCTTGCCTCAAGGATAAACCAGTCCGCAGTCATCGGGGAAATTTTAGCGGGCTTATTGATTGGGCCAAGCTTATTGGGCTTGATTACATATACGGACTTTGTAAGAAGCGTTGCCCATCTCGGAGCGGTAATTTTATTGTTTGTCATTGGTTTGGAGTTTAAATTAAAGGAGATATTCAATGTCAAATACGGAATTATTGCGCTTGTCGGTGTCATTATTCCATGGATAGGCGGCTTTTATTTAGCTAAATTATTTGGATATGGGTTTGGAAGCGCCGTTTTTGTCGGAACCGCATTGACTGCAACAAGCATTGCAATAACAGCAAATGTTTTGAGGGAAATGGGCAAGCTGCAGACAGAAGCTGCAAAAGCAATTATTGGCGCTGCTGTTATAGACGATGTGTTGAGCCTTCTGGCTCTTTCGATGTCAGGGCAGCTTGTTTCCGGGACGCTTTCAATAACATCAATCGGTTTTGTGCTGTTCAATGCATCCGCATTTTTAATAATTGGCGCATATGTCGGAAGCAAATTCCTGAGCAAGCTTGTTGCAAAAGTTGATGATACAGATATTGCAAAGAGATTTCCAGAGTTTGTCTTTATTTTTGCCATGATGATTGCTTTCCTGTATGCAATGATAGCGGAACTTATCCATCTATCTGCAATAGTTGGCTCTTTCATTGCAGGAGTTTCCCTCGGCAGTGTTGTTTTGAGCCACAGCAAAAATTATAAGGAAGGTGCCGAGTATTTGCATATAATTTTTGCTTCTATATTTTTTGTTTCCCTGGGCATCTTGGCAGATTTCCATGCCTTGACAGCGAATGTTATATGGTTTTTGATTGCGTTGACTGTTGTTGCAGTGTTAACAAAGGTCATTGGCTGCTACATTCCAGCCAAACTGCAAGGCATGTCGCATCAAGACGCTTCTGTTGTAGGCTTTGGAATGTCTCCAAGAGGGGAAGTTGCAATGATAGTTGCATTAATTGGCTTGAATGCGGGGTTCATCAAACAAGACATTTATGTTTCACTGGTTTTTATGAGTTTATTGACAACCATTTTAACACCAATAGTTTTGAGAAATTGGCTGTATAAGGGGAGTTCCACAGGTATTTTCAAAAGAAAACAAGTTACCAAAAAAGACTAGGTAAGACCTACCGCAACCAATAGAACACCAGTCTCTATTAAATTTTATATTTTAAAAGGCATTTTTCAGTATGTATGGAAAATATAATTTAAAATTTTCTTTTTTTCCTAACCTATATTTTCCAGTATATATCAAAACCAAAAGCTTTATATATTAGAAATATACAAAAAGGTATACTAGTATATCTATACACAAAAAGCGTATACTAGTGGTCAAAAAAGAGGCGGATGCAGGATACATATCTTGCCATCGCTTGGAAGGCAAAGTCCAAATGCTTGGGCATTAGGAATTGGAGCTTTGTTTTAAGAAACAATCTCACGCCTTTGAAGAAGCCGCTTTTTTGAAATAACGAGGCAGCGGCAGAACAATGACACATGAGTGACTGAAAGCTTGCTTTTTCAGCAAGCCAAAAGCCTACTTGTCAGTTTTGCCCCGTCCCCTCTTTCACAATCATGGAACCGGAACTTGAAATATTCAGGGAAAATGTCGATTCGTGGATAAAGCAGATCAGGAGAGAATTTGCGGACTTTTCCGACCTGCCTGGCATGGTTTCTGAGAACGCCGATAATGTTCAGCATAATTATGAGCTTATTTACGAGCTGAAGGATGAAATTGAGGAGCTAAAGCAGGAAATAAATGCCCTTAAATTAATTCAGATAATAAGCCTGAAGCAGAAAGTCAATCAAAAAGCTGAAGAGCAGCCGCAGGCATAATTCTTAGAATTTCTTAATCCATCTCTCTAATAATCTTGTTTAATGCCTTGTCAAGAGCAGTTAAGAGGTTCCTTTCAGTCACTTTTGACACAAAAACCTTGCCACCGTCAAGCAGTTTGGCATGTATTTCATATTTCTCGCTTTTCTCGCGCTGGTGCACCTGCTTTATGGTTATGTGCAGGCTTTCACTGCCTTTCGCCAGCTCGCCTATACGTTCAGCGTGCCTCGCAATTATCTTGTCCACCAGCGGCATCGTGGCGCTGTCAATGCTTCCAAAGCCTGATAGAGTGACTTTCTGACTCTCTTTTGCCATGTTGGGGTTGAATGCTTCTTACTATAAAAATATTTTCTTTCAAACATTCTGCCGAAAGATAAGCTTATAAATGCGGTTTTTTAGCTCCATCCTATGGCTTTAGTTGAATCATTTTCCGGCATAAGGGGAATCTACGGCAGAGATTTGACAGACAGCATTGCGTCAAAATATGCATGGAGCTATCTTTCTTTTTTAAGGGGCAAGACAGGCAAAAAGACCCCTACTATAGTTATAGGCATGGACACAAGAGCATCCGGAGTAAAAATAAGCGACGCTGTGATGGGCATACTGGACTGCAGCTTCATTGATGTCGGCATTGCGCCAACTCCGGCCATAGAATTTGCAGTAAGGCATTTCGATGCCGACGGCGGGATTATAATAACTGCTTCGCATAACGAGCCGTACTGGAACGGCTTCAAATTCCTGGGAAACGACGGCGCTGTGCTGAATGAAAGAGAAATGGGAATGGTAATCCAGAATTTCAGGATCGGCTCGTTCAGGGATTTCCATAAGATACAGGAAAGAAAAATAACCGGGAGGAATGCTGAAGCCATCAGGGGATATTCAGAATTCATCTTTGGTATTGTCGGGAGAAAAAATATCGAAGGCATAAGAAATTCCGCCCAAAAAATCGTAATAGATCCGAATGGGGGCGCAGGGGCGGTTGCAAAAAAGATTTTGGAGCAGGCCGGAGTCAGCGCAATTGGCGTGAACATGCCTTACGGCCAATTCAGCAGGATGGTTGAGCCGACAGAGGATTCTTTGCTGTATCTGAAGAACATAATCGATGAAAAAAATGCGGATTTTGCAGCAGGATTCGACTGTGATGCCGACAGGGTTGAAATACTGATGAAGAATGGCCAGCTGCTTTCAGGAAACTACATGCTTGCACTGGCTGCTGATGATATTTTATCCAATGCTGAAAATCCGCAAAACCAGGCTGTTGTAACCAATGATGCAACATCAATCGTTGTAAAGGAAACAGCTGAAAAGCATGGCGCCAAAATTCTGGAAGTCGAAGTGGGGGAAGCAAATGTTGTCGAGGAAATGCGAAAATCAAAGGCAGTGCTGGGGGGGGAAGGCTCAAGCGGAGGAGTCATTATCCCGCCTTCAAAGTGCAGGGACGGAATTTTGACATTGCTTATGGTCATGTCCATAATTGCAAAAAAAAACATGCGGCTGGAAGATATCATTGAAAAATTCCCAAAATATTTCACTTTAGGGAGAAAGATGGAGTTTGACATGGCAAATCATGATAAAATCAAGGCATACCTGAAAAATCATTACATGAAAAAAGGGTTTAAGATAACGGAAAACGGAGGGGCAAAGGGCAGCCTTAAAGCCGTAACCGGCAGTTCTTTTGTGTGGTTCAGGGCGTCAAAGACAGAGCCAAATGCATTCAGAATCATAAGCGATTCAAACAAAAAAGAGAAGGCTGAAAAATTAATAAGCGAGGCTGTTGAAGCGTTCAATGAGGCAAATGAATCAGGCTAAAAAAATTGGTTCCGGATTTGTCCAAAGAATTGAATTGGAGCTGCTGTCCGCGCTATTTAAGTATGTAGCTCCCTTCCTGGATAAAAAAATAGGCGCGATGCGGAAAAGAGAGCACAAGTCCGGCAATCTTGAAAATTTAGTCAATCAGCGGCCAAAAATCGGCATTAAGGATTTTAAGGAATTGGAATCATTGATAATCAAAAACTTAAGCCAAAATGCCAGAGTAAGCAGAAAAATTGGAATAAGCTCTAAGGATGTATTTTATTCTTTAAGCGTGAAGCAGAAAAAAGATGAGAAAAGAGAAAAATATTCGATATCCATCAAATACGAAGGGGATGGCCAAGAAGAAAAGTTATCTATAAAAATCAAAAAAGACGGCAGGGAAGTTTATTCCGCTGAATCTAGCAATAAAAAAGAGCCGACAGACAAGATTGCGCCTTATGGAATATCAATTTCTTACGAGGATAAATACGGCGAGGAGAGGCTAACAATGACTTACAGGCAGCAGCTGAAAAATTACCTCAAGAAACATATCGAGAATAGGGAAGACATGACCAATATGGTGCCGCTTAAGTGGCTTAATATTCTGCCTGAGAGTATGATGGGAGGCATTCTTGGCTTTACTTATCTTGGCGAGAACTTCATGGGCAGAAGGGCTGATTTAACAGGAAAGACAGCAAGAATGGTTGATATTCACGAAAGCATACATACCCCGGATGAATACGAGACTCGAATTCTTACAGGCTGGATAATGTCGAAAGAAAGGTCGAAGTATATTAAATAGAAAAGAACAACATTATCGCTTAAAACCAATCCGAAATTTTATAAATAAAGCCTTGTTATAATTTATAATACTGTTGCTTTTAATCCATTGGCTGTTCGGCAAGCAATGCTTGAATCTCAAAATGCTTTTTTACGTGATTTATGGCTCTTTTGAGCTGCAAATTCATTGGTTTCATGCTTTTGCGGAAGCCAATGCCAACGCTACTGCAGCCAAGCCTGCGATTGCATAATATTTTTTATTCATTTCACAACTCCTTTATTCTCCAGATAATGCCCAAGCTTTTCTCTCTTTGTGGAAAGGTATCTTTTGTTTATTCTGTTGGGCTGGATTATGATGGGAACCCTCTCCACAATTTCAAGCCCGTATTTTTCCAGCCCCTCTATTTTCTTCGGGTTGTTCGTCAAAAGCCTTATTTTTGACAATCCAAGATCAGCAAGTATCTGCGCCCCTATCGTGTAGTCCCTTGCATCGGCCTTGAACCCAAGATTTAGGTTTGCCTGCACAGTGTCCATGCCGTGGTCCTGCAGGTGATAGGCAGCTATCTTATTCATAAGCCCAATCCCCCTTCCTTCCTGGGCCATGTAGAGAAGCGCTCCCCCATCTTTCCCAATCATCTGCAAAGCTTTCTCAAGCTGCATTCCGCAATCGCACCTGAAAGAGCCAAGGGCATCTCCTGTAACGCATTCCGAATGAACCCTGACAAGGGCATTTTTCCTGCCTTTCAGTTTCCCCTTAACAATTGCAAGATGCTGCCCCTTGTCAACATCCTCATAGCAAAAGACTTTGAAACTGCCGTATTTTGTAGGCAAGATCGCTTCCGCTGTTTTTCTCACCAGTTTTTTCATAATAAGCAGTGATGCGCGGATTTTATTTAAATGTTACTGAATGCATATTTTGAAAAAATGCGGCATATGCTGCAAAATTCCGCTTATTAATTGATAGTTTTTGAGCATCGGGAAAATACAATGCATAAGCGGAATTTCGATATTTAAAAAACCAACATTTAAATATAAGGAGTGGTTTGGTATTTTTATGGAAATCAGCAAAACTATTATTATAAGTGTTTATGCTGCAGTTGCCCTTTACTTCCTGTACAGGATATTGTTCAAGAAAAGCCCTTTCAGGGTGGAATATGAGAAGCTGTACAATGAAATTCTGAATTCTGACAAGTACAAGGTCAAGGGGCAATGGTCTGATAAGGGAAAATGAATATCGGATTTCTTTTTATCTCGATATTGTGAACTACTGGAGCTTCGCTTTGCGATCAACTCGCGGCTTCAAATGCCAAGCTAAATTTTAGCAGGGGCATGTCCAAAATGCAGATAAGGGGTTTTTAAGCCAATCCTAAGCTCTTTATGACTGCATCAGAATCAAATCGCTGCAAATCGCCGTAATTCTGCCCAATGCCAAGGTACAAAATTGGTTTTTTTGTCACGTAACTGATAGAAACAGCTGCCCCCCCTTTCTCATCGATGTCTGCCTTTGCAAGGATAATCCCGTCAATGCCTATTGCGTCGTTGAATGTCTTTGCCTGCTCCACGCAGTCATTGCCTGTTATGCTTTCCCCCACAAATATCTTCAAATCCGGCTTTGTGACCCTGACTATTTTCTGCATTTCCTGTACAAGATTTGTGTTGCTGTGCATTCTGCCTGCAGTGTCAATGAGGACAACATCAATGTTTTTTGCCTTCGCATGCTTTATGGCGTCAAAGGCAACCGCAGCAGGATCAGCCCCATAATCATGCTTGATCATCCTGACTCCGATATTGTCGGCATGCTGCTGGAGCTGCTCGATTGAAGCTGCCCTGAATGTGTCAGAAGCCGCAAGGATGCATGAAATTTTGCTGTCCTTCACCATTTTTGCAATCTTTGCAATGCTGGTTGTCTTTCCGGAGCCGTTTATCCCGAAGAAAGCAATTATGTAGGGCTTTTCTTTCTTGTTTCTTATTTCATAAAGCAAATCAAGGCTATTGCTTTCAAACAATCCTTCAATTGAGTTTTTTAAGGCCAGCACAATTGTGTCCTCAACTTTAGTCCTTTTTATGGGCTTTTCAACAAGCTGCCCTTTCAGGTCATTCTTTATCTTTTCTATGACTTCCATGGCCACATTGTTTTCCATCAGCGCCATCTCCAAGTCCCAGAACAATTTTTCAAACTGGCTTTCGTCTATTTTTTTGGTTATTATTTTTTCTTTTATAGATGCAAAGAGCCCTTTTTTCTCGGGCTCCGTTTCCTTTTCTTCCGCTTTTGGCCTTATTTTTTCAAAAAGTCCCTCTTTGATTTCCCTTTTTTCAGGCTCTTTCGGCTTGCGGAAAATCTTTGCATTGGGCGCAGGGGCATCTTCCCTGATTTCTTTGGGCTTCGCAGCTTCAATTTTTTTAGAGGCTTTTTCTGCAGCTTTTAATTCAGCTGGCTTTATAAAAATGGGCCCAGGCTTTGGCAAAGTTTCTTTTGGCCTGCCTGCAGAAGGCTGAGCTTTTGTTTCTTCTCCGCCGACAATCTTTTCCTTGATTCTTGCAAAAAATCCTTTTTCTTCTCTTGGGGGCTCTTCTGATTTTTCAATTATTTTTTCCCCTATTTTGCCTTCCGCTTGAAAATGCTCCGCATTTTCGGCGTCCCGCAAATCTTGGATTTGCGCGGATTTCTCAACGCCCTCAGAAATCCTGGATATTGCGCTTTTCAGCTTTTCCTTTAAGAACTTGAACATTTTAAGAGAATGCTATGAGACCACAGCCTGAAGCTGCATCTCGATCCGGGAAGCGTGATTTGTCATTTTCTCCAGCTCACTTATCATATGCTTCTGGATTTTCTTTATCTCTTCCATCTGTTTTTGGATCAGTTTTTTGGCCGAATCCGCGTCTTTTTTGACTACAGTATTTGCGCCAACATTTACAAGCAGCTCGGAAGTGTCATTTATGCTGGCCTTTGCGAAAATGCCGGAGCTTAATGGCACGAAAATTTCCCTGCCTGCGCTTATTTTCTTGAACTCGTCAAGGCTGCTGCTTGTTGAATGCAGTTCAAAAAGCTGATGAGTGAGGGCTTCAAGCTGGGCCTGCATCTGCTTTATGTGCTGCTCAAGCACCTTGAATTCCATGTAAAGCTCCTGGGCTTTTTTTTCCCTGTTTTCCTCCATTTTTCAGTCCTTTGTCTTTTTCTCTATTTTCCTGTACATCTCCTCATACACCACTCCCATCGGAAGGCCTTCATGAGTTCTTTTTATCGTTTCGCTTAAGAGGGGGGCTATGGAAATAACTTTCAGCTTGCTTATAATTTTTTCCTTTGGGATATCAATAGTATTTGTCACAACCAGCTCCCTGATGGGTGAATTTTTTATCTTTTCAGCCGCTGACTGGGAAAGCACAGCATGGGTTGCAAATGAATACACTTCTTTTGCCCCGAATTTGAGCAGTATTTTTGCTGCCTCTGTTGTTGTTCCTGCAGTATCTATGATATCATCCACCAAAAGGGCTGTCTTTCCTTTCACATCCCCAATCACATTCTCCACATAGGCAACATTTGCCTCAGGCCTTCTCTTGTCAATAATGGCTATAGGCGCATTCAGCACTTTTCCAAATGCCCTTGCCCTTGATGCCCCTCCTGCATCCGGGCTTACAATAACTGTGTTTTTTAGCTTCTTATCCAGAATATAATCAGCGAACACCGGGATTACGTCAAGGTTATCGCTTGGAATGTCAAAAAAGCCCTGTACTTGGGCAACGTGCAGGTCAAACATCATAACCCTGTCCACTCCGGCTGTTTCAAGCATATTTGCAACAAGCTTTGCGGTTATTGGCTCTCTGGGTTTTGTCTTCTTGTCCTGCCGGCAATACCCATAGTAGGGGATGACTGCGGTTATCTTTTCAGGAGAGGAGCGCCTTATGGCATCAATCATAATGAGAAGCTCCATAAGATGCAGGCTTGCGTCAGGAGAGGTTGGCTGGATGACATAAACATCAGCTCCTCTAACGCTTTCCATCACCCTGCAATAAATCTCCCCATCATGGAAGCGCTTGATTTCAACAGGGCTTAAAGGAACTTTCAGGATTTTAGCTATTTCCTCAGCAAGCTTTCTGTTGGCAGTTCCCGGAATTAACTTGAAATGTTCTTTAAGCAAAATACCACCCAAAGCAGATGTATAGGAAAATTAGCTGTTTAAAAAGATTTGGGTTTATTTAATCATCGCTGCTTCATTAAAATTCCTGAAATGCTCGTCCCCTGTCACAACCTTTGCATTGGATATTCTTGCTGTCGCCAGAATGATTGAATCTGACATTCCCCAGTTTTTGGTTTTCTTCTTGTTTTCAAAATTAATTGCACCTGCTGCAAGCGCAATATCGGCGCTTAAGCCTATTATCTCGCTTTTAGACACAATGAAATCAAAATCTTCTGAAAAGTCCTTATTTTCCCTCTTGTATTTCTCTGAAAGCTCCGCTAAGCTAATCGAGCATGTGGCGTTGCTTTTATTCTCAATGTATTCCCTTGCAGCGCTTCCTTCCTCTGTTCCTCGGAAATACTCAACCCAGGCATAAGAGTCTATTACATAGCTAAAGCTCATGAGCTTTCATCCTGTCTTTTTCTTCAAATTTGCCTAGCTTTGGCTGGGATCCAAATCTTGAGCTTGGCACATGCTCAAATTTTTGCAAAAGCATTTGGATTGTTTCGTCCAAACTGCTTGCTTCTGTTTTCTTCTTTACTTTCGCAAGAAGCTGCAGAGTGCTTTCCTTGACCGCTATCGTAGTTACCATAATATATGTATAAGTATAGATATAGTTATATTTATATTTTTCTGTTTAGAAAAAGGCGCATTGTTAATTTTCTTTAATTTCTTCGATTTTGGCTTCTTCTTCCTTCTTCTTCATCAAAATGCTTATCTCTCCAAACGGGGCATCCTGAACCAGCTCTATCTTGTTTTGCTGGGCCAAATGAAGCAGTGGAATGAAAGTGTAAACCTTGTCTTCCTTTGATTCAGAAGGCAGCAACTTTGAGAAAGTAAGCTTTTCAGCCAGAGCTGTTATGAAAAATGACCTGATTTTTCCGTACACATCCCTTATTATTTGGGTTATGTCTCTTTTCTTTTTAGGCGCTTCCAGGTTAAGGGGGGGGATGGAGTGCAGCAGCCTTCTCTTTTTGACTTCCAATGCCCTTTCCAGCGCATCTACAAGGTCGAAAATAGAGACTTTTCTCTTTCTGGGCTGCGGAGTTCTTGGTATAAGGGAGGGAATATCTCCAAGTTTGGGCATTTCGCCTGTTTCGTCAAATCCCAGCTCCTCCATCTCTTCCTCAACGCCAATAAGCAGCTTGTCAAGCTCAGTCAATTCTTCCCCCACAAGCCTTGTGGATTTTATCTTAAGCAGGATGGCTGCAGCAAGAAGGACTTTGCCTGAAATCCTGAAATCGTGCTCTTTCAGGCTTCTCAGCATGTCAATGTATTTCTGCGCAATAATTCCGACATCAATATCCCATGGATCCATCTGCTCTGTCTTGACAAGCTCGTAGAGTATGCTCTGCCACGTTATCTCATCCGCTTTTGAGAAAATTATGCTGAAAATTCTTTCATGAGGGTCCATGGCTGTTTTTTACGGGAAATACTATATAAATTTATTCATCCTCAAGTGAAACCTAGAAAATCGCAGGTTTTCTGGTCCCGAACTTACAGGAACAGGATTCAAAAAGTTTAAATAAGCGCATCATGGATTAATGGGCAGAATGGGCATTTTAAGGAAAGACTACATTCTTGACAGGTGGGTTTATTATGCTATTGGAAGGAAGACAAGGCCAAGGGACTTCAAGAGCATCGAAATTAAGGATAATTCAAAGCACTGCTATTTTTGCCCCTCAAACGAGCATTTGACGCCTCCTGAAATCGGAAGAGTTGAATACAAAGGCTCATGGAAAATAAGGTGGTTCCTCAACAAATTTCCGGCTGTTGAGAAAAATCAAAATCCAAAATTAAAACAAAAAAAATTTCTGATTGAAGGAAACTCCTATGGAATCCATGAGGTCATTGTAGAGGCAAGCCGCCACAAATCGCAGTTCTGGGATCTGCCTATCAGCCGCATAAGGGAATTATTGGAAGTTTACAAATTCAGGATAAGTTACCTGAGCAAATTAAAGGGCATAAAATATGTGGACATTTTCAAGAATCATGGCAAGGATGCAGGCACTTCATTGGTGCACAGCCATTCGCAGGTGATGGCATTAACTCAAATCCCATCCCTGATAACGGAAAAACTGAATGCTGTTAAAAAATATAAAAAGTGCCCTTATTGCGAAATAATCAAGCTTGAATCAAAGTCCAGAAGAAAGATTTTCGAGACAAAAAATATTGTTGCTTTTGCGCCTTTTGCGTCCCGCTTCAACTATGAGGCATGGGTTTTCACAAAGCAGCACAAAAAATCCATGGATGAGCTTGGGGAAGATGAATTGATGGATTTGGCGATTGCATTGAAGAAAATCATTTCAAAACTGAAAAAAATAAATGTTTCATACAATTTTTTTATCAATTATTCTCCTGCAAAAGAAGACCTGCACTTTCATATTGAAGTGACTCCAAGAATCGCAACTTGGGGGGGATTTGAGCTGTCAACAGGCGCTGTCATAAACTCTGTAATGCCGGAAGAGGCTGCAGGGTTTTACAGAAAATGATTATTTCTTCGCCTTGCCCTGCGCTGCAACAGCCTGTATCTTTGCCTCAATCTCCTTTGGGTCGCCTAAGAAGTAGTGCCTGACGGGCTTCAAATTATTGTCAAGCTCGTAAACTAAAGGTATTGCAGTGGGAATATTGAAATTAACAATGTCATTATCAGAAATGTTGTCAATACGCTTTACCAAGGCCCTCAAACTATTGCCGCTTGCTGACACAAGAATTTTTTTCCCTTGCTTCAGTGCAGGCATTATTTTCCCGTTCCAATACGGAATGACCCTTTTAACCGTGTCTTTTAGCGATTCCGTCAAGGGGATTTCTTTTTCATCCAATTTGCTGTATTTTGAATCATACCCAGACCATCTCTTGTCGCTTTTTTCCAGCGCAGGAGGCCTTATACCATAGCTTCTTCTCCATTTCAGCACCTGCTCTTCGCCGTATTTTGCAGCCATTTCCGCCTTATTCAATCCCTGAAGAGCGCCATAGTGCCTTTCATTCAACCTCCAGCTGGCCTCGACAGGAATTTTCAGGCTCATTTCTTTCAGCACTGCATCAGTTGTATCGGTTGCTCTTTTAAGGACAGAAGTAAAAACAATGTCAAATTCAAATCCTTTTTCTTTCATTGTCCTGCCTGCTTTTTTTGCCTCTTCAACTCCAAGCTCTGTAAGCGGAACATCAGTCCATCCGGTAAACCTGTTTTCTTTGTTCCAAGTGCTTTCCCCGTGCCTCAGCAATACTAATTTTATCATTTTCTTATACTTATGCCATCTCCTATTTTTGTTGGATACTTTTTAACAAAAGATCCATGGTTTAATGCAATCTCAACCCTTCCATAGTCGTCCCTGAATATTAAAGGCTTGTTTTTTCCCACTTCGCCGAAAGTTGTAAAAAACGGGATTTTAATTGCTTTTTTATTTAATAGAACATTCACATTGTTGCCCAATTTTACTCCAAGATTGTCCCAGGCAGAATGCATGATATTCAGGTGCAAAGAGCCGAATTTATTGATTGATATAATTTTTGCCTTTATCTCATTATTTTTGACAGATGCTTCTTCATACGGCGCTTTAGCTAATTCATTTGGATTCAATTCCTTCCCAAATTCTTCCATCTTGACACCTTTTGAAAGGTAGGCTGCTGCCGGGGTAAAAATATCCCGTCCATGAAAGACAGGGGACACAGGCTTTCGCATATATTTTTCATTTTTTATCTCAACAGTTTTTTTTATTCCTCCGAGAAATCTTGTTGCCGGAATCAAGACGCCGTTGTCGGGGCCAATCAGACAGTCTCCTCTTCCTGTTTTTACTATTATCGGCTTTCTTTTTGTTCCGACGCCAGGATCGACAACGCATACATGGCAGCCAACAGGGACATAATTCACAGTCTCCATCGTCCTTGCGGCATAAAACAGGTCAAAATCAGGAAGGCCGTGCATCAGATGAAGGACATAAGCATCCGGGTTGATATCCAAAGCAACAGCCTCCATTATGCCAACACCCTGGCTTTGAATTCCAAAATCGCTTGTTAAAGTTATTAATGGTTTTTTCATGCTTAGCAATATATTTTTGTTATTTTTATAAAACTGCCTCTTTTTTCAATTTATTTCATAATCTTAAAAAATTCTTCCCGTGTAAGTCCTGCTTGCCTAATGATGGCCCTTAACGTGCCTTTAGAAATCTCTTTGTGGCTCGGAATTATTAATCTTCTATGTGGCGGGTCTTTATGCCTGAGAATTATGTGGCTTCCTGTTTGATGATCATGCTCATAACCAAGTTTTGCTAATGCCCTGACTAAATCTTTCCCAGAAACAATAGGAAGCTTAGGCATTTACTTCTACCATCTCCTCTTCAATGGAAGGGGGAATTGCTTCGTTATGTTTTTTTAGGCTTTCAATATAACCCAGAATTGCATCCTTGATGTTCTTTACAGCTTCATCTCTATTTTTCCCTTGTGATATGCAACCGGGCAATGATGGGCATTCAGCCACAAAAATTCCATCTTCATCCTGTTCTATTATAATTCTGTATTTCATATGCTCTCCAATTGTTATATTTTATATTTGTATTTAAATAAGTTTTGTCTTTGATTTATAATCTTGCAAACTTCGCTTTTTTTCCCAATTCTTCCTCTATTCTCAACAATCTGTTATATTTTGCAGTCCTCTCGCTTCTTGCAGGGGCTCCAAGCTTGCTTTGATTTGCTCCCAATCCGGCAGCCAAATCAGCGATAAAGCTGTCTTCTGTCTCCCCGCTCCTGTGGCTTACAACAACATTCCATTTGCTTTTGAAGGATAAGTTTGCAGCGTCTATCGATTCAGTTACCGTTCCAATCTGGTTGACTTTCAATAGCAGGGCGTTGCAGGCTTTATTTTCAAGCGCTTTTTTTATCCTTTCCATATTTGTGGCAAGCAAGTCATCGCCGACAATTTGCATCTTATTTCCAAGTTCTTGCGTTAAAAGTTCCCACCCATCCCAATCGTCTTGCGCAAACCCGTCTTCAATTGAGATTATTGGAAATTTTTTAGCCAAATCTCTGTAAAAATCAATCAACTCATTTCTGATATATTTTTTATCCAAAATTGTATATTTTCCATTTTTCTCGTCGAAAAACTCAGATGCGGCGCAGTCCAGCGCAAGCTTTATTTTGCCGCTGTAGCCGCTTTCCCCAATCGCTTTCAATAAAAGCTCCAACCTTTCCTCAACATTTTCAATTGGAGGCGCAAACCCCCCCTCATCCCCGAGCAATATTGCTTTTGAGCCGTATTTTTGCTTTAAAATATTTTTAAGAGTGTGGTAAGTTTCAGCCCCTGCCCTTAATGCATCGCTGAAATTTTTGAAATTGACAGGCATTATCATGTGCTCCTGTATGTCATTGTCAACTCCGGCATGCTTTCCGCTGTTTATTACATTCATCTGGGGAACTGGCAAAATAATCTTTTTTGAGTTTGATAATTTTTGAATGTACCAGTATAACGGGTTATTGCTGCATATGGCGCCTGCCTTGCACACTGCCATCGAAACCCCAAGTATTGCATTTGCGCCAAGCTTTGACTTGTTTTCTGTCCCGTCAAGCTCAACCAGCATATCATCAATTTCTTTTTGTTCTATGCAGTCAAAGCCAATAAGCTTTTTCGCTATTATATTGTTGACATTGGAAACGGCTTTTAAGACACCCTTGCCAGAATACCTCTTTTTGTCATTATCCCTTAATTCCAAAGCCTCATGAATCCCTGTTGAAGCCCCGCTTGGAACAATGGCTTTTGCGCAGCACGAGCCTGTTGTCAAGCTGACCTCTATAGTGGGGTTTCCCCTTGAGTCAAGAACTTCCCTTGCAGCGATTTTTTTTATTTTGGAGCCCAAAATGAACACCTTACCCAATATAATCCAGGTCCTTCCCGAATTTTTTCTGGAATTTTTTAAGTGCAGTCTGCTTTGCCACTTCGCTTAATTGCTCTGTCTTCTTCAGCATCTCGCTTTCAATGTCTTTTATCTCCCGGTCAAGCTTGTTGACATCAACGCTCAGCCCCAGTTTTTTGTTCAGTATGCTCAAAATCTCCTTTGCGCCCTTGATTCCAAGGTACATGGGGTGGCCGTACGTCTCTGCCAGGAAGGATATTGCTTCAATATCCCTTCTTGTTGACAATCCAATGAGCAGGCCTGACACCCCTACAATCGGGCCTACAATGCCGTAAAGCTTGTTGCTGACCATGTCGCTTTTATACTTCTCAATTATCTTTTTCGTGTTTGCCGTGCAGTACACTTTTGGCCTTTTTGGAATATCGGCAAGGCCGATGCCGCCAAGGGTGATGACTTCCTTACCCCCTAATTTCCCGACTATATCCAATATGTATTCTGAAAATTCATAGGAGCTTATTTCATCTATTGGCTGAACATCTCCTCCAAGAAGCAATAAATCCGGCTTTTTGCCGTTGAACTGCTTGTAAAACACCTCCACAATGGGAAGCTCGACAAGATTGTCCTCGTTCACAAACACAGAATGGGGAAAGGTATGGGATGTTATTTCATACAGCTTTTTTGCCTTCAGCTCGTCAATCAGGAAGTCAACAGCTATCTTCCCTACATTGCCTATGCCCGGCAGCCCCTCTATAAAAATCGGCCTGTTCAATTTTGGGGCTTTGCCAAACTGAAGCGTCTTCCAGTAGCTGTCTCTCATATCAAATCCATTTTTTTATAATGCCCGGTTTTTGCCTTTCTTCTATAATAAGCGAATCTGTCCTCAGCGCTGTATCTGACAGGCTTTGCAGGCAGGGTTTTATTGCCGCAATCGCAAATCTCCTTCATTGTATGCCTGTTGCAATTAACGCACCTGAAAATATGCCTCATGCTGCCTCAATCCTTGCAAACTCTGCTGTTCCCGCGTGCTTAATCACATGGCTTATCGCGCCTTCAGCGGCATTTTTCATCAGTTTTTCAGCTTCCTTGTAGTCAGGCGCCTTTACCATTAGCCTGTAAAGCCCTGAGCCGAGATAATTTATGGTTATTTTGTCCTTCGCAGCCTCTTCAGCCCTTTTTAAGGAGTCCTTAATGACGCTTATGCCGTCGGGCGCAAATATTGTTATCTTTAATTTTCCGATGATTTCGACCTCTGACGGCCTGATTCTCTGCTTGATTATTTCATCAAGAACTTTTGCATATTTTTTGTCGATACCGAGACTTTCAAGCAGGTTTTCGTCTTTTGAGGCCGCTTCAAAGCATCCATAAAGGGAATTATAATCTTTTATTTTGCCGGATACCTCATTGTAAAGCTGCTCCGTTTTTGTGCCAACCTTGCCCGCTGCAATCTCTATGATTTTTTCAGCGTTCTGCTGCCTTTTTATCTCGTCAATCTTTCTTCTCTTTTCAGACTCGTTGACCCTTCTCAGCGAAAGGTCGATGTAGCCCTTCTCCTCGTTAATCCTGAGAACTTTACATACAATTTTTTTGCCTTCTTTGACAAAATCCCTTATGTTCCTTATCCTTCCCGGGGCAATCTCGGAAATGTGTATCATGCCGCCTTTGCCGTATTCATCTATGTCCACAAAGACAGAATGGAACTGCACGCTTGTGACAGTGCATAGAACTAGGTCGCTTTCTTCCGGAAAGCCCTGCTTCCTGAAAAACATTATTCCAATACCTCCAGTATCCTTGCCCTTACCCTGCTTTTTCCGCCAGTTGGCTCTGCAAGTATCTTGCCGCAGACAAGACAGTCAACTTTTGTCGCAGTCTTCCCGAATGTGATCTGCTCGTTTTTGCATTTCGGGCACCTTATCTTGATGAATTTACTCGTAGATTCCTTTATTTTTGCCATGTGACCACCTCCATTAAGTAAGTTTGGGCTGTTTATATAGGTTGCGGATTTATGCATTTAAAATAAAAATTTATATACCTTGGAAGAAAATCGGCATTATGCTGAAAAATAAGCACGCATATCTTTTACTGCTGGTTTTTATTGCGGGTTTTATCCTTATAGCCCTTAAAGGCCTGAAAGCTTCCCAGCCGGGCGATGAGAATAGCGCTTTGCAGATGTTGGGAAGCCAAACGTGCTTGAATAATTAATTTATTCAAAATTTATATATTCAGAAATCCTAAACTTTACTTGAATTCAATCTTCTTGGCCCTGAAGCCCTGTCTCTGGACATGTATCTTCTTGCAGGCTTTGCATTCATACCTTAAATCAGTCTTTTTGGTTGGCTTTTTTCCGGTCATCTTGAACTTGCTTATGGCCGGCTTGGAGTATCTTCCAAGGTTGCCCATGCCCCTTGCCCTTCCCCTTTTCCTTGCCCTTGTCTTTGAGCCATAAGTCAGCGAGCTGGGATTCTTTTTCTTTGTGAAGGTGATGTTATGCTCAGTGTGCTTCTTGCAGTAAGGGCAATACCTTTTTACAATCTTCGGCATTTTCATGGAAAGAAGTAGTTTTATTCAATTTAAAAAGGTTTGCAATTAATTTTATAGTCGACAACTACCCTTCATTTATCTCTTCTGCTTTTCCCTTGCTGACAAGCACTCCGGCAACTTCAATCGGCAGGTTTGCAATGTCCTCTTCCTCAAAAGGCCCGTATTCCTCAAGCTCAGGCCCTACAAATTTCGGCACATGGGCCGTGAATCTTACCAGCTTTGTTGACTTCTTCATGTCAAGTGCAGTTTTGAATTCTTCTTTTGGGCTTGGGTCGTCAGCAGGCTGCATGGCATTCATGAAAGGCATTTTTTCATTGAGGATGCTGTAAAGTATTGAGTCCCTGTAGCTGTCAAGCAGGCTGCTCAATGCGTCAAATATGACCTTTTCTTCCTTAAGCAGGCTGCCCGTATCGATGAGGTTTGATTTTGTCCTGCTTTTGTCAAGCGCCAATGAAATTATCTTTTTTTCCCTTCTTTCATAGAATTCCTTAAGAATCTTGTAGATGTTTTCCAGCTGCCTTTCTGTCTTTCTTTTCTCTTCCTGAGCGAATGGCGAGTTTTTTGCCTCCAGTATCTTCTTCTTGTCCTTGATGTAGCCTATTACATCGCTGAAGAAAGTTGGCTCCAGCTTCTGTAGGTCATTTCTCTCCTTCTCCCTCTGCAAAAGCTCAAAAAGAGTCTCGTATGTTATTACAACTTCTTGCACAATTCCCCCTCTTAAGCTTAATAAGGACAGGTATTTAAATAATTATTGATGCACTTTCAAAAAAATCGGAATAGCAGGCAAAATCAGCCTTTATTTTACGATTAAACAGTGGTGAAAAACAGAAAAGTTTATAAATATGAGTTTTGAGAGCAGTCAAGGGGGAAACATGCCTAATGATGAAGTTGCAGGAACTATAGATTACCTAGCTTCAGTTATGGGGGAACCTGTTATATCTGCATATGAGAGAGACGAATTGCAGAGAATGTACAGTTCCTTAGTGGCAAATTGGCAAGGGCACAGAAGAAATTCTAGGTGGACAAATTTTGGAGAAAAAGCCCGACAAGGCAATGTAAACGGGCTTAGTCTTCTTGAATTTGTTGCCAGACAGCTCGATGAAAGGGACCACAATGCTTTAGGAAAGCGCAAATTGAATCCTGAAGCAAAGCCCGAATCAGAGGCTGAATTACATTCTTCCCCTATGGCAGAAAGGCTTAGACGGCAATATAAAGATGAATTTGCAAATATGGCCAATTTGCCTGCCTTGCAGGTTGATGCCTTATGGAATGAGATTTTGCATTATGCAAGGATGGGATTTGATGATTTAAGGCGAAGCCCGCAAAATGCCGCATTGCGGGCTTATCAGCTGCCTGAGATTGAAGAAGCCGCAACATCAGACTTTTTGATCCTGCCTTTTGTTACCAGCGCAAGCAGGCATCCAATCTCTTTAAGCAAATCTGACAGGCAATATTTAGAGGATGGAAGGAATATGGCAGCGAATTCTAAAACGTTTACAACGCATGCTGTAGATTTAATGGAAAAAGCAGCATCTGTTATGGAGCAAATTGCAAAGGCAAATGGAATGGACGTTTCTGGCAGGATTGCCAATAAAAATTTTCTGGTTGAAAAACTTAAAGGGGGTAACTTAATAGATTATTTTTCGAGATTTGGGAGAGATACACTATACAGAAATGCAGCAGAAGGCGACGCACGGCGTGTTTTTTATGAAATCGGGCATATAACAAGAAGAGCTGCCCAATACGGAGTCCATTTGGAGACTTTGATTACAGGCCACGAAATAGTTTATCTAAAAAGGCAGGCAGTCAATAATCCTAAACTGGGTTTAAGGGGAGAGCTTCAGGGAATTGCGCAGGCAGTGGCTTCAGGACAAACATGGAGAAGGATTGATCTGTCAACAACTGACGAGTTTGTGCCTTTTTCAGACGATAAAGCGCTTGTTGCAGCATACTCAAGAATAAAATCTGCAATAGAAACATTAGCTGATGCTGCTTACCGGACACCACGTCCAATAGCCATATCGGTTCCTTTAGAAACCTCTGTCGCTGCAGAGCCTGCTGCAATTCAAGCAGGAACTAATATCCCATTCATACCGGAAACTCCCCATAAAGAAATATATCCAAGAATAAGCATGAATGACACGGATGCAAGAGCAATCTTGTCAATGTTTAAGTCAGGAGATTTAGAAGGGATAGCAGGTTACAGGCTGCACGGATATCATCAAGAAACTTTAGCAAATTGTGTAGAAAGTGTTACAAGCCAAATTAATAGGCACAGAAGAGAAAAAAATTATGCATGGTTTGCGGGTGCTGCGGTAGCCGCAGGAATTGCAGGTCTTATGATATTTTCTTCGATGTATATTGAAAAAATAATGTCGCAACTAAAATCCAAAACGATAGAGCTGATATGCAGTGGTACTCCTCAAACACCCTATTCACAAGACAGAGTGCCTTATTCAGACAGGTCAGGCCCCAAGATTGTATGCGAGCAAAAGGATAAGGCAAAAATAGGATCTTTGCCGCGAGTAGTGGAATATACGCCAGAACTGCCAAAGTCACCGCTTGTATTGGCATACAATGTTATCGAAGGAGGTAATTTAACCCATGCAGTAAAGAGGATTCTTGGAGTTAGGGGGGGAGATGAAAAGGTTGAGCGTGCTGCGTATTTAACAGCCTTGGACCTTGCAAGATTCAATAGCCTTCCTGATCCAAACCTTGTCCAACCCGGACTTCTAAAATTTCCATCAAATTTAAGAGATAGGTATAATGGGCATCTTGCTAGTAAATGACATTAAATGTTTAAATATCTAAGATAACTTTTTAAAATCCTTTTCCATACATTGCTTTATGGCAGAACTTGTGTTCAATGACCTGAGCTTTGAGAAGGAAAAAGACAGGGTAAAGATAAATTTTCTTAGATTATTCTACACTTATCTGGAGGAAAACAACCTTAGAAAAATAGCTCCATTTGAGATAAGCAGGAATTCCATAAAATTTAATGGTATATCGGAGCATAGCGCAAGGAAAAAATTCGAGTTTTTGCTTTACAACTCCTTCAAGGAATTGAAAAACAGGCTTAACAACAAGAAAACAATATATATACACCAGTCTTCCGGCATACCGCTTATCGGGACAAATTATTTTGGCCTTGTTGACAGGGGCACAAACATCATTGAAGTCAAGCCTATAACAAGCTGCAACATAAGCTGCATCTTCTGCTCTGTTGATGAGGGCCCGAGCTCAAGGAGAAAGGCTGATTTTGTCGTCGAGAAAGACTATCTTGTCAGTGAGTTCAGGAAAATTGTCGAGTTCAAGGGCAGCAGCAATATAGATGCCCATATCAATGCGCAAGGAGAGCCAACTTTGTATGCTGACATGGTTGAGCTTGTAAGGGGGATAATGTCAATAAAGGGAGTAAAGACAAGCTCCATTGATACAAATGGATTGCTGCTTACAAAACAGCTTGTTGACGGGCTTGCAGAAGCTGGATTGACAAGAATAAACTTGTCTTTGCATTCCCTTGATCCCAAAAAAGCCGCAGAGCTGGCAGGCTACCCCTACAATCTGGATAAAGTCCTTGAAATAGCAAGATATATCCCACAAACAAAGATGGATCTGATTATAGTTCCTGTCTGGATGAAGGGCTACAATGATGAAGAGCTGCCTAAATTGGCAAGGTTTGCCAGGGAGATTGGAGCGGGCAAAACAGGCCCTTACATAGGCATACAAAACATGCTCAATTACAGATTTGGAAGGAATCCCCTAGAGCAGGCTTCAATGGACGAATTCTATGCCAAAATGAGGGAATTGGAGCAAAAATATGGAGAAAAATTAGTTATAGACAAGCATTCTTTTAAGATTGAGGAGCTTCCTGAGCTGCCAAAGCCATTCAGAAAAGGCCAGATAGTTGAAGCAGAGGTAGTCTTGCCTGGAAGGATAGGCAATGAAAAGCTCGCTGTGGCTAAAGATCGGCTGATTTCAGTGCCCAATTGTGATAAGGAGACAGGTTCCAAGATTAAGTTAAGGATAAAAAGAACGAAGCACAATATTTTCCTGGGAGAAATGCTAGCCTAAAATGTCTTCCAAACCTTCTTTAAGCCTGTGCATGATAACGAAAAATGAAGAGAAGAATTTAGAGAAGTGCCTCAATTCCGTCAAGGACATTGTCGATGAAATCATAATTGTGGACACCGGCAGCACGGACAAAACAAAGGAGATAGCGAAAAAATTCAATGCCAAGATTATTGACTTCAAATGGATAGATGACTTCTCCGCTGCAAGGAACGAATGCCTGAAGCACGCTACAAAAGACTGGATACTTGTATTGGATGCTGACGAAACAATAGCAAAAGAAGATTTAAATGAGCTTAGAAAGCTGATTTCCGACGAGGATTGCATAGAGTATTATTTTATTATAAGGACGTACACAGACGATTCAACTGCTGCAGGATGGGTGTCCTCAAAAAGTGACCTATACAATGAAAGCAAAAGCGCAGCAGGATGGTTTTCTACAAGGCTTGTAAGGCTCTTTAGGAATAATAAAGGCATGAAATTCAGCGGTGTGGTCCACGAAACAATATCTCACGATTTTGGCACAGCCAAAGAAGCACCTTTTCCCATACATCATTTCGGCAGGCTCAAAGCTGAAAAAGACGCTTTCAAGAGCGAGCTTTATCAAAGGCTTGGCAGGCATAAGGCAAGTGAAAAGAATGACTTTCATTCCTATTCCCAGCTTGGAATACAGGCGCAGCAGAATGGCAACTATGGAGAAGCAATTACCCTTTTTAACAAATCCATTGAGCTGAACGGCTCTTATTTTAAATCCTGGCTTAATCTTGGGGCATGTTATTTGAAGCTCAATAAGCCGGATGATGCAGAGCGCGCCTTATTGAAGGCTGTTGCGCTAAATCCTTCTGATTACTCTGCCCATAACGATCTGGGAATTGCTTATTCCAGGCTGAACAGGCCCAAACAGGCAATAAAAGAATTTACAAGTGCCTTAAGCCTTAATCCTAAAAGCGCCAGCACCTATTTCAATCTTGGGTTGGCGCTAGACAGCATGGGAGCCAAAGACATGGCATATGAAGCCTTTAAGAAAGCTGTTGAGCTAAACCCAAAATACAAGGAAAAGATAAAGTTGGATTAAAAACCAAAAAATACGTATACTTGTAGGAATTTCCTACTTGTATAGTAGAGTTGGTGACTGTTGGAGAAAAAGGGCAGATTGTAATACCCAAGAAGATAAGAGATGACCTGAAAATAGAAAAAGGTACTCAACTTCTAATAAGCGAAGATAAGGGCAAGATAACTATCAAACCAGTAAAAATGAGTGAAGCTTATTTAATGATGCTATTAAGTGAAAGTTCTCTTGCTAAGGATTGGCTAAACGAGGATGAGGACAAGGCATGGCAGAACTTATGAAGGGCGATGTCGTAGTTTTGCCTTTCCCATACTCTAATTTGAGCGCTACTAAAAAAAGGCCTGCTATGGTTGTTGGAATTTTAGAAGCAAAAATGCAGGAAGTTGTAGATGGCATTATAAACATATTAAAACAATAGATTTCTTATAAGAAGAATTAAACAAAAAAAGAAAGAAAAAATAAGGGTTGATACCCTTTAAGCAGTTGCTGGAGCAGCTACTGTCAACTGGTTGTTGACTTTCTTGACGGTTACTTTTGTGCCTTTCAAAGTGGCCTTGTAGTCACCGTAGTTAGCAACAACTTGAGCTGCGTTTCTTGTGTCTAATGCCGCATATCCTGCTACTAGCATTGCCACATTGCCGTTGGTGTGCTCCCAAACTTGAAGCATGCCTTCCCCAGGTGTGAAGCCTGCTGCACAGTCAGCTGGGTTGCCCATCACTGTTGCAGATGCTGCGTTTGCGCATGGCCCCCCTACAAGGATGGCGTTTTGCGCCTTTACATCAGATACTTCCGATGCTAGCTTTGCAGCTCCAACTTGGATCCTTTGAACGGTCACTGATTCTGAAGTTGTTGCTCCAGATTCGCTGAAAGAAGCTCCTTTGGCTGTTATGTAGACAAGTGCTTGTCTCTGTTTAGCTGGCACTTCTATTGTAACCTGTGCTGGGTCGCTTGTTGGTGTTTCATATGTATAGAAATCACCATAGCTGTCGTACCCATATGCTATGTTGGTCTTTCCGCTGGGCGTCCTTAAATTAAGTCTCCTTTGGCTAGCACCGCCATCAGTTGTTGTATCTTGAGACATCACCACCTTTGCTGATGCTGCTGTTAAATTCCATCTCATAACAGTTGCAGATAAGGTTTCTGTGCTATCTCTTGCTGAGCCGTCTCTGGACTCATCTGGAATCCTAAACGACACAAACACTACATCAGTCATGTCATCACCTACTGTACCTGTTTCGTTTGTAACGTTTATCTCCATACCAGATTTAGTTGTTATAACTAGAGGGAGTGTTGCGTTCCTGCTTTGACCTAATCCACTACCACTTCCTATTGAGACAATTCCTCCAGTTGCATCAAGGTCGATGAGAATTGGGAAGTCATTGGTTCCAATTCCGCTCTGCGCATACACGGTATAATCTGAACCTCCTACTTTTAAGGTTGCCAATTCTGTTGTCGAGGTTCCATCAGGACCTATTACAGTTGACAAGCTTTTGTTGCTGTATGTCTGCTCAATAGTGCCTCCTGCTAAATTCTTAAACTTAAGCAAGGGGTTGTCATTAGTTACTTTATCTGCACCTTTGTATTGCAAGGCATATGTTGGCCTTTCTCCTCTCTTACGAGAAGACGAACTGTCAGATAGGATAAAGTAATCATCCTTCCTGATTGTTCTGTTTTCCTTGTTTACTAAAGCTCTGTCTGATTGCTCACCAAATATTAGATTTGCGCCACTTGGTGCTTTTGCAATTGGCAAGTTTACTTTCTTGCCATCTCCATCCTGAAACTCTAGATGGTATTCACTAGAACCGCTTGTTCTTATCTTGACAGTTTCTGATGTTTCTTTTGCAAGTCCCCTGTATTCAATATCCCAGTTCTCTGTGAACAACACCTGAGGCTCTGCTGTTGTGCTTGTTGCCTTAATTGTATCACTAAGCTTTCCTCCTGCTGGCACGAAGAAATTATCATCAGCAGTCATGTTTATATGAATTCTGTTTATTTTAAATGTAGAGTTATCAGTTGTGCCTTCAATTGTAACAAGCGCATCATCAATTGTGTCGTCATCAACTTTTAGAGCATTTGTGGATGCAACATCTACTATATTAGTGTCTTTTAGCTCCAGTTTATTTGCACCAATGAAGAATGTCGAACTGTGGATGCCTCCTGCATAATCCTGGTACAAAATATCTGTAACCCCAACAGTTGTGCCATCTGCTAGCTTGTCTGTGTCACCATCTTTCAACTTTCTTGTTGTCTGGCCATTTACAACAAATTGGGCTTCATCAGAATCAACGAAGTTTAAAGTTACTTCATAGTCCTTGCCGCTGATTTTATAAGACTTTGTCTGCTTCTCCAATAGGGTGTCTTTTCCTGCTCCGCCCATCAATGTAAGCACAACATTACCCCCTCCACTTGTTGCAGCAGCTGTTCTCTTGGCAGTTACAATTGTATATTTCTTGCCAAGCATTGTAATGTCAACATCTTGCATATCTGTCAAGAACAAACCTGTGGTGGACGACGCACCAGCTGCATCATCAACATCGCTTTCTAAAGCAGTTGTAAATTCAATCAAGTACCTCCCAATCTCCCTTCCGGATTTAAAGTATAAATAGTCTGCTGATATGTCATTGTCATCATCTTCGCTATAAATAACATACCCACTATCCATATTTTGCTGTGATTGTCCTCCTAACAAGTAAAGATACTGGTTGTATGGTGATGTTGCCTTATTGTTTGTCAGGCTGCCAGAATCAAGCGCCTTTAAGTCGCCTTTCTGTATAAATGTTGTGATATTGCTTAATATCTCTCGGTTAATGCCACCGCTAGCCAAATCTTCGCTTAGCTCTAATTTTTTTGTCCCTGTTGCTACCTTCCAAGCATCGCCTTCAACAGTTGTAGTTCCTGCTGATGTTGTTGCAGCTTTCTTTGTTGATGCGAACTGCAGGCTTGAAATTATGTCAGAAATACCAATGACGTCTTCTGCAGCTGCCTTGTCTCCAACAACCAACACACCGCTGAATTTTCCGTCCTTGACGAATGGTGCAGGATAGTTAGCCAAATCTGCTGCTGCAAAAACTGTGGAACTCAGCATTATAGCGCCTGTTCCTAATGCAATCATCCTCTTTATAGCTTTTTGAAATCTCATCTTACAAACACCTCCAAGTGTTTTATTTTTTTATCGTATAATATTATAGTGAATATTATACTCTGTAGCAACGCCTCTTATGAAGCGTTCTTTAGAAGAGAATTTATGATTGTCCATATTTAAAGCTTTTGGTATTATCATATTTTAAAACCTATATGTTTTAGTATATATTTAATCATTTTGCGTATGAAAATAATTGCCATGAACACTCTTTTCATATATCATTTATATTTGTTTTGTTTGTTTTCGGTACTGCAATTTTACAATTCAACTCTTTTAATGCCTTTGACTTTGTCAAAATGCTTATCCAAGGAAGCAAGCTTCGTTATTCCGTAGCTTCTTATGCAGGCAACAACCAAGCTGTCGTCAAAGTCCAGCTTTTCTTTTTCAATTGTTTCAATTGCAGCGAAAATATCATCAACTGCAGGCCTTATCACTTTAAGATTTGAATAGCTGTTAAAAAATATTAGTGCACTTCTAATGAAACCTGCAGATTTAAGTTTATTTTGAATTTGCAGAATGCAGCTATATATTATAAAATCAGTTGTTATTGCCTGCGTATTTTTTTCCTTCAGCGATTTCAGAAAAGTTTTGCACTCTTCTGATTTTGAGTCTTTGAGAAAAATTTCCAGAAAGATATTGGCGTCTATAAATATTTCTTCGCCCATAATTTTGTTGCCTCATGCTGCAGCTCAACAGAAGTCATTTTGCCTCTTAAGTGGCCCAGAATCCCCTCTACTAATTTAAAGGGATCCTCTACTTTTGGAGCTTTGCTTGACTGCTGCATAACCCAGCTGCCCAAAGCTTCTTTTGTCGCTTTCTGCAAAGAGCCTTTTGCATAGCCGTATTTCCTCATTGCAGCTTCCCTAAACTTATGCTCCAGTTCCTTTTCCAATTCCACTTTTAATACCATAAGTACTTATGTACTTAAGTTATATATAAATTTTTTGGTTTTGATTTTCAATGCCACGGCACAATCCCAATAAGCCCGAGAAAGCTTCTGCCAAAGCTTAATGCGCATACCAATGCCGCCAAAATCGCAATCAGCAGCTTTTTGCCCATGCCATCGGATAAAATCGAAACAATATTTAAATATGACTGAGGATTCATAAATCATTGAATGGTTAAGCTAAAGCATATCATCATAATTGAGGCATTGGTTATTTTGATATTGTTAGCTTATGTTATAGTCCCCAAGGTAAAGATAAATGAAACTAAAAAAGAAAGGCTATTGTCGCCAAGAGTTTACGAAGGGATACTGGAGTCTAAAAGCTTTCTTATCCTAAACTATGCTCCGGTTAAAAATGATATAGATTCCTTTATACAAAAAAATAGGCTGAATGTTTCGGTGTACATTGAAAATATGCGAAGCGGCGCTTTTGTCGGCATAAACGAGAGAAAAGGATATTCTCCTGCCAGCCTGAACAAGGTGTTGACAGCTATTCTTATTATGAAAAAAGTCGAGGATGGCGAGCTAAGCCTTGATTCTGAAATTGAGATAAAAGAAAAGGACAGGTCCAGCGCCTTTGGTGACTTGTACAAAATAAAAGAAAACAAGCTTCCTTTAAGAATCCTTTTGGAAAAAATGCTAAGAGATTCCGATGACACTTCATTTTTAGTGCTGAACAGTATGACTGATGTTGAATACAGGGCACTGATAATGTCATACACTGATTATTACAGCGATGAAAGCACTGACAAAACAAAGCCTGGTGAAGACAGCGAGAATGGGTTAGTGACTCCGAAATCAATGTATAACATATTTTCAAGCCTGTACTTATCAACAATACTCAAGCCTGAAAATTCCGAATATATACTGTCCCTGCTGACAAATACTGCGTTTGACATAAATGAAGCAGCTGATTTGCCAAAAAACGTGACTATTGCCCATAAATTTGCAATTAAATACGCAGGCAATGACAAATTTTTCCATGACTGCGGCATAATCTACATAAAAGATGGGAGAATATTCTATTGCGTGATGACAAAGGATATAGATAGTAAAGCAGCTAGGAGGCTTGTAGGTTCGATTGTTCACGATATTTACCGCTACCATACCGGCACTCGCGATACATTGGATTATTACAAAAAATTATATCATTAGGACTAAAATGCCGCAAACAATCTCACTGTGCATGATAACAAGGAATGAGGAGGAATACCTGGAGCAATGCCTGAACTCTGTCAAGGACATTGTCGATGAAATCATTATTGTGGACACCGGCAGCACCGATAAAACCAAGGAGATAGCCAAGAAGTTTGGAGCAAAAATCTATGACTTCAAATGGATAGATGACTTCTCCGCTGCAAGGAACGAAAGCCTGAAGCACGCTACAAAAGACTGGATTCTGGTGCTGGATGCAGATGAGGTCATAGAAAAAAGCAGCTTCAGTAAAATAACAGAGTTGGTTAACAGCGAAAGAGATGCCTTCATTTTGCCAACATATAACCACACAAATGACACGAAAATATCGGGATTTACCGTCTCTACGGATAAAGGGCTAAGCAAAGGATGCGCAGGATTTTTCATATCAGCAAAATGCAGGATTTTCAGGAACAGAAAGAATTATGGTTTTACAGGGGCTGTTCATGAACTTGTGGAGCCTTCGATAGGAGCCGGCAATGGCAGAGTTGAATTCGCCAACATAATAATCCACAATTATGGCAACATGGATAATGAAATAATCAAGAAAAAAAGAAAAATGTATCTTGAGCTTTGCAGGAAAAAAGTGAAGCAGAACCCAGCTGATTCCTCTTATTATGAGCTGGGAGTCCTGTGCAAGGAAAATGATGACTTTGAAAATGCAGTAAAATCATTCAGGAAAGCAGTTGAGCTGAATCCAAATCACAATATGGCTTTATATGAGCTTGGAGTTATATGCGAGCAGCAAAAAAACTATGATGAAGCAGTCAAGTATTACACAGAATCATTGAAGATAAAAGAAAACAGCGAGTCATTCCAAAGCTTGGGAGTCTGCTATCTTAAAAAAGGCATGCATAAGGAAGCCTATAGGAACCTTGTCAAAGCCATGATGCTAAATCCAAATAAGTACACTATATACAATAACCTTGGCGCAGTGCTTGAAAAAAGCGGCAATCTTGACACTGCAAGGCAGATGCTGGAAGTCGCTGTAAAACTAAATCCCGATAATGTTATAGGATTTTACAATCTTGGGGTTGTCCTTGACAAAAAAGGCAGCTTTGGAGAGGCAATTAATGCGTATGAAAAGGCAGCAGAGCTCGGCCATAATAAAAGTGAAGAGATAAAGAAAAGGGTGAAGCAGCTAAAGACAATAATAAATAATCTTCCAAGCTATAAGTATGGGTTTAGGGTCGGAGGGTAAATAAGAAGATTTTAAAATGAACTTCTATTACATTTAGATAATGATAGAACTCGTGGTATTGGATATTTATGGTACTTTGATTTTTGATGAAAAGTGGCAAGAGCCGCTTAGAAGACCAAAAGTTGTAGAGTTTTTGGATTTAAATCTCAATATTCCAACTACATTTTACACAGATGCTGACAGGAATGAATTTGGAGCTGAAATACAAAAAGCTTTGCAAGAAATGGGAGTGCTTCCAAGATTGGAAGAACTTTTTTATTATTATGACTCAATGGATAGGCATAGTTGCAAAGATTTGTCAAGAGTCGCACGAGAACACGGAGTTAATGTAAGTGGCATTGTCTTGATTGGAGATGGTGATAGGGATATCCATTCAGCAGAAAGGTATGGAACTAAATTGGTAGTTATACCCTCTTTAAAAAATCACAGAAGGCAGCCAATTTATCCTTTAGATGAGCTGGGCAAATTAGAATCTCTATTTGATGAAGGTAATCCTGCTGTTAAAGTTTATTGGGATTTATCGCAACGCCGCTTTATAACACATAAATGGCGAAATTATGAGATGAGTGCTGACTAACCCTGCAGTATCCTATAAAAAGTATAGTCACTTACGTTCCTGACTTTTTATCGCATTATATTCATCGTTGAAGAATGCGGTAAAAAGTATCAAATATGCTTGTGTCAGTCACCGCAAGATGATAATCGATGTTCAGCTTGTTGCACACTTCCTCTATCCTTGCGCAGTGCTCGTCCAGCTTCTGCTGGTAGCCCATCCTCATCCTCGGGCTTATGAAAGTCCGCAGCAGCCCCTTTGTTTCGCTGTCTATCAGCTTCATGTCCCCCTCCATCTTCAGCTCTTTTTCCACCCTGTCAAGCACCTGGATTATCTTTATGTCATGGTCTCCAAGCAGATAGAACGCTTCCCTTATCTCCTCTATGTTTACAAGAAAGTCTGATGCGATGATGAGCATGGACTTGCTTCCGATAACTTTTTTGTACTGCCTTACAGTATCAAGCAATTTTGAGTAGCCCTTGGGCTTTATGGAATTCAGGTGCTGCACCATCGCAGCAAGGTGCGACATGCCTCTTCTCGGCTGGAAAATCTCAAGCTGATCCGCAAAAGTCGAGAACTGGAACTTTTCATTGTCCCGTAATGCAAGGTAAGCAAAACCCACTCCAATCATTGACGCGTAATCAAACTTGCTTAATGGCTTCCCGAACCCCATTGAGGCGCTTCCGTCAATTATTATATGCACCACCAGGTTCCTTTCCTCTTCGTGCACTTTAAGGTACAGGTTGTCAGTCCTTGCGAAAACTTTCCAGTCTATCAGCCTTATGTCATCCCCTGGCGCATAAATCCTGTAGTCCTTGAAGGTCAGCCCGTGGCCTGCAGCAACCGATTTTCTCGGGCCTGCAAGGTTTGATGTGACTCTTTTTTTAACCACCAGGCTGAACCTGTTCAGCTGGTCAAGAAACTTTGTGTCAATCATTTTTATAATTTGTTGAATATCTTATTTTTTATTCAATCCGTTCGCGTCTTTTGCAGACGCTCACAACATTTAGTGCTCGGAAAAATTCTTTCTGCCATTGAATTTTTCCTCGCCCATGCATAAATCACAAACCATAAAACACAAATGGTCACCTCCAACGCCTACACATTAAGAGGTCGTTCTCGGATTTGAAAAGTTTTTAGTCAATGTTTTTATTTATCTAATCAACTATTTCGTCTTGTCCAAAATCTGCTTTATAGCATCGTCCCTTGACATTCCCTTTCTTTCAGCCTCAAAATTCAGTATAATCCTGTGCCTCAGGATAGGGTATGCCAACAGATTTAAATCCTCGCTGCTCACATGATTCCTTCCCTGCATCAGCGCCCTTGCTTTCGAGGCAAGCAGCAGCCCGATGGAAGCCCTTGGCGATGCGCCGTACTGTATGACTTCCTTGTTTGACCTCGTGCTGTATATTATCTTGACAGCCCTCTGCTTTATGTCGTTTGCAATCGGCACCTGCCTTACCAAGCTTTGCAGAGTAAGGAGGTGGTTTTTGTTCAGCATGACTTTCAGTTTTTGGTCTTTTGCCTCTGCCGCATACTTGTCGACTATCTGCAGCTCATCCTCATATGACGGATAATTAACGCTGATTTTGAGCAAAAACCTGTCAGCCTGGGCTTCCGGCAATGGATAGGTGCCTTCCTGCTCAATTGGATTTTGGGTTGCAAGCACGAAAAATGGCAAATCAAGCTTGAAGGTGTTTGTCCCGACTGTCACCTGCTTTTCCTGCATCGCCTCAAGAAGCGCAGATTGCGTCTTTGGAGTTGCCCTGTTTATCTCGTCTGCAAGCACCACATTCGCAAAAATAGGGCCTGGCTGGAACTTGAACTGCCTTTTTCCGGACACTTCCTCTATTATGTAAGTGCCTGTTATATCGGATGGCATCAGGTCAGGAGTGTTTTGAATTCTGCTGAACTTCAAGTCCATGAGCTGCGCAAGCGTTCTGACCATCAGTGTCTTGGCCAGTCCGGGATATCCCTCAAGCAATGCGTTTCCATCGCACAAGATTGCAATTAGAATCTGCTCCATGGCATCTTCCTGCCCTACAATAACCTTGCCCATCTCTTTTTTCAGCTCATCAAAAATCTGCTTGTAATTCTTCATTTTCACACCTCAGTTTTTTTGTTTGAAATTTTGTTTTAACCAATTATTTTAATTTTTACCCTTCTGCAAGCTTCTTGAAATAATTCTTCACCAATTCCTGCTGCTCCTGCGGAATATTTTCTTCGTAAGCTACAGTCTCTTTTACTGCCAAGTCCTTTGGGAATGTTGATTCAAATTTCTGCGGATTGGTATCTCCCTCTTCCCGCACATTGACCTTGAAGTCAACCGGCTTGATTCTTATGTTGAGCTCATTGTCGCCGAGCTTAGCGACATCCTCCTTGCCGTAGATGTCATCGCTCGTGTTCAGCTTTACAGCCGCAAAATTCCCCACTCCCTTCGGGCCCTCAAAAATATCCGGAACTTTTTGCCTTGCAAACTCCAAAAACTTGATGTTAAGCGTTGATGTGAAGATTATAAGAAATGAAAGCGCCATCACCGCAAATATCTTGTAGGACAATGTCCTTGGGTTTATGAACATTGACAACCCGACATTCCTCATCTCGCTTGTAACCTCGTATTGGAGCTCCTGCACGACTGGGTTCTCCATTCCGGCATTGTCGGCTGCTGTGCTTAATTTTTCCCTCAAGGGGGCGTATTTGCTCTCCACAATGGAGGGCTTGTAGGATCTGAAGCTCATGTAGGAATAAAACCCAAGATAGGCTAAGGCAGGAATCAATGCAAATAATGCAGTGATGTCCAGCACAGTCAATATTAAATAGAATACCAGAAAGACCAGTGTTGTATTTACTATGTTCTCAAACAAAATCATCTCATTCAGGGTTTTGTTTATTTCCCTGACTACATTTTGGAATGGCTTCATCTTAGCAGCTTCCCTCGTCTGCATCAATTTTTTCCTTATAGCATTTTATCCTGTTGTCAAGCTTAGTGACATCTGATTTTAAATTCAAAACTTGCCTGTTCAGCTCCTGCGCAAGCTGCACTTGCGCAGCCAGCTGGCTTTTTGTAGAGGCCAAATTGGATGTTGTCTCAGCCAATTGGCTTTTCGTGCCTGACAATTCAGTCTGAAGCTTTGCCTTGTCTGACTCAAGCTGCTCCTTCTCGCCCCTGACATCAGTGAATTTCTTGCTTAAATCCTCCTCTTTTTGCTTTTTCAGCTGCAGTTGTATGCTTGTCTCGTTAAGTTGCCCTCTTTTGCTTTCAAGCTCCTTGCTGACTGCTTCAAGCTCGCTGAGCTTTGTTTCATAGCTTCTTGACACGTTCTTGAAAGTTGTCTGGTAATAGACTGTGAAGCCGCTGAACATGAGCAATGCGGCAACTATCAGGAGCAGCAGCCCAACATTGACGTCTCTTTTCATTATTGCCATCTTGCCTGTATCAGTCACTCTGGTTTATATTGCTTTTTGTTTTTTATTTATTTTGCAGGTTTTCCCTGTATCTCCTTATCCCTATTTCCGATAAAAACAGCAGCATTGCAATTATCGCAAAGGGCCACCTGTAATCCGTGCTGTCTATTTTTATTCTTTTTGATTTTGCCCTTATGAATTCGATGATGCCTTTTGTGTCGCTAGCCTCAAAAATCCTGCCTCCTGTCTTTTCTACCAGCTTTGTGAACTCCTCGTTTATTCCAAGGTTTGCATACTCATCATTGTAGTTGACTGCAAAAGTAGCCCCTAATATTTCCTTGTAGCCCGTGTCTGTTGGCATGTGGGTTGCCGAGTATAAGTTGGTGTCAATCTTCGCAAATTGCATCCCTGAAGCGCTTGGCATGTCCCTGCTTATCACATTTACTGCAGCTGGCTTTCCGAGCACCGTGTCCCTTATCGTCACGTCATAGGATTTTTTTCTTCCCAAGTCGCCTATGGCCCAGTTAATGCTTTTTGTAACCAGCTTGGAGTTTTTCTTGTTCAGCAAATCCCCTGCCCATTTTGAGCCGTCATCTGTTGTCAATGTGACAACCCTTCCAAGCCCGAAGCGCCATACCGCAAGTATCGGGATATTTTTGTGGGTTGTGACAAGCAGCCTTGCAGAAGGCTTCGGAACAGCGTAATTGTAGCCTGAAACGGTGGCTTGGATGTCATCCAATCCCAAAGTTATGAAATGGGTTGTGTCAATCGGAACAAGCGTGTTGTAAAATTCCTCCCCTTTTGCATCGTCCTTGTCCGCAAATTCCACTTTCAGTTTGTTTGAGGCGTCTGTCTTGTAGTAAATCCCGTTCCCCAAAGTGGCCATGTTTGCCAGGAACAGGTTGTTTTCTGTTGCCAAGTCGTCAGTTTCCGTTCCAACCCCCACAACAAACACCTTGACTCCGAGCGCATTCACCCTTCTCACAGCCTCTAAGGTGTCTTCCCTCAATTTCTGGTATGTGGTTTTGCCGTCGCTGATTAATATGATATTCTTGCTTCCTCCAACTTTGCTCAGCATACTGTAGCTTCCTTCAATTCCCAGATTAAAGAAAGACTGCCCGTCAAATTTCAGCCTGGAAATCTTTTCTTTCAACTCCTTTTTATGCTCTTTCAACGCCCTTATTTCGGCAATCTGGTATGCCTGCGTGCTGAAGGCAACAGCCCCCACATTGTTTTTCTCGCTCAGGCTGTCTATAACGCTTAATGCCAGCGCCTTTTCCACGGCAACATAATCTTCTGTGCCATGGCTTATGTCAATCGCAATCACGATGTTTATGTCGCTCTTGTTCTGCTCCTCGCTTGCGCCTATTTTTATCGGCAGCAAAGTTTCAAGCAGAGTCCCTTTGTAGCCTCCCCTCTCGAAGGAATTTTCCCCCCCTATGAATATCACCCCGTTTCCGTCAGACACATAGTCGCTCAGCATATTGACAGAAGATGATAATTTTGAAGCCCTGATGTCATTCACTATGGCTGCCATGTAGCCGGACAGGTCATTTGGTACATTGCTTTTTACATCAAGCTCGTATATTTTGTTTAATTCCTGCGCCAAAGGGGAATTTTTTTCCGTAAGGTAAAGCACTTTTGGCCTCGGAACTATCTTTATGCTTTTGTAGAACACATTGTTATTTTTGAAATAGTCTTCATTGCCGACATCAAGAAGCTTAGCAGTCAGCTTGTGGTATTCGCCTTCCGGGAATTTTCTTGAGAAAGCGAATGATTTTGACGCGCTTGCCTCCTCCTCAAGGATTAAGTTTGAATCGTCATAAGTCACCTGAAGCCTGTAAGGCATATTTTTCCCGACTACTGAAACCCTCACGACAAAATCCCCTTCAGTGTCTTTTATCAGCTCTGCAGGGCCGTCTATCGTAACCCCTATGTCATTTTTTACAGGCTCCATCCTCAGCGTGCTTACTGAAGAGTTTACATTTGCGGCAAAAAGCATTATGTCGCCCAGCAGCTTCCCCTCATTATTCACACCATCCGTTATGACCATCACATTATCCTCTCCCTCTATGTTGTTCAGTATGCCGTTTCCGATTGTGGAGTGCTGGCCTGTCGCTATCGTCCTCACATTCACAGGAATGGCCCCCTCCAGCTTCTTGTAAAGGTCGTATGCAATATCAGGGCTGTACAGGGCCATGGAGCTCGAATTGTCAACAAGGATTGTCAGCCTTGGGTTTCCCTGAACTGTCTTGCTTTCAAGCACAAATGGCGATGCAAGCGCCACAAGCAAAAATATGAAGGCAGTGCTTCTCAATATCAAAACAATTTTCCTGTCTGTTTTCTTTGTTTTCAAGTAAGCCTCTAGCTCAAGCCTGTTGCCGAATTTGACAAATGTTTTTCTTGTCATCCAGAAAAGGAACAGCAGGACAGGTAATATGGCTATCAGCACGTAAGAGTACCTCACACAGAATTTTGACATGCAGTAGATGCTTGAATAATCCGGTATTATAAATGCCATTTTTGTTTGATTTTAACATTAAAAACAGGTCACCTCAATCACTTTGCAGCAAGAGGCAGTTCCCGTATTTGAATTTTTAAGCCCACAAATTTAAATCAAATATCACCTCTTCTTTTTATGTAAATGAATTCAGTCATCATGAACAAGAACACAAGCAGCAGGATTGGAACTTCAAGGTTGAAGTCATGCTCGGCAGACTTCCTTTCAAGCAGATTTTCCCTTTCTTTCTGCAATTCAGCTTTGGAAGGCAGGTTTATCTCAGATTCCTTTTCGTCAAGGAGGTTTGCCGCAAATTTCTTTTTGTCAAACTCGTAAATCCCAACCTCGTCCATCAGCAGCTTTGACGCAGTCATCCTGGATGAGGGGGTTTTCACTACCTGCTCGCTTATTGTCACAATCCTGCCTGTCTTGAAGTTAAAGTCTTTTATGTCCTCCGTTCCTATCATGAAGTTTATCAGCAAATCCCAGAATATCGGATAGGACGGCAATGTCTTGAAATCGCTTGTGTCATCCAAAATGCCGTAATAGGCCACTCTCCCCTTTCCCTTGCCCCCGTATACAATCAGCGGCGTCTTGTCATCGGCGGAAGCGAATACTATCGACCCTTTCTTTGCCTCGGCTCCGAAATAGGAGGCTGCTGTCGTAAAGCATCTTTCTTTCTCAAACTGCTTGGTTATCTGGTTGACAGTATCGACGCAGATTTTTGTCGGCTTGTTTACCCTGCTTTTCAGCTCGACCGCATTTGCGTCTTTTGTGTCAAATTCTTTCAGGTCATCCTGCGCGGCTATAATGAGGTTTCCGCCGTTTTTTGCATAATCTTCAAGGTCATCAAAGGTCCCGGGCACCAGCTCATTTTTTTTTATTTTGTAAAGGATTACCGCGTCCTGCTTGTAGGGGTCTATCTTTTCCTTTTTTGCCGTTATGGTCAGCACAGGCGGCCTCACAACATTCAATTCAATGTCCTTGGCCGATTCAAGCGCAAGCTCGAGATTTGTAGCCTCTTTTTCATTTGTCACAAGCAGTACCGTGTTTTTTATCTTGGGAGGAGTCGCGATGTACGCAACGTCATCCGCCTCCAAGTCGTCTTTTGGGTCAAGCTCGACTTTTGAGATTCCCGCAGGAGTGTCAAAAACAAAATTTTCAACCGAGTTTGGCATTATCCTGACGCTTGTCTGCGTAATGACCTTGTTGTCTTTAATGATTTTTATCGTCCTCTGAACAGCCTCATCGTTGAAGTTTTTGACATAGGCCTTGGTGTTGTATTTTGAAACCTCAAGCCTTATTATGCCTGTATTTTTGGCTTTGTTCGGCACGTCCACAAAATCCACTATCTTGTTCTCAGACGATAGGGTTGCCTTGACAACCTCTATATCGGGCCCTTCTGTCGCGATAAAGTCGCTGAGAACCATTATCCTTCCGGGCCTGTCGCCCAAGATATCCTTTGCAAGAAGCAGGGCATCCCCCAGATTTGTGGATGTCGCCTTTGGCCTTATCTTTGAAAGAACATCCATTGCAATGTCGCTGTTTTCATTTTCCAGCACTATCAGGGGGGCATTTTCAGCCAGTATTATGCTGTTCCTTCCGCTCAGGGCTCTTTTTGCCTCTTTTAATGCTGTTTCAAATCTCGAAACTCCTTTTTCTTTTGCCTGCATTGAGGCGCTTACATCAAGTATTATGACAGTGTTCTCCAAAGTGGTGTCATAATTCAGCTTTACAAAGGGCGCTGCCGCTGCAAAAGCCAGGCCTGCAATGGAAAGCAGCTGTATCAAAAACAGCAGATTTGCCAGCAATTTCTGGAAAAAGGAATACTGCCTTGACCTTTTGTCGTCTTTTATGATAAACATCAGCGAAGGGATTATTTTTTCCTGCGGCTTCGGCCTTCTGAGGTAGAGTATTATGAATACCGCAACTGCCGCCAGCGCCCATAGCCCTATCGGCCTTTGAAAAGGAAGCATCACCATTTTGCCCTCAATCCTCTGTCAAGTCAAGCTCTATAATGTCGCTGGATTTCAGCATCTCTTCAATTTCTTCCCTTCTCTTTCCCATCAGCCTTGCCAAATCCTCTATTCTCATTTTTTCCTTTTCTTGTTGAATACCAAACTTACCAATTCCTTCGGGTTAACCAAGTCCTTTACAAGGATTAAAATATCATTGAACTCATACCAGAAAACGTCAGATTCCGCATCTATCTTGAGGTCCTGCCTTGCCTCCTGCGGCAGTGTAAGCTGGCCCTGCTTCGTCAGCTTCGCCTTGCCCACGAATTTAGCATCCATATTAAAAATAATATATTTAGTATATTTCTTATTTTTTTTATTTATATTAATATTTTTAGAATTCTTAAAAGTAATAGTATTTAAATGTTTTGATTCAACTGCAAATTCGGTTGACAAATTAATGGGACATAAAGTCCCATGAGCTCGCTTCGCTCGCAATGGACAGAAAGATTTAAATATAAGCTTCGTTTTTTTATACTTATGAAAATATTGATTTTTTCGTCTATAAATAAAATTTTATTTACAATTTTTCCCACTTCTACTACAGCAACAGCCTGAAAAGGCATTCATTGCTAAAATCGGTTTTTTCTTTATTCCAAATCAATAAAATATAAAAATAAAGCCAAAAACAGCCGAATGCGGGCGAACCCGCTTACAAGCCGCTACAATGCCAAAAATCAAGATAACACTGCCGGACGGAAGCGTGAGGGAATATGCGAAAGGCGTTACTTCAAAAGAGATAGCCGCAAGCATAGGAAAAAGGCTTGCAGAGGACTCTGTTCTTGCAAAAATAAATGACAAGCTGGCAGATTTAAATGCCCCGATAAGTGAGGATTCTTCCATAAAAATAATAACCTTGAAAGACAGGGAAGGATTGGATGCTTTGCGTCACAGCCTGGCGCATCTGATGGCTGCTGCTGTCATGGAGCTTTGGCCGAATACAAAAAGGACCATCGGGCCAGCGATAGAAAACGGTTTTTACTACGATTTTGAGTTTGAAAATCCCATCTCAGAAGGGGATTTGCTGAAAATAGAGTCAAAAATGCGCGAGATCCTTCCGAAATGGGACAGGTTTGAGAGGCATGAATTAAGCGCGGCAGATGCAAAGAGGGAGTATCATGGCAACCCTTACAAATGCGAGCTTATTGACGAGTTCTCGAAAGAAGGGAAAAAAATCAGCTTCTACACATCAGGAGCTTATTCGGACTTGTGCAAAGGCGGGCATCTCCCAAGCATGAAAATTGTCAAGCCGGACTCCTTTAAGTTAACGCAGATTGCAGGAGCTTACTGGCGCGGCAGCGAAAAAAATCCAATGCTAACGAGAATTTATGCGCTTGCGTTTCCGGCTAAAAAAGAGCTGGATGAATACATCAAGCAGCTTGAGGAAGCAGAGAAAAGAGACCACAGGAAAATTGGCAGGGAATTGGATTTGTTCAGCTTCAGCGAAATAACTCCCGGAAGCCCGTTTTTCCATCCCAAAGGCGCATTCATGTTCATCAAGCTTCAGAGTTTCTTGAGGGAAATGTATCCGAAATGGGGCTATCAGGAGGTTATCACGCCTTTGATTTACGGCTCTGACTTGTGGAAGCAGTCAGGGCACTGGGAGCACTTCAGGGAGCACATGTTCGAGGTCGTTATGGACCATAAGGAAGCTGCATTGAAGCCAATGAACTGCCCGAGCCACATTCTGATTTACAAGAGCAGGGCAAGGAGCTATCGTGACTTGCCTTTGAGGATTACTGATTTTGCGCCTTTGCACAGAAACGAGATAAAAGGCACCTTGGGAGGCTTAATGAGGGTAAGGAAATTTTCACAGGATGACTGCCATGTTTTCTGCACTCCGGAGCAGATAAGGCAGGAAGTCAAGTCGCACATAGCCCATGCAAAATACGTTTACCGTGATGTTTTTGGATTTGACTTCAGGGTTGAATTAAGCACAAAGCCGGAAAAGGCAATGGGCTCCGGTGAAATGTGGAGCCTTGCTGAAAAATCATTGATGGAGGTGCTGAACGAGAGCGGGCTTGAATACGCCATAAATCCCGGAGCCGGAGCATTTTACGGCCCGAAAATAGATTTTCACATAAAGGATGCTCTTGGAAGAAGCTGGCAGTGCGGAACAGAGCAGCTGGATTTCCAGCAACCCCAGAGATTTAATGTAGAATACAAGGGTGCTGACAACGCTGGCCATAATGCTGTCATGCTGCACAGGACTGTTTTGGGCTCGATAGAGAGGTTCTTGGGCATATTGATTGAGCATTTTGCAGGCAAATTTCCCTTGTGGATCGCCCCAGTTCAAATAAGGATTTTGACGGTTGCAGACAGGTTTGAAAAATATGCAAATGACCTAAAGGAAAAATTTGAAAAAAACGACCTTAGAGTTGATGTTGACTCGCGGACAGAAAGCGTCGGCTACAAGGTAAGGGAAGCCCAGTCTCAAAAAATTCCCTTGATAATCACTGTTGGAGAAAAAGAGGAGAATAATAAAACTGTCGCAGTCAGGACACAAGACAATAAAGTTTATTTTGATGTTAAGGCTGATGAATTTATGGAAAGGATTTTGAAAAATGTTGAGGGTAAGAAGATAAAGGTTGAATTGTGAGCTACAAACCTTTTTAAACATTAATTTCTAACATTTTTAAACATGGTCCTCGAAAAGCTTTCAGAGTCGCTGAAAAACACTTTGCAGAAGATAGCAAAATCGCTTTTTGTGGATGAAAAGTTAATCAATGAATTGATAAAAGACATCCAAAGGGCCTTGCTCCAGGCCGATGTAAACGTAAAGCTTGTTTTTGACCTGACGGAAAAGATAAGGAAAAGAGCATTGGAGGAAGAGGCTCCAAAAGGCCTCACAAAAAAAGAGCAGCTGATAAATATTGTTTATGGGGAGCTGGTTAATTTTCTCGGAAAGGAGCAGCACAAGATTGAAGTGAGGCAAAAGCCGTTCAAGATTATGCTTTTGGGGCTTTTTGGATCAGGGAAAACAACCACAGCGGGAAAACTGGCCAAATTCTACTCAAAAAGAGGCTTCAATGTCGCATTGGTCGGACTGGACATACACCGTCCCGCTGCAATGGAGCAGATTGAGCAGGTTGCAAAAAATGCGAATGTGAAAGTTTTTCTGGACAAGAAGTCAAAAGACCCTGTTGAAATCTGGAAAAATCACGGGCATGAATATGTAAATTTTGACATACTGATCATAGACACTGCGGGAAGGGATGCCCTGTCAAGGGAATTAATCAGTGAAATAGAGGAGGTCAATAAGGCAATAAAACCAAATGAAAATCTGCTTGTCATTTCCGCCGATATAGGGCAGGCTGCCCAAAAGCAAGCTGAGCAGTTCCACAAGAGCTGCGGCATAACCGGGGTCATAGTTTCAAAGATGGACGGCACTGCAAAGGGCGGGGGGGCTTTAACGGCCTGCTCTGTTTCTGGAGCGCCAATAAAGTTTATAGGCACTGGGGAAAAGGCTGATGATTTGGAGCAGTTCAATCCCCCAGGATTTGTCGGAAGGTTGCTCGGCATGGGTGATTTGGAAGCGCTGCTTGAGAAGGCAAAGGAAGTAATCAAAGTCGAGGAAGCAGAGGATTTGGGAAAGAGATTTTTGAAAGGGGAATTCAATCTGATTGACTTGTACGAGCAGATGGAAGCAATGTCAAAGATGGGCCCTTTAAGCTCTATTGTCGAGATGATTCCGGGATTCGGGCAGTTAAAGCTTCCAAAAGAGATGCTTCAGGTGCAGGAAGGCAAGTTAAAAAAATGGAAGATTGCGATGAATTCAATGACAAAATCCGAGCTTGAGGACCCTGAGATTATAGACAGCTCGAGGTTTGAAAGGATTTCAAAAGGCTCCGGAGTTCCATCTTCAGAGATACGCGAATTAATAAAGCAGTACAGGCAGAGCAAGAAAGTTGTGAAAATGTTTAAGGGAAGCAAAGGAGACATGTCGAAAATCATGAAGAAATTTGGAGGGAAATTGCCGATGGGGATGTGATTATTCTCCGTAAGTCTTAACTATCTGGTCCAATAAGCCTCTTGCTATTTAAAAAATCTTACTTAATTCCACACTGATAATAAATAAATAGTCACTCCAGCCATCTCGGGTTGAACTTGTCGTACCACTCCCTTTTCTCCATCTCGTCAAGTAAATTGTAAAATCCAAAAGACGATGCATCCCCATAAAGCTCTATTCTCCTGTCAAAGCCATTTGAAAGAGCGTAAAATGCGCATATCCTGAATCCTGCAGAGATTTCGTTTATGATTTCAGACGGGGTGCAGACAATTTCAATCATTTTTTCCCTTTTGTCATAGGCTGCGGCAATCGTGCTTGTGCCTGTTTCAGGGTTCGAGTAGGATATGTATATTTTGTCCATCAGCGAATCGAGAAACCTTGCGAAGTTTTCCGCATCACTTACATCTGCTTGATTAAAGCCAGTTCTGCCAAGCGACTTAAGGCCGGGGATTCTTGAGGCGGTTTTTGCGAAAAATTCCTTTATGCTTTTCTCCCTTACAAAAAGCCGTACTTTGTATGACTCGATTGTTTTCTTCGTTTTTATTTTCAAATCCCTGTATTTTTTGTTGAATTTTTCAGCCAGTGCCTCGAATTTTGGGATAAAAGCATCAAGGTCATGCTGCGCCTTCCCGTAGTACCTGTCCAATTCCGCGCCGACTTTTACCATTTGAATGAAGTCCTTTTTGAAGTGGCTTATTTCAGAAGAGCTGAATTCAGACAAAATGTCATTGTTTGCCATACATCCATAATTTTGAAAGCGCTATTTAAATCTTTGTGAAACTTTAAATAAAACGCCCCATTCCAAGTCTATAATGAAAATAATCGCAGACCTGCAGATACATTCCAGGTTTAGCAGGGCTACAAGCTCCTCATTAAACCTTCCCAGCCTTGAAAAATATGCAAGACTGAAAGGGCTGAATCTTCTCGGAACAGGGGATTTCACGCACCCAAAATGGCTTACTGAACTAAAGAACGAGTTAAAAGAAGACGGCTCTGGAATTTTAACTTCTAAATCCGGCTTTCATTTTGTTTTGCAGGGAGAAATTTCAAATATTTACACTCAAGATGGCAAAGGAAGGAGAATACACACCCTGCTTCTGGCAAGGAATTTTGAGGTTGTTGAGCAGATTAATGCCGCATTATTAAAAAAAGGAAGATTAGATTATGACGGAAGGCCGATATTTGGTTTTTCATGCATTGAGCTTGTGGAAATGATGAAGGGAATTGATGAGGATATTGAAATAGTCCCGGCTCATGCATGGACTCCATGGTACGGGATTTTTGGCAGCATGTCGGGATTTGATTCTGTCGAGGAATGCTTTAAGGACCAGTCAAAGCATATTCATGCCATTGAGACAGGATTAAGCTCCGACCCTGCAATGAACTGGAGGCTTTCAAAGCTGGACAAGTACACTTTGCTCAGCAGCTCTGACGCGCATTCATTCTGGCCGTGGCGCCTTGGAAGGGAAGCAAATGTATTCGACATTGGATGGAGCTATAATGAGCTGCAGGATGCCATAAGAAAAAAGAGAAATTTTGTCGAGACAATAGAAATGTGGCCGCATGAGGGGAAATACCATTACACGGGGCACAGGAACTGCAGTGTCTGCTTAAGCCCAAAAGAATCAATAAAGCTAAAGAATATCTGCCCAAAATGCAGAGCGCCTTTAACTGTGGGGGTTGCGCAAAGAATAGAGATGCTTGCGGACAGGGAAGAGGGATTTGTTCCAAATAATGCCGTTCCGTTCAGGAACATCATTTCACTTTCCGAGGTTATCGCAGGAACAACAGGAAATGCCGTAAGCTCTGGAAAAGTTTGGGAGGAGTACTACAAGCTCGTCAATGAGTTCGGGAATGAGTTTAACGTCTTATTGCAATCGGAAGAAAATAAATTGAAAAAAATAACTACAGAAAAGATTGCTGAAAATATAATAAAGAACAGGAACCAGAAAATAGCTTTCAAGCCCGGATATGACGGGGTTTACGGGATTCCCATGTTTGATGCAAAAGATATGGGGGAAAAGCAGCGAGCTTCAGCTCCAATCGCGAAGCAGGCAGGATTGCAAGAATTCATTGGTTGAATATGCGCTTGCAATTTTCTTCAGTGTTTTTTAACAGCACTTTTCACCCTCTGGGAATACGCTTTTTCAATGTTAAGCCTGCTTTTCGCATGGGCCGCAATTGTCTTGTAGTTTTTCCTTATCAAGTTAAGCTCGTCATCTGAGAGCTCTTCTATGTCCAGCATGGCGTTATGGGCCTTTTTAGTTACGTAAATCAGCTCGTCAAGCTTCAGCTGCAATGCAGTTGTATCCCTGTTTTGCGTGCTTTGAATCAGGAACACCATCAAAAATGTGACAATTGTTGTGGCTGTATTTATCACCAGTTGCCATGTGTCGCTGAACTTGAATATGGGGCCTGTTGCAATCCAAGCTAATATTAGCGCACAAGCCAGAAAAAAGGCTAAAGGATGTCCTGTCTTTCTTGAAACCCAGTTGGATAGTTTTGTGAAAAAATTGGATACCTGCATTTTCCAGCCTTGATTGTCTTTGATATAAATATATTCTTATCTGGACGCTCCAAGCAAAATAATATCCCCGCGGCCGGACATGCATGCTGAAAGCATGTCAGCTTCCAGCAATTTGAACCAGCGACCTCCCGGGAACTGCTTGCTGTTTTACTTCATTCTTTGCGAAATGCAACGTCAGTAAACGAATTGCTCCTACAGCCGAGCGCTCCACCGTTAAGCTACGCGGGGATGAGAAATGAGTTTAATCTTGATTTATAAATATTTGCGTAAAGAAAAAATTAATGCGCAATTAAGGCTACCCTCCCACACTTACTCTGTTCGAATTGCTGATGATAACTTTATTTCCCACTTTGCATCTTGCTGTTGCAGCAGGCAGGTTGAATTCACCCAAGATGGAAAGCCTGGATTTCATCCTGTAGGATAAAACTCTCTCGTCGCCTGCCTCGAGGGTGTCTATTGTCCACTTTAACATGATTCCCCTTTTTGGATGCTTGAGGACGGCATGCGGCTGCATGGAGCCGATAGCCAATTCTTTTTCAACATGGGCAATATTGGGCAGAGTATCCATGACTTCAATATTTGTTATCTGGGCCGGGCTCCTGTTTTTCACCCTGACAACAACCTTTGCCTCTGAGATTCCCCCCTCGCTCATGCCGATATTTGCAACGCTTTTTCTTACCACAACAGGGCTTCTGAACAAAAAGTAAAGGATTAGGGCAGCTATCGCTGCCAATGCCATTATGACAATAGGCCGGTAGTTTGTTGTTGCATTGATGGTCATTGTCCCGTCTTTGCCCAGCCTCACATTCCAAATAAGGTATTGTTTGTCTTCCTCCCTTATAGTTTCAGCCCTTGGCGATGTGGAAAGCAGCAGGCTTTGAAGGGAAGTTGTAGGGATCTTAATCACTCCCTTGTAATCGGGATTGTTTGATGTTGCCTTAATTCCCTTCATTATCTTCAGGAACGACCGCTTCTCCTGCAGTTCCTCTTGGTGAAGATACTCTTTTATCTCAAATTTCTGGACTATGGGGCTTACAACCATCCTGTTATCCTTGAATATTGCTATAACAAGCCGGTCTTCCTGCGGAGGAGTCATAGAATCAATTTTTTTAGTGACTTCCACAGTTTTGTCTTCCTTTGGCCCGAGGGGAACATGCAGCTCCTCCCTGAATAGATTGCTTTCCACCTTCACTGTCAAATTTTCATAATTCAGTATATTCTGGTTGTTTAGCACTATCCTTATCTTGAAATTTTCCCTTGGGTCGATTTTCTCAGGCTCTATGCTCGTGCTTGTCAGCACAGTGGGGATGTACCCTCCAATCAGCGGCTCAGTTGACTTTATGCCCACTGTGATAGGAACTTTCTGCTCCTCGCCCGTACTGCCCAATACAACTCCTGCTTCAAGAGTGTAGGTGTCGACTGAAGTGATGTACAATGGGTCAACAAAAAGCCTGATAGTTGAAGAGCCCAAAGCCGGAACTTTCAGCGTGATAGGATTCTGAAGCGGCTTTGTGTACATGTCCCAAAACGGATAGCCGGCTTTCTTGATTGTAAACTCCCCATCGCTATCCATGTTGTTTTGAATCACAATGTCAAACTCAGCAACCTCATCAACGACAATCTTGTCCTTTACGCCAGTGGCATGCACTTCAAAGGAAGCTGCATAGGCTGCATTCAGCAACAGCAAAAATGAGCACAGCCATACGGAGAACTTGAGTATTTTGGACATAAATGCACCTTTTTTACAGATTTCTAATTCTGTTACTTATATATAAACCTTTTCCTGCAGTATCTTATAGAAAACTTTATATATTCACATTCTCAGAAAAAATTTTATGTCCAAGCCTCAAGTCGGAGATTTTATTCACATGCCCACAGCTCCTGTGCCCGGCGCCTACATACAATACAAGGGAATTTTTGACATGGATGACCTTTATCTTGCCGTGGCTGATTTCTTCAGGCAGAAAAAATTCAAGCTTTACGAGATACAGCAAAGGCACAGGCGCCCAGGCCCTTTTGGCGCTGAAATTCTCTACCAATACCGGGCCACCCGCAAGGTTGAAGATTACTATTCATGGGAGGTTAATATAATCTTGGAAACATTTGACCTGAGGGATGTGGAGGTTGTCCTGAAAGACGGAACAAAGAAAAAAATGTCAAAAGGCAGGCTTTGGGTGCAGATTCAAGGCCAGGTTATAATAGATTATGAAGAGCTGTGGGATAAAAGCGCATTTCTGGCCCAATTGAAGAACTTTTTCAACAAATACGTCATAAAAAAAAGGATTGAAAGCGTCTGGTGGGACCAGCTGCAGTACAAGATTGTGCTGGCTCTTCACGCTTTAATCAAGGAGCGCCTGAAGATGATATCTGAAGGGCATGAAACCCGGTTTATGCACGGCGTTCATTAGAGGCTTAATATGGGGCATGTTAAAATAATCGTTGACCATGACAAAATAGATTACTCCGGTCCCCTGGAGGTTAACGGCCTGTTAAAGCTGATTGAGCTTTTTATTTTTGAGAGGGGGTTTGACAAGGCGCATGACAAGGATTTTGAGATAAACACGGCCAATGGAAAGTTTATAGAATGGCAGATAGCTCCATGGAAGTGGATAAGCGATTACCACAGGTATATAATAAAAGTAAGGATATTAGGGTATGATATCGTGAAGGCAGATGCTATGAAAAACGGGAAAAAAGTTAAGGTGGATACCGGCAGGGTTATAATAGTGCTTGACGGCTTCATTGATCATGATTTGCAGTTGAGATGGGAGAATTTCCCAATGCTGCACTTCATAAGGGCGATGTACGACAATTTCATCTTCAAGGCTTATACGGAAAGATTTGAACATATGCTGGTGAACGACATAAACCATCTTCATGACCAGATTGAGAAATTTCTGAACATGTACAAGCATTATTCTCTGGTGTCGCACCAGGGCCCTTAAAATGGTGGAAAAAAAACAGGTGCTTTATGACCTGAGGACGGCATACAACGGCCCTTTTGTTGTCGAGGAGTTCTATGCGGAAGTGGAAAAATGGATAAGGGAAAAGGGCTTTGAGAAGGAGCCGAAGAAAAAAATGGAGCACATAACAAAAAACGGCAAGAAGATAGAATGGCTGATTGAAGCCCACCGCCACCTTGATGATTTGCACCATGGAATTGTTGTGCTCCAGGCCATGATGAGCAACGTCAAGGAAGTCGTCATAAAAAGAGGCGGCAGGAAGATTCCAGTCAATAATGGCGAAGTTTATGTTTATATCAACGGCTTCATCCAGAGCCACGTCCATGGGAGCTTTTTTCAGGTGAAGCCCATCTACTATTTCATAAGGGCAGTTATAGACAGGTTTGTTTACAATTTCTGGTGGAACAAATGGGATGGCACAGTCAATTCTGACGGGAGGGACTTGTTCAAGAGGCTCCAGGCATTTTTCAGCCTGCAGAAATATAAGTATCAATAAAAATAAATAGCGTTAATAAATAAAATTTCAATCCGTTCGCACTAAAAATCGCATTTGCGATTTTGGTGCCCCCGAAAATCTCTGATTTTCGATGGCTTCGCTCACAACATCTGGTGCTCGGCGTTTCTACGATTGCCACATCGAAACGCCTCGCCTATAAATTTATAACAGATAGGCAACTTTCAAAGCTGGTCTCCTCTTTTAACATTACATTCAGAGGATGCTCTCGTATTGAATTTTTGAAAATTTGTTGCTATTATTAGTATTGATTGATAACATTTAAATATAATTCTCTAATTTTAAAAATAGACCAGGCAATTTGCGGGGGTAATTTCCTAAGCAGTTGCTTTTGAATCCTTAGAGCGAAGCCTGGCCAAACGCGCAGGACTTAAGATGGAACACCCATGCGTAAATGGGACAATAAAATATCCTGTTCCTTAGTGGATCCGAGGGTTCAAATCCCTTCCCCCGCATTTAATTTATCAAAACTTTCCTATGGTAATATAGAAATAATTAAATAGTTCTAAATATTGTTTCTAATGATGGGGAATCAAATAATACTAGCAATAACCTTGAGTCTGTTTTTGTTAAGTTGTAGCGAACAAGAATTCAGAAGTAAATACGAGCAAGAAATAAAGCAGGAAGTTAAAGAAGTGGTAAAGGAGGCAGTTAGGGAAGTTTTAGTGAGCAACGAATTGATTAAAATCGAAAGACCTGATGATTTTATTGGGACATGTACTCTAACAAATTATAAATGCATGGATTTTGTTGTTAATAAAAACAGCATTACTTTGCAGATTGAGAATATGAAACAATCAGATATTATAATGACTGACCATCTAGTAAGTGATTGTTCCCGTGTAACTTCAAATCATAAGATTGAAAACTATCAAATGTTTCGTTTTGAGGGCTGTAATAACGGCGCCTCAGGATCTATTTTTGATCAGGACATCAAATTGATTGTGGGCGGCAAAGTTATAAATGGTCGAATTGTTGAAGGAGAAACGATATCGGGGCACATAAAAAGTCCTGTTTCTTGATTTGAATTTACTATTGTTTCTATTAGCAAAGATTTTTAAAAAGAATTTGTCTACAAAATTATCATGCCTCTGTAGCATAGCAGCCAGTGCGTTGCCTTGGTATTAAATTCCAATCAGGCAAAGGTCGGGGGTGCAACTCCCCTCAGAGGCTCCTATTTCAAACAAAATTTTTATATAACTTAATTCAAATAATCAAAAAGTGAGGCATGATGTCTAAAAAAATTCTAGCTGTTTGCCTGATTTTGCTTGCCATGGCCCTGGGATGCTCAAAAGAACCTACTGGAAAAACCGTTGCGGCAGATCCTGATATTTATGAGGCTCCGGCTCTCGAGCAGGAAAATGCGCTGAATACGGAGGATAACCAGAGCGGGCAACCTGAGCAAAAAATACAGATTAAAACAGGTGAAGAATATTATGATGAGCTCATAAATAATAGCCGGCCAAAAGAAAAAATTGAAGAATTCAAGTTTAATCCTGAAAGCACTGTGAGCACCCAGAACAACATTTCGCTTTCAATAGATAATGTCAAGCACGAAATAAAAAGCAAATACTGGGGAAAAATAATGGAAATAACTTCTACAGCCCTGAACAAAGGCTATGCGGCTTTCAAGCCCAAGCTCCTTATTTTGCTGTATGACGAAAAAGACTTCAAAGAAGAATGGCTAAATCCAAAAGCAGAGATAGTTTTTGACAGACAGCTAATCCCCGGCGAGCACATCACCACCAACTCAATTGTGAACATTGCGTTTGATGACATCAATTTAACGAAAAACCTTAAGCTGGTCCTTGTTGATTCTGCCGACCCCGGAAACAAGCCATTGGTTGTTGCTGAAAAGATCTTCGACGCACTTTCTTAAGGCACAACATCGCTGTCCTTGACGCTGTTCACGGAAATCTGCTCAAACCTGTAAGTTTTTCCGCTTGACTCGGCTTTCAGGGGAATTCCATAAAAGGCGTCGATCCATAAAATCCCCCTGTCTGTCTGCACTTTCCACGTGCTCCTGTCATCTATGACCTCTTCCCCCACTTTGCTCCCTTCCTTTACATCAATCCAGTCAAAAATCGTGCTTATATACGCTTCACCATAATTCAAGTCTGCCTTTTTTCCTTTGTAGGCGCAGTAAGGCTCTGTGCAATAAGATTTGGCTGTGCCGGCAGCTTTGTCAATGAATATTGAATCAAAAGAATCAGGCTGGTCCAAAGATTTCAGTTCCCTGTATGGCTTATACCTTATCTTACCATCCCTTATATAAAATTCGTGGAAGTTGGATCCTGTTTCAGGCCCCCTGTATTTGTAGTATATGCTGCTTATCCTGGATTCATGCCTGACAATCATCTCCTTGACTTCCGCAGAAATCCCTTGCTTGGGCATTTCCTGCACTTCTTTGGTTCCAACCTCGGCTTTGGATTCAGCGGCTGGAATCTGCTGAGTCTGAACAGGGGCGCATGCTGCAAGCAGCACAAGAATAAAAATTGCGCTAAAAAGCTTCATAGGTAAGGGTATTGATTTTGATGCTTAAAAACTTTTCTGTAGGGGCCATTACTAAAGCCATAAAAAACTAAAAATTTAGGAATTCCGTGGCATCGATTATTTTCGATAGCTTTTTATATGACCAACCAAATAAAATGCCCATGGCAAGGGTCAGGAAAATAATGCTGGCTGACGTGCCTGTATTAAAAAAGGAGGCGAAGGTCGGCGAAGCAGCCAGGCTGCTTGCGCAGAGAGGCAGCGGCTGCGTTGTTGTAGTGGAAGGCCAAAAGCCTGTAGGCATAATCACCGAGCTCGATATTGTCAGGAACGTAATTTCTAAGGGAAAGCCTCTGAGCATGCCGATCGGCTTGATAATGGCTTCTCCTGTAACTCTGATGGAGCCCGGTATGAAGCTTGATGAAGCCCTAAAAATCATCGATACAAAGAAATTCAGGCGCTACCCTGTTGCTGAAAACGGGCAATTGGTGGGGCTGGCCACCAAAAGGGATATTGTAAATGCAATAAGCGACAATTTAAGGTTCCACAGGAACATACAAAACACCGTGCTGGTGCTTTTTGTTTTGTTCGAATTGTTTGTTTTCGTTTTTTCAAAATATCTGGCAGGGCTGCCATTTTTAAGATAAGATGATACGAATAAGGGATATCATGACAAAGGATGTTGTTACAATTGCCCAGGGCTCCAGCATTACTGAAGCATCCAAGGTTATGGCATCAAAGTCGGTAAGCAGCATTGTTGTGGTTGAAAAAAGCGGCCCTGTTGCCGTTGTCAGCGAAAGCGACATAATAGCCGGAATCAGCTCCAAAAAAAATAAAGTCAAGGACATCATGAAAAAGGACTTCATGGTGATATCCCCGCTGACCAGATTTTCAGAGATAGAGAAATCCGCAAGAAACAAAAAAATCAAGAGGTTTCCTGTCGTGGAAAATGAAAAGCTTGTCGGGCTTGTGACAGAGACGGACATCATAGGGGCAACCAGGGACTTCACAAGATTCAGCCAGATGGTCCAGGAAATCATACTGGGAATTTTCGGCCTGGCAACAGCATTCTTTTTATTTTACTTCAGCCCTTTGGGGGCTTCAATTTTCAGGTGACTATCAGAAAGATATAAAAACAGCGCAAAACCCTTGAAAAATGAGGGCCTGTAGTCTAGCGGTTTAACAGAAGTTACGCAAATGACGTCACCTCGACAATTGCATTCGGTATGGTGGAGGTCACCAGTTCGAATCTGGTCAGGCCCATCCTTTATTTGAATTAAAAATTTGATTCGGCAAAAAGCGGTGATAAAAATCAGGTCAAAGCTTTACCCCAGGATATTTTTTTCGGTATTATTTATGGCTATAATTCTGCTGGGATTTTTTATCGCAAGGCCCTTTTTGCCTGCTCTTTTTACAGGGGCGATTGTCGCTTATCTTGCCTACCCATTGCACCAAAAGATAGCCTCAAAAATAAAAAATAAGAATGCAGCGTCATTCGCGGTGGCCGCGATAATAGTCCTTCTGCTGACAGTCCCTTTCATCAGCATCGTAGGCATTGTGTCAAAAGAGGCTTATGACACTTATACCACGCTAAGCAAGCAAAATCTTGGCACAAATTTCTTGAAAGTAGCCTGCAGGGATGAAAGCTTTTGGGCCTGCAATCTTATCAGGTCTTTTGTCGGCTTTTTGCCAAAAGACAATCTGGACTATTACCTCCAAGTCACAATTGAGAAAATCACGGGATTCATAATAAGTAACGTTTCAGGAGTGCTTGCATCAATACCATCATTTCTGCTTAATTTCTTTGTCATGATTTTTGTTGTGTATTACCTCCTCAAAGACGGCGATGGGATTGCAAAAAGGATAAAGAACATACTCCCATTGAAGGAATCCCATAAGCAGCATGTTCTTGACAGGTTCCACCATATCACCTATGCGATGTTCTATGGGAATATCACAATCGCGATTATGCAGGGAATCCTTGGCGCCATAGGGTTCATGATTTTTGGGGTTCCATCCCCCATTTTATGGGGATTTGTGATGGTGCTCTTCGCATTAATACCTTATTTTGGCACCGCAGTAGTCTGGCTTCCTGCTGCCTTAAATCTTATATTCAGCGGTTATCTCCAAAACAATAGCTCTTTGACCACACGCGGCATATTCCTGATAGTCTATGGAGTGCTTGTCATAAGCAGCATAGACAACATCCTGAAGCCAAAATTGATAGGCGCAAAAGCCAATGTCCACCCCATCCTGGTCCTTATTGGAGTTTTGGGAGGTTTAAGCCTGTTTGGGTTTGTGGGCTTGTTTCTTGGTCCGATGATGCTGGCCCTGCTCATGACTTTCATTGATATATATGAAGAGGAAAAGGATGAGTTGGAAAAATATTTCAGCTGAAAAGCTTAAAACAAAATTTTATAAATCAAACCCGAGAGCGGCTTTTTGCAGCAAAGTGAAGAAAGTATCGAAAACTAAAGGTTTTCGGAACTCCCAAAAATCCCCAAAAGATTTTTGATAGTAATCCGCTTTTGCGAATGCATTATATAGTCAGCGTTCAGGTGCAGCTGCAGAGGCTGTGGCTCCCTTCTCACAAAAGCATTTGCAGGGAAGCCTGATTTTTGAATTAAAATATAAAGATAGAATAGATAAGATGAGACTCAAAGTAAAGGATATAGACATCTCCAGCGGCGGCCCACTTGTGGCAGTAATTAATGTCAAAGATGCAGCCATGCTTGACCTGCATGTGATGGACAGGGTGAAGATAAAGAAAGGGAAAAAGGTTGAGACTGTTGTTGTCGACATTGCGGAAAGCAATAAAGTTGTTCCGCAGGGGAGGATAGGCGTTTTTGAGGAAGTTATCGAGTCATTGAAATTAAAAGGCAATGATGTCATTGATATAGCAATCGCGCGCAAGCCATTGTCGATTGACTACATCAAGAAGAAGCTTGACGGGCAAAAATTAAGCGAAAGGGAGATAGACCAGATAGTGTGGGACATTGTCCACAACAAATTGAGCGCGATTGAACTGACTTATTTTGTCGCTGCATGCTACACAAATGTGATGACAACCGAAGAGACGATACTGCTGACAAAATCAATGGCAAGGCATGGCGATGCCCTAAGGCTGGGCAAGTACCCAGTAATAGACAAGCATTCAATTGGGGGCATTCCGGGCAACAGGACAACACTTGTTGTAGTTCCTATAATTGCCGCTGCAGGCTACTTCATTCCCAAAACAAGCTCCCGATCAATAACCAGCCCTGCAGGCACAGCAGATACAATGGAAGTTCTTGCAAAAGTGGCTTTTCCAATAGGCAAAATGAAAGAGATTGTGCTGAAAACGCATGGCTGCATAGTGTGGGGAGGCTCCCTGAACTTGGCGCCTGCTGACGACAAGATAATATCTGTGGAGAGGCCTCTAGAGATTGACGCTGAAAGCCAGCTGCTTGCATCCATAATGGCCAAGAAGCATTCTGTGTCAAGCACCCACATCCTGATTGATGTGCCCGTCAATAAAGATTCAAAAGTCAAGAATATGGTGGAGGCTTTAAGCCTGAAGAAAGAGTTTGAGAAAATAGGAAAAAAGCTGAAGAAGCATGTCAGGGTGCTGATAACAGACGGAAGGCAGCCTATAGGCAATGGCATAGGGCCTGCGCTTGAGGCAAGGGATGTGCTCTGGCTGCTTAAAAGGGATCCCAGAAGGCCGCTTGACTTGGAAAAGAAATGCCTGATGCTTTGCGCCAATATATTCGGCATGGTGGGTGTCCAGGACGGCTACAGAAAGGCATTGGATATTTTGAATTCAGGCAGGGCATACGCTAAAATGGCTGAAATTATCAAGGCACAAGGCGGAAAGGAAATCGCGGCAGAGGACATTAAGATAGGAAAATATGTTTATGACGTTTTATCGGCAAAAAGCGGAAGGGTTGTTGACATCGATAACCTTTCCATATCAAGAATAGCAAGAATCGCAGGCGCCCCAGTCGACAAAGGGGCCGGCATTTATCTTTACAAGCATATTAATGACAAGGTTAAGAGAGGCGAGAAATTGTTTACGATTTATGCAGAAAGCAGGAGAGAGCTTGAGTATGCGAAGGAATTTGCGAAACAAAGTAAAGTGTTTGTGGTGAAATAAACGCCGCGACTCGGATTCGAACCGAGATACCCTTTCGGGAACCAGCTTTCATACGCAAGGCTCAAGGCTAGCGCAGTTTCCTGAAAAGCGAGGCTTCGTCAACCTCAGCCATCTACCAGGTTGTGCCATCGCGGCATAAATAAACTAATTTTGCAGAATAATATAAATTTATTGATATGTTTTTGGTTTCAGCGCCAGGGAGATGCTTGCGAGAACGCTCAGTGAGATGCGAGGTTCGCAAGAACCTTGCTCACCATGTCACTGCTCGCGTTCATCTACGGGATTTCCGTGGAGTACATTTCGAACCCGTGTTACATTCGGGTGAATGTAAACTGGATCTGAGCCTGGAATTGCCAGACTCGGCCATTTTTTCTTTAATTGTGGAGAATTCTTCCTTTAAATAGTTTAGGCAAGGATGTCCAGTTGTTATGCCGTCATTTTCCTTTGGGCATCAGCACAGGAATTCCTTCTTTTATCGGATATTTTGCCCCGCAGCCGGAGCATGCAAGTCCTTTCCTGTCCTTTGTGTACTCCAAATCTGCCTTGCAGAGAGGGCATGCCAGAATATCAAATAGTTCCTTCGGAATTGGCTCTTTAAGCTGGCTTTTTGGCATTTTTTCATCCGTGGGACTTTATGTCCCACTTGATTAAGGCATCAACGGACTTTGCCGTTGAACCGAAACCTTTATATATAACATCTTACTACTTCTTTATAAAGCTTACTTAACTTATCGACTTTAAGCTTATTATTTATTTGGGGGTTAATAAATTTAATTGTAGCTGATATAATTATGCGGGTGAACTAAAAATGCCAGAACTAGTGAAGAAATGTCCTGAATGCGGCGGAATAAACCTTTCCTGGAACAGGGATAAAGGAGAGATTATCTGCAGGGATTGCGGATTGGTTATCGAAGAAAAAATGGTGGATTTCTCCCAGGAATGGAGGGAATTTGATTCTGAGGAAGGGGAGAAAAGGCGCCGTTCCGGAGCTCCAATGACCTACACCCAATATGACCAGGGCCTTGGAACAGAGGTTGGGCAGAAAGCAGACTTGCTTAGGCTTGGCGGAAAGGACAGGAACAAATTCTTCAGGCTAAGAAAATGGCAGTACAGGATATCAACAGCCATTGAAAGAAACCTTAAGCTTGCATTGGCTGAACTGAAGAGAGTTTCCTCATATCTAAAATTACCAAAATCAGTTGAGGAGGAAAGCGCCAGAATCTATACCCTTGCAGTCCAAAGAGGGCTTGTAAGGGGAAGAAGCATGGAATCTGTGGTTGCAGGCGCTTTATATGCTGCCTGCAGAAGGCATGATGTCCCAAGGACTTTGGATGAACTGAGCGAGGCTTCAGGAATTGAAAAGAAGGAAGTCGGAAGGACTTACAGGTTCATAACAAGGGAGTTGGGCATAACAATATTGCCCTCAAACCCTGCTGATTACATTGCAAGATTTGCATCTGCGCTGAAGCTGAGCGCGGAAACCCAAAGCAAGTCCATTGAGATTCTTGAGCAGGCCCAGAAGTCAGAATTAACAAGCGGAAGAGGCCCTACAGGAATTGCAGCAGCTGCACTGTACGTTTCTGCACTGATACATGGCGAGAAAAGAACGCAAAGGGAAGTTGCCGATGTTGCCGGTGTCACAGAAGTCACCATCAGGAACAGGTACAAGGAACTGCTTGACGAGCTTGACCTGGAAGACGAGATAAAGAAGACCAAGAAGAAGAAAAAGAGATAATTTTTTCTCATTTTTTTTTATTTTTGTTTTTATTTTCTGATTTTCTAAAAAAATTGGTGCGAAAGATTTGGTTAGTGATCATGGAAGCGCATAGGATTTATATCGTATCTCAGGCCGGTATAGGAGATTTGGTTATGTTCACTCCTACACTGCACACTATCAAAGATAAAAGCTCTGACACCAAAATTACATTTTCATTGACAAAAAATAATCCTTTTGTTGACCTTGTGCTGGGAGGCCTTGTGGATGATGTTAATTACTGGAATAGAGTTAACTGGTTTTCTGATGTATGGCATCATGCTGCAAGTTCATGGAAGGCAAATGCGGACTTATTTGCAGAATTTTTTTGGCGGAACAAGATTGGCTGTCTCGGGATTTCTTTCTCCAGGGAGTCATGTGCACCAGCAGGATGAGCCATGGCACCCATATCTTCTGCGATTCGGACTCCACAGAATGCCGAAGCCTGCATCAGGTCACAGGGTGCATCAATACATGGCGCTTGCTGCTTACCTTGGAATTCCGATAGGAAGAGTATCCTTTGAGGTCCCAATTGAAGCTAGACATATTGAAGATGCGGAAAGAGTTATCGAAGATTATGGGTTAAGGGACAGGGAAATAATTGGTGTTATGCGAAGAACCTCAAGACCTATGAGGGATTGGAAAAAAGAATCTTTCTATAGCACAATAGATTCAATTGTTGGGGATTTAGGGCATGATGTTGTTGTTTTTGGCGCAGAACCCGAAGGAAATTTAAATTCGAGGCATGTTGTGGATTTAAGAGGCAAGACATCCTTCCCCATTGATGTTTATCTAACTCGCTATTCAGGGGTTTGTAAGGTGATTGTAGGCCCTGATACTGGAATGATGCATATTGCTGGCTCAGTCAGTTCCAATCAAGATGGAACTTATGATGAAAAAACACAGGGAAACAGAACAGTATCAATTTTCGGCCCCACCAACTATGCTACATATGGTCCGTATGACCCTACAAGGAGATTTAATCTTGCAGTGCAGCCAGACCTAGGCAATGTCAAAATGAGTTTTTGGGGAGTGCCCGATTTTGACAGAAAAGACTATATGGCCATGGTAAAAAGTGGAATGGTTATTGAAAAAGTTGAAAGACATTTAAAAAAAATGGCGGTCAGATAAGCTAAAATTTATACAAAACCTTCTCAAAATTCCTTACTTTGTTACCAACAATCCCCAAACCCTCTTCTCCAAGCATCCTTATCTTTTTCCTTATCTCCTTTCCTTTCGGATTTTTGCTTCCCTGGAACCCCCCAATCGAGCCGTCAGAGGCTACAACCCGGTGGCAAGGCACAATTGGCGCGTAAGGATTGCATTTCATTGCCTGCCCGACTGCCCTGTAAGCCTTTGTTCCTGCGGCCTCTGCAAGAGCCTTGTATGTGGTTACTTTTCCCTTCGGCACTTTCTTCAGAAGGCTGTAGATTTTTCTGTGAAATGCTGGAACATGGCCAAGAATTTTCATAATTTTTGCGGTTTAATCTTGCAGTTTAAATTTTTTGCTGTGAGAGGTGGGCAGAAAAATAGAAAAATGCCCCCGCCGGGAAATGCGTGCGCAAGGCTGCTTGCCGCAATTCGAACCCAGGTCTTCGGATCGAAAATCCGAAATGATTGGTTATCCTCAAAGAACAACCACATATGTGGACTTCCTTAATCCGGACTACACTACAGGGGCAATGGGCCTCAAGGGACTTTCAGCAGACAGTATCGGCCTTTGAACCCTCGACCTACGGCTAGCCTAGAACATGCTTAAAGCAAAGTCTTATAAGACCGTCGCTCTAACCAGGCTGAGCTAGAGGCCCAATAGAACCAAAAGATTTAACAGCGATTTAAAAGGTTTTCTGAAAATTGGAAATTCCAGCTTAATAAATAATTTTAAAAAACAGGATTGAGTTCTCCTTACTATGACGGACCAGCCAATATTGGATATACAGCTGGGAGAATTAAAGCATCCATTTAGAGGAGATTCTTTGGTAGCTACTATAGTTTTACTGGAAACCGGATTTCAAGATACTGACATTCCAAAATCCCATGAATTGATTTTGGAGGCTATGCAGAGAAAAACCGATTTTGTTGTAGCGCCAGAGTACAGCTTCAGCTCCGGGCAGGGGCCAATGAGCCATCCTCAGCTGAAGAATTATCTTTCAGCAATACTTGAAGCAAGCAGAAAAACTGATGCTTTAATAGTGCCCGGCACTTTTGAATGGTTGGAAGGAAGGTATCATCACACCTGCTACGCAATCAAAAACGGAAATGTCGTGTTTGCAAGGAATAAAAATGATAAACCTTCTTCACCCCTGGATTTTTTAGGCCAAAAAGTCGGGATTCAGATATGTCATGAAAATCATACCCCTACTCCGTTTCCGAATGGTTTGGACTTGCTTCTGGTAGTTTCAGCCGGCATTACAATACCAAAATTGGATTCTGTGAGAGTAGGAGGATACGCATTAACTGTCGACGGGCATAACAAAGCTTACACATTAATGAAAAACGCAGGTGACGGAATAATCGTAAAATCAAATTTCTGATTTTACCCAAACTTTCCTTCTCTTGACAGGCCTTCAACAGCCATCCTCAATTTCTCAGCGTGCCTTTCCAGGTCCTGCTTCAGCTCCTTGTATTCCTCTGCGCACAATGGATGGCTGTCCCTGTCAGCGTCATGGACTGCGTGCCTCTCAATAAACGCGATTATTTTGGAAATCTTGTAGAGAAGCTTGGTTTTGTCATAGTTGCAGTTAGCCAGCATACAAATCACCTCAATTTTTAGATAACACTGATGATAGTTTATATAAATGTTTTCTTTGAAAAGGGCTAACAGAAAAATTTAAATATTATACTCACAGACGAAGATATTTATACACTAGTTGTCTGTTCGTAATAAGCGAAGTCAATAATTATGCTCAATTGTTGCCTTTACTATAATTTTTTTATTTCTTTTTTTAAGCATTTCCACAACCTATTTATATAAGTTTGATAAGGAAACAGCTGAAAAGAGGATGTTCAAGCCAAATAGATACAGCATTATGCTATTTTTGTTTTTTGTAATTATTCTTATGATAAGCGGCTGCTCCAAGACGGAATGCAAAACAAGCGCTGACTGCGGGCAAAGGACCTGCTTTTTATCAAAATGCCAGGACAAGAAATGCGCCTATGAGCTGCAGAGAAACTGCTGCGGCAACAGGATAAATGAAAGCATCGAGAACGGAAAGCCCGGCAACCAATGCACCTGCCCACAGGATTATGGAAAATGCGAGGGAAAAGGCAGGATAAGGATAGGCTCAAGGACCGAGGATGCCCAATACGTCAAATATTTCTGCAATGTTGACAGCCAATGCGTTCTTGGCGTTGACAAAAGGGAAATTTCCCCTCAAAATTTCCTTGACACAATAAACCCAGGATTTTTCAAGGCAAGTTCGATAATCAAATATGGCAAGCCGTTTGATGCCGCAAAAGACCGTTTTGAGTTTGCGATAACTTTGGATGATGCAGGAAAAGACCTTGTGCTGCCTGTCACGATAACAAATGTAAAGCTGTTCTTCAGCGGCGAATTCTCAAGGACAGAGCTTTTGATTGCTGAAATGGAATTCAATTCAGTCCTTAATGGTGTTGGCGACAAGGCAATCCTTAACATTCCAATAAACCTTGATTACAGGCCCCAGGAGCTTGAAGAGAGCGGAGGATTAAGGTACGCTTTGGATTATGTCCACAAGAAGAAAGTTTTAAGCGGCAAAACGGCAAACGGCACAAATATTTTTTCAGATGAAACCGTGAGGGCTTCATTCACATCCCCTTCAAAGCCGGTTTTCTTAGTGAGAAGCAGCTAAAATGCCCAGCAAAAAAGCAATTGAACTGTCGCTTAATTTCATCATCATACTTATACTTTCAATCATAATATTCGGCTTTGGCGTAAGGTTTATCTCAAAGCTGTCTTCGCAGGCTATCGAGCTTCAGGAAGTTACAACAAGCGAGCTTGATGAAAGGATTGGAAATCTTGTCTGCGAAGGCTCTGACAGGGTTTGTGCCGGAATAGACAGGAAAACCATCAGGAGAACAAAGTTTGAGGTCTTCGGGCTCAAGATAATAAACATTCTTGACAGCCAGAATTTTGACATAACAGTTTCAAGGCCTTCCCCATCAGGCTACACTAAAACCAGGCAGCCTATCGACACAGACACTCTGGTTTGGAATCCAAAGGCAAGAAGCGTTTTCATAGAGAAAAATGAGGAAAAAAATCTTGGAATTGGAGTCCAGGTTCCTGCAAACGCAGTTTCAGGCACTTATATCTTTGACGTCAAGATACAGACTGCAGACGGCAAGCCTTATTCAGCAACGCAGAAATTGTATGTTGATGTGCCGTGAGAGATAAAAAAAGACTTTGATTAGGTATGGGTTTTGTGAGGGTAAGTGTGAGAAGTGTGTTTATAGCCATTTCGCTTAAGCCTGATCTTCAGTTTCTATTCCTGATTCCATCCTAAGGTTCATCTCTTTCTGTATTCTCCTAACATGATTACGTACAGTTCTAACATGCACTCCAAGCTCTTCTGCTGTATGTGTTCTATTTCCGTTATGTCTTACTAATGCTTGAATTACAATATCGCGCTCTATTTCACGTAATTTTTTAGAATTAGTTCCTAATACTTGGGGAGTTATGACTCCTCCATTTAGCAAGGCAGCTATTCTTTCTAATTCTTTTAATTTATCTAATTTTCCAATGCCTGTTGTAACTATGTCTTTGACTGCTCCTTCCAATTCCCTTACGTTTCCAGGCCAGCCGTAGCGCATGTATTCGATATATTCGTGCGGTTCAAAATGTGGCACTTCTTTCCCATATTGCGCTTGGTATTTGTCCATAAAATATTTAATTAGCATAGGTATGTCCACAATCCTTTCTCTTAAAGGAGGTACGCTTATTGTTACCGCAGACAGCCTCCAATACAAATCTTTTCTAAACTGCCCCCCCCTTATTGCAGCATATAAATCCTCATTTGTTGAAGCTATTACCCTTGTATCCACTTTGACTCCTCTGTTTGCGCCTACTGGCGTTATCAACATATCCTCAAGAACTCTTAATAGCCTTGGTTGCTGCTCTTTCGGCATGCTACCTATTTCATCCAGAAAAAGTGTACCTTCATGCGCTTCCCCAAATTTTCCTGTTCTTGACTGTACAGCTCCTGTATAGGCGCCTTTTACATGTCCATACAACTCGCTTTCAATTAGGCCTTCTGGAATGGCTGCGCAATTAACAGCTATATATGGCTTTCCCCTTCTTCTACTATTGTTGTGGATAGCTCTGCCACTTAATTCCTTTCCAACCCCAGTTTCGCCTAAAACTAGCAATGTAACATCTACAGACGCAGCATCATTGATCTTCCTAAAAACATCAAGCATTTGTCGGGAATTACCCACCATTCCGCAGAATCTGTTAGCCTGATAGTCTAAATTCAACTGTGTCATTTTTTCACATAATTATGGGTTGATATTTAAATATTTTTATGAATTATGAATTATGAATTTGTATTGGAAAGTGTTTTGTGCCATTTGTCACTACTAAAATAGATGATAGTTACCTAAATCATATGGCTGAATACACTAATGCTTTTCAAAAGCTTGAAGGGCTTGTTACATCATAAAAAGGCCTAGTTGCCACTATGGATGCTGCGCTAGAAGCAGCAAGGAAAGCCTCTAATCACGCCTTGGCAGCCTTGATTACAAATGACAGAAGAGGATTAGATGTCTTTATTGACGAATCTGCAGGCACAGGAATATTGCCTTTAGCCGCAGATTACATCAAACTTCTTGGCCTGAGATATGCTTCACAAGTGCAAACGCAGGAAACGGCACCAGTCCCAAAAAAAGGAACAAAAGTTCAAGCTAAAGGAAAAACAAGAAATAGGAAATACTTAATTAACAAAACAACAGTTCCAATTCTTTTTGGAAGATAATCTAATTCATGCTTAACTTTATTACTTTAAAATAGAAACCTTTTTAAGAATTCAGAGGTTTCTGTGTATATGGCTAGAAGCAGAGGAAATGTGCCTGCTGTTCAAGGCAGGGCATATCCTGATTTAGCAGACTTAGAAAGAAGAGCATCAGAAATTCTATCTGCACCACAAGTTCCGCCAACTGCGTTAAGAGAATTATATACTCAATATGTTGATGTTTTAAGGGAAGTAAACAGGGTAACTTTATTGTTATACGGAAGGGCAAAGGACGATTTTCTAGAACGCCTCAGAGATTTAACGGCATTACAGGAGATTTTGGATAATCCTGTCGATTCAACTGTAAGAGTAGTGCAAGTGCAGCAGGCGATTGAGCCAACTCCACAAAGAACTTTTCCTCTTCCGGGGGATACAGTTGACGCAAGAGTAGAAAAATATAGCGGACGAATTGACCCAAAAGTTTTCAAAAGAGCCCAGCTTTGGATAGGACAATATGTTTCAGGGAATGAAATACGCAGCATTGCTGGCTACGAGAAACCTGAATTTTATGAAAGAGTAAGAAAAGGAAATGTTCCAACAAAAGGTGCTAGGGCTGGAAAACGGTATCTTATTGATGACTCCACGATTCTTGCACTCTTTGGGAAAAATATAGAAGCTGTTGAGAATGCTAAAGTCGTGCATGTTGAGGAATCAGTTGATGATTTAGCTGCAAAGTATGAAGGGCAAATCTCGCCAAGAGCATTGGCAAAAATAAGACCTTTGATGGGGCAGTATGTTTCTGGACCTACAATACGTGCCATAACAGGTTATGATGCTCATGTTTTGTGGGACAGAGCAAAAAAAGGGGAAGTCCCTACTACAGGAACAAGAGGAAGCAAAAAATACTTGATTAATGAGTCCACTGTTATGACTCTCTTTGGAAAAAATCCAAGGGCTAATGTTGTGACAAATGAAGATGTACGTGGCCATGAATCTGTGAATGAAGCAACTGCGAGATATGAAGGGCAAATTGATTCAAAGGGTCTGAGCAGAATAAATGGATTGATTGGAACTTACGCTGATGCTGGCACAATTCGCTCAATAACTGGTTACAACCATAAAACACTGCAAGATATAGTTAAAAGAAATAAAATTCCAACACAGGGAACGACGATGTGGTCGCTTCGAATCTTTATAAATGAACAAACAATACCGATCCTTTTCGGGAAAAACTATGCAACAGTCACTTCAGCAGAAATTCCAAGAAAACCAAAGCTGGAGGGGATTTGGATGACTCAAAAAAGGATAGCGAGAGAATTTGGTTATTCTAGGAGTGATGAAGTTTATCCAATATTAAGGGCACATCCAGAAATTGAAAGAAGAGGGGAGACAAAAAGAGGGGCAAAGACTACGCTGTATCGAATAACACCAGAAAACAGAGGGCTTTTTGATAGAGTTGATGGAAAATCCACAGTTGCAACAGCAAGAGGAAAAGGCTCGTCAACATTAGAGCAAGATGATTTCAGTCCAGCCACCCGTAGCATAGGCACCAAACTAAAACCTGCGCCTAGAAGAGTCCCAGATGCAACAGGAGAAACCCTTACCTATGATGAATTTATAGATTATTTTAATGAACAATTTGGAGATAAGGGTCCAGCAATTGTATTGGAAATTTTAGAAAAGCATGGCGACGATGTCCAAAAAGGTGATAATAGGTTTGATAAGAAAAAGTTAGACGAGATACTTGCAGAACATCAGGCTAAATAAAATACATTGTTGAAATAATCAAAACACCATAATAACAAAAGATTTTTATTTTTAAACCAAAATAATTTCTAAAACGAGTGTTGGCTACAATGGCAATGGTATTCCAGTATCGAGCAGATTTGATGATTTGGCTCAACTGATTGAAAGATTGGACGCTGTGCAGGTTGCTGGTTCTTACAGAAAATCAGATTTGCAGCAGAGATGATGTATTATTGGGAAAATATGACGATGCAGGAAATAGGTACTGCACTGGGCGTGACAGAAAGTAGGATAAGCCAAATTCATTCTGCAGCAATTTCAAGGCTAAGAAGAGTTGTTGAAAAAAGGGTAAAACTCTGAGCCAAAATCATAATAAACAATTTTCTAGTAGTTATAAAAAACATAAATTTAAATGCAGCAATTAAAATTCATACTTTATGAATCCTTCTCAGCAACCTGACTTGTACGAAAGACTAAATGTTAGCTCTGATGCAGGGACTTTAGACATTGTGAGAGCATTTGGTAAAACAACCAACAGATGGCATCCAAATATAACCCATAAGTTGGGAGGCTCAAGAGAAAAATATGTGCAAGAAGATGAAGATTATAGACGAGAATATCTGGCTTTAGATGAGGCATTTCAAACTCTTGTTAATCCTTACAGGCGCGCTCTTTATGATAGGGAAAGAGGCTCAGTAGCACCAGTTAATGGCCAAATACAAGGCAACTATGCTCAGAAACTTGATGAACTTCTTAAAAGAGGAAAATTTGAGCTTGCTTTCAATTTAGCGCAAATGTATGGGGACAAAAAAGGCTTAATCAGAGTGTTAGCAGCAATTGAGCTTGGGCTTTCCTATGCATACGGCGAGACAAACGCAATGAGATTCACAGAAATTAAAGGCAGAATAATAGAGGAAGCAAAAGATTTCGACCAAGTTTTAGCTATGCTGGCAAGCTTGTTTAATCAAACTTGAGGATTTTTTACTTAATTTTTTTATGTTTATTGGGATGAATTAATAACCACGAAACTATCATTCAGAAAACTCACTCCTTATGAAAATTAGAAGTAGTTGGAAACTTCTCATCAAGAAGGCTGTTCAAAAATTCAATTAATTTTTCCTTGCTCAATTTGTCCTTGTATTGCATCATAACTGCCTATAGAAGTGTTTCTGAGAGAATAACTATTTAGCACATTTAACAATCTCCGCAAAGCTTTTCGCATCCAGTGAGGCATTTCCCACCAATCCTCCGTCAATGTTCCGCATTGAAAGCAACTCCTCTGCATTCTCAGGCTTCATTGAGCCGCCGTAGATTATTCTTGTTTCTCTTGCAGATTTTTCATCATAAATTCCTCCAACCAGTTTTCTTATGAACAAATGAGCTTCCTCTGCATCGTCCTTTGTTGCAGCCTTCTGGCTTGGATTTCCCCTGCTTATCGCCCAAACTGGCTCATATGCTATTACAACCTTTTGTATTTGTTCAACATTTTGCAGGCACTTAATAAGCTGGTTTTCAAGCACATCTTGTGTTTCAACCTTTAGCCTTTGCTCATGGGTTTCCCCAATGCATAAAATAGGCTTCAAGTTATTCTTTAGTGCGGAGATGATTTTTTTATTTATCAATGAATCAGTCTCGCCAATTGCTCTCCTGTCAGAATGCCCCAGAATTACATATTCGCACCCGATTTCTTTAAGCATCAATGGCGAAATCTCGCCTGTAAAAGCGCCTGAAGCTTCATGATGCATGTTCTGCGCGCCCAGCTTTATATTCGACTTTTTTAACTCTGCGGAAACAGCGCTTAATGCGGTAAAAGGGGGGCAGATTACAATTTCTGCATTTTTCCCGCCTTTAATTGTTTTTCCGAATTCTTTGACAAACGAAACGGCTTCTTCTCCTGTCTTGTTCATCTTCCAGTTTGCCGCAATAAGCTTTTTCATTTGCTGCCTGATTTAGTCTGCTTGTTTTTATTCTTTTTGCTTTTTGATTTGAAAATCAGGAATACGCCCAGAGTTGCAAGAAAAGCTGACAATAATAAGGCCCATTTTAATATTTTTAATCCAATGTCCATGAATATCTGCTCCGGATAAAGGTTCACAATCAACTCTTTTGCAGGGTCGAAGGTGTAAGTGCCCTGGCGGAAAAATAATTTGTGAAATGACTCAAAAGCGGATGCAAAATCCAGGCTTATCAGAACAAGCAGCAGGCCTGCAAGCATGGCTGTTAAAATTCCCCCGTAAGCAAGCGCCTTTCCCGTGAAATTGGCCATATGGCTGCCGGATTTAAGGATAAATTTGGACGCCAGAACCAATGATATGGACAGCAGCGCAAAAGCGTACAGCATTGCCCTGGAAATTTTTACGGCATTCCTTACATCCTGCAGGTGCTGCCTTTCCCTCCCATTGTATGCGTCAGGCAGATCATCGCTTTTTCCAGCTATAAAATCAATTGTTTTTTCATTCAAGAAGTTTGCATCTGGGATGCCTGTCCAGTACTCGGGCATCTTGCGTGCGTAATATTGCTTGTCGAATGCAATTAAGTTTGCAGCGCCAAGAAAAATCAGGAAAGGGATGATGAGAACAAGAACAGCCTTTGAAATTGAAAGGAATCCCATTTCAGTCCATCACAATTACCTTCTTTTCCCCTTCAACCGCCTTTTTTATGGCGTCCTCTATTGTATTTTCCCTTTTTTTCTGTTCCTGCCCTTTTGCCTCAAACCTTTTCTCGTCAAAAATCTGCTTTGCCGCCCTGAATGGTATTTCATCCTCGCTTATTTTTTGCTGCTCGTCTTTTTTTTCATCTTCAACCAGCTCGTCAAAATGGCTCGGGTCTTTTTGCTTGTCATCCTTCTTTTTATCGTCTTTCTTCATGTAGTCTGAACCGGCATTTTCCTCCTTCTGGCCGTATTTCTGCTCGTGGTACTCCTTACCTTCTTTCTTGTTGCCAGAAGCGGGATTGGCGTATTTTGAAGAAGAATGATAGCCGCTTGAGTGGATATTCCATTTGTCCTCGTCCCATATTTTCATCTTATACATTGGTGTTAAAGCCTTGAATTTTGATTAATTCAATAAAAATAATCAACAGCAGGCTCAATCACTTTGCTTAAAGAGGCCGTTCTCATGTTTGATTTTTTATTTTCTTGAATGCTCTTATTTTGCACAATTTATGATGCAATCAGCCCGTTCCAGACCGATTTCCTGATCTTGTAGCCTTTCTTGATCAGCAGGTCAGCTTCCCTGTTGTTTCTTTCCAATACTTTTGCCTCGAATTCAAAGTCAGGCGCAATCTCGTCAAGCTCTAAAAACGGGTTTATTTGCCGCATTTTTATACCTCTTTGTGTGGGTTTTTCCCTTTTTAAATCTTTCTGTTTTTAACCACTCAATAATGACTATTGTTAAGTCTTTGCCAATATAAGGTCAATTTTTTTCCTAAGTGCGTCTTCAGGAAACGCCCCTATTATCCTGTCAGCTTCTTTTCCTTTGCTGAAGACAATCATGCATGGGATCCCCCTCACGTCATGCTTTGCGGCAATCTCCTGATTTTCGTCCACATTAAGCTTTGTAAATTTAAGCTTGTGGGTGTATTCCCTCGACAGCTTCTCCAGCACAGGCCCCACAATCCTGCACGGCCCGCACCATGGGGCCCAGAAATCAACCAGCACAGGCAGGCTATCCTTAAGAACTTCTTTTTCGAATGTGTCTTTGGTTATGTCAATCATTTTTCAAAGGGGGTTTTGGTTATTTTTAATGATTGCTGAAGATCAGCGTTTACCTGAAAATCAGATACCTCCTCTTGTCAGTATCCATATCAATGAACGAATCGCACTCTTCCCTTAAGACGCCGGAGCTTGATTTTCCGAATGCAATGACCTCTATCCTGCAGCCGAGCGCTCGCCTCAGGTGGTGCAGCAGGGGAACGTAATCCCCGTCGCCGCTCACAATCACGATGGTGTCAAGCTTTGGCGCAAGCTCAATCGTGTCCATTGCCAATCCTATGTCCCAGTCCCCTTTTTTTGCCCCTCCGGCAAATATCTGAAGGTCTTTTGCCTTGACTTCAAAGCCGATTTTTTCAAGCGCATCGAAAAAATTCTGCTCTTCCTTGACATCGGCTTTTATCACATAGGCGATTGCCCTTATCAGGCTCCTGTCCGCGACAGCGGCTTTCAGGATCTGTGCAAAGTTGACTTTTGCATTGTAAAGGTTCTTTGCAGAGTAATACATGTTCTGCACGTCAACGAAAACTCCAATCCTCTGGTTTTTGAAATGCGCCATTTGCTCACCTTAATGACGGAATGCTCTGCCCATATCCGCAGCTGCTGCAGATTATTTTGCCTGACTTGAACGACAGGCTTAGCTGCCCGCATTTCGGGCATTCCTGGACGACTGAAAATTTTGGAATCTTTTTTTCGAATTTTCTGTCATCATGATTCATTGTTTGATTTGAATCTAATCTAATATATAAAGATTGTGAATCAACGGATAAAAAAGGAATGCATGAATGTGTTTCATTAAGGATAAATTTAAATAATATGCATTGGTTTTTTGGCATTAGGGTGGCCTTAGGAGTAAAGAGGGATAAAATTACTGCAATTAAAGCTGATAAAAGGCTGCGTGCAATTTTGGAAGGGGCTGATCCAACCGAACAAGGTAAAACTTTGGACGATAAGGTTAAACTTTTTGATGCTTTTTTGAAATCCGGTGGATTTTATATTTTGTATAACCGATCCATATATGATGTTTCCCGCACTATGAGTGATGAAGATGCAACTGGTTTTTACAAGTTATTTGTGTCTCGCTTATTTGAGGATCTAGCTTATTTATTTATGCAACACAGGGGCATTGGTCCGGTATTGTCACAAAAAGATACATTGGATTTTTTTAGATGGCTTTATCCGGGGGCTCAGTTTAGACCAAGAACACTTGGATTTGATACCTTGGCAGGAATCACGGTTCCTGACGGCATCCTTTTGGAAGAGCAAGCTGGAATTTACAGACCAATAATGGTGGGGGAGTATACCCTTGCCGCAAGAGAAGAATATTTTCAACACAAATTTAAGGCTTTCAAGAAAAGAAAAACAGATTTTGAAATGATTTTTGGAAACTCCCAATTATTATTTGTAGTTCCAGAAGGCATTGAACCTTCCAAATTTATTGACAATCCCGATATTTCTACTGAATACGTCCCGTTCAATAGAAAAGAAATTAATGATTTTGCTTATGAATTGTTCAATGACACTATACCTGAGAAGGGTTTACCAACCGTTGCAGAGCATTTTCAAAGATATAAAGGAAAGCAAGTGAAAACTGTAAATGTCAATGGAAGAACCGACACAACTAATGCAGATATTTTCTTTTCCAGGCCAAGATTAGTTTATGACTCTCCCGAAAATCAGTCTAGAAAATAAAACTACCTTATAATCTCGTATTCTTTCACCACAATCCACGTGAAAATAAGCAGGATTACAGCCCCTGCAACCATCCAGCTCAGTCCTACGGGAATAGTTAAAGTGTACATCTGGTAAAGGCCGAATGCCATTATTCCGAATCCAAGCCACAGGAACTTGTCTAAAACCATCTTCATGATTTCAAACTCCTGCTGCTCGCTTAGCCTTCTTTTCACTTTTTAGCCTCTTACGTTTATGAAAAAGTCTTTTTGTGCGTAAATATTATTTGGGGGAGGCAGATCATCATCAATGATGTCAAAAGTCAGGAAGTATGAGCCTGACGAAACCCTTGTAGGTATGCTTAACCTTATGTTCCTTATGTCGGATTCGGCAGCTGACAGCGAGTACACCTGGCTTTGCGCAAACTGGAACCATCCCGGATTCTCTATGCTGAAAGGCGCCCCGTCAGATCCCTGTATGGGGGTGAACCTCATCTTGTAGTGCAGTGGGGTGTCTTTCTTGTTCCTGACTCCAACTGTCAAAACTTGAGCTCCTCCCTTGTCTATTGTAATGTCTGTCCTTGGAAATGAAACTTTTTTGTCGCCTGAAATTAAGTCATCAAGAATCTTCTGCTTGACCTGCTCCTGCACTTCTTCCTGTATGCTTCCCAGCCCGCTGAACTGGTTCCTGATGAAAACCAGCCCCAGTCCTAGAAGAGTCATGGCAAGTACAACTATAACAATAGCCTGTATCGAAATCTCTAAAGAAGCCCTTTTATTAAACATCCATGCACCTCTTTTTGATATAGCTGCTTTGTTGAATAACTTGTTTATAAAGGTTTTGATTTCTTGAATTAAAGCCCAGAATTTTCGCTGGTTTCGAAATTCGGAAATTCCGGAGCCGCAAAAATCTAAAAAATTTTTGGTCGTTTTGGTTTTACAAAAATAAAATTTTTTCACGGACATACAAACCTGGAAAATTTGCCGTGCCTTCGAATCATTTAAAATTTCAAAACCTTTAAAAACCTCCGGCAAATCCTTTTCTTCATGGCAAAATTAAGGAAATTCGCTTCCTACAGGAATCTTAAAAGGCCCTATACAAGGACTTCCAAGTTCAAGACCAAGGCTTATATCAGGATGACTCCCACTGTAAAGGTTGTGAGGTTTGACACAGGCGCTCCGGGCAGGAGCTTCCAGTGCACATTGAGCCTTATGTCCAAGTCCGATTTGCAGATAAGGGACAATGCGCTTGAAAGCGCTAGGCAGACATCCAACAAGCTGCTTGAAACCTATCTTGGCCTGAACGGATTTCATTTGAAAGTTAAAGTTTATCCCTACCATGTCATGAGGGAGCATGCGCTTGCATCAGGGGCAGGCGCCGACAGGTTCAGCTCCGGAATGGCGCATTCGTTCGGCAAGCCCATCGGAGTTGCAGCCAGAATCAAGAAAGGTCAGACTCTTTTCCAGGTGAGGGTTGACAGGCAAAATCTTAATGTGGCAAAGCAGGCTCTGGAAAGGGCATCAAAAAAGCTGCCATGCTCATGCACCATACAGTTGTTGAAATAAAGCAATATCTTCAATCTTTGTGAACTGCCCCAAGTTTCGCTTTGCGCTCGGCTCTTGGCGTCAAATGCCCGGTTAAAATTCAACAGGGCCTGCTGTTTCTTTTCCCGCTTCCGGAGCTGAACCTGTTAAGCAAGTCAAAAGCCAGAAAAGTTTTAAATAAGCGCATTTAACCCACAAAGCAAAATGATTTCAAACTATGAGGCAACAAAGCTTGAGCCTGAAATCCTGGATTTCTGGAAAAAGCACCGCATCTACCAGAAGGCAAAGGAAAAAGGCCAAGGCAGGCAAAAATTCTATTTTCTTGACGGCCCTCCGTACACAAGCGGGAAAGTCCATCTTGGAACTGCATGGAACAAGGCATTGAAAGACTGTATTTTAAGGTACAAGCGGATGAAGGGCCTTGATGTGTGGGACAGGGCAGGCTATGACATGCACGGCATGCCGACAGAGCAGGCAGTCGAGAAAAAGCTTGGATTAAAGCACAAGGACGAGATTCCGGTTTACGGAATTGCAAATTTCGTCAATGAGTGCAGGGAATTTGCAATAACAAACATGATTTCCATGAATGAAGACTTCAGGAGGATTGGGGTCTGGATGGATTTTGAAAACGCATATCAGTCAATACAAAACTCATTCATGGAGGGGGAATGGTGGCTGATCAAAAAGGCATTTGAAAGCGAAAGGCTGTACGAGGGGGAAAAGACAATGCACTGGTGCGCATCATGCGCAACCTCACTGGCGAAGCACGAGCTGGAATATGAAAATGTAACAGACCTTTCAATCTTTGTAAAATTCCCGATAAAAAATTCCCAAAATGAGTTCCTGATAATCTGGACCACAACCCCATGGACAATCCCGTTCAATTTGGGGGTGATGGCAAATCCAAACCTTGACTATGTCAAAGCAAAAGTAGAAAATGAAGCCTGGATTGTTGCAAAGGAACTGGCAGCAAGTTTCATACAAGGCGTTGCTGAAAAGCAATTCTCGGTTCTTGAGGAATTCAAAGGCAGCAATCTTCTTGGTCTGGAGTACACCCACCCATTTGAAAATGAGATTCCGCAATTTAAGGAACTGAAGAAAAAGCATCCAAAAGTGCATACAGTTGTGCTGAGCGAAGAGTATGTTAACACAATCTCAGGCTCCGGACTGGTGCACATGGCGCCGGGATGCGGGCCTGAAGACTATGAAGTTGGCCATAAAAATGGAATTCCCCCTTTCAACACATTGACGGAAAGGGGGGTATTTGACGAGTCAATCCAATTCCTAAAGGGCTTTGCTGCAAAAAAAGACGATAAAAAAATAACAGGGGAAATAAGGAAAAAAGGCTTGCTCGCAGCTGAAACAAATGTTGAGCATGATTATGCCAATTGCTGGAGATGCAAAAACCCGGTCATTTACAGGACCACAACCCAATGGTTCTTCAAAATTGAGGATTTAAAGGACAGGATGAGGCAGTTAAACAAAGGCATAAAATGGGTGCCTGATTTTGCAGGCTCAAGGAATTTTGACAACTGGCTCGCTAATTTGAGGGACAATGGAATTACAAGGCAGCGCTACTGGGGAACCCCATTGCCTGTGTGGAAATGCAAAAATTGCGGTGATTTTGCCGTTGTCGGCTCAATGGACGAATTGAAGGGGCTTGCAGGCAGGATTCCGGAAGATTTGCACAAGCCGTGGATTGATGAAGTGAAGATAAGATGCAGTTGCGGGAATGAAAAGGAGAGGATTCCGGATATTCTTGATGTTTGGATAGATGCCGGCTCTGCTTCCTGGAACTGCCTGGATTTCCCAAAAAGAAAGGATTTGCTTGAAAAAATGTACCCTGCTGATTTTATTTTGGAAGGCATTGACCAGATAAGGGGATGGTTCAATCTTCTCTTTGTGGCTTCGATGCTTGCAATGGAAAACGAGTCTTTTAAATCAGTCTACATGCACGGCTTCATCAATGATGCGCAGGGACGGAAAATGTCGAAATCATTGGGGAATTACATCCTGCCGCATGAAGTCATAATGGAATACGGCGCAGACACTCTTAGATATTACATGATAGGCGGAACAGCTCCCGGAATTGACATCAACTACAATTTTGACGACATGAAGGTAAAGCACAAGAACCTTACAGTTCTTTGGAACCTGCACAAGTATGCAGTAGAGATGGCAAAAAATCTCAAGGCTGCGCCTGGGCCTGTTGAAAGGCAAAAGCTTGATGTCGAGGAAAAATATATTTTTTCCAAGCTAAATTCAGCAATAAAAAAAGCAACGGAAATTTATGAAGGCTACAGGCTTAATGAATCTCCCTGGGCTGCAGAAGAACTGTTCCTTGAGCTGAGCCGGACTTACATACAATTGACAAGGGATAAGTCATCAATGGGCAGCGACGAAGAGAAAAAAACTGTGCTGAACGCAGTTTATCATGTGCTGCTTGGCTGCCTTAAATTATTTGCCCCTGTTGCGCCTTTCATAACGGAATCAATTTACCAAAACCTGAGGCATGAGTTCAAATTGAAGGAAGAAAGCGTTCATTTGCTGGAATGGCCCGGATTTGATGAAGGGCTTATTGATGAAGAGCTTGAAGCGTCAATGTCCGCAGCAAGCGAGATTGTGCAGAGCGCCCTTGCAGTCAGGGAGAAAATACAGCTTGGAATAAGATGGCCGCTGAAAGAGCTGATAGTTGCGACAAAGGACCAGAAGTCTGCAAAAGCCGTAACAAATTTAGCAGATGTAATAAAAAAGCAGCTGAACTTGAAGGAAGTGAAAATTTTGGAGGCGCTCCCTGATGTAAAAGTGAGGATAAAAGCCGATTATTCAAAACTTGGTCCTGAATTCGGAGACAAATCGGCAAAAATAATAGCGAAGCTCACAATAGACAGCCCCGAGACTGTGCTGAGGCAGATACAGGAAAAAGGCAAATACACGTGCAGGATTGACAATGAAATTGTTGAAATTAAAAAAGAGCACCTGATTGTAGCAAGAGAGATTCCCGTCCCGTACGAGGAGGGGGCTTTCAAGAACGGGTTTATTTATCTCAACAGGGAAATCACAGACGAGCTTGAAGCAGAAGGGTTTGCAAGGGAAGTCATGAGAAGGGTGCAGGCATTAAGAAAAAAGGCCGGTTTGCAAAAATCAGACAGCATTTCCTTATTCATAAAAACAGACGATGAATTGAAAGCCATGCTGAAGGACTGGACTATTGTAGTAAAGGAAAAAACCGGCGCATCGCAGATAAGGATTTCGGAGCTTGAGCCCAGCAAGAAGCATGAATTCGTAAGCAGGGAAAAAGTTAAGGGGAAGGAATTTGAGATTATGTTTGATAAGGTATGAGGTTTGTCGTTTTGGGGCATCTTTTGGCTGGCAACCTAAGCAAAAGCGATTAGATTTGCCTTATATCTAACTCTAACCAAAATAAACGATTTCTTTGGGAAATTATTTAAATCAAGACACAAATCCTTCATAAATGAACAAGCTAGTTAATGTTTTCACATTTCCCTCATTCCAAAGGACTGAGGACATTAGAAATATCGGCCAGCTGACAGATGTCCTGGCAAGATTTGCAAGAGGGATATCAATTTCCGAAATTAGGGAGGCAGAGCTTCATCGCGATGGAAGCAATGGGTTTGAGCGAATGGGAAGCGCAAGGGTTGTGCTTTCTGGAACGATTCCATATGGGGCAAGAAGATTATGCCTTGAATATGTGCGCTGGAAAATTGACGAGCATGCTACTTTAAGGATGGAAGAGCAAGGCCCGGGGCATTCCGCCGCAATACTGCCACGGCCCGATGATGCTTTGTATGGACAAACCGTGCCTTACCCTCATCCTGACTTTGACAGTGTTTTTCTAAGAGTTTAATTCGGCCTCTTCCTTGTTAGCCTTGTCGAAAGAAATTTAATCTTGAAGAGCTTTTTGTCATTATTTCCAATAAAGCTGTTTAAGTCCATTTTGTGTTATGGAAATTTTTCTCAGGGTTTGGAAAAATTTGATTGATGTGAGTTTTATAATAAAACAAAACAACAAAATCTAGAATGATTCAGCGAAGATAATTTTTGAGGTAAGCTTTTTATTCACCTTCATCTAACTTTCTTAATGATTCCTTTATATCTTCTGCCAGGTCACACGCCTCCATTGCAAAGTTTAACTTCTCAATTCCGCGCTCACCCCTAGCAGATTCAACAAATGGCCTAAATATATCAACAAACCGACGATAATGCCTTATTTTCCTTTCAAATTGCCTTCTAACTTCTCTTCTGCTTTCTTGCAGTCTTTCTATTATATATTTCACTACCGCACCATTCGTTTGTTTATAATGAGACAACCCAGTTTCTATTCCCCCACGCAATGCATTATCTAACAATACAAGGTCTGGAGAATATTGAACAAGTCCTCCATCGGTTAAAGCCTCAAATACGAGCCCTTCTTCTCTTGTCAAAAACTCTCTAAATAGCCTTTTGACTTCCTTCTCAAGCTTTGTGCCACCAGGTTTGGAAAACAAGGGTTTTCTATGTAAAGGCATGTAGCTTCTTGACATAAAAGAATAGAATAAAGCTGGGTCAAGTACCATATGAAGAATTGCCGTATTCCACAAATGAGCGCCTATTTGAAAATATTCAGCCACTTTATCCATACCTTCGTCCATCCCCATCGCCCTTCTTTCTTTCATGTCATGGTGACTTACTGCATCAGAATATCTAATTAAAATCCCAGGCCTTCGCATTTGCCTTACATCAAACTCGACCTCTCCTTCAGAGATCTGAAATCTATTATCAATTGATGAAGAATCCACCAATCCTTTTTGCAAACAATGCCGAGCGATTTGACTTGGTTTTAAGCCCTTTTCAACATATAAAGCTTCCATTCCATGAGGATACACAAGAACCCTTTCTTCATGCTTGTTATAAATTTGAATGGGTTGTCCTTCTGCAAAAAATACTCTTTGACCAGATTGTATTAACTGCATAGGAATAAAGCAAGAATGCTTTGCTTATAAATTTTATTATGGAGTGAATTCTATTCCAAGACAGCCTTCCACATACTAGGCAGGCAAGCTGTAACACTAACTTTGCTAAATAAACAGAATAATCAAAACCTATAAATACCCCATATTTCCTGAAATCTTTTATCGTGTCAAAGCAAAAAACGATTTCGAAGGACATCCCATTGGCTGAGATAACATTAAGAAGGTATGAAAAGCCCGCAAACTTAAGCGAAAGGGAGCTTGTAAGGAAGCTGTGTCTTTCTGTAGGCCTGCTGCAGCCCGGCGATTCAAGGGATGTCATTGTTGACATTCTGAATGTCCTGATAAAGGCGGGGAAAGGCCAAAAGAATCTGACAAGCGATGAAATCTGTTATCTGGTTGCAGAAGACAGGAAAAATCAAAAGCTGCCGATGCTCGGCATCGCATCATCAAATGTAAGGAGGCAGCTGAAAAGGTTAAAGGATTTGCTGCTTGTCGAAAAAAGGCTTAATGCCTACAGGATAGTCGAGCATTCAAGCTTAAATGGCATTTTCGAGGAAAAAATTGAAAAGATATTCATTCCAAGCATAAATGCAAGGATAAAAGAGTACTTAAAAAAAATTGATGGATTTCAGCAGTAATCCAGCCAAATCTTTTTTCTCGTCTAAAAATAGAAATATTTAAATAGTGGCTCAAGTTTATAGTCGATAACAAGACGTGGGGTGAATACATCGTCTTAATATATTAAAAAACAGAGGAGGTTAAAAAATGGCAGAAAAAGTAGCAAAAGTCGGAGTTAAAAAACAAGCAGGCTACCTTTATTTCGTGGACAAGAGAGGCAATGTAGCCAGGGCCAAGATGTCAAGGGGCGGCAGGAAAAAGGGCAAGGCAAAGGTTGAGGTTGTTGCCAAGGCCGGCGTAAAGAAAAAGTCAGGTTACTTGTACTTCATTGACAAGTCTGGGGACGTGTCTGCTGCAAAGATGGCACGCGGCGGAAGAAAGAGGAAAAGAAGGTAAGCCTTCTTTATTTTTTATTTTCTATTTTTTGGCTCTATCACCAGTAATTTTTTCAAAGAATATATAGCAACTTCTATTTGGCTGTTGTTTGGCTCCTGTGTTGTTATTTTCTGCATCAGCAGCCCCGGAAATATGAATATTTTCATAATAGGCTTATCCTCGTATTTTGCGCTGAATTTCAGGAATTCATACGAAATGCCTGCAATTACTGGAAGCAATGAGAGCCTAATCAGGATTAAAATCAGCCTTCTCGGAAAAGGATGCATGCTTAAAAGCTTGGGGAAAAGCATTAAAAACACAGGCGTTAGGATTGAAAATGCAAGCATTGCAACCGCCAAAACTATCATTATGAATGCTGTCCCGCATCTGGGGTGCAAAGTAGCGAATTTTTTTACATTTTTAACGCTAAGTTTTTTGCCTTTTTCATAGCAGTGTATTGCCTTATGCTCAGCCCCATGGTACTGAAACACTATCTTCACATCTTTCATAAGCGAAATGACAAGAATGTACAAAAGAAAAAAGACTATTCTGATTGCGCCATCTATCAGGTTAAACAGCAATGGCTTTGTCTCTTCGTAAAACCCGATAAGATTAGTTATAATATAAGGCAGCGCAATGAATACCACAACGCCAAACAATAATGCAAAAAGAAAACTGAAAGCCATCTCCTTTCTGCTGATCTTCTCATCTTTTTCAAGCTGCTGCTCTGCGCTCCACATCAAGGATTTTGTTCCAATAACCAGCATTTCAACAAGATTCATGAATCCCCTTATGAATGGCAGCTTTAGAAATTTGCTTTGCCTTGATGGTATTTTCCCGTTTTTAGAAATTATCTTTTTTCCTTTCCTGACGGCAACAACATATTTTTTTGGGCCCCTGATAAGAACGCCTTCAATCACAGCCTGCCCGCCTACATTAAGCCTCTTTGGTTCCATCAGAAAATTTGGCTTGAGGTCATTTAAATAATTATTGATTACAAAAACTTTATATGTTATGGGGAATTGTCCTGAATTATGAAATGCCCCTACTGCAGTTATGAGGAGACCCAGGTCATTGATACAAGGGAGACTGAAAATCTTGAAGCTACAAGGAGAAGGAGGGAATGTCTCAAGTGCAATAAGAGGTTCACAACCTATGAAAGGGTTGAGGAAGCTGAGATTATTGTAGTGAAAAAAGACGGCAAAAGGGAAAGGTTTGAAAGGCAAAAGCTTACCAATGGAATACTGAAGGCCTGCGAAAAAAGGTCAATTCCCCTTGAAAAAATAGAGAAGCTTGTTGATGAGGTTGAGTCAGACCTGAGAAAAAGGGACTCTGTCGAGGTAGAGAGCAAGGTCATAGGCGAAATTGTTATGAAAAAGCTGAAAACCCTTGACAAGATTGCCTATATAAGGTTTGCTTCTGTCTACAAGGAATTTGAGGACATTGAAAAGTTCGAGGAAGAATTGGAGAAATTGACGAAGAAATAAGTCATTTATGCCTTTCTGCCCTTAATTTTGCCCTTTCTTGCCTGATTGCCTTTCTTGTTTTTGATGGGTCAACTGCTTTGTAATGCCGGTCAACTGCCAGAAGCAAGTTTTCCGCCAAATCGCCAAGTTCTTTGGCTGTTGCGCCCGGCCTGACTATTTCTTCAACTCTGTTTCTAAGAGTTTGAGCCATGCATGGGTTGAACTCATCCGAATGCCTGTATTGGCAAGTGCCATCTGCATACCTTTGCAACAGACCGGAAAGTACATATCTCACGACGCCCAATTTCGGCCTTCTTCCTTCCATTATGGTATCAATAGCACCACTGAGATGATTACCAATATAATGATTCAATTCAAATGGATCAAATCTTCCTGGAGGATGAAAAGGATATCTCATATTTTTTGGATGCCTCATGTCTGTTATGTTATTTCAATGTTTTTTTAAATTTTTTCAAAATATTATTAAATAAACGCTCTTTTGTTTTTTTATCATGATAATCGGCCTTACAGGCAAGAATGCCGCAGGAAAAGGAGAGCTTGCTAATCACATTAAGGCAAAGGGTTTTGTCTATTTTTCATTGTCTGACGCATTGAGGGAAGAGGCTACAAAAAGAGGGCTTGACCATTTAAGGGACACATTGATAAGCCTTGGGAATGAATTAAGAAAAAAGTTCGGCAATGCGATACTTGCAGAAAGAATCAATGAAAAGATAAAAAAAGAAAAAGCGAAAGGCAAAAAGAACTTTGTAATAGACAGCATCAGAAACCCGGGTGAGATAAAAGAGCTGAGAAAAAACAAAGGCTTTTTATTGGTTGGCGTTGTAACCGATGAAAAAATAAGGTTCCAGAGGCTTTTGAAGAGAAACAGGCTTGGAGATGCAGCGACTTTCGAGGAATTTAAGGTTCAGGAAGACCGTGAAAACAACAATGAAGCCTCTGGACAGCAGCTTGACAAGTGCCTTGAAATGGCTGACAAGCGCATAAGCAGCAACGGAACTATTGAAGAGGCAAACAGGGAATTTGACGAATGGTTAAGGGAATTGAAATGACAAGAGCAACTTGGGAGCAGTATTTCATGAGCATAGCAAAGGAAGTGGCTACAAGAAGCACCTGCGACAGAAAGCATGTCGGAGCCTTGATTGTAAAGGACAAGACGATACTTTCAACAGGCTACAACGGCAGCATAAGGGGCATGCCGCATTGCGATGAGGTTGGCCATCTTATGGAAAACAACCATTGCGTTGCAACAATACATGCAGAGACAAATGCAATTTTGCAGGCTGCGAAGAACGGAGTCATGATAGACAGGGCCGAGGTGTACATAACAGCAAGCCCCTGCTGGCCATGCTTCAAGATGCTTGCCAACGCCGGGATAAAGAAAATATATTATGGTGAATTCTACAGGGATGAAAGGATTTTTGATGTTGCGAAAAGGATTGGGATAGAATTGATACATATTCCTGTAAAGCAGGAAGAGCTATGATTTAATATATTTCTTTGCTCTTTATAGAAACGAGGGATGCAGCATAAAGCAATCCTGCAATCAGAAGTATAACAAAAATAAGAGAAAAAAATGACGAATTTCTAACAGGCTCTGGGTCTGCCACATAGCCGGGGATGCCGTCCATGCCGGAAGTGATTGAATATACGCCAACCGAGTTTGCAAGCACTGCCTTGGCTTCGGGGTAAAGCTCAACGCCAAAATGGCCGAGCATCTTTGTCGCAGCCGATCCAATAAGGAAGGCAGCATCAGGAAAGCTTGACTGGTAAGACGGAAATTTCATGCTTATAACGGGAGGCGCAAAGAATGCAAGGACTATGAAAGCAAAAAGAGCTGCCATTCCAATTATATTTTTCCTTAAAACACAGGAGAGCAGCATCCCAAAAGACACTATCAGGAGAGTTGCCAGTATAGAGTATGAAAAAAGCGCAATGGCAACATGATAAACAGAGGATGATGCCGCATTATCAAGATGCCAGCTGATTCCTATCATTGATGATAAAACTGCCAGAATGAACAAGTTGAGCAAAATACCATAGAGAAAAATTCCGAGGAATTTGCCTGCCAAAAATTCATATCGTTTCAGGGGCCTTGTAAATGCAAGCATTATAGTGCCGTCATTTACCTCCTTTGATATTGAGCTTGTTGAAATGGAGCCGATATAGAGAAAATATGGAACCCCTATTACCCAAAAAAATCCTATAATGAAAAATGAGCCCTGAAGCTGCGCGAGCTGGTCCAAAAATGACGAGCTTTGGGAAGCAAAAAGCTTCATGCCGAGCATGGAGCTGAAAATTATGGACAATGAATATGCCCAAGTCTTTTTCAGGCCAAGATTTTCAGTTAAATTCCGCTTTGCAATGATGTATATTTTTTTCATTTTATCTTCATTTTTTATTTCCTTATTTCTTAAGCTTTTCAGTGACTATCTCCCACAGAGACTTGCCTGCTTTCTGGTTTTTCTTGAGCGACTTGATATCTGATTCCAGAACCAGCCTTCCCTTGTCAAATATAAGCACGCTGTCAACTATGAGTTCAAGTTCTTCCATGTGGTGGCTGCTTATTATGACAGTTGTCCCTTTTTCTTTTGCAAGGCGCTTTAATAAATCAAGCAGCTGTTTCTGCCCTATCGGATCAAGGGCATTTGTCGGCTCGTCAAGCACCAGAACTTCCGGCTCGTGGAGCAGCGCCTGGGCTATCAGAAGCTTCTGCTTCATGCCGGAACTGAAAGTCTTCGTTTTTTTGCCTGATGCTGATTCAAGATCAAATTCCTTGAGAAGCTGCCCTGCGCCCTGCATTGCCTTGCTTTTTTCAATGCCGGACATCGCAGCCATGTACATGAGATATTCAAGAGGGAGCATCTCATCATAAAGGACAACTTTTTCAGGGACATAGCCTATTTTTTTGTAATAATCAGGATAGGCTGCCTTAAGGTTCAGCATTATTTCTCCTGAAGTCGGTTTGACAAGCCCCATTATCAGTTTAATAGTTGTTGTCTTCCCAGCTCCGTTTTCTCCCACAAGGCCGTATATCTTTCCTCTGTTTATGGAAAAGCTTACTCTGTCCACAGCCTTGAACACAGAGTTTCCTGATCCAAAGCTCTTGCAAAGGTCCTTTGCAATTATTATTTCCTGGTCTGCTTCCATCTTATTGCCGTAAATGCCATTATTATCATAAGCGATATTCCAAGTATCACAAAAGGAATTTTTGATTCTTTTCTTTCAACATTCACATCAAGATAATCAAATGCAGCTGAGTTGTAGCTTTTTGAAGTTGCTGATGCCATTATAGCATGCTTTCCAGAAGAAAGCTGCATTCCTAATGAGCCTGCTTCTGTTGCGGTATAAAAATAATTGTCAACAAAAATAGTCTTCATGCCGCTTTTTTTGAAGTTGATGTCAAAATTTTCCCGGAAATTTGTGATTTCGGGTTTGGATATTATAGGGCTTAAATCCAGCTCTTCGTCCTTTGAATATATTTTTCCAGAAGATGAAATGAAAGGATACTGTGACTGAGCTATCGCTTTTTCTTTCTTAAGGTCAAATAAGAGGTTGCCATGCAATGTGAGAAAATCGCTGCTTTGCTGCATCTGCGATTCATCTTCTATAGCCAAAAGATCCCCTATAAGATGGATGTTGTCAAGTCCATTCAGCTTCGACTGGGACTGCCTGCCCTGCTGCTGGTACTCATAGTGTATCGACCTTGCAACATCAAAGCTTTTGATGAATTTGCCGTTTTGCATGTCTGCGCATAATATCTTGAGGTCATTGTCCCCGTTTCTGCCAGCCAGCAATATATCTTTCCTGCCGTCATTGTTGCAGTCATAAAATGAGGCAAAATTCCTTTTTTCAAATGCAAAATTCTGCACATCAAGCATTATGGAGCTTTTCTCTGAAGCGGCAATCATCCCTTTTTCAGACCAGAAAAAAATAACACCATTTATTTTACCCAGGGACTGCAGCGAATTGTAGCTTTCCCTGCCAATCAATGAGCCATCTTTTGCACTTATCCTCAAAATGCCTTTTTCAGTTGAAACTAGGATTGTGCTGCCCAGCATATAGGGCTGCCTGAGATTCTCGTCGCTAAATTGTTTCTGCCAGATTGTGCCGTAATCTGAGCCGTCAATCGCGGCAACAGCATCCTGGCTTGTCGCCGCTATGTCATCCAATCCATCTCCATTTATGTCTCCAAGATTATCTGCCCCTGATATGAAGAAGTTGAAGTTTTGATTTTCATTTTTGGGTTTTATATGGTGCTTTTCCAGCGTCTTTAAATCAACACTGTAAGCGCGGCCTGATTGGAGATAAGCAAAAATCCTGTCCTTGAGGACTGCAAAAGACATTATGCGCATCTGCCTCTCAAGGTCTTCTGATGACCAAAAATTCCTCTCGTTTTGCAGCTGATTCATTTCCTGAAAAATCTGCTGGTTTCTGCTGTTTATGTCGTTTGCCTGCTGCTGGAGCTGGCTGGCCTGCTGCTGGAGCTTATGCCTTATAGTGTCATTTGCATCTGTCATCTGCAAATTCAGGCTGCTGATTTGGGAATTAATATTGTTTAGCTGCATTGAGTTCTGGTTTAATGACTTGTTTGCAAGGCTTATCTTGCCATCCATATCCCAAAGTATCCCAAGCAGTTCACTTTGCGATGGGGAAAATGCTATTTTATGGAAAGATTTTTCCTTTGGCCTTAACATTACAAAAAATTGTATGGAATAGTCCTTTCCGAATACAAGCAGGAACTCATGGGAATCATCTGCATTTAAATCACCAAGGTCCAAAACCGTGGAAAGGGTGGAGTTTAATGAGGGCAAGGAGCCTGAGTAGCCCATGTACCTGTAATTGAAGGGCCAGTCTTTTTCTATATAAAAGTCAGAGTCTTTGGAAGCTATAATTTCCGCTTTTTGCGGCCCATGATATTGGTTTTCGTCTATTGGGATTTCCACCTGGCCCATTTCCCTTCCCTCCAGACTATAATTATAGACTGCGCCTGCATCATCTGCAAGGAGAATATTGCCGCCTTTTGCCGAAACGAATTTTTTGTAGTCCTGAAAAGAGGATATTTTGTTCAGGCTTTGGTCGTAGAAATCATACTGCGTTTTCTGGTCGTTTGGTATTTGGTGGGAAAGCAGGATGAAATTATCGGTTATGATGCCGTCATAATCATAAAGCTGGCTTTTTTTCATTTCTCTTGTTGGAAGGCTGCTGGAATAGATGCTTATTTTTTGCCTTGTGATAACTGCCATGCTTTGCCCGATAAAACCAAAATCCTCGATGAAAGATCCTGCATCAAGTATTTCTTTTGGCTCAGTTCCTTCAAGCTGATATACCTTATCAAAGTTGGAGAAAAATGTTTTTCCATTGTTTTTGACTATTTTACTTGTGGGTGCCGGATAGTAGTTCTTGTATGTCTTTTTTAGGAAATGAAATGCTTTAATTACAGAGCCGGTTTTGCCGCTTATTATTTTTGTACCTGGCAGCAGCATGCTCTGGGAAGCTACAAGAATTTCTCCAAAGCTGTCCGAGTTCAGGTCATCCAGTTGCTCCATTGCGATTATCTGGCCTTCATCATTATGGCGCCACATTATGCTTTCCTGGCTTGAAGCAATGATAGAATTTTGGCTGGCGGTTATTGTATGATTCCTCAGCTGGATTTTCTGCTTGGCTTGCTCAAGAGTTCTTGCGCCTGCAAAAGAAGAGTAAAAAATTATTACAGCTAGCAATAGTAAAAAAAGGCTCTTTTTTTTATTTGGCATATATGCCATCGAAACCTGAAATGCAAATTATTTAAATATATCGCTTAATTGCCCACAAGCTTCGAATAAAGAGACCTTGCCTCTGTTTCGTCTTTTGCTTTGACAAGCGCTCTTCCATCCAGGAATAATGTCACTTTGCTGTCAAAGTTAACGCAATGCTTCATGTCAATGATTTTTCCTGCTTTTTTTAGCCTTTTTTTTAATTCATCAAATTCTTTTTGAGTGGTACTCCTGCCCCTTATCTGATAAATATCGTTTCCGCACATCTTGATTGTTCTGGAAGCTTTTTCCCCGCTGAGATATTCAAAGCTGCTTTTGATGCAGCAGGGGCAGTTTTTTCTTTTAGTTACTTTTATCTTCAGCAACTCGTTTTTCCATATATCAAAAAACAAAAGGCTTTCTTCATGCTGCCTGTTCAGCAGAATTTTTATCGTTTCGCTGGCTTGGGTCGAGGAGATTAAGCTCGTTATGGTATTCAATACGCCTTCTGTCCCGCAAGTATCAAGTTGAACAGGCTTTTTCAAAAAGCATCTAAGGCAGGCTGTTTTGCATGGAATAATGCTGAAAACATACCCTTTGCTGCCAACAGCCGAGGAATAAACAAAAGGAATGCTATTTTTTTGCGAGAAATCATTTATAAGAAATCGAGTCTCAAGATTGTCTGTGCAGTCCAGTATCAAATTCAGTTTTGTGCCCAATATTATTCCTATATTGTCAAAATTGAGGTCGTCAATGCAGAAATCAATTTTAATTTCAGAATTTATTTTGCTCAAATGCTCTTTTGCAGCAGCTGCCTTTGGCTTTCCGACATCGCTTTCATCAAACAGCCTTTGCCTTTGAAGGTTTGAAAGCTCAACAACGTCCCTGTCAACCAAAAGCAGCTTTCCTACTCCAGACCTTGCCAACAATTCTGCAGAATTGCTGCCCAATGCCCCTATCCCAACTACAGCAACAGTGCTTTTACTTAGCTTTTCCTGGCCTTTTTTGCCTATTTCCCTGAAGATTTCCTGACGGATGTAGCGCATAGAACTGGTATTTCAGCTATTTATTTAAAAATACCGCAATCTTTATATATTAGTTAACAATTGTTAAGTCCATGCAAGAAACCATGCCGCAGGAGATAGAGGTAAGGTACATTCTGCCTGCTATAAGGAGAGAGTTAGCAAGAGTTTTCATAAAAGAGCACAATCTGAGCCAGAAGGAAGCTGCAAAGCTGCTTGGCTTGACAGAAGCTGCTATTAGCCAGTATCAGCATTCCAAAAGAGCCAAGGAAGTTGTGTTTAGCGATGCTGTTGTTAATGAGATTAAAAAATCAGCTGATAAGATTCTGGCTGACAAAAACAGCAGGCAGAGGCTAATGGCTGAAATGTATAGAATAAGCAACCTCACAACAGTGAGGCAGATTTTATGCGATATACACCGTGCGCAATCAAAGGATCTGGAGAATTGCAATGTCTGCTTTGATGAAGGATTGGTAACGATAAAAACACACTAAAATGGCACCAACACAGGCAGAACAGGTTTTCGACAAGGACTACAGCAAGTATGGTTTTCATGACAAGGAAGAATTCGTGTTCAAGGCAAAGAGAGGCCTGTCAAAGGAGATAGTGGAGCAGATTTCAAAGATAAAGAAAGAGCCAGAATGGATGTTGAAATTCAGGCTGAACTCATTGGAAGAATTTTACAAGAGGCCGATGCCGCAGTGGGGGGCTAATTTAAACACAATAGATTTTGACAATATTTTCTATTATTTAAAGCCAACCGACAGGCAGGGTGACTCATGGGAGGATGTGCCTGAATACATAAAGAACACATTCAACAAGCTTGGAATTCCGGAAGCAGAGCAGAAATTTTTGGGCGGGGTTGGAGCCCAATATGAAAGCGAGGTTGTCTACCATAAAATAAGAGAGGATTTGGAAAAGCAGGGGGTTGTGTTTTTAGATATGGATGGCGGATTAAGAGAATATCCTGAAATCGTGAAGAAGTATTTTGGAACTGTAATTCCTTATAATGACAACAAGCTGGCTGCGCTGAACAGCGCAGTATGGTCAGGGGGCTCTTTTGTTTATGTGCCTGCCGGTGTTAAAGTTGACTTGCCCTTGCAGGCTTATTTCAGGATCAATGCCCAGAACATGGGCCAGTTTGAAAGGACTTTGATAATTGCAGAGCCTGGTGCTTCAGTGCATTACATCGAGGGATGCACCGCCCCAACATACTCTTCAGATTCATTGCACAGCGCAGTTGTCGAATTAATTGCAATGGAAGGCTCTCGCATTCAATACACAACAATACAGAACTGGAGCAATAACGTCTACAATCTTGTCACAAAAAGGGCATTTGCCCACAAAAATGCGACTGTATTCTGGGTTGATGGCAACTTAGGAAGCAAGATAACCATGAAATATCCAAGCATATATTTGCTTGGCGAAAATGCAAAGGCAGAAATCTTGAGCGTTGCATTTGCAGGCAAAGGCCAGCATCAAGACGCTGGAGGAAAGATATTACATTTAGCGCCTAACACAACTTCAAGAATCAACTCAAAATCGGTAAGCAAGGACGGAGGAAGGACAACTTACAGGGGATTATTGCACGTTGCTGAAGGCTGCAAGAACGTAAAATCACATGTTTCCTGTGATGCATTGATTTTGGACGAGAAATCTGCAAGCGATACAGTGCCTTACATGGAAATAAATGAGAAAGATGTGACTGTTGAGCATGAGGCAACTGTAGGAAAGGTTGGGGAAGAGCAATTATTTTATCTGATGTCAAGAGGCTTGTCACAGGATCAGGCCATGACTATGATTGTCTCTGGGTTTATGGAGCCTTTTACAAAAGAATTGCCTCTTGAATATGCAATCGAACTGAACAGATTGATTGCACTGAACATGGAAGGTTCTGTTGGGTAAAAAGTTGGTGATTCTAGTAAAATAATAAGATACATGATAAAGTTATCAAAAACAAAATGACAGATGTTTCGGAATGTATGAAAGGGCCTGTTTTGCTGGTTAAGGATAATGCTGATATATTGAGACCACTTGAGTCAATTCTGGAAAAGTCAGGAATTTTAACAGTAACTTATACTGATCCAGCAAGAGCGATGGAAGAAATAAGTGAAGGTTTGCATTACAAATTGGCAGTTGTAGATCTTTCATATGAAAGAAGCCAGCTTTACGGAATTCATGTCTTTAATGAATCAAAAAGAGTAAATCCAAAAGTGCCTGTTATCATTATGACTGGGTATGGTAATAAAAGCCTAGCATTGGCTTGGGCACTTAATGGAATTATTACAAAACCCCTTGACACTCGTGAATTTGCTGCGTTTATATCACGAAGGTTAGAAATTGTAGCACAAAGATGAAAACACAAGACCTAATTGCAAAAAACACTATGCAGGAATTAAGCCAAACTCAAAGTACTTTTGCAGCCAAGAAGAAGCAAGAGGCTTTGGATATTTTCAATTCCATTCCCATGCCAAAGGAAAAGGACGAGGACTGGCGCTACACGGAGATTGGAAAGTTAAAGCTTGAAAATTTTGAATTTCACAATTCAAAGACAAAAATAACCGCGACAAAGTCCAGCGAAGAATTGATTGAAAAGGGAATCATTTTGACAGACATAAACACTGCGTTTGAGGAATACCCTGAAATTGCACAACAATATTTCTTCAAATCAGCAAAAGTAGATAAGGATAAGTTCATTGCATTGAGCGCTTCGCATTTTACGAATGGAATTTTCTTATACGTTCCTAAAAATATGGAAATTGACGAGCCGATAAGGGCTAATTTTGATGGCAATGGAATTTTGTATAATATGATAATAGTTGAGCCAAACAGCAAGCTTGATTTCATTGAGGAATATTCAAATAAAGAAACGGGCGAAGAGCAGTTAAATTGTTGTGTCACGGAAGTTTTTGCAAACCAAAACTCAAAAGTAAACTTTCACCACATCAACAATTGGCCAAAAGAAACCTATAATTTCACCAATATTATCGGCTCTGTTGAAAGGGACGCGTCAATAAACTGGGTTTCGGGCTGCTTTGGAGGCAAAATAAACAAACTAAGGATTGATACATTATTCAATGGTGCTGGCTCGCAATGCAATAATGTAGGCGTATTTTTAGGCAAAGGCAAAGAGCATATAGATTTCACAACAAACATGTACCACAATGTTGAAAACACCACAAATGAAGTGCTGGTTGATGGAATTTTAAAAGACGAGTCAAGTTCTGTTTACAGGGGATTGATAAGGATAGACAAGCAAGCCCAAAAAACATGGTCTTATCTCCAAAATCATATTTTGAAGCTTGGAGAAAAAACATTGGCAAACAGCATCCCAAGCCTGAAGATTGATGCTAACGATGTAAAAGCTAGTCATGGGGCAACAGTCGGCCAAATCAACGAAGAGCACATGTTTTATCTGATGGCAAGAGGACTTTCAAGAGCAGAAGCGGAAAGATTGATTGTTGAGGGGTTTTTCGAGCCAGTAATCCAGAAGATTCCTTCGGAAGAATTAAGGGAGAAGATAAGGGAGATGGTGGGGGGATAAAATGACATTGATATTATGGCACCCAAGACCGAGATTATCAGGACACAGGGCGATCAGGCCAGGAGAACCTTTGTATCAGGATTTAGTGCAGGTTATAGGATACTGTATGGAAAGAAAAGGGAAATGGAGAATTGCAAAAGTTGAATGTCCGCAGGAATTTGTAATTTCCCATGATGGTGGTAGGTGGTACTCATCACATTACCCAATCAAGATAATAGAAGATTTTCCATTAAAAGTGGCAGAGGTCAAATACTTAAGCTAAAATGCTACAAAAAACTCAAACCAAATCCTTGGACATCGAAAAAATCAGGAAAGATTTTCCTATTTTGCAGCGCAAAGTCCATGGCAAGCCTCTTGTTTACTTTGACAATGCAGCCACTTCACAGAAGCCGAAGCAGGTGATTGATGCATTGGATTTTTATTACAACAACTACAACGCAAATGTCCACAGGAGCATCCACCAGCTTGGAGAAGAAGCAACTGCAGGTTATGAAAAGGCAAGGGAAAAGATTGCAGAGTTCATCAACGCACAGTACCAAGAGGTTATTTTCACAAAGAATTCAACAGAAGGATTGAACTTGCTTGCATACTCCTTAACTTCCGGGTTGAAGCCAGGCGATGAAATAGTAATTTCGCAGCTGGAGCATCACAGCAACTTTGTTCCATGGCAGCAGATGGCAAAGCATCTTGGCTTGAAGCTGAAGTTCATTGAAATTGACGAGGAAGCAGAATTAAAGGAAGAGTCAATCAAGAAAAATATAACAAAAAAGACAAGGATTGTTTCGGTCAACCATATTTCAAATGCTATCGGCACAATAAACCCAGTCGAAAAAATTGCAAAGATAGCGCATGAAAACGGCGCTTTGATGGTTGTTGACGGCTCTCAATCCGCTCCACACATGCCATTGGACATGAAAAAAATAAATTCAGACTTTTATGTCTTTACAGGCCACAAGATGCTCGGCCCAACTGGAGTTGGAGTTGTTTATGGCAAAAAAGAATTTCTTGAAAATATGAGGCCTTTCCTGTACGGAGGAGAGATGATAAATGAAGTCAGGTTTGATGGCACAACATTCAACAAGCTGCCCTGGAAATTCGAGGCAGGCACTCCAAACATTGCAGAGGGAATAGGGTTGGGAGTTGCTGTTGACTACCTGAAAAAAGTGGGAATGCAGAACATTTTCAACAGGGACAAGGAGCTTATTGACTATGCCATGGAAATGATGAAAGACATTGACGGCATCACGATTTACGGCCCAAAGGAAAGGGCTTCAATTATCTCATTTAATGTCAATGGAGTGCATGCTCACGATGTTTCGCAGATACTTGACAGCGAGGGAGTTGCAATAAGGGCAGGCCATCACTGCTGCATGCCCCTTATGTCAGTGCTTGGGATAGCTGCAACAGCAAGGGCAAGCTTTTACTTGTACAACACAGAGCAGGAAGTCGACACTTTCATTAATGCAATCCATAAAGTGAAAAAAGTATTTAGGGTTTGAAATCAAAATAAATATTAAAAATAGAAATTTCAAAAAAACATCGCTTCCCAACCTCTGCTAAGGTATAATGGGAGCCCAGCTCAGGAAAGTAAGCCTGACAGTGTTAAATAAATTGGCGAGCTCGAGCGATATGGCAGAAAAGCGAGGGCGAGCACAAGATATTGTGAGGGCAAAGCCCGAACGGATTGAAATAATAGAAAAGTAAAAACTTAACAAAAAATGGACATAGAAATGATGTATCAGGAGCAGATTTTGGACCATTACAAGAGCCCGCATAATTTCGGCAAGCTGGAAAATGCTACTGTCCACCATCATGAAAAGAATCCTTTGTGCGGTGATGAATTGGACATGTATTTGGTCGTTGAGGACAAGAGGATTAAAGAAATCAAAGTCTATCCAAGAGGATGCGCAATATCTGTCGCAAGCGCATCGATGCTAAGCGAGGAAATAAAAGGAAAAAGCATCAAAGATGTTGAAAAGATAACAAAAGAAAAGATTTTGGAAATGCTGGGCATTCCAATAAGCCCTGTAAGATTGAAATGCGCCCTGCTTTCATTAGATACGCTTAAAAACAGCATACTGATATTTGAGAAATATATAACCAAGAGAGCATAAAATGACAGACGAACTTATCATAAAAGACCTGCACGTCAGCGTTGACGGGCAGAAGATACTGAATGGAGTCAATTTGGTAGTCAGGAAAGGAGAGGTTTGCGCTTTGATGGGCCCGAACGGCTCTGGAAAATCGACTTTGGCATACACTTTGATGGGTCATCCAAGATACACTGTTGACAAAGGAGAGATATGGTACAAAGGCCAGAATTTTCTTGAATTAGCTCCTGACGAAAGAGCCAAATTGGGATTGTTCTTGTCATTCCAGTATCCGCAGGAAATTCCAGGAGTCTCCGTATCTAATTTTTTGAGGACGGCGTTGAACTCTGTCAAGCCAAAACAAACCAGCGTGCCAGATTTTGTGAAATTACTTAAAGAAAAGATGAAGCTGCTGAAGATAGACGACTCGTTTAGCAGAAGATACTTGAATGAGGGCTTTTCAGGAGGGGAAAAGAAAAGGGCTGAAATACTGCAATTGGCTGTCCTGCAGCCTGACATGGCCATTTTGGATGAAACAGATTCTGGACTTGACATAGACTCATTGAAGATTGTTGCAGAAGGCGTCAACACTTTAATCGGTCCAAATGTCGGCATTTTGGTTATAACCCACTACCAACGGCTGCTCAACTACATAAAGCCGGATAAAGTGCATGTGATGATGAAAGGCAAGATTGTAAGAAGCGGGGGAAAGGAGCTTGCAGAGGAGCTTGAAACCCACGGTTATGAAGAATACAAGGAATTTGAGGAAATAAAAGCGTAAGAGGTGGATGGCCTCCTCCGAAACCTAAAGGTTTCGGTTTCCCGCAAAGGTATGGTGTTGCTCTTGATTTTTAAGGTAATCAAGAGCGGCGGGAAAATCGGAGTAGCCAATTGTGCTGTAAAATTTTCCTTCGCCATGTTTTTTTATTTTAGGCATAGAAAAAGGTTACCTCAATGCCAAAGCATTGAGTTTAGTACGGAGAATTAAAGTCACCAGCAAGATGGATAGCGCTGCTTTTTCCAAAATAAAAAAAGAGTATGATGATTTTTACAGAAATCTATTGAGGGAAGGCAGGCTGCCTATGCGCAGCACCTCAAAGGGATTCTGGAACGCCTCGATTTCAGACGATATTTATGAATCATTCAAAAGGATGGGCCTGCAAAAATTCAAAAATTTTCTTGACATAGGAAGCGGGGATGGGAAGGTTGTCTTGATTGCCTCATTGTTCTGCCGGAATGCAGAGGGCATTGAGATAGACAGCCTGTTGCACGACAAGGCTGAAGAAATAAGGAAAAAATTCGGGATAGGGAATGCAGCTTTCCACAACAAGGATTTTTTCGGGCACGATTTCTCAAAATATGATGCGCTGTTTCTTGCGCCTGACGCCCCATTGGGCAGGGGAATTGAGAACAAGCTGCTCAGCGAAATGAGCGGCAAGCTTATCCATTACGGAAGCCATTTCCATCCGAATTCCCTGAAGAAAGAAGCCAGCTTTTGGGTTAACGGGACACTGGTCAGCATTTATTCTATGTAAACAGCATTATTCCGTAGTCATTTCCTTCAATTTTTACATCATTCACTATGAAACTGTTCCTGCTGATGATGTTCATTTCCTTATTGGAGGACAGTAGGTAATACAGCTTGCTTTTCGCCGTTGTCATTATTCCGCCATAAGCAATCCTGCTGCCTGCCTTTTCATGATGCCTCAGCAAAAATACCCCTTCCTCCATTGTATAGACAACAGCTCCCGGCAGAATTCCTGAAAACATGGCTGAAAGCGGCTTTGAATGATTTTGGATTATTTTTAGGTTATTTTCAGCGATTCTGATTGATTGCTTGCATCCAAAGCTGTGGGGAAAATGGCTCAATAAGCTGACGTCAAAATGCCTTGCCGCAATATTGGTATGGAATGGAAACTCAAGCCCGTTTGAATTTTGCAGGGCTTTTAATGTCAAGTCAGCATTTTTTCCATTAAAATTCCTTTCAAAAAACTCGCAGCAGCATTCGGGATAGCCGAGCAGCAGGCCAAGCCCGATATGGTTGTTTTTTTCCTCTGAGAGTTTTGCTTTTTCAGCTGCCCCTTTATTTTTGGACAAATAAACGAAGAGATGTCCCTTCCTCGCATCATCTTTCGGCATTTTTACTGATTTGTCAGAATAAAATTCGCTTTGCGCAGCCTGCTTCAAGACCTTGAAATCCGATACAGCATTATTTAAATTGTTTTCATTGAGAAAATTTATAACTTTGCCAAGCTCATCCTCAAAAACAATGATTCTTGCGCACGGTTTTACGCCTTCAATGACATAAAGAACTTCTAAGGATTTTATTATGGAACGGAAAATTTGCTGGAGCTGTTGAATCATAATCCAGAAGAATAGGAATACTTTTATAATGTTTTTGATTATGTCACTATTCTTTCCAAATAACAAAACCTTTTAAACCAACAGCAATAATTTTATATATCCGTTAAAATAAAGCAGATAAAAAAGAGGTTTATTATGAAATTCGATATTCCTAAGAAAGAGCATCCTAATCTGGAAAGGTACTACAAAGAGGATATAGATACGGCATACAAGTTTGCCAATGAAGTCTACAAGGAACTGGGCAGCCTGATAAGGGCTGTTGTCATGTTCGGCTCAGCTGCCAGGAAATCCAAGGGGCCCGGCGGTGATATTGATGTTCTTGTCATAATTGATGATTTGCTGATGAACATGTCCCCTGAAGTTGTCGAGGCCTACAGGATAATTGTGCAAAACTCCATTGTAAAGATTTCAACAAGGCTGCACATAACCACAATGAGGTTCACATCATTCTGGGAATACATGAGGAACGGGGACCCTATTGCAATCAACCTCTTAAGGGACGGGGTTGCTTTGGTTGACTCAGGTTTTTTTGACCCTATGCAGGCCCTGCTGAAGAGGGGAAGAATAAGGCCCACGCAGGAAAGCATATGGACTTACTACACAAGGGCGCCAAACACTTTGCACAATTCAAAATGGCATTTATTGCAGGGAGTGATTGACTTGTACTGGGCAGTTATAGATTCGGCCCATGCAGCCCTGATGAAAGTGGGCGAAATCCCCCCTACACCTGAGCATGTGGCTGACATAATGGAGCAGAAGCTTGTAAGGAGCAGCATGCTTGAGCATAAGTATGTAACCATAATGAGGAACTTCTACAGGCTGATGAAAATGGTGACTCATCGGGAGATAGTGGAGATAAAGGGAAGCGAATTTGACCATTATCACAGGATTGCAGAAGACTTTGTGCAGAGAATGAGGAGGATAATAGAGCACGGGAAATAGCTAGTAATACTGCTCTTCATCTGTTTCTTTTCCTGAGGCAACAGCAAATATTATAATCAGGATAAACAGGATAATAATGAGGATGGCTAAAAGCAATACGGCAATCCTTGGGTCAAGGCCGCTAAAACCGGACAAAGGCGCAATAACCTGTTCTTTCTTGGCTTGGGGAGGGCCGGATATCTGTAAAATCACTCCATCGCCTTGCTGCTGCAATCCTGCACCGCAATTCTCAACTGTTATATCGGTTGAGCGCCTGTCCCTTATTGCTCCATCTTCAGAAATGGCGTTTGCGCTGAATGAATAGGTGCCTTCCCTTACAGAATTGCCTATAGCAAATCTTAGATTTTTTGCCGCTGAATTATCGCCAGTGTCTGATTTTATGCTGATAGGATTTCTAAAGTTCAGCTGCAAATCGTCGCTTTTTATCTCAATGAATGCGTTCTCCTCATCCTCTTTCCCAAGGTTAGTTATTCTTACATTTGCATTAAGCTCACGGCTGCAGCTTACAGTTTTTGGGAACAGTTCAAAGCTTAAAAACCTCAAGTCATGCTGCTCTTTTTCCACTTCAAGCTCTATGTCCGCATCATCTTTATGGGTTGTGCCATTTTCATCTTCACCTTCAGCCTCGATGAAAACATTATAGGTTCCTTCCTCCGCATTCAGCGGTACCTTGAACTTGAACCTAACTGTCTTGTCAGAATCTGCCCTTAAGTCAAAGGATTCAGCCTCTTCCTCAATATCGCCTTCATTGCCTATGCTTTCAATCACAGCCCTGACTGCAATATCTTCTATATCAATATCTTCGGCTGATGTGAAGGTGTTCTTCACCTCTATTTCCAGCTCAATATCGGAATCCGGCTTTGCTTCCTTACTTATTTCACCATTATTTTTGATATTGCTGCTTTTTTTGCCGTCGACTTTTGCATCAATATCAGTTATGGAAAGTTTGTTGGAAACTTGTGCTGGAACTGCCGGGGGAACTGTCAAAACACAAACATCTCCGCTTGCTGCCTGCCCGCTTGGACAGCCGCAGGTTGTTGCCCGGTTTATCAAAACTCCATTGTTGCAGAATAGCGGCCTTGTTGGAGAACACTGGCCAAATAAAGTGCCGTCTGTGCATGTTTGCTGCTGTGTTTGAATTGGTACGCAATTATCACCGCTTGGCGCCTGCCCGGATGGGCATCCGCAAGTCAATGCCCGATTAATCAAGCTCCCGCCCAGGCAAAACAAAGGCCTGCTTGATGAGCATTGGTTAAAAGGGGTGTTATCGCTGCATGCCTGGGGCTGCTGAGCTTGTGGCTGCTGCTGTGCCTTGGAAGGCTGTTCCACGCAATCGTCTCCGCTTCTTATTTTTGGAGATACACACCCGCAAAAAGATGCTCTTTTGACCAGGATGCCTGCATCGCAGTAAAATGGATTTGTGGCGCTGCATTGCCCGGATGGGGTTCCATCGCTGCACCTGTCTTCTTTTTGGCAGGTTATAAGGCAGCCAGGGCTTCCAAAATTATTTCTCCCTTCCACTGCCCTGCACCCGTTGATTCCGAATGTGCTGCAGAAATGATTTCTTCCGTCTCCTGAATCTTCGCATGAAATCCTTAAGTCATTGCCGTCGCAAGTTATCACCTGGCCGCTTGATGTAGGGAAAGAATTTTTAGTGTAGGTTAAAGCTTGCGCAGGGCTGGCAAATGCGGAAAAAATCAATATAAATGCTGCCAAGAAACCAATCCTGGAAAGTGAGCGTGTCATTTTGGGGCGTTGCCTGAATATGTATTAGCTTATGCACCCCTTCTTTAAGAATGATGCTTGTTATGCCTATCGAGTATATAAAGCTTATTGATTTTGCAACTACAGCTTAATAAATAAAATAATTGATGCAGAAATGAAAAATATCACAAAAATAAAAGTGCTTAAGACAAGCAGCAGCATGCTGCGGTCTTGGCTGAATGATATATTAAATGCCTTAGCCTCAATTCTATTTTTAGCTGCCTGCAGATTATCAGGAACTGGGCGGTAGCCTGCAAGCAAATCCTCTCTTCCTTTTTTCTCATTTATGCAGGCATCAGCCTTGATGCTTTTTGCCGCTGAATCCTGAAGCTCGCCATTGGCGTAAACATTTGCCGTGATTTTTTCGTCCCTGCCGATTTCCAAGTTTACTGATTTTGAATACGTGCTATCATCAGTTCCGGAAGCAATAAGGGCACTTTCACTAAACAGCAAGCCATCCCCTTTTATTTCTAATAAGGCTTCTTCATCTTCAGCGCCTGCATTTGTTATTTCATAATCAACTTTAACCCTGCAGCCTGCCAAAGACACTGCATCAAAGCGTGAAAATCTCAAGTCATGCTTTTCTTTTTCAACTTCCAGTTCCACCTTATAAAACTGCCCATGCCAGTCCCCGTTTTCATCATCGCCGTCAGCCCCTATCAGCACATCAAATGTGCCCTCATCAGCATTTATGGGAATATTGAGCTTCAGAGTCACAGTTTTGCCGTTTTCAGGCTTTAAGCCAAATTCATTTGACTCTTCCTCCAAATCATCGTCATCATCTATCTCTTCAATCGCTGCCTTCACTTCAATATCTTCAATGCCAATGCCCTCGCTTTTTGTAAAATCATTCCTTACCGCTATTTTGAATTCAAGTGAAGAGCCGGGAACCGCTTCCCTGCCGATTTTTGTGTTGTTTGCTATGTTGCCGCTTCTTTTGCCGTCGATTTTTACATCTAAGTCCTCAATCTTCAGCCTTGTCCCAAAATCGGCTTTAAGAAAAAAAGACTGGTTTGCTATTGATATCAAGTCGCTTGCACTTACGTTTACGCTGAAAAAGCCCCTTGATGCTGGCTTGAATGCAATCAATCCTGTTGCGCTGTTTATTGACATGCCGCTTGCGTTTGCCTTTAGGGAAAAAAACAAGGTGTCGTTGTCTGCGTCAGCCGCATCAGCGTCATAGAAATACTGCTCATTTACTATTGCGATTGTTTTTTCTGCTGTTGTGAATATCGGAGCAAAATTATTTGCGGCGCTGACAGATATTGATGCCGTTTCAGAATCTGCCAAAGAGCCGTCGCTGACTGTCATGCCTATTGCGTTATCTCCCAAGTCCAGGTTTGTCGGCTTCCATGAAACAGTTGCCATGGAATTATTGATTTTTGAAAATGAAATTCCGGAATTGTTGCTTGATAATGCCAATGAATCCCCATCCGGATCTGAAAAAGTCATATTGAAGCTTGAATTGGCACTTTTTGAAAATGACTTTTGGGATATGGGATCCAAAACAGGAGCCCGGTTAATGTTTGTAACTGTAACAATCCACTTCATTGACACTTGGTTAGCCGAATCCCTTACCGTCACATTTATTGCATGTGTCCCATTGTCATTGAATCCCGGCGAATATGAAAAATTATTTTTGGACGTGCTGTTTAAGACATTGTCAATATGCCATGAAAAGCCTATTGCGTCGTCAGGGTCGGATGCGTTGACACTAAAATTCAATACGGAGTTTTCCGCCAATGCCTGCGTTAAGCTTGCGGGGGAGAAAGAATCTATCCTCGGGCTGTTGTTCACAAAGATGTTTAGCAGCTTGTCAGAGGCTGATTTTCCATAGCTGTCGTTGAAGAAGAGGGTTATATTGTACTGCTTTTGAGCATTGAGGCTTGTATTCCAAAGGAATGTCCATAAATCCCCATTTTTCTCCATTGAAAAATTTGTGCCGTTGAAATTTATCATGGAAGAATTGACTGAAGTGGTGTCGTCAGTTAAATTGACGATTATAGTGGCTAAGCCGCTTATGTTCGTACTGTTTTTTGCCGGATTGAGCCACTTGTTCAATACTGGATTTTGGTTGTCGTTCTTTGCCCCGGGAGTTAATGTCGACATGTTGAAGATGCTTGAGCTTCCATCAGGGTATCTCCCGATTGAGACATTCTCAAATGTTTTTCCTGACGCCTGCACATATGCTATAGAATCAACCAAAACACCTGAAGAGTTATAGAGCCTCACTTCGCCATTTGAATCTGCAAGATTAAAGTTTGATATTGTTATCCCAATTATTTTGATTCCGCTTTGGCTGACTTTTGGGTAAGTTGCATTGAAGGTGCTAAAATCAACTGCCAGAATAATAAATTCATTCGGCGAAATAGACGTATTCAGGGTAAAATTATCGCTGAAAGATTCTGAAATGTTCCAGTTTGTTATATTGACCGGCAAGCTTCCGTTGTTGAAAATCTCAACCCACTCGTGCTCCGGATCGCTGAGGCCATTCGCAAGGATTTCATTGATTAAAACTGAGGAATACGAACTTAAAGAAAAGGCTATTGTTAATGCGAATAGAAATACAACAAACACCTTCTTTTTTAAAGCCATTATCCCAAAAACTTTTAAGGATTCTTGGAAATTGATATATAAACCTTATTGCCGCTTTCCTTTCAGGTATCCAAAAACTGCAATGCCTGCAATAACCAGTATTAAAATACCCCCTAAAATCACTGCAAGCACCAAAGAGCTCAAAGTTGGAGCTTCGGTTGTTGTTACAATCTCTTGCGGCTCTTTTGTGCCGCTTGGCTGCATTGCCTCAACACTTTCTTTTCCATTTGCCTGCTGGGGATCTTGATTGGCCTTTTTCCCTGCGGTACAGTCCCTGACAGCCAGCTCTACGGTTTTCTGGTCAAACAGCACAAAATTTTTCCAGTACAGATTTATGAAAATCGGGAATTTTCCGGACTGAAAAAAAGCAGGCACTTCAATGTTCAGCGTTTTGGCATGAATCTTTTCTTCTTCGCTTGCCTCATTAGAGGATTCCAAAAATATGTCCCTGTCAAAGGAGTTTATTCCCAAATTGCCGGATTTGAACTCCAAGGCAACCTGGTCCTCAGGGTTTGAGCCTGCATTCGTTATTTCCGCTGTCAATTTTGCTTTTCTGTCGCAGTCGACAGCGCTTGGGGTTAACAAGACCTTTGTTATCCTTATGTCATGGCTCTGCTTCTTTACCTCAAGCTTTTGTGTAAGCTTTGTTTTGTAAGATGTCTCATTCCTGTCCTCGCCTTCAGCCTCGATAAACACATTATAGGTGCCAGCGTCAACATCGAGCGGGATCTCAAATTTTATTTCCACCCTGTTGTCGTTGCCGGGCTCCAGATCAAAGTCTATGCTTTCCTCCTCCATGTCGCTGCCGTCGTCAATGTCCTCAATTGTCATGGCTGCGAATACGCCTCTTAACCTGGGATCTTTCCCCTGAAAAGTGTTCTCAATCCTCAATGTGAAAGTGACATTTGAGCCAGGCAGCACATCCGCACCTATCTTTGTGTTATTGCTTACAGGCACTGATGCAGAATCTATCCTGTCCCTGTTCTCAACCCTGTAAGTGTAGGCATCGTCATAATCGACATTCACGTCTATTTCGGTTATTTCAAGGCCTGCGGCTAGCGCAGAAGTGGCTAAAATCATGAATAAAACCAATATTGAAATGATTCTCATTTGTATCTATCTAATAGTAGTTATTTTCTATATATAAACCTTATGCTTTTCGCGCTTTTCGCAGAAAAAAATCAGGTCCTTTTCCTCTTCAATAGCCATTTTAATTCTGAAATCCTTCTTAATTGCCCCCATTATGCCCCTGAGCTTTTCTGATTTCTTTAGGACGCTGAACACAAAATTATTTTTGCCGACTCTTTTTATTTCCCCTATGGCTTTGCCCAGGTCATTAAAGTTGTGGATTGAAGTGACTGAAACTACAAAATCAAATGTCCTGTCCTTGAACGGCAGGTTTTCAGCGGCAGAATTTATCTTCAGCCTTTTATTTTGTTTCAGCAGCTTAATGCTTGGGTCAATCCCCACTGCAAAGCAGTCAAAATCAGAGGATATGCCAGTGCCGCAGCCGACATCCAAAACTTTTGAGCCTTTTGTTATTTTTATATTGCTTTTTATTATTGACATCTTATTAAGCTGCTCCCCCCTGTGCAGCTCATTGTACCCTTTTGAGATTTGATCATAGTAGTCCATTGGCATTGGTCTTTTTTAGCCATTTAAAAACATTTCACAAGCCATTTAGAAAAGCATAAATAGCCGTGCTTATTAGTGCAATCACTCAAAATGACGATTTGCATGAAAAAGGCTTTTTTGCTGCTGGCTGTTGTTTTTATCCTTGGATGCGCACAGGCCAAAGACTTCAATTACGGGATTAATCAAATTAATTCATTGAATTCCAGATACAACACCACAATTGAGACTTACCCAAAGACACTTAACGGGATAAGCAGGATGTCTGATGAGTACAATGGGCTGAGAAAAATACAGCTTGAATCCGGGCAAGAGCCCTTTAGATATGTGATTGATTACAGGCTGCTGAATCTTGAAGCTGAGAGATTCTTCATGCAAAGCCAGAAATACGGCAGCTCAGGCACTACAAAATACGGCTTTGGCTGCAAGATACGGCCATTGATCATAGAATCTGCGGGTTTAAGGAACAAGTCAGCCCAGAAAGGATTTGATGCAGTGAATCTGCTTAATGAATTCGTGCAGAAATACCCAAAAGAATCAAAGTCAGCGGGCTTGTCAGGGAAAAATGCCCTGTTTCTTAATGCATCATTTTATAATGTGTTTCAGGATGCCAGAAGGGATAGAGCCATAATAAACAATTTCTGCTCTGAAAACGTGACTCTTGAGCTCTATAGGGAGGAGTTCAGGAAGCGCACAAACATGAGCAAGGAAAAAATAGGCAATTTGAGTTATGAAGAGGCTGTTCCTATCTGGAAAATAATAAGGAGCGTCGGATAAGATGACGCTGAAAAGGCCTGAAAGCATGGAGGAATGCGTATATTTCACGAACCGGGTTATTGGAGATGGGAGGGCAATGGCATGGGTTTTCAGAAAAGAATGCCCTAAATGCAGGGGAGTCATGGGCAAGCCCCAGAAGAAAAACGGCAAAATTGAAAAGAAAGCTGGCCATTATGTCTGCTATTCATGCGGTTATACCGAAAGCAATGAGCAAGTTGAGAGCAGCCTTTTGATTAACATAGATTATAAATGCCCGCATTGCGGCAGCGAAGACGAAACAACCGCGGAGTACAAAAGGAAATCTTTTGAAGGTGTCCCCTCTTATGTGTTTGAATGCCGGAAATGCCACAAAAAGATAGGATTGACAAAGAAGCTGAAAGAGTCTAAGAAGAAAGCCAAGGAAGAAGATGCATCTGAAGAATGAAGAATAAAAAAGTTTAAATATTCACTAGATTGAGCAACTAAAATGAAAAAAATAATAGGCTTTGTTTTGGCATTTCTTTCTTTAAGCAATATTGCAAGCGCATTCGGCTACTTTGGAAAAAATTATGACGCGCTTGACGTTATGGGAATGCACGGCTTTGGGCTTTTTGCCGGGTTTGGCCTGGCTGTGCTGGCTGCAGCGGCTTTTCTCTTTTTTTTCTGGCTCTGGATGCTGATTGACTGCCTGAAGAGGGACTTCAAGAAAGACTATGAAAAGATTGTATGGGTTTTGGTCATGATATTTTTGCATCTTTTGGGCGCAATTATCTATTATTTTGTTGTTAAGGTTAGTGATAAGAAGGGTGCAAAGGAAAAGAAGAAGTAAAAATACCAGAACAATTTTTAACTTTTCTTCACTAAACGAAAATTGGCTCTTCTTTGGTCTGATCTTGGAAAATAATTTCTTTCATACTCGCCTTTGCCATCGTATATTGGAAAGGGCCACTCCTTTTTTGCAGGAGGCAGAAACTCTTCCTTGAATTTAACAGAAGCAACAAGATACATTGATGCAGCTTCGTCATACATTTGCCGATCTAATCCAATCCCAACATCTTTAAGAAGATGTACTAAATTTGCTCTTGATCTTCTAGGCATTGACCTAAAAAAAGCCCTTAATTGTCCTATTGTTCTCGCAGATACAGCTCCACTATAGTAGGTCACTGCAGCTTGGATTGCAAGCTCTTCATTTGTGACTTCATGCAGCCCATCCCTTATTAGCAATAATTCAAGAAATTCGCTTCTTTTCCTTCCCATTTTTATGGAGAAATCATGATATCAATTTAAAAAATTTTCTAATTGTAAATCACTTATGCGCTTTCTTGAACCATTCTTCAACTCTGTCCCAGTTGACTATATTCCACCAGGCAGCAAGATAATCGGCTCTTTTATTTTGGTATTACTATTTTGAAAGATAAGGCTCTATATAAGGGTATAATCTTATCATCCAATAAAATATTATAATAATTACTGGTAAAGTATACATAATGGACGCCATAAAACATCCTAATGAACTTATACTACAAAGAGTTTCGCTGAAAGCATTTTTAAGATAGTAACTTATTACAAATCCAAAAATCGATAAAATAAGTTCTTTGAAAACATAAGTACAACAAAACTAAAAGAAGAAAAAATTATCTATGTAAAAAATTGGTTAAATAATGGAAAATAGTGCTATTTTGCATGCTCGTAATTTTTGTTAACCTGCTTCCAATTTACAACATGCCAAAAAGCATCGATGTACTCGTTCTTTCTGTTTTGTCGCAACAAATAAAAACTATGTTCCCACATATCAATACCAAGTAAAAGTGTCTTCCCTTCCATTAAAGGAGAATCTTGGTTAGGTGTTTTAATCACTTCAAGTTGGTTATCCTTAATAACTAACCAAGCCCAACCGCTACCAAATATAGTCATTGCAGTATTGGTGAATTCTTCCTTGAACTTGTCAAAGCTGCCAAAAGTGTGCTTTATGGCATCCCCAACATTTCCAGAAGGCTCGCCGCCGGCATTTGGAGCCATTACCTGCCAGAAAAATGAGTGGTTTGAATGTCCTCCCCCATGGTTTCTTACAGCAGTCCTTATGTTTTCAGGGACATCATTTATTTTTTTAAGAATTTCGTCAACATTCATCGTTTCAAACTTTGTGCCTTTGACTGCGCCGTTTAATTTGTCAATATATGCCTGATGATGCTTTGTATGGTGAATCCTCATGGTCTGCTCATCTATGTGCGGCTCCAGAGCATTATAATTATATGGCAAGTTTGGTAGAGTATGCATGTTAACACCTCCAAGTGTAAATGAAGTAGATTTTATTGATATAAATAGTTTTTGATTATAACACAACCAAAAACTATATAAATAAGCTCTGTTGGATGTTATATCCAACAACTATAAGTAATGGGTGGCAATTTGAAAAATGCGACATTAGCTGACAGGATAGCAGGATTCTCAAAAATAAGATTAGGAAAAGTTGCTGTAAAAGTCCCAAAACTTAGAGTTAAAACCAAACCCAAGCCTCAAATAAGCAAAAATGAAGTTCCTTTTTCTTCCATAGTCAATATTTTAATAAAAAATGCCATTGAAAAAACTAAAAAAGACAGCAAAGAAAAGCCTGTTGGGGAAGACAAAAGCTATAAGGCTGTAAAAGACGGCAAAGAAATTATTTTTAATGGCGGTTACGGGGCTGTTTCCAAAAGCTATGGCATGTCTCCCAAGACATCTTATGCCGATTATGGAAAGCTATTCAGCCACCTCGGCACATTCATGGCAAAGCAGCCTTATGAGGACATGGCGGAGCATGTAGGGAATAATAACAAAGCATTAGACGATAGAGGATTTGTTTTGACCAATACGGAAACAATGGAAAAAGGAAAATTTTACATAAGATATTTTAACTCAAAAATTCCAATTGCTAAAAATTCATTAGTTCCGATGGCTCCTGGAATGAGCTCAAAAGATTGGGAGGAATTCATATGGTTTATGCGTTTGGATACTGCAACGTACTTGCTCAAGATATCAACTTCTTAGCCTCATGACCTTATCCTTCTCGGCAGTCCAAGCTCTTTTTCCAGCTTGTATAAGGTTGCCCTGCTTGCATCCAATAAGCTTGAGGTCTCCTCGCCTATTGTGGAGTACTTGTCCGCTATGACTCTCTCCCCAATCTTTCCGATTGCAGCTTTCTCTTCTTCAGTCAGGCTGCCGCCAGTTGAAACAACTCCATAGAATTTCTTCAGTTGAGAATAGTCATAAGATACTTGCGCAATTGCCTGGTATCTTTTTGTTCCTTTTGCAAATCCCGGCGCTTTTCCTGCTTTTGTTTCAATTCCTTCCTCCCCGCTCGCTTCAAAAAGCCTGGAAATATCAACTGCTCTCTGCTCAGGGGCAACCTCTTCTGCAATCTTATCTGTCTTCAACGCCTGCATTGACTCTTTTATTAATCTCTCTATCTCATTAACTTCGTTCTTCCGCTCTGCCTCCATCAGTTTCAGCTTCTTTATCCTTTCTGCTGGAGATAGTTTGCCCAATTCTTTTTTGTCTATAGCCATTTTAACTCAATATCGAAGATAATCCCAATTTATATAAACTTTTTTAAGAATTATACTCATGGGCAAATATAATTGAGCAATTGTTGCCCATTCGTAATATATCGAAAATGCAAGCATTTTCGGATGCTCGAAAATCTTTGATTTTCGACAAGCAAAGGCAATAATTTATGCTCAATTATTTGTTGCCTTTACTATGGCTATTCTAATGGGACAGCGCTCCAAAGAGTCCAGTCATTTGATGGCGCATAAGCTCCGAAAATGTAGTAAGGCGGCTTGTTCTGGCCGAAGAAGGAATACTGCACATCCCCCCATGTTTGGGGAACTCCGCCTCCCCTAAAGCCCATCCCATAAACAGGAGAGCCAAAAAATTTCCATGTCTTCATCAAGCCATGGAAGTCGCTTAAGTCAGTTGATGCATCTGCTCCCGGCTCAACTGTAACAGCTTTTTCATATCCGTGCTTTTTCAGGATTGCCATTATCTCCCTTATTGGGGAGTTTCCCTGGCCCGGGGCAAGATGGTCATCATGATAGCCATAGTTGTCTGCGAGATGGACGTTTCCAACCATGCCTTCCTTTGCAAGGCTTTCAACTTGGGCAAGAACCCATTTTTTGAACCCTTCGTCATTCTGCTCTTTAGTTTTTCTTGGGTCATCCTGCCAGTATTTTCTCCACAGGTTTATGTGCCCGGTATCAAGGGTGGCTTTGATGTGCCTCGCAGCCAATTTCTCAGCCTCTTCCCTGCTTACCCCCATATAGTAGGGATTGGGCTGCTTGTATCCTTCCCTCAGTTTCTTTTCGTCAATCTCCTCTGGAGCCAGGCTTGCGCCATATTCGATTTCCGGCTGTGTAAGCAGATCAACCATGCTTTCCCTTGATTTTTTTATTATCCACTTCAGTTCCTCAAGATGCCCGCCAAACCTCTCAGGGAAGATATGTTCAACTGCAACAGTGACCGGATTGTTTGGGTCCCTTGTCCTTCTTAGCGCATGAACTCCAGCTTCTGCATAAAGCCTCACTCCATGCTTCTCAAGCCTTTTTATCGGAGTGATTATGTGCTCTTTTGTTTCATGCGTGTCAACTGCCTGCTGTTCCTGTGAAGCTGCTGTCGAACGGTCGTACTCTAATGTTCTTTTGACATCGAATATAGCCCTATCTATGATATCTGTCGGCAGTTTCATTTCTGGCTGAACAATTCCGCTGACATTGCCAACAACTCTCAAAAGCTCTTCGTCTTGCTTAAGCAGCTTCCATTGCTCTTCTTTTGGGACAGAAGATTCCAGCTGCGCATAGAATTTTTTTGCCTCTTCTAGCTTGTTCAGCAACTTTATAGTTGCCTGGCCCCTGGCGGAAAACTGAAGTGACCATCCTCTCGCAATTCCTTCCTGGGCGTCAAGCGTAGCCTTTACATAAGCTTCCTCTGTGTATCTTTTCTCGTAGTAGTTCGGCTTTCTCCCATAACGCTCTTCAAACCATTTGTTATACCGCTCTGATTCTTCCTTGAAATCTTCAAAAGACTTGAGCTTGATTTCAAAAAGGTTCTTCTCCCTGTTGAATTTAGGCACCCTTCCCTCAAGCGGGTCATAAGGATTGATTATTTTTCTTCCCTGATAGTCTATGTAATCCCCTTTCCTGATAAATGTCCTATCGCCTTTTATAGTTTGGCCCTCATAATCATTTTCAGCAGTATTCCAAACAGGGTGCGCAACTAACCTGTTTTTTTGGACAGTTTCTAATTTCGCATGAGTCCTGTCGTCCAATAATTCAAACCTGGCATCCACTTCTTGAGTATGGGCCTGCTTGAACATTAATCTTCCGCTTGGGTCCCTTGCAAGATTCAATCTTCCTGTCTCATCATCAAGGTACATGTCAGTCATGGGCCTGTCAAACTCTCCTGAGTGTATGACAACTGAGCCTCCCCCCAAGTCTGCCTGGAAGTCTATTGCCCTTTTCAGCTCAAACATGTCTTGTGTTGCGTTGTAGATTGAGAAATTTCCCCTTTCATCCCTGCCCATCATGCCCATAAGCTGGAAAGACGCATGTGTTGTGAACTTGACTTCATTTGCCATGGACATTTCCCTTATGGCTTGTCTTTGGTCTTCGCCGAGCATCTCAGGAGTCTGGGCATTCCTTGAGCCCATCCTGTATCCGGGAAATTGTATTTCTATGTTGCCGGCCCCCATTCTTATCTTTGAATAGATTCCAGCCACATTCCCTGCAGAAATTCCCATGGGAACGCTCATTCCAATGTCCTTTACCCCTAAATCAACGCCCCCATAACCTGGCTTTTCGCCATAAGCCTGAGGGTCCATAGCATTGAAGTAATCCACCATGGGGTGATGAGAATAATAGCCGTCTCCGAATTTCATAAAGTCACCTTTTTTATTGTTATTTTTGAACTGGATATAATCAATTTTCAATCCCGAAAAAAGAGACCCATGCTCTGTATTGTAAAATGGGTGCCGCTCTTACCATTTCTTTTTATATAGCAAGCGGGTCATTCCAGTCACTCTGCTGAAAGAGGTCGCTCGCATGTTTGAATTTTATTTATTGGTAATTTGATATTTAATGGAAAAGGTGGTATAAATAGTTAATGTTTTTGAAGAATTGGAAAACTAGAATTATCGCACTCTTCGTCTCATATCAAAAAGCCTGTCAATTGTATCGTCTCCCTCTAACCTAGGGCCTAAAAATCCGGCAATTTGTTCAAAAAATAACCAAACTCTGCGATTGTCTGGAACCTTAATTCCTCTCAGATCAGGATTGTGCAGTTCTGCCCGCATCCTTAATTTATCGGGAGTATCAAGTTCCACCAATAGCTCATTTTGCCTGTTTGGATCTAAGGCGGTATTGCAGCACAACATGACATCAATTGGCTGATAAGGGACCACAATTGCACCTGGTAAAATTGTGTCACTCACATGTTTTAGATAATCCTGCCTTATTGTACGGGACACAGCAACAGCCAGCTTTCCATGTGCATCTCTAACAAAAAATTTTAATTGTATCGATGCTGCATAGAGACCCTTGCCATCTCCTTCCCTTTCCAAATGAGCATGAGGCTGAATGTACAATTCTACACAATCAAACTCAAAAGGAAAGAATCGGACCTCATAAGGAAAGAATCGGAAAGGTTTTCCTGCGTATAATACAGAATTAGACATATTTGATTGAGGCATTCCACTATTTTTAGTTCTATCAATCGCTGTTTTATAACTTATTCTATCAAGTTCTGTTAAGGGTATATCTGTGTCTACAACAACAATTCCTTTTCTTGCTGCCAAAGCTTTACCGGTAATGTCAAAGACACTATCCCATGCAAAAACTTCATCAGGGAGCATTTTGACAGGCTCAACTTTTGTATTTGTTGCATTAGGATACGGGTAACCATCCACATTCATGAGACGGGGATGTTTTATTCCATAAGCCAAAGGTGCATAAAATCTCCCAAGAACTTGAGCTACATAGCCTAAATCCCCCATATAAAAAGGACTATGCCAACATTATTTAAATCTTTTCATTTATACTACTAAGAAGTTTAAACATTTTATAATTGCAAGAAGCGGGCACCCGGAGCTTTATGCTCCGCAAGGTGCGAGACTGACTTTGCAGCTCTACCAGTTCAGCATGTCATGCTGCTTCTTGAAGTGATGGTAGGTGTTCCACATGACTCTCTTGAGGGAGTCTTCTGCGCCCTTTCTTGCAATGGCCAGCTTCATCATATCGGTCTTGGAAGGCTTTTTCTTTGCTTCCTTCACCTCTTTTTTAACTTTGAAAGACGTAAACAGTTCTGCAAACCCTTCAAGCACGGACATGAACAATCCTGATCTTTTTGGAGGCGCTTTGGGAGCATCTTTTTTTTCCTCGAATTCTTCTCCGGCTTCCCTGAGGTATCTCATAAGCTCATCCCCCAATGCCTCCAAAGCCGCTTTCACAGAGCCGTCAATAACTCCAAGCAACTGGAAATCCTCCTGCGTCCTCATCTTCTTGTATTTCTCAATTTCATTGTCTGTCCATCCATATCCTCTCCAGTCTATTTCAACCCTGCCAAGGTGCAAAGGTCCCCTTTGGTACTCCTGCGAATAGCTCATCTCCGGCCTTGTCCTGAAAAGATAATGTATAAGGATGCATTGCTTTACCTTTCCCGAGCCCTTGACTGCAAGTATTTCAATCTCAATCATCGAGCTTTCGAATGCAATTATCAAATCAGGAGTTTCTGTCTTGCTCTGGTCAAGCTGCAGCCTCTGTATGTTTCTCAAATAGGGCCTCACCCATGTCATGTACATCTTTATGATCTCAAAATGCTGCCTCAGGTATTTCAAAGTGAATATTCTCCTGTTTTTCAGCTCTTCAAAAGTATGCTCTTTCCATGTAAGGAAGCTTCTCAGCTTTCTCATAAGGACCTCCCTTACCTTTCTGTTGAACTGGCCCCTTTCCCTTTCAACAACAATGTCAACATCCTCCTGCTTTTTTGGGTGGGTTGAGAAAAACAGGTCCGGCAATGTTGTAAACTGCACTTCGCGGGCCATTCCATAGACAGATGCGGGGTTTTTAGCGCCTTGTTCGACTAAATCAACCCATATTCCTTTCAGAGTGATTTCAGCGCTTGCGGCGCTTGGGCTGTTGGTGAAGCTGTCAACATAATAGCTCATCCTTTCGTCAAGAATTCTCATTTCCCTTACAAGCTGGAACAATTCCCTTACCATCTTGCCTATTGTAGCAAGAAACTGTGAAACTTTGTCCTGCTGCAGCCCCAGTCTTTGCTGGTTTGCCCCGAAGAATGCTGAATTTTCAGCAGCTGCAAAAACATCAGTTATCTTGTCAATCCTTGCAAACCCGCCAAAATACCTCAGGTAATGCAAGTTCCAGAAATAAGGTTCCTCTATGGATATGTTGTATCCTTCATAGTGAAGCCTGTACCTTCTCGAGGGAACCGGGAAGCCTGTTTTTATCCTTGTGCCCCTGAACTCTTCGCTGTCTTCATTATCGAAATCATACTTTTTCAGATCGGCGTCAGTCGGCATTTTTTCTCTTTTTTAATTTCTTTGAAATTAGTATTTTTAAAGTTATCGGAAATCTATGGCTTCCGGAAACCCCGAAAATTCATAATTTTCAATTTTACTGTTTCTTTGGATTTTTAGCAGTCTCTGTTAAAACATCCTGCTCCTTCAATTCCCTAATCAATGCATCTCTGAAAGCCTGTTTTGCTTTTATTAATTGTTCAGGCGTTAATGAAGAGAGGGCGGGATTTTTGGTCAGTTTAGTAGGGAATTCATTAAACCACTTCGGATAATGAACCGTATATGTAAATATATCTGCAATGAACTCATAAACATCCGTTTCTGAATAAGCCCGGGGCGCATATCCAAATGGCCCGCTGTTCCCTGTTTTTTTATCGGTTGAAAAATAAATATCATAAGATGCTCCAATCTTTTTAAATGAGTTAATAAGTCTCTCCGTGGTCAATACATGGCCCACCTCATGAGTTAATGTGAAAATCCCTCCGGGTTTTTCTTCGTAAGAATAAGCAGATATCTTATATGGTTCTCCTTTGCTACGGTCTGCATTCCACCACACATCAACATCTCCTTGGTAAATCATATAAACGGAAGCTGGTGTGTGTGGGTCTGGCTCCAATTTCCTATCACTCTCTATTATCTCTATTTTTTGTTTTTTTGACCGCTCAACTTTGGTAAAGTCTATCCCCAAAACTTCTTTCATAGAATTTAGGGAAGCAGAAAATCCCACTAGGTCATATTCATTAAAAAAACCACGAAGACGCACATTATGCTCTGTCAAAATATAACTTCTCCATTCATTAATCCTGTCAGATGATTCTTTGTCTATTGCAAATATGCGCCTGTTTTCATCAAAGTTATACACTTTAGACGCGTCTCCATCAGCTATAAGCTCCATTGAAACTGAGCCTTCCCTTATTTTGGGAATGGTCCAATAATATTTATTTTCAATTTTTTGCCCGCTTATAGCTACATCATTTCTGTCATTCCACATTCTTACATAGCCATCCGTTTGCAGGAGGGGCATAAGATTTTTATCCTCCCTGTTTGTCAGCTCCAAAAAGCCGCTTTTTGATTTTTGGTCGCCAATGGAAAAATACAAATAATCGCCCTGCGCAAATTTAGGTTTGCTTGTAAGTCTCGAATCACCATACATCCTTACAAGATTGTTGAATGGCTCAATTTCCAAATCAAAATTATTTCCCTGGGCAATAAGGTTATTGCTGCCATAAGAAATATAGTTTCCGTTATGGCGCTGTCCGTCAAAATAGACTAAAATATCATTTCCTCTATTTTTTATGTTTATATGTTCAAGCCACAGCTCGCTATTCTGGGGAATGTAAGGCTGGTTCCCGATAAAAGCCAGCCGTCCATTTATCACTAAACCATTTGACAAATAAACATTTTGTCCGTTTGTGATTATTGTAGCACTGCCTATATTGGAGATGTCTATTTTATATGTAGGGTTTAATTTTTCTGGAAATATCACAAAAATTCCCTCTCCTGTCGCCACATACTTGGTGTATTCTGGATGGCTGCCTGGGATATTTGAGAATCCGGTTTTAGGATGTATCATCCCACTTGCGGAGTATTTAACATTGGTTGTCGCCATCGTGAAGCTGCACGTCTTGCAGCCCATCGCAGCAACGTATTTATTAGGGTCCAGTTGGGAATGGTCTATCCGTGGATCATCATAGGGCAATTCACTATACTTCTCAACCGGGATTTTTTTATAGTTAAAATTTGGATTATTGTAGTCCCATTTTTTGGGGTTTGAGTTTTTGTAAAAATCATCATTCTTGTAAGAATCAGGATTAGAATATGACAAATCTGTAATTTTATTTCCATCCGAGCAGTCTGGAGGACATTGCAAACTCTGGCTGATTGCCATAAAACTACCAATTATTAAAAAAAGTGTCGATATGGCGCAAAATTTTAATTTCATTCTTCTATCTCGATTATAAAATTCTTAAATTTTTCATTGCCTAACACATCTTTGGCGCTGATAAAAACAGTATGGTTGCCAATTTGACCTAAGTCGGGAGTAAATTTTATTAGCCCGCTTGGGCTTATATCAAAAAGCCAAGAATAGTCTGAAAAAATAAGATTTTTTCCTTCTGCTTTTACAGCATATTCAAATGACTGCCCTATTTTTAACCTGAAATCAGGTATCTCTTCAAACTTTATTTCTTGGATTGAATTTGCTATCTTTTCATCGGCGCATCTTTGGATGAATAAATCATCATCGCTTCTGACAAAATTATCACAGGAGATATTCATTAACTTTACGGCAAAGGTATAATTGTAAGGCCGTTTTATTATATTATCTTCTGAGACGTTGTAGTCTTCTATCTGAAAAATTATTGAATCGTCGCCATACTTTATTATGTCAATAAACAGATTTTTTTGTCCGGCCAAATCATATAGGCAACTGAGGCAAACAGAGTTTGGGTTTTCAGTTTGCTGACTGATAATTTCCTTAAAGGCAATAGCTATTGTCTTCAAATGAAAGTTCTGGATGCTAGAGGAAAATTTTTCCAGATTTATAGTATTTCCTTCTTTATTTAAAGCCAAAGGAAACTGCAGGTTTATATCAACCGAAGATACCCCGATTGATGACGACGATTTAACCGGGCCTTGATCAATATCAAATCCCTGCAATTTATATTCTTCAAGTTCTTTCAGGCATAAAGGCAAACTATGCTCAATATACGAGTCTATCTCCTTTGCAATTATTCCAAGTGAAGGGGTTAAATCAACGCCATTGTAGAGATAATAAGGCAATCTTAAGCCATCGCCTGCCAAATAAGGCTTTTTCAGCTGATTAAAACCGCCTTGCTTCCCAATGCTAATCAAAGCTTCACTGGCGGTGTTTTTTACGCAATTTTGGACATAAAGCCTTATCGGAGCAACATCAAATCCCTGTATGTTTGAAATATCCTGCTGACTTTTGCCTTTATTTGTCAGATATGCCATAAAAACGATGCCAACAAATATTATAAAGCCAAGTATAACATAAACGCCAACCTGCCCTTTTTTAGCCATTTTTGATTGTTTAGCCAATTGTGATTGATTTGGTTACCGGACATTCCATAGCAGTTTTTTTGATTATCATTCATAAATCCTCAGATCATCCTCTTCTTCCCTTCTCCTTTGCCTCCGCTCATTGAGATTAAGCTCAATGACGTCATTGCTCTTCAGCATATCCTCAACCTCAACCCTTGTCTTGCCAAGCATTGTTGCCAAATCGTCTATTCTCAGCTCAACCACCTCTCCTTTTTATTTTAAGGATAAAACCCTCAATGTGCTTCTTGAATTCCATTTCCATCCCTCTTTTCAGGCCCTCATATTCCGCAAGAAGCTTTGGAATGGTTATGACTAGCTGGCCGGAAGGCAGTTTTTGTATTTTTACCATAATAGTATTTTTAATATTGTTTTTTATATTATAAAATATACTCTAAAAAATATTTTAGATAATAGTATTTAAAGCTTGCGTTTTTAGCAAAATCCAAACATTTTAAAGCAAGCAAAAAATCTGGCTGTCATATGTCAATGGATAAGCCGGCATGGGTGAAGGACAAGAAAGTTGCTGATGACTTTGAAGTTATAAGGACAAAGCCTTACGATGACTACAAGGATCATCGAAATGATGACGGCTGCTATACCTTGATAAAGATTTACTGGGACACTCATGAGATTGGTGTCGCGGTATGCGACTATCAGCACACAATATTAAAAGAGTTCAGGGGCAAGAGGGCCAATGATATCTATGCCGCAATATTCAAGTTCAATGACGAGCACAAGAAGAACTGGTTCAGGGTTCTTGACCACGCCGCTTATATTGGAAAGGAATTAAAGAAAGCTGAATTATGCCTTGCGCTTGGCGTGGAATATATTCAGGAATAGGTTTTTAAGGCATAAATGATTTCTTAGCCGGATGTTTAAGTGGCCTATTTTAAGGAGAAATTCCGGACTCGGAAAAATTTTATCAAACGAAGATATCGATCCAACACTGGTTTTAAAACTCGAGCAATCCGAATTCGGCGGCGAAGGAAAAGACCCGTCAGAAACTTTGGAAGGCATACTTGTTTTTAAAGAGTTGGGTAAAATTTTGAAGCCGGAAAACATAGAAGCCTATGCAGAATCGATAAGATTGGAAGATTTATTTCTTTGTGATATAAATCGATTGCATCCAAATTCTCCGTTAAGGATGATTGTGGAAACTGACAGGCGCAACGGAGTGTTAAATAGTGTAAGAGATGACTATCCGGGCCGTCAAAGTTACCATTATTCCCACGGAGTCGTCGTTTCGGAAAAAGGCAAAGGGTACGGAAGCGCGTTGTTCAGGGAACGGCTTAAAATGTTGATCGGCGAAAAAGACTTGATGTTTGGTTTTATCATGGCTTATCTCCCAAATATTCCAGCAATTAGAATGGCTCTAAGGAAAAACCCATTCACAACAGACGGCGCAGTTATTGACAAGCTTCAAGATGGTGTATACGAACCTGGAGTGAAGTATTTTCGCTGGATTTATGACAAAAGGATGGCTTATGGGAGAAGGGAAGGCACTATTTCTTTGGAAGATACTTCAAAAATTGCATCAGCTCTTAATGCAGGATATGTTGCGACCAAGTTTGAAGAGCCGAATAAATTATTTTTTAATAGAAGGTTTTGATCTTTTAATTTCCTCCACCATATCGCTAGCTAAATAAGTAAATCCGTGTTTCTTCTTCAAAAGAATGTCTCCAATTTTCTTGTTGAAATAGGAGGCATTGATTGCGCTTTGAAGCAGGTCTTTGCTCTGCGCTAGAAAGCCTGCGCACAATCCCGCCAGCACGTCTCCAGTGCCGCCTTTTGTCATGCCTGCATTCCCGCCTTTTACAAAAAAAGTTTTGTTTTTTGATATGATTATGTCAATTTCTCCTTTTAGCAGAATTATATTATCTTTGTCCAAAAACTTTTGAGTTGAGGTTTTTATTAATTTGGATTTAGTTTCAATATTTTTTTCTTGATTTATCTTTTCGAGTATATTTTGATTTACTTTTGAGTTCTTCAAAAAAATTTCCAGTTCCTTCCTATGCGGAGTTATTATTGAATTTTCCGCGTCATTCATTGAGATTGATTTTATCGCGTCTGCATCAATGACTTTAAACGTGCCGACATTTCTTATGATTTTCCTGCAAAATTTTTTCGTTTCTTCTTTCAACCCAATTCCGTTTCCAACCAACAAAACATCGAATTTTTTTATTTCGCTTTCAACAATTTTGGAATGAATTTTTTTAAAATAATCGGTTTTTAATTTCATTGTAACCAAATCAGCAGAGTAAGAGTTAATTGCCCATGCAGCTTTTTGAGGTGCAATGATCTTGACCAAGTCGCAGCCGCTTCTAAGCGCAGCCAATCCGGCAAGCGCTATCGCTCCTGGAAAATCCTCGGAACCGCCGACTGCAAGCACATATCCATTTTGCCCTTTGTGGCTATCTTTGTTCCTTTTGGGAATTTTTACGTCAGATTTAGTTATAAGGTGCATAATATTAATTACTCTTTGTTATCCAATTTTTTTAGATGGTGCAAAAACATATTTGGTCCGCCAATTGATCCTGCAGCGCTAAAAAAGTGGTCACGGTCGGTCATCTTATCTTCCGGCACAAAGAACCAACTGCCTGAAGATATATCTTGTTCAAAAATTTTTGGATCTATTCCGCACATATCCATTAATTCTAAGGCTACTTTTGCGTCATATCTGTGCAATATAACAAGAACTGACCTTAGCGCAGCCGATGCCAATGAAGCTCTTTGTTCCTGTAAATCGTAGTCAGCTACTGAGTTTGCCAGCTCATTATCGTATGTAAGGGGTTCTCCCAAATGATGTAATTTTTTATCTAGAAGTTCAAGAACTTTTGCTACAGGTATGTCATTGCGCCTTGTCAAATTCAAAGCGCTTGTAGAATTTTGGTATTGCAATTTAAAATCAAGGGACCCACGACTATATAATGCCACAGCTGCTTGTAATTCAGGGACAATTCTTATTCTGCCTTCAGAGGTTGAAAATGAGTATAGTGCAGAATTGGATTGCGCAAGAGCTAATTTAAAGGCTAAATTATCTATGCCTTCATCAGGAAGGGGTATAACAATTGACTCGGTTATGCATACATCGTCGTCGCCAATTATTGGCTTGACATATAATCTACCACCCCACCTTGTTTCGCAGTCGTTGCAAACTTCGCTTAGTGGTATTCCGTTTCTTTGATAATCTGCCAACTGAGTATAGCCGGGGAATCTGTAAGGAGGTCTTAAAATTCCAGCAAAATTGTTTTTTACTCCAATAGCCAAAAATTCTTTTATTCCCCCTTTACCATCATGAATTACTTCTACTTTTAACTCATGCTGTCCAAATTTTCTGCTTAGGCTTCTGGAAGATTTCCCTACATTATCATCTGGAGAAGAGTTGCATCTAAAGCAATTCATTGGTTCAAGCAATTTAACTAAACCGCTTCCATCCATTTTTTACCCATTATTTCGGCAGTCCAATATCCGCAACGACAACTTTGTCTTGCAGTTTTTCAAGCCCATTCTTCAAATCATGGAATGTAACAATCAAGTCTGCATTGACAAATTTATCAATAATGTCGCCTGTATCCGGGTCCAATCCTGTCGGAATGTCCACTGCAACTTTGAATGCCCTTGACTTGTTTATGTCCTCAATGACTGCAGAAATCGTCCTGTTCAGTCTTCCTTTTATCCCGATGCCGAGGATAGCGTCAATTATTATGTCGTATTCGTCAAAATCAACCTCCTCATCTGTGAGAAATTGCACTTTCTCATTGTGCTCTGCCTTCTTGAAATTGGACAAAGCTTCCTTTTTCAGCCTGCTTTCATCCCCTATAAAAAGAATGTCAACTTCAGCCTCATTGCATAAGTATCTCGCTGCAACAAGCCCGTCTCCGCCATTATTGCCGTGATAGCATACGACAAGAATCTTCTTGTCCTTAAGGTCAAACCTTTTCTTGATGGAATTATAGATTCCTTTCCCCGCATTCTCCATTAATATGGCCCGTGGAATATCGCTCTGGCTTTCCAAAGCTCGCATCTCCTGTGATGAAATCATTAGGACAAGTTACCTGATGAATGTATTTATCTTCTCTTTCGCGTCAGTGTTGTTGTCGAATCTGTTTATTAAGCTTTCTTTTTCTGCAGGAGACAGGCAATTCTTTTCAGCCAAAAAATCCGTGAAGTCAATTTTCTCTGAATTGCCTATTCTTTTCAGCAAAAAATCATAAGGATAATTCATGGCCGGCTTTATAATTTTTTTCCTGATAAGGTTAGCAATAGCCCTGTTTGCCCATTCAACCACAATATCATTCTGCACAGCGTTCATGAAAGATTCATCCGGAAATGCCATGTTCAGGAAGTTTATCATTGCATTAAAATCATCAGGCAGTTGTGGAAGTATCTTTTCCATTGCCCCGCAGTCCCCGAACATCCCCTCCTTAGACTGAGTTCCATTCCTTATGAATGGGCCCCTGTTGAGCGGAAACAGCCTGCAGACGTATGCCCTTTTCGTATGGTAGATTGAGCATTTATTTTCTTTCAGGAAAGGGCATGCATCTGTCCCAGAATCCATAAAATAAGTCAATACAATAGTTCTGTTTGAATCCATGTCGAAGATAGCCCTTAACGGCTTTATGTTTGCATCAACATTTGCTTCTTTCTGCCATTGCATGAATCTTTTTGCTTCCCAGTCCCACAATGGAAAGGTCATTTTTTCCACGGGAACGAGCTGCACGACAGGCATCTTTCCAAATGCAAATTCCTTGATGAATTCTGTGTCTTCTTTTGGAATAATTCCTCGTATGTGGCTGCAGCAGGTGCCGCATGCATTGCACCTGAATTTCGGGATTTCTGATTGTATTGGTATGAACATTATTTCCTCACCCTAAATTCCCCTGAAGGCAATGCCCTTATTATATCATCAATCAATCCCCCAATATTGCGCTGGATGTATTTTGCAATGGAGCTTGATTTTTCATCTCCCTGTTCAAGGGCAACATACTTGCCGCAATGCGCTTTTACAGCGTCAAGAGGCCCTGCCATGACCTGGCCGTGCCTTGTCATTCCTATCACAAGATTCAGCTTGTTGTTTATGTAATTTGTCTTGCCGTAAATCATGAAAGCACCCTTGCCCATGTATTCGCCTGCCTTTGTTTTCTTGCTGACCTGTTCCGGATCGGCATAAAATACTGAAGTTGTCTGCAGCCCAAGCTTCCATGCCCTGCTGAAAGTGACAGTTGCGTCAGCAGCTTCCTCCATCGTCTTCTCCCCTATCCTCCTGTTTTCGCTCTTGACTACAAAAAAAGGCGAGCCTGCCATGTCCGTGTGAAACACCATATCATTCGCCTCTGTGTGCTTTTTTATAACAATCTCGTTTGAAGTTGCATCCCTTCCCCCTATGACAAGAAATCCTTCGGAGCTTGTGAACCACCTGAACTTTTCGTACCATTCCTGTTTCCTTTCCTTTAATTTTGCAGCGCTTGCATTCTCCAAAGCCGTTTTTTCCTTTGCCAGCTCAATCTCCCTTAGTTTCCTTATGCTGGCATTCAGCGCTTCCTCAGCCCCTTGAATTTTCTTCTTTGCTTTTTTTGCCTTTTCAAAATATGCGGCAGCATTCTCGTCTATGCTTTTTGTCAAATCCAGCACAAGCCTCATTTTATAAATGGATGCAAATGCAGGGTATTAAAACTTTCTAATTTGGCATTATTAACACAGTATGCAAATAAAAATTTCAATCCCGAAAGAACGACTTCTGGCAGTAAGCTGATAGAAGTGAACCGTTGCGATAGTTCAGCTTGACGTTGTTGTTTAAAGCTTTACAGAGTGGATGTCACCTATCATTGCTGTGTGCGCATATCCTAAAATGCTTTGCATTTTGGGAACTTAAAAATCTATGATTTTTAAGTGGTTGCCAGCTCCGTGTTTGAAAATTTAATCTTGCTAAATCAGAATAATCAACATGTTTTTATATTACTTTGCAAGTTGGAAGCCAAGAGGCGATACATATAAGTTTTTTTGGCTTGTTTGCGGACATCTTGTCATATTTTGCAGGCTTGTTCCTGCACTGGCTGTCGATTTTTGCAGCTCCGTTAAAGGAGCCGGAGATGTTCTGGATCATGATTCCAATCTGGTTCAACTGGTTCTTCACGGAATTCTTTGTCGAGAAGCACGGAACCTCATTCGGAAACGCCATAGGAAATGGGGTAGTGCCAATACTGGCAAGCATTGACTGGACAAGATACCTGTACAGGCTTCTCTCAGAAGGGGCTGTCAGCTTCACATTCGGCATATTCATAAAGTTCTTAATCTCAGCTGCAGTGCTTGCCTATGGCGCATTTGTCATATTTTCAGGAATCAGAATAAGGAAAATAATCTTTTACATCGGAAGGATAAGATGGATAACTTACATCCTTGTCATGTTCACGCCAATAATCTACAATGTTGTCAGGTTTGATTTCAGAACTATGATGGCCATACTATTGTTTTTTCCGCTTTATTGGTGGGCGATAGAGCTGTTTGACGCCATAGTTCCTGAGCCAAGGGTTTACCAGCACAGTTGATCAGAGATGACTGCAAAAACAAAGGAGATCTTCAAAAATCTTGAGTTTGGGCTGTTTGAGCTTCTTCTGGGGGCATTGATGGTCATAGGGCTTGTGGGCTATTTTGCAGGCGTGCCTGCAGACTTGGACTGGACAGACCATACAATAAGCTTCATTTTATTTTCATATCTTTTTTACAAGCTCAGTATAACTTCCCTTCTTTTCGGGAAAACCTCAAAATTGGCCAATGCCGCTGTAATAATTTCATATTTTTCATTATTTTTCAAGGACATTATGGCCTACACCTCATCAAGCGCCTTTAAATTCAAATTTATGTCTTTTGTAGACGTTCCATATGCCTTTTTATCCAGCAATCTGGAACTGGCAAACCTGACAGCTTTTTATCTTGGAATTGCGGGAATATTTGCAATAAGCATTTATCTGGTGAAAAAAATCGGGATATCGCATCCGAGCTTTCTGTATGCAGTATTCCCGGGCAAAATTAAAAATATGTTCATAAAGTTCTCCTTAATTTTTATTTCTTTGCTGGGATTCTATTATTTTGTTTACAACATGATATTGGAATGGCTTGAATTCACCATAGACGACCCTGTAGTTGCTGTCGGAATAGCCTTTTTCATCTATAAAATAGCAAAGCACAGGGAAAAATTCCGCCCGAAAGACTTCATATTTAAAATTGGCGACTTCAGCTCGGGATGGTACGTCAGATTCGTATCTCTTTTTCATTACAAGAGAACTTTGCCGCTGGCAATTTCCGGCATGCTAATCCTGCATGCATTGTCTGACTTAGGAGTGTTTGCATATTCATTGATTTTCCTTAAGGAAAACTTTTATCTTGGATTCCTGAATGAAGAGCACGCGCCTTTCCTTAAGCTTTTTTTAAGCGACATGGAGGTTTTGCCGGGCCATGCAGCCATCCCCCTCTTTATTGTTTACCTGCTTAATTCCATTTCCCTTGTCATTTTGCTGCTGCTGCCTGTGATTGCATGGATAAGGATGTTCTCGCAAAAAGAGCTTCATTTCAGCAGGGTTTGCTTATTTTTCATTTATTCCTCTGCTGTTGCTTATATGCTGATGCCGGGCTATTTAATAAGGCCTTTGGAGAACCCATCATTTGCAGGAGCAGACATAAACTCGGTCTCCGTAATGGAAAACGGCTCCGTTTTAGGTGAATTTTTTCCGGACAGGGCAGCAATGATAATAGCCGCATCATTAATAGCCGTTTCATTTGGGCTGGCTGTCTATCTGCTTGGCGGGAATTCCAAAATCAGGAAAGAGCTTTACGCCATCTCAGTCATTGGGGGGCTGGCGTTTTATGCAATTTACATCTATTATTTCTTCAGCAGCCAGATTTCATACTTTTATGACAACATTGCAGCAACTATCTTCACGCCCAATTTTTTAATAGGAATTATTTTGCTTGTATTCCTTGCATTATCAGCCATATTTTATATTGGAGGCTATTTAATGCTGCTCTATGAGATTGTTATGGAGTACCATAGGAGAAAGTGGTCAGAGCAAGTTGACGATGAGATTGTTGTCGTGATAAAAAAATTCAGGAGGTTCAGGGGCATTATAAGCCCGAAAAAAGCGCAGTCTGGCGAACTTTTCAAATATGCGCTCATTGCAGTTGTCTCTGTAAGCGTGCTTGTTTTAGGATATAAAATGATTGATGTGGCGAAGGAGAGAAGCTGCAAGACAGAGCTGGCAAAGTTTGAGATTGACTTGAGAAACATTGACAAAAGCCTGAGATTTGGCGCAAAAGAGCTGCGGACTTATGATGCCCCGTGCAATGCCGACAAAATATATTTTTTGAACCTGAACAGGGATGTAAATGCCGATGACTTCAGGGATATTCCGCTTATCTATGATTCCTTAAAGACCGGAGGCAGCAGCAATGTATTTATCGTCAGGGAAAATGAGGTCAAGCGCTCTTTCTATGCTGGCAATCTTGAAATGGTATACCCGTACAATATCTGCCTTGTCCCGAAATTTGGAAAAATATCATTCTTCATCGAGGGCGCCGGCAAGTCTGCAAAAATTGCAGGCGCGTGCAGCCAGCCCGAGTGCACATACATCCCAATCGATATAGATGAGGACAAGGCAAGGAGCATAATAAAAGAGGCGATTGGCTTTGGCTGCAGCAATTGCCCAACTGACCTGAACAGGGAAGCCGAAAAGATAAGACCTACAAGGCAAAATGCCGAGCTGTTCCGCAAGTTTACTTTTTGCGACGGCATAACCAATGTGGAAATTCTCATCAGGCCCAGGAAAAATGCCGAAATAAAGGATTTCAGGTTTTACGAGTTTATTCCCAAAAGCTGCATAGATGACTTGGACAGCTATCTTGCTGAAAATATAGAAGGCAATGTCGAGGTAAAGGCAGACCCTTTGATAATGTGGCAGTTCAGCAGCATAAGCAATGAGCAGAAGCTCCTTTACAAGCTGGGCACGGCATTAAGCGACGAGTGCAGGCAGTCAATACAGGGGCTTGGAGTTGCGCAGTTTGTCGAGGCAGCAAAGCTCCGGGAGCAGGAGATAAAGGAAAACACTCCTCCGACAATCGGAGGCTTGCCTGATGTTTCATTGGCGGGAATTGGGCTTAAAAAAAATGCCATAAGCAATCTTTGGAAGTATGCGCAGGATAAAGAAACAAATCCCCAAAATCTTGTTTATACAATTATAGACCAGACAAATTCCAATTTAGCGGATTGCAGCATAAATGCCGAAAAGCATGTTGATTGCGAAGTGAAGCAAAACAAAGACGGTTTTTCAAGGATAACAGTCCAGGTGGATGACCTTCAATTCACCGACAGGACAAGCTTCAGCCTTGAAGTTTCGGAGTTCTGCAAGAAACACGAAAAACAGGGCTGTGTTGGCAATTCAGTATTCTGGTTCGACAGCTGCGGGAACAGGGAAGAGTTTGTCGAGTCATGCCCTTCGGGTCAAGTGTGCAATGAGGGAAAATGCGAAAAGGATTGCAAACAAAATGCCAACAAAAAATGCGGGGATGACGATAAGATTTATTGGTTAGACAGCTGCGGAAAAAAAGGCCAGCTTCATTTCGATTGCAGGGACAATTTAGTCAGAAACCAGTGCAAGAATTCCCAATGCTGCATAGGGAACTTTTTTTGCAAGAGCCCATAATTAGCAAAATTATAAAAATACGAGATTAATATTGGAAGATATGCCAGAACAGATAAGCCCTGAGCAATTGAAAGCTTTGCAGGAAAAGATAAAGCAAATGTCTCCTGAAGAGCTGAAGGAATTCCAGAAAAAGCAGTGCATCTTCTGCCAGATTGTCGCGGGAAAAATCCAGTCAAGGAAGGTCTATGAGGATGAAAAGACTCTTGCAATCCTTGATATAAACCCTGCAAACCCGGGCCATGTCCTCCTTCTTACCAAGGAGCATTATTCCATAATGCCTCAGCTTCCTGACGATGAAGTCTCCCATGTATTCATGGTTGCAAAGGCATTGTCGAATGCCATGCTTCGCGGCATTGAAGTCCAGGGCACAAATATAATTGTGGCAAACGGGATTGCAGCCGGCCAGAGGGCGCAGCATTTCATGGCGCATGTAATCCCGAGAAAAGAAAAGGACGGGGTTGATTTTATCCTGCCGCAGAAGCCGATGGAGCAGCAGGAGATAGAATCAATAGGAAACAGGCTGATAGCGGCCCTTGGAGGCGCTGTTGAAAAAGAAGATGAACAAGCTGCCCAGGCTCCCATGCCGAAGAAAGGCGAGCCAAAAGGCAAGGGCATCAATCTTGACGACATCTCGAAACTGCTCGGGGCGAAATAATGGCAAAAAACACGTGCATCATATGCCAAATCATAGGCAATAGCATACCATCCAAGAAAATCTATGAGGATGAGCTGGTGCTTGCTGTCCTGGATGTCAACGGCGCAAATCCCGGCCACTGCTTCGTAATGCCGAAAAACCATTATCCAATAATAGAGCAGGTTCCGGACATGGAAATAGGTAAGCTGTTCCAGGTTTCCAACAAAATTTCAAGCGCGATATTCGAGGCGCTTGGCGCCCAGGGCACCAACATCTTTGTTGCAAACGGCATCCCTGCAGGCCAGACAGTGGCGCATTTCATGATAAATGTCATTCCGAGAAAGGAGAATGACGAGATTAATCTGCAGTGGCAGCCAAAGCAGCTAAGCGAGGAAGAGATGTCGACAGTCGAGCTCAAGCTCAAGGAGCACACTAAAAACATCGGCTATTTTGAGAAAGAGGAGAAAAAGCCAAGAATACACGCTGCAAAGCCTGCTGCGCTCTCCGAAGAAGAAGAGGAGTATTTCACAAGGCAGATGAGAAGGCTGCCGTGAAAAAGTTTATAAACCAGATTCAAAATGCGAGGACATGGTTTATGATTTAAGAAGCATTGTCCTCAGCGCATTGCAAGAAATTGACTTCGAGCTGAATGATGTTGATGTCCTAAGCTGCTTTGTTGGAGAAATAAATTATGCTGAACAACTACAGCTATCAAAGCAGAATGGTCCAATAAAGTGGATTAGTTCCAGCGTGCCAATAAAAAATCAGGATTATAGTGTTCGTGTGCTTACAAGGTACAATAATAATGAAAAAGCTGCCCAGCGATTAATAATTGAAGGCCCAAATGACAAGTTTGTATGCACTTATATACGTGGAAACCCATATTTTCTTTTGAGGGATAATGGAATAATTTTTGAGGAGAAAGCTCCTTTGACTAGTATACAAAACAAGCTGAAGGATATTTATAAAAAATCACAACATCCACATTAGCGGATTTCCCAAAACCAAAGTAACCAAAAAAGCGATCAAAAAGCTCGGCACGAACGGGATTCCCTCCTTTATCAGGATTTTTCCTACTTTCTTTTTTTTGTAGAATTCCACCAATTTTTTAATCCGGCTTTTGCTTATTCCCAAGTCTTTCGGGCCAGTTATGTACTTTCCATTTATGCAGATGTCTTTTGCAATCCAGTCCCCTTCAGTAAGTTTTGATGGCTCCACTGATTTATGCATGCAGGTTTTCTCGACTGTCTTGACAAAAATCCATAAATAGAAAGTTGACAATGCCAAAAACGCCAATGACAGGACTAGAATCCTAATGTCAAAAATATCAGCCAACAGGAACAGCGCCAAAAGCAATATTAAGGATGCTATCATCATCTTCTTTATTTTTATAATGTTTTTTTGCGCAAGTGTTTTTTTTAACTCTTTCCAGAATTTTTTCCTGTTTTTTACGGCAAGGTAAAAGCTCCAGAACAATCCGTAAATTGCCCCTGCAAGAAGGGCATTGATGAAAAACCCGGATAAAAACTGGCTTGGGAATGAGCTGACATCAATCCCCGTCATTGCGCCAATCCCCATCAGCATTTTTGAATCACCTCCTCCCCACTGGCCGGCATAAAACATTATGTAGGCTATGCCGAAGAAAATTGCAAGCCCTATTACGCTGTTTATTATAAAAGAGTGATTTGAGTATATTATTGAGAAAAGCAAATTCAATCCCAGTCCGGATAAAATCATCCCATAATTAACCCAGTCAGGAACCTCCCTTGTTTTCAGGTCAGTGATTGACCCTATAATGAGGGCAATGAGGGAGATAACATATGTTATGATTGAAGGCACTGCAATCTGATATGGCATTTTTTAAATCTGAGTTAAAATGTATATAAAGGTTATGAATGCAGAATGCCAAAATCCAGTTTAACAGCCCCATTCCAGAGGGAGTGGAGTTAAATCTTAATCTAGCCTAGAGTATTATTTATTTATTCGAAACCTATTTAAACATATATCTATTCCTACACTATACCTATGATTGATGAAGCCAGTATAATTATTGGCTGAGTGAGGTAAGCATTCTGTTGTTTACTTAATCAAGGTGGAGTAAGATTAAAATGGTTTTTGAAGCGCCAAAGGAATTGCTGGACAGGGTTTATGAAGCGATTGAAGTCGCAAAGGCCACTGGCAAAATAAGGAAAGGCACAAACGAAGCCACAAAAGTCATTGAAAAGGGCCAAGCCAAGTTTGTCGTCATAGCAAAAGATGTCAATCCGCCTGAAATAACTATGCATATCCCGCTTTTGGCAGAGGAAAAGGGAGTTCCATGCGTGCAGGTTCCGAGCAAGGAAGAATTGGGAGCAGCAGCGGGAATTGACGTTCCAACTGGAAGCGTTGTTGTGCTGCAGGAAGGGGAAGCAAAGCAGATTATCAAGGAAATCTCCGATAAAATGTCCGCAAAATCATGATTTTGAGGACACCAAAAATGGCAAAACATTTTTTAGTGAAGTAAGATGGCAAAAGAAGACCCTGCAAAACATTTGAAAGAAAGCCCAAGAGGCCAGGTCAAGAGGCCGAGAAGGGATGAGAGGCAGGAAGAGCAGGCAAAAGGCTCTGTAAATTTTTCATTCGCAACTCCGGCAAAAGTCGAGGAAATAATAGGACGAACAGGCGCAAGAGGCGAAGCAATACAGGTAAGATGCAGGGTCATGGAAGGAAGGGACAAGAACAAGATTTTGAGAAGGAATGTAAAAGGCCCGATACAGCTTGGTGACATTTTAATGCTCAGAGAGACTGAATTTGAAGCAGGCCAATTGACAAAAGGCGGCAGAGGAACTGGTTAAACGATTAAAATTTGGATAAATAGGCGAGGTTTCGCGATGTGGAATTCGGAGCGAAACCGAGCAGTAAATGTTGTGAGTGCGAAGCACGAACGGATTGAAAAAAATAATTATTTAAAAATAATCAAATAAAATGGCAAAGTGCATTTTTTGCGGAAACAGCCTGGAAAAGGGGACTGGAAAGATGTATGTCCAGAAAGACGCGAAAATATTGTATTTCTGCTCGACTAAATGCGAGAAGAACCACATAAAGCTCGGGAGAAAGTTCCTCGAGACAAGGTGGAGCAGGAAATTCAAAAAAGAGAAGCAGGAGGCGGCAACAGAATGATCGAGCGCAGCCTGGTTATCATCAAGCCTGATGGGGTCGAAAGGTCATTGGTAGGGGAGATAATCAAGAGATTCGAGAATGCGGGTTTGAAGATTGTAGGCATGAAGATGGTCTGGATAAACAAGAAGTTTGCGGAAAGGCATTATGGGGCCCATGAATCCAAGCCATTTTTCAAGGAGCTTGTGGAGTTCATAACAGAAGGCCCTGTCGTGGCTTTTGCAGTTGAAGGAGTTCACGCAGTTGACAACGTAAGAAGGCTGGTCGGAGACACTTCTCCCAGCAAGGCAGCTCCGGGCACAATAAGGGGCGATTTCGCGCACCTGAGCATGGAGTACGCTTCAAAAAAAGGCCTTGGCGGCAAAAATGTCATTCACGCCTCAGGCAGCAAAAAAGAAGCCGATGAAGAGATTGGGCTTTGGTTCACAAAAGAAGAGCTTCATTCTTACAAGACAGTTCATGAAAAGCATGTATTTTGAATTTACATATCATGAGGGTCACTGATGTCGATGGGAGGGAAGTCGGCTATCTGGATACAATAGTTTTTGAGGAAATAGTTGATGAGAGTGGAGACGGTGGTGTTGGAACTATTGACCCGGGGGCTAAAAAATATGAACCTAGGGCAGGGTACTTTATAGGAACATCGGACGACCTTTCAACAACCCCCAATTTGATATATGCATTAAGCCTTGTGGACGGAAAGCCCCACAATAAAAAATTTGTTTGTGTTGACATCATAAGAAAATTAAAGATTAGAGAAAAGCGACACCATTTATAACAAAATTTATATTTGAATTTTACTTTGTTTGTGACTAAAAATGGCAGAAAGCATGGCTGCAATGGTGCAGAGGATTACTAAAAATCCCCAGTTTATCAGGAATATCTGCACCTCTGCGCATATACATCACGGCAAGACAGCCATGACAGACAATCTGATAGCAGCAGCTGGCCTGATGGCCACAAAATATGCAGGCAACCTTGAAGAGGGCATGGCAACCTGGCAGCACAAGGACGAGCAGGAAAGGCTGATGACAGTTGACGCTGCAAATGTCTCAATGGTCCATGAATTTAATGGAAACGAATACCTTATTAATCTAATTGACACCCCGGGCCACGTTGACTTTGGGGGAAATGTCACAAGGGCTATGAGGGCCATTGACGGGACTATTGTTCTCATCTGCGCTGTTGAAGGCATAATGCCGCAGACAGAGACTGTCCTTAAGCAGGCTTTGAGGGAGAGAGTCAAGCCAGTCCTGTTCATCAACAAAGTCGACAGGCTTGTTAAGGAATTGAAATTGACTCCTGAAAAAATACAGGAAAGGTTTGTAAAATTAATCGGCAATTTCAACAAGCTGATAGAGGACATTGCAGAGCCCCAGTTCAAGGAGGCATGGAAAGTGAACATAATGGATGGCTCTGTCACTTTCGGCTCTGCAAGGGAAAACTGGGCATTGTCCTTTTCATTCATGCAGAAAAAAGGCATAAGCTTCAAGGACATACTGAAGATTTATGAGATGAGTGAAGAGGAAAGAAAAGAATGGGTGTGGCAAAATGCCCCGTTGCATGAGGTCATTCTGGACATGGTCATAAAGCACCATCCAAATCCTGTCGAAGCGCAAAAATACAGGATTCCAAAGATATGGAAGGGAGAGCTGGAAAGCGAGTTCGGAAAAGACTTGGTAAGCTGCAATCCAAACGGAAAGATTGCTTTTGTCATTACAAGAATCGTCATTGACCCAAGGTCTGGCAAGGATATTGCAGCCGGAAGATTATTTTCAGGCACGCTAAAAAGCGGAGAAAATGTTTACCTAAATAATGCAAAGCAAAGCCAGAGAATACAGAACCTGTATGTGTACAACGGCATCAAGCCGGAACTGACTGATGTCGTGCCTGCGGGCAATGTCTGTGCCATATCGGGGGTGATTGGAAATGCCGGCGAGACGATAACTTACGAGCCTGAGCAGTCTTTTGAGGAGTTAAAGCACATATTCGAGCCCGTCATAACAAAAGCCATTGAGCCGAAAAAGCCAAGCGATCTTCCAAAACTGATTGAAGTCCTAAGAAAAGTGGGAAGGGAAGACCCCTCAATTGTAATCGAGATAAATGAAGAAACAGGGGAGAACCTGATTTCAGGAATGGGGGAACTGCACCTTGAGATCATTGAAAACAGGATCATAACAGAAAAAAATGTTGAAGTCAAGACATCTGCGCCGATCGTCGTATTCCGGGAATCAATAACAAAAAAATCGCCTGAAGTGGAGGGGAAGACTCCAAACAAGCACAACAAGTTTTATTTCATTGTCGAGCCTTTGACGCCTGAAGTCTACAGAATAGTAAAAGAAGGCCAGGTGCCTGAAGGAAGGATAAAAAAGAAAAATCTTGAGATAAGGCAGGCATTCATGGGCGCCGGAATGGATTCTGACGAAGCTGAAAAAGTCAAGGACGTTTACAGGGGGAATGTTTTTATCGAGACAACAAGGGGGCAAGTTCATCTTATAGAAGTCCTTGAAATGATTATGGACATGTTTGAGGAAGTCATGAACAAGGGGCCTTTGGCAAGGGAGCCGTGCAACGGCGTCAAAGTCACTATGACAGATATGACTTTGCATGAAGATGCGATCCACAGGGGCCCTGCCCAGGTTTATCCTGCTATTCGTGAAGGAATAAGGGGGGCAATGCTGCTTGCAGGCCCCATAATGCTTGAGCCAATGCAGGTCATGCTGATTGAAGCGCCCATGGATTACACCGGAGGCCTGACAAAATTGGTAGGGAGCATAAGGGGGCAGTTGATTGATATGGCGCAGGAAGGCAGCCAGTCCATGATAAAGGCAAAACTGCCTGTAATGAACATGCTCAACTGGAGCTCTGAATTAAGGTCAGCAACAGAAGGACGCGGAGTTTCATCCCTTGTGGACCAGAGCTTCGAAAGATTGCCGACAGAGCTGCAAAACAAGGTGATACTGGAAATCAAGGGCAGGAAAGGCCTAAGTGATGCTCAGGTTGGGGTTTAGGCATTTCTTTAAATTAACTTTTGTTGTTGATTATAGAAACTCCTTTTCAAGTGCCGAATGATTATTTGGCTAATCTTTAATCATCCCTATTCCCCGTCCAAATACCCCTTAGCTTTCAAAAGCTCAGCAAGCAATATTGCCCCTCCTGCTGCTCCCCTTATTGTGTTGTGCGACAAAGCAACAAATTTCCAGCCAAAATTATCTTTTCTTAATCTTCCAACTGCGATTCCCATTCCATTTCCAAAGTTCCTGTCCAGCCTTGTCTGCGGCCTGTCTTCCTCCCTGAAATATTTGATGAATTGCTTAGGGGCGCTGGGCAAATTTAATTTCGCAATAGGGTTATCATAATTTTCAATGCCATCAACAAACTGCTTTTCATCTATTTTCTCCCCAAACTGCATTTCAACGCTTGCCATGTGCCCGTACTCAACAGGCACCCTTATGCATGTTGCCGATATGTCTGGAGCTTTGGCTAATTTCAGCTTCCCATCCAAAATTTTTCCAAGTATCTTAAGCGGCTCTTTCTCTGATTTTTCCTCCTCATTCCTGATGAAGGGAATCACATTCTCTTCCATTTCAGGCCAGCCTGCCAGCGTTCTTCCGGCTCCCGATACTGCCTGCAATGTAGTTGCCAATACTTTTTTAGGCTTGTACCTGTCCAGTGCTTTTATCACAGGGGCATAGGACTGGATTGAGCAGTTTGGCTTGACTGCGATGAAGCCCTTCCACCCTCTTTTTTTCCTTTGAATGTCAATCAGCTGGGCATGCTCCGGATTTATCTCGGGAATTATCATGGGTACATCAGCTGTCCACCTGTGTGCTGAATTGTTTGAAACAACAGGGATTCCTTTTGAGGCATATCTTTCCTCTATTTCTCTTATCCTGTATTTGTCCATGTCCAATGCTGAAAACACGAAATCAGCTTCTTTGCATATCTCATCAATGTCTTCCTCAACCCTTCTAACAGCCAAATTCCTGGCGTTTTGCGGTATCCCTCCCTCCATCTTCCACCTGCCACTGACGGCTTTTTCATAAGGTTTTCCGGCAGAGTTTGGAGAAGCGGCAACAGAGGCAACTTCAAACCATGGATGATTTTCAAGCAAAGCTATAAATCTCTGCCCGACCATACCGGTTGCTCCAAGTATGCCTGTTCTTAATTTTCCCATTTCACCCTCCATAGTACTCTTTATGCAGCACTTTAACGGCCTTTTCCCCATCTTTGCCATCCACAATGAATGTGATATTGATTTCAGATGCCCCTTGCGATATCATCTCAATGTTAATCCTGTGTTTTCCAAGCGCAGTGAATGTCCTGCCTGCAATTCCGGGAGTCTGCCTCATCCCTTCCCCCACAACACATATTATGGCTTTATTTTTTAGCAGATTCACTTCCGATATTTCTTTTAATTCCTTTACAATCTCTTCAATATGCTCGTCATTGTCTATCGTCAGGGATACGCTGACCTCTGATGTCGATACAACATCAACGCTTTTCCTGTACTTGTAGAAAATATCGAAAAGCCTTTCCAAAAACCCATAGGCGCCAAGCATCCTCGTTGATTCTATATTTATCAAAATTATATTTTTTTTGTATGCTATTGCTTTCACCGCATACCTGTTTTTATACAGCTCATTGATTATCATTGTTCCCTTGTTTTTTGGATTGAAGGAGTTCAGGACTTTTACAGGGATGTTTTTTTTCATTGCAGGCAGTATTGTCTTTGGATGAAGGACCCTGGCTCCAAAATATGCAAGCTCTGATGCCTCTGCAAATGAGACTTTTTCAAGAGTCTTTGCATTCGGCACTATTTTTGGGTCTGTGGACATGACTCCGTTGACATCTGTCCATATCTGTATTTCATCTGCGCTGACCGCAGCCCCGATTATGGCTGCCGTATAGTCAGAGCCCCCCCTTCCAAGCGTTGTTATTGCCCCATATTCTGTTTTTCCTATGAAGCCTGTAACCACAGGCACAATTTTCAGCTTTTTGATATTTTTGTCAAGGCTTCGGTATGCGCTTTCCAATGGCTCTGCATTCCCAAACTCATTGTCTGTCAGGAAACCAAGCTCCCATGCATTGAAAGCTTTGGCCTCAGCTCCAATTTTATTAAGCTGCTCGGCAACTATCTTTGAAGACATCCTCTCCCCGAATGACTGGAAATGGTCCATTGTTTTTTCATCAGCCAGTCTGCTGGATATTGTCCTTGCTGCCAAAGCCTGAAGCTCTTTCAGGTCATTATCAAGCATGCTTCGATCCATTTTTAATTGGCCAAGGATTTCCATATGGGTCTTTTTTATATGCTCAAATGAGTCATTTCCATTGCCCTTGGCAGCGTCTTCTCCCAGCTTTATCAAAGCATCTGTAATTTTTGTCACAGCTGACACAACAACAACAGGCTTTCTTTTGATATAAGACTTGACAATATTCGCAACATTCTCTATCCTCTCAGCGCTTCCAACAGATGTGCCGCCGAACTTCATGACTATCATTTCATCAACCTTTCAATTCTTTTTACTGCTTCTTTCACATCCTCCCTGTCGCCAAGAGAACTTAATCTCAAAAAACCTTCTCCAGACGGGCCGAATCCAACTCCCGGGGTTGTCAATATATGGGCTTTCACCAAAAACTCCTCAAAAGCTTCCCATGATGTTTTGTTAGGTATCTTCACCCAAAGATATGGAGCATGCTTGCCTCCATAAACTTCATATCCTAGCTTTTGCATTGAAGCCCTTATTATTCCCGCATTCTCAAGATAATATCCTATTGTTTGCCTCATCTCTTTCATACCCTTTTCATCCAATGCGCTTAAAGCACCGTATTGCGCTATATTAGAGGCTCCGTTGAATAATGTGGTGGTTATCCTGTTCCAGTCCTTATTGACAAGACAACCATCCTCGAACTTAAGCTCTTTTGGGATTACTGTCCAGCCTAGCCTGACTCCTGTGAAGCCAATCGGCTTTGAAAAAGAGCTTATCTCTATTGCAGCTTTCTTTGCGCCTTCAATTTCATAAATTGACTTTGGCAGATTTTTGTCTGAAATAAACTGGCTGTAAGCTGAGTCATAAACAAGGATTGAATTATTTTTTATGGCAAATTCCACAAGCTGCTTCAGCTGTTCTTTAGTTACAGCAGCCCCTGTTGGGTTGTTTGGATTGCAAAAAAATATTATGTCTGTCCTCTTTGTTTTTTTTAAATCCGGAAAAAAACCGTTTTGAGGGTTGCACTCCATGTATTCAATTCCTTCAAACTGCGATTTTTTTGGATTGAAATTTCCAGTCTGCCCCATGATCACGCTGCTGTCAACATAAACAGGATATGAAGGGTCCTGCACTGCGATAGCTGCATTGCTGCCAAAAAGCACCTGCAGCCTTGCTGTATCGGGCTTTGCGCCATCAGAGACAAAGACCTCATCTCCTTCAATCATTCCTTTATATAATTTCTCTGCTATTTTATCTCTCAGCTCTTCCAGCCCCTGCTCTGCCCCGTACCCAGTGTAGCTTTTTTTTGTCCTCAACTTTGAAACTTCATCAGACATTCCTTTTGCAATGTGTGGGGTTATCGGCTGTGTCGTGTCTCCTATCCCAAGGCTTATTATCATGGCTTTTGGATTTTTAGCCAGAAACTCATTCTTTCTTCTAGCTATTTCAGGAAACAAATAGCCTGACTGCAGCTTTGCCATATTTGGGTTTCTTTTTACCATTTTAATTGAATCCCTTCAACCCGTCAAAATCTAGCGTTGCAAAATAATCCTTGACTGTCTCCGCTCTCCTGATTTGAATTACTTTTCCATCCGGCCTCAGCAAAAGCTCCGCTGATCTCAATTTTCCATTGTAATTGAATCCCATTGCATGCCCATGCGCTCCTGTGTCATGTATTGCAAGCAGATCTCCAGGAACAATTTTAGGCAGCTTCCTCTGAATCGCAAACTTGTCATTGTTCTCACACAAAGAGCCTGTAACATCATAGACATGGTTATTTTGGGCATCTTCCTTTCCAAGCACAGTTATATGATGGTATGCCCCATACATTCCGGGCCTCATCAGATTAGCCATGCTTGCATCAGTGCCAACATAATCACGATAAATATTTTTGATGTGCCTGACTTTTGCAATCAAGTATCCATATGGTCCTGTGATAACTCTTCCGCATTCTGCAAAGATTTTTATCGGATGCAATTTGTTCCTTACGATAATTTCACTGTAGGCTTTTTTCACCCCTTTTGCAACCCTTTCATAGGATATCGGCTCCTGCCCGGGCTTGTACGGAATGCCTATTCCGCCTCCCAGATTGACGAATTCAATTCTGATTCCAGTCTTATTGCGGACTTCAGCTGCCAGCTCGAACATCATTCTTGCTGTCTCTATGAAATAATCCTCATTGAGCTCATTTGAGATGATCATCGTGTGCATACCAAACCTTTTCGCGCCTTTTCTTTTTGCAATTTTATAGGCTTCAATCATCTGCTCCCTTGTCAGCCCATATTTTGCCTCTTCTGGCTTGCCGATTATTTCATTCCCTTTTCTTGCAGGGCCCGGGTTGTACCTAAAGCAAATCAAGCTTGGAAAGCCAGCAGTTTTTTCAAGAAAATCTATGTGGCTTATGTCATCTAGATTTATTATTGCGCCAAGCTGTTTTGCTTTCACAAACTCTTCTGATGGGGTGTCATTGGAGCTGAACATTATGTTTTCTCCTCTAATTCCAAGTCTTTGCGCCAGTTCAAGCTCCGGCAAGGAACTGCAGTCCATTCCCATGCCTTCTTGCTTCAGTATTTTAAGGATGTAAGGATTTGGATTGGCTTTTACAGCAAAGAACTGCCTGAATCCTTCAAGCACGCCGAATGACTTCAAAAATTTTCTTGCATTCTGCCGAATAGCCCTTTCGTCATAAATATAGAAAGGGGTCGGATATTTTTTTATAATTCCGGCTATCTTTTGCTTTGTGAATGGTGGTGTTTTTTTTGCCATTTGATACTCCTTTGTTTATGCTTAACAGCTTTTTAAGCAGCAGAAACTAAACTATCTTCAAATCCTTCAAGATTTTTCTTAGTTTTTCCCTGTTATCAGGCTTCATCTCGCACATTGGCAGCCTGTAGGATTCCTTGATCATTCCTTTCATTGCCAACGCTGCTTTTATAGGAATAGGGTTTGTCTCTATGAAAATCCCCTTGAACAGCGGAAGCAGCTTGTAATGCAATTGCCTTGCTTTTTCAAAATCCCTTTTAAGCGCATGCTCAGCCAAGTCATGCATTTCCCTTGGTATGATATTGCTTGCAACCGAAATGACCCCTCTGCCCCCTAAGGCCATGAGAGGCAGCGTGAAATTGTCATCTCCTGACAAAACATCAAAATTTTTCGGCAGCTCTTTTATCACATCCATCATTTGGGCTAAATTTCCCGACCCTTCTTTGACGCCAACAATGTTTGAATGCTCTTTTGCAAGCCTTGCAAGCGTTGATGTATCCATATTGACGGATGTTCTGCCCTGTATGTTATAGATGATCATTGGAATATCAACAGATTTTGCAATTGCGCTGAAATGCCTGAACAATCCTTCCTGTGTAGGCTTGTTGTAGTACGGGCATACCTGCATGGAGGCTTCAGCTCCTGCATCTGCAGCATGCTTCGTCATTTCTATAGCTTCCTCTGCCGAGTTGCTTCCGGTGCCTGCAATAACCGGAACTTTTCCTCCTGCAGCCTCAATCACAACTTTTATTACCCTGTCATGCTCTTCATAGTCAAGGGTGGGGCTCTCTCCTGTTGTTCCGCAGGGCACTATTCCGTCAATCTTGTTCTTAATCTGGAATTCCACAAGCCTCCTCAAAGCTTCCTCATCCAATTCCCCATTCATTTTGAATGGCGTCACAATCGCAGTTATCGCTCCCTTGAACATTTTCTCAAACCCCCAATATATCCTTCATCATATGATCTATGTTATAAAGTCCCTTTTTGCCGTTTATCCATTTTGCTGCCATTAAAGCCCCCAATGCAAAGCCTTCCCGATTTCTCGCTTCATGCTTCAATTCAATAGTGTCTGCGCCGCTGTCAAATCCGACAATATGGGTCCCTGGAATTGAGCCTGCCCTTATAGATGCAAAGTGCAGCTCGTTTGGCGCAATTTTCCTGTCCAACCTGTCAAAAACCAGCTTGTTTTTCCTTTTTATATTTTTTATTAAAATATCACATATTGTTTTTGCGGTTCCGCTCGGGCTGTCAGCCTTTTTGTTGTGGTGAATCTCGTACCCATAAACATCGTAATCTTCAATTTTGTTTGCTATTTTCGCCGCATTTTCCACTATCCTGCAAAACATATTGACGCCTATTGAAAAATTTGAAGCGTAAATCAGCCCAATCCTGTTCCTGCCCACAATGCCTCTTGCCTTATTCAGCTTCGAATACCAGCCTGTTGTCCCTACAACTACATTCTTCTTAAGCCTTGCTGCCCTCTCAATATTGCCTATTGCGGCATTAGGTGTGCTGAAATCGACGCAGACATCGGCATTGCGCACGGAATTCTCATCAATTTGTGTGTGAGTGCCGTCTCCGTTCGGGTCTATGATTGAAGCTACGCTAATGCCTTTTGCTTTGGCAATTCTCTCAATCTCCTTTCCCATCTTTCCATATCCGATTATTGAGATGTTCATTATTATTCAGTTTAGTATGTACGCTGGAATCCTACCACCCGTATCATGTTTATTCAAAAGTTCATTAAGCCGCCAGCCTTCACTTCTATATTTTGCGTATATTTGCACTTGTAAGTAACCCCCTATGTCTTTTGCTTCGCAACGCGGCATCCTACCACCCATTCCAACTCGGTGGAGCGTTTCCATGAACAATTCAAGGCGCGCAGCTTGGAGGCTTTTTGCATCATACAAAATTCTTTGTGTAAAGACATTTTGCTCGTTCAAAGGCTCTGTCGCTACTTCCTCTATTCCGCTAAACAGCCTTTTGAATAATCTTTCCTGCAGCCAGTCAAAATCTTCAATTCCATCCATTAATACAGAAAGTTTTATATATTACTATATAAACATTATGTTATTTTAATAACAATTTGTAATAAATATGTTATGGTTACAGTAAGCCATATTGTGAAGAAAATTGTAAGCGGGCAGCCTTTTGTAGAGGAAGCCTTGACAAATGGGATAATAAATATCGCGAACCTTGCGGACAAAATGCTTCCGGAAATAGAAAAGGAGCTTGGCAAGAAAGTGAAGCTGCCTTCGGTTGTAATGGCATTGAGAAGGCATGCAGATGAGATTTCACTGCACAGAAAAAGAGCGGCATTTGACTACAGCGGGGAGTTGATAATAAAGACAAATATATGCGACTTCACCATCGCAAAAACTACAGCCCTTATGGCTAAACTGAGGACAATCCACAATCTGGTTAATCTTGAGAGGGGAGATACATTGAACGTAATAATAGGAAACAACGAAGTCAGCATAATAATCAGCGACAGGTACGGGGAAAAGCTGAAGAGCTTTCTTTCTGGCGAGAAAATACTGAACAAGGAGCAGAATCTGGCATCATTGACCATTATTTTCAAGTCAGAAAAATTCACTGATACTCCCGGGGTAATATTCAACATAGTCAGGAAGCTTGCATGGGAAAATGTGAATATCTATGAGATAGTTTCAACCATGACGGAGCTCACTTTCATCCTGAGCAAGAAAGATTCCATGAAAGCTTATAATGTGCTGCAGGAGCTGGTGAGTAAGTAAATGGGCCCAGTGGGATTTCAATTCGTGAGACAGAAGCTTCTGCTTAAGTCCTCCCACGACCCCCTGAATCCTTTGGGAGTGATTTAACACCCATCAATTAAGAGTCAGGTGCTCTAATTGCCCGAAGATTAATTCTGCAGGCTGAGCTATGGGCCCGAATAGATTCCAGAATAAGAAGTTTATTTAAAAAGTTAACCCTACATCATCTTCAAATTACCACTTACCCTGTCAATTTTCTCGGAAAAATCAGGCCCTATTCCCAAACATGTTATAGTTCCCGGCTCGACAACAGTGTGGCCTGCGTCCTTTACCAATGCTGTTTTTAATCCAAAATCCTCTGCCATCTGCTTGTATTTGAAAAGCTCTTTTTCATCTTTCACTTTGAGCACGATTTTTCCAGCTCCGGTTTTTTTCCATTCATCAACAATCTTTCTGTCAGATTTCAATGTAGCATCAACCGATGCATGCGAGACTTGCGCAGCCATCTTGCCCTTTGGGAGCTTTAAGTCTTCCCTCACTAAAATCACTTGCTTGTATGGCATTTTTGGATATTGATTCGTTAAAACATCAAAAGCGGTTCACTTTCAACGCGAATGCACATATAAAAGTCGCTCTCGGGTTTGAATTTTTTATTTTAGTATTGGTTTTCTTAAAAAACCTTTTGGTTTTTGACAACTTTCTAATGCTAAATTTATTTTATGTAGTCACTCCTGCTTACTAAACAATCTTTATATATTTTAGTGGATTATAAATGAATTATGGAAAAGCTGAAGGAAAAAGGCTCTTATTTTGAAGTCTCTGATAAAAAATACCCTGAAATAGGGCTTCCAAAGTGGATGCAGCAATTAGAGGAAGAAGAATAATCATATCTTAAGCGGCTCGTCATCCAGGTAAATTGTCGGATTCTTAAAAACCTGGTCAAGATGGATTATGGCATAAATGCTGCCCCCAAACCAGTAGTTTGAGCCTATCCCAATGTGGGCAGTACCAAGGGTCTTGTCATCAACAATCATTGCCCCTATTATGGATGCCTGCGGGTTCAGCCCAATTCCAAGTTCGCAGATTCTTCTTACATTGCCGGGATTTTTTGCTATAGATGCAGCCCATTTTAAAGCTGCTTCAAGCTGCTTTGCCTCCTCCTCGCCTTTAATTTCAACTATATTCCCGTCTGCTATTGTTAATTCTATGGGTTTCCTGATAAGAATTGTGTGCTCATGCGTCCTGGAGCTTCCGTCAATGACAACCTTTCCCTCTATCCTTTTTCCGTTTGGCGGGGCATAAACTTCTCCAGCAGGCAGATTGCCCCCGGTGCCAGGCAAGGTGTAATTTCCATCAGCTGAAATAGCCTTTATCCCGCTTTTGTCGTAATATAAGTCAGTCCCTGCAGGAGTTGTTATATGGATTTCCTTTGCTTTTTCCAGTTTTTGCCTTATTGTCTCATGCTGGGTCTGCAATGGCTTGTAATTGACATCTATTGCCTTCGTTATCAGCTCAATGTTGCTTGTGGCCAAGTCTCCAAGGCTCATTGCCGATATAAACCTGTGATTTCTTTTTGCAGCCCATTTCCTGAAGCTCTTTCCAAGTTCCTGTATGTTTCCCAATTTGTCTGACATATTCAATATTATTATATTTCCGCTTTTAAGCCCCGATAGGTTTTTTACCACATCGTCATCTGAAATGTCCCCCCTTGATTTTACATTTTGCAGGATTAGTTTTGCATCAAGCTTAAGGTGCTGGGCTGCAAGATAATAAGCTCCAGAAAGCACAGCAGCAACATTCCTGTTTTCGTATCCGGCATCCCCGACTATGAGGACTTTCTCGTCTTTTACAGCCAGGCATGGGGTAAAAATTTTCTTTAATGAAAAAGACACCTTCAATGCCAGCTCGTAAAGATTATGCTCTTTCAGCCATTTGAAAGATTCAAGAGTTTCCATCAGTTTTTAGGTGTGGAAGTTGATTTTTAAAACTTTGGGTAATGTTTTTATAGTAATGAAGAAACAAAGCAAATATGCAGCTCTGGCTCAAAATTCTGGTTTTTATTGCGCTGTTTCTGATAATTTTTTCATTGCTGGCATTTTATATGTCCATCCATCCTCAAAAAATAATAACCGGGCTTGAGCCGCAGGATTTGGGGCTTCAATATGAAAATGTGGCTTTTGAAAGCGCTGATGGGGTAAGGCTAAAAGGATGGTTCATCCCAAACAATAAAACCAAAAAAACAATAATTGTGATGCACGGCTATCCTGCCGACAAGGCCAATCTGCTTGGGATTGCAGAGTTTTTGGCAAAGGATTTCAATGTATTTTTGTTTGATTTCAGGAGCTTCGGCAAAAGCGAAGGAAAGTACACGACAGCAGGCTGTCTTGAGAAGAATGACCTGCTCGGCGCAATCGGATATCTTGAAAAAGAAAAAAACATCAGAAAAGCCGGGCTGTACGGATTTTCGCTCGGGGGTGCAGTTGCATTAAGCATCAATCATGGCAATGTGAAAGCGATTGTGGCAGACAGCGCATATGCGAAATTAAGCCACATGGTTGATCACATGTACAGAATTTTCTTTGTTTTGAAATACCCATTGGCTTATATGACAAAACTGTATGGAATTATTTTTTTAGGGATAAATATTGATGGTGCAGGCCCGGTTGACACCATAAAAAACATTAAAGTTCCAATATTGCTCATCCATGCTGGAAAAGATTCCCAAATCCCTGTAAATGAAGCTTTCCTTTTGCACAATGCAAACAAAAAGGCAGAGCTTTGGATTGTTGAAAATGCAGACCATGGAATGACACATTCAATAAACCCTGAAGAATATGAGAAAAAAGTTGTTGGATTTTTTGAGGAGAATTTGAAATAGTGATGACTATTTTAAAGTGGTTAAAAGAAAAGATTTAAAAATGACTGGTTTTTTCATGAAAATTTTAAAGTTGAGGGGCACAATATGGACCAGGTTCAATCTCCAATTGTAAAGGCGGCATTGGCGCAGAAAGCACTTTATGAATCAGAGGAAAATTTCGGCTTTGCACTTGATTTCGTTGATGACACATTCAAATTGAGTTCCAAAGAAACTTTGGATGTTATGGTTAATAAATTCCTGACAGGCCGCAAAATCAAAGTGGAGTTAACCCCTGAGAAATTGGCACCAATGCCTCACCAACAAATAAGATTATTCAGTGAAACTTTTCATTTTGCTAGGAAGTTCTTTACAACCAGTTATGATGCTGACAAAGAAAGGTTAAATCCAATTCCGCTAATTCAAAACGTTTTTGACGCATTGGCGGCTTCTGATAATTAGCATGCATACGAATTTATAAGATATTTTACTGGAGTTTCGAGCAAAAACACTGCTGCTCAGTCATATGTCATAGCAGTTGTGAGGGATGTGCTGCCTCACTTAACAGAAACATACAAGGCAACTGTTGATGGTTTGGCGCAAAAACATGCTCCTGACAGCGCGGAATACAGCTCAATGAAGCAATCTGTCAACGGCCAGCATATGAAAGTTCTTGATAAGCTTGTTGCTTATGCTTCTGAGTGTGTTGAGCTATATCAAAGGCCCAGTATAGCGACATTCAGAGATTTTGCAGGGCTCAATGGTGAAGAAAAAAATGCGGAACAGGTTATTTTGGATGGAAGTCGTAGAAAATCATTAACAAAAGAATATCTAACCCAAATCGCAAGAAAGTACAAAGGCAAAACTACAGATGGAATAAGGATTTTTGAGGCGGAGATAGGAAATGTCGGATGCATAGATTATAGCGCAAATCATGAAAGAGGCACTGTCAGATTGAATTTTCAGATAGGAGGTTCCGAAGATGGTTACGAAAGGGTATCAATCAATGCGCGCAAATCAGACTTCGGAGGGGATGAAAAGTCTTTCTTGCTTGCTTTATGCACCCATGTTCTTGGTAAAAAGGAAATTGACCAAGCTTTTAGAGCAACCACTTCAGCCTCGATAGTTCCCATCAGCAGATATCTTGGAGGACAATAAACTGTTATTCATTGAAAAAATTATTAAATTCTGTTTTATTTTATTATTTCAATGACACGTAGGCAGCAAGTCACTGAGATTTTGCAGGGAATAAGATGAATTTATTTTGTAGCTATCGATAAGTAGTGAAATTCAGAAAGATTTATAAATTGGAGTTTTATTATTAGTTTATGAGCAAAGACAAAATAACTTTAGACCCAACGCTGGTTCAAGGCTACAAGGATGCTTACAGGCGCATGTTCGGTGGCATACAGCTGGTTTTGGAAAAAATTGCACATGCAAGCGTAGCAAGCATCGGATGCGGCACAGCGTTGGATGCAGAGGCACAAGCCTATTTTGTTCTTGAAAACATGGTAAAAGATGGTGGCCTAATGAATTTTACTGGAATAGATATTGAAGCTAGCTATATTGAAACTGCAAAGAGAGTAATCAGGAATGATTATGGGAAGAGGGTTAATTATAATTTTTTAGCACAAGATGCAGCTAATGTTGATAAGGTGCTTCGGGATGGTTTAGACGCTGTATTTGTATCGCATCCTGATGTAAGAAGAGATCCTTGGAAAGAAATTATAGGAGCTGCAACAAAGGTCCACAAAAAGGGCGGCATTTTAGTTGCTACATTCGCACATGGTTATGAACTGGATGAACTAATTCGGGCAATTGAAGATGGATATAAAATTTTGCGTACCGGCCATGAAAGAAGCAATATATTTCTTGTCGCGCAAAGAAATTAACTATAGACTTTCCGCAATTCAAAAGGCCGATTGAACCATTCTTGTATTTGATTGGCAAAGATATAAATAAGTGTATTTTTATCCTTAACCCATGCTCAAATCAGTCATCTTCGACCTCGACAACACACTAATAGACTTCATGACAATGAAAAAGCTGAGCTGCGATGCTGCCATAACTGCAATGATTGGCGCTGGCTTGAATGTTAAGAAAGACAAGGCTATGAAAGAGCTGTTCGCATTGTACGACAAATATGGGTTAGAAGAAAAAACCATATTCCAGAAATTTCTCAAAAAAGTTGCAAAAAAAGTTGATTATGAAATATTAGCAAGCGGCATAGTTGCTTACAGAAGAGTAAGGGCAGGGTTTCTTGAGCCATACCCTCATGTAAGCGAGGTTTTATTCGAGCTAAAGCGCAGAGGCGTTAAGCTGGCTATTGTGTCTGATGCCCCAAGATTGAAGGCATGGATAAGGCTTGTTTCCATGAAAATCAACCACCTGTTTGATATGGTTGTGACTTTTGACGACACAAAGGAGATGAAGCCGAGCATTAAGCCATTTAAAGTGGCTTTCAAGAAGCTTAATTTAAAACCTCATGAATGCCTGATGGTCGGCGACAGGCCGGAAAGAGACATCAAAGGCGCTAAAAAGCTGGGCATGTCCACTTGCTTTGCAAGATACGGAAACCCAAAGGCAAATGGCATGGGCGCTGATTATGAGATAAATGACATCAAGGAATTGCTGGAGATTGTGGAGTGATTCTAAACCCCAAAGTAGCAATTTACCCCAAATTACGAGTAAAAAAACCAAATATTTATATATAACTTCACCTATAACCCACTCATAGGTTAAAAATCCTAGAATATTATTAAAATTTTGAGGTGTATATAATGGCAAAAGGAAGATGCATGAAGTGCAGGAAAGAAGTTGAAATCAAGGATGGCAAGGAAGTCACTATGAAGAACGGCATGAAGGCTATGAAGGGCGTCTGCGGCTCCTGTGGCACAAAAGTATTCAGGATTCTTGGAAAGGCTAAATAAGCCTTTTTTTATTTTTTATGTAATTTTTAAGTTCTATATAACTTATATAGGGAAGTTATAAATATCTATAGGCCCTTTCCAAACAAGGGGGTGCGTAGCTTTAGACTCATTCATGGTTGAAAGTGCTTGGCACAGCCCAAAGCAGATTAATGCTGAAAGCCCAGTATGCAAAGCAGGCAAGTTAAACTTTGCAAAAAAACCTTTGGCTAAACGTCTGTTATGGGAATTAAGCCCTCTTGCTCAAAAAGGCTTAAGTGCCAAAT
>Ga0233425_10000172_pt1 | contig 165474 bp, 144 predicted proteins | sample Watercolumn_Towu_2_FD_181712 | JGI IMG/M metagenome (GOLD analysis project Ga0233425, IMG submission 181712) | Freshwater microbial communities from Lake Towuti, South Sulawesi, Indonesia - Watercolumn_Towuti2014_140_MG | ecosystem: Environmental > Aquatic > Freshwater > Lake | place...
ACCGGCGTCTGGCCAAGGACGTGGAAGCCACCCTCAAATCCGCCGCAGCCTTCCTCTACGCCGCCGCCGCCATGCTCATGATCCGCCGATTGGCTCGGTCAGCGTGAGTTTCGAAACCGACTCTAAGTCGGAACCGCGGACGGATCGCACCGACCGCCGCGCTCGCCGAAGGCATCGCGGGCTGCCCTAAGAGGCATATTGTTGCCCGGGCTTCCACGCGAGAGACGGTTGCGGCGGGGCTATTCTGCCCCGATCCCCAGGAAGCGCCGACGGCACGCAAGCCCATGTCAGCCAAATTCCCAAGCGAGACGCCGGCCGGCGAGAGCTCCGGCACCGTTCCTGCCGATGTCGTCGAAGCCATTCGGACCATGCTGCGCTGGATCGGCGAGGACCCCGGCCGGGAGGGCTTGCGCGAGACGCCGGGCACAGTCGCTCGGGCCTTGCGCTCAGCCCTCTCGGGACACCGGGAAGGCGTGATGTTCGATGTCAGGCCAAGAGCAGGCAGGGAGTCGGGTGGCCCGGAGACGATAGTCTTGCGAAACGCACCGTTCGACATGATCCGGGAAACCGATCTTGCCCGGGTGACCGGGATGGCGACAGTCGCCTACCTGCCCGATGCGATGATCGCAGAAGCCTCCGCGCTCCGGCACGCCCTGACCATTCTTGCCCGGCGCCTTCAGACGCAGGAGCGACTCACCGCCGACTTCGCGGAAGCGATTTGGGACCGGCTGTCGCCAACGGGTGTCGCGGTGATCATCGAAACCACGCATGTCGATCTGGTCACCGGTATGCCCGCGACCGACCTCGCGGTGACCACACGCATCATGCTCGGCCGCTTCCGGGACGATCCGGAGATGCGCCGCGCCGTTGCCGCGCTGATGGGCCCCGGCCCACTCGCATCCTGGACGCGCGCCGCCAATGCGAGCCTCTCCCGCCAGAGAATTGCGGTTCCCAAGAACGATGGCAGATCCTGACCCTAGATAAAGGCGAAGGCGAGCCCCGAAACACCAAGGCCGATCGAAAGGCGGCGTCGCAACCTGTTCCAATCGGTCGCACCGGCATGCCCGCCGACGATGGCCCGATCGACCAGCGGCGACAGGATGAGGGCAAGCGACAGCACCGCGAGCGAGGGCTTCGGCCACGACCAGCCGACAAGCCAGGGCACGAAACTCGCCGAAACCGCAAGCGGGGGCAGCATCGCCGCCACGGGGGTCCAGCGCGGCGTCGACGGCCGGGACGATGCCAAACCCCACCAGAGGCCGCCGAGAAAGGAGATGATCGAGGCGAGATAGAAATAGAGAAGAGCGAGCGCGGTCCAGTAATAATCCGGACCGCACGCGAGCGGCAACAGCAGGCATGCGGCGGGGGGAAGCAGCCCGGCGTAGCCGAGCGCTTCCTGCATCCGGGAGATGGAGAGAATAGGCTCGGCCATCATTGGATTATTCCGCCTGCCCTATCCTGGCGCAATCTGCCCTTTGATGCATTCCCCGCCCGAAAGGACATGTCGCCGCCACAGCAAGGGGAACGTAGACAGGGTTGGTCCCCTTCCCCCAGGGACGGTTTGCAAAGGAACGACATATGTCCATTTCCCGCATTGCACTTTCGATCGCGGCTGCGAGCATGACCATCGCCGCGGGTACCGCCGCCGCCAAGAACCCCGCAGTCGGCGGCGCGGCCATGTACGAGACGAAGAATATCGTGGAGAATGCCTCCGCCTCGAAGGACCACACGACGCTCGTCGCCGCCGTGAAGGCGGCCGGCCTTGTCGACACGCTCGCGTCGCCGGGTCCCTTCACGGTATTCGCGCCGACCAACGCCGCTTTTGAAAAGTTGCCGGCCGGCACGGTCGATAGCTTGCTGAAGCCCGAGAACAAGGCAGCCCTGAGCGGCGTGCTCACCTATCATGTCGTTCCCGGCCGTCTTACCGCCGCGGACCTTGCGGCGCGGGCGCAAGCCAATGGCGGAAAGGCCGTCCTGACCACCGTCCAAGGCGGAAAGCTCACCATCTGGCAGCAGGACGGCGCCTGGTATGTCGGCGATACCAAGGGCGGCAAGGCAAAGATCCGCCCCGCAGATGTGCTCCAGTCGAACGGCGTGATCCACGTGATCGACGGCGTCCTCCTTCCGGGCTGATACACGAGGCGCGATCGCGCTCGTCGATCGCGCCGTCTCCCGCGCCGACTCGCATCTGCTGGCGCCAGTCGGCCGAAGGCTCCCGAAGGTCTCGATGCGCCCGGGCGCGGCCTGAATGCCGGGCCGGATTAGATTAACCCGCCTTCGGCGCCGCCGCCACGGCCTTGCGCCTTCACGGCGCGGTTCGCGCCCGCCTCTAGCTGGCTGAGCTAGTCCATTCTCAAAGACCGTCCCTTGCCATTTTGTTGCGAGCCGGGATTCGCCGATGCGATCTTGACCGCGACCGCTGTGCGAGCCCCCACGGAATTTTTCCCAACATTGTCTCATCGGAATTGGGAGGACGCACTTTGCGGCGGAAAGCCTATCCTGCCCACACTTTGGTCCCGCTGCAAGCGGACCTGCTCGGACGCGGGGGACGAAGAGCGCATACCGCCCCAGGTTTTCTGCTATCTTCAGGGACCTTTGGGAGATGCCCTCGGGCGAGAGGGTGGTGGCAGGGCTTGTACCGAACCACCTCATTAAGTGCTGTATTTTATAGATAAATAATGGATTTTCAGATATATTCTCCCACATTTCCTCCCACATAATGGGTTCCTTGCGACGTACAGTCGTTCGCCTTAGGCGTTTTATCTGACCTCAGAAGGTGCACAATCCATGTGACCGACCGGCTCAACCCGAGCGACAATCGCTGGTTCAACCCCTGAAAGACCGGTACGCGCTAGAGCCAGATCGTGGGACTTTTCGGCCATCAGATTTCAATGTCCTCAATGCCAGCTCTCAAGGCAAAACCGGACATTACGGCTCACTCAGGCATTGACCCTATCGATGCTGTGACTGAGCTGATTGCAAAATGCCGGCGTTGATCACGCATTCGGGAGAGGCCGCTGTCCTCCAATCTGTCTTCAGAGTTAGCCAGCACCCCGTCTCGCCGATTATGGCGTCGCGAAATCAAGGCGGCATCGCAGCCGCGTGACAGCTGACTAGAGCGGCGGCGATGACCTGCCATGCGTGTTCATTAATCGGAAACAAGGCTCCTCTCCCGGCACGAGCTCACCAGTCGCCAAGGCCTAAAATTGGCTCAGATGCGTTGCCTATAGAGGGTCTCGGTGCTCGAGACTTGCCTGCACCATAGACCCCTGCGAGCGACGCACGGGGAAAGACATATTGCTTCGAGCATAGTTTGGCCCTAGCCTTTTCCAGATGTTTGCCCGGCTTGGCCTACTCCTTGTCCTCTGCGCGATGCTCCTTTCGGGCAGAGCTTGGGATGCGCATTTGGCTGTGCACGAGCAGTTGTCCTCTGCCACGGCCGTTCATACGCACCATTCGGACCATGTTCACGCTGTGGACCCGGTGGCAAGCTTCGAGAAGGCGGCGCTTGGGGACGCACCGGCCGATCAGCGGGATCCGGAGAGAGGCCTGACGCATAGTCATGGCTCCATGGCCGGGCATGGCTTCGCCCTGCTTTCCGCCGATCATACCGAATTTGCAGGCCTGCCATCGGCGAAGGAGCTCCATTTTCCGCCGCGTGCATCGCTTGCGGCTATCTCCCGCCCCAACTCGCTTCTGAGACCTCCGCGAACCGCCTGACATCGTTGCACGGTGTCGCCGGCTGCGTCCGGCTGCGCCTTGAGCAGACGTGTCAGGAGCAGGTGAAATGAAGACGATACTGCGTGCCGCACTGCTTGCGGTCACGTTCCTGTCAGCGGGAGCGGCCAATGCCGATACGCTGACCCTCGAAGAGGCGATCCGCCAGTCTGTGGCCAACTCGCCGCTGGGTGCCGCAGCAACAGCCCGGGTGGAAGTGCTGGAGGCCGCGCGCGCGGCTGCTGATACAAAGCCCGCTGCGACCATCGACGGCGCCGTCGAGAACATCGGGACGAATGGTTTCAACCAGTTCCAGATCGATGCCACCTATAATCAACGCATCGAGCGGGGCGGCAAGCGTGCGGCCCGGGTGGCACTGGCCGAAGGCGACATCGGGGTCGCGCAGGCGCAGGGGCTGATCGCGCGGCTCGATCTCGCCCAGAAGGTCCAGCAACTCTACGTCGAGGTGCAGGCCGCGACGCTCGATCTCGAACTCGCGCGCAGCCGGGTGGAGATCGCCGAGGCGCTCCAGAAAGACGTGCAGCGCCGGGTGGACGATGCCCGCGATCCGCTCTTTGCTGGAACGCGCGCGCGAACGCAGCTGGCGGAAGCCAAGGTCGATCTGGAATTGGCCGAACATGCGGTGGAAGCGGCCAAGACCCGCCTTGCCTTGCTTTCCGGACAGGCCGACGACGAGTTCTCGGTTGTGACGGACGCCTTTCTCGACTTCGCGCCGGCAGGCGCAGTGCCGGACGATCTCGCCTCGATCGATCTGGCCTTGTATGAGGCGCGCAGCCGCCGCGCCGATGCCAATATCCGTTTGCAGGACGCGAACGCGCGCACCGATCCGACCGTGTTCGCCGGCCCCCGTTTCCTTGGGACGGGCGATGTCGCTCTTGTTGGCGGCTTCTCGCTGCCGCTATCGAACCGCGCACTCAACCAGGCCAATCGCGACCGCGCCGAAGCCGAGAAGCGCCAGATCGAAGCCGACCTTGCCGTCGAGCGGTTCGAGCGGCGCCGCGCCATTGGCTTTGCCGTGGAGCGGGTCGAGGAAGCGGGCCACGAGGCGGAGGCGATCCGCACCAAGGTCGTGCCCGGCGCCGAGCAGACGCTGCGCGAAGTGCTGGCGGGCTACAAGCGCGGCGGCTTCACCTTTCTCGACGTCTCGACCGCGCAAAACGCTCTGCATGACGCACGCGTGCGGATGGTCGATGCCATGACCGAATATCACCGTGCCAAGGCTGAACTTGATCGCCTGACCGGCCGGTTTGCCGAACTCGTTGGGGGTAACTGACCATGCGCCGTATCTATCTCATCGCAGCCACTCTTCTCGCGGCACCTCTCATAGCCTGCGGTCAAGCGGGCGAGAATGCCGGGACCGCAGAAAGCGCCGAAGCCGAAGCTGCTGCGGCCGCCGATTACGAGCGCGGGCCGCACAACGGGCGGATGCTGCGCGACGGCGATTTTGCCATCGAGGTCACCGTGTTCGAGGATGGCGTGCCGCCCGAATACCGGCTCTACGCCTACCGTGCGGACAAGCCGCTTGATCCCAAGGAGGTCAAGGCGCGCGTCATGATCGCCCGGCTCGACGGGGAGAAGACCACCTTCGACTTCGCCCCGCAGGACGATTTCCTGCGCGGCAATGCGGTTCTGGTCGAGCCGCACAGCTTCGATGTCGTGGTCGAGGCGAGTATGGGCGGCAAGGCTCACAAGTGGAGCTTTGCTTCCTACGAGGGCCGCGCGACCATCACCGATGCGGCCGCAAGTGCCGCCGGCATCAAGACGGAGACCGTCGGCCCGCAGGCGATCGGCGATACGGTCGAGATCATCGGCCGGGTGGAGCTCGATCCGGCCGGCAGCGCCGAGGTGGGGGCCAAGTATCCCGGCCCCGTGGTGGCGGTGTTCCGGAACGTCGGCGACCGGGTCTCCAAGGGAACGCTGCTGGCGAAGGTCGAGAGCAGCTATTCGCTCCAGACCTACGCGATCTACGCACCGATGGCGGGCGTGATCAGCGCACGCAATGCCAATGTCGGATCGATTGCCGACAGCGAGCCGCTGTTCGTGATTTCCGACCCGGCGCGCACCGTGGCGACCTTCCCGATTTTCCCGCGCGACATCGAGCGGGTGCGGCCCGGCCAGCAGGTCCAGATCCGCGGATTGGAAGGCGAGCGCACGCAGAGCGCGGTGATCCGCGATTTCCTGCCGCTTGCCGATGTCACCAGCCAGGCCGTGACTGCGCGGGCTGCGCTTCCCAACCGCGACGGCTTCTGGCGTCCCGGCATGGCAGTGCGCGGGCTGGTGACCGTCGAGCAGCGCCAGGTGCCGCTGGCAGTCAGGACCGACGCGATCCAGCAGTTCCGCGATTTCCGCGTGGTCTTTGCCAAGATCGGCCAGACCTATGAAGTGCGGATGCTCGAACTCGGCAAGGAAGGGCCGGAATGGACCGAGGTGATCAGCGGCATCAAGCCGGGCACGGTTTACGCCGCCGAGAACAGCTACGTCATCAAGGCCGACATCGAAAAGTCCGGCGCAAGCCACGATCACTGAGAGGCCCCCGGAAATGCTTGAGAAAATTATCGAGCTGTCGATCCGGCAGCGTGTCGCAGTGCTGGTCGCGGTCCTGCTTCTGGCCGCCATCGGGGCCTACAGCTTCGGGCGGCTGAAGATCGATGCCGTGCCCGACATCACCAATGTCCAGGTGCAGATCAATACGGCCGCGCCTGGCTTCTCGCCGCTGGAGGCCGAGCAGCGCATCACCTTCCCGGTCGAGACGGCGATCGCCGGCCTGCCGGGGCTCGAATACACGCGCTCGGTCTCGCGCTACGGCCTGAGCCAGGTGACGGTGGTGTTCGCCGACGGCACCGACATCTATTTCGCCCGCCAGCTCGTCAACGAGCGCCTGCAAGGCGTGCGTTCGACCCTGCCCGCCGGGATCGAGCCCGAACTGGGCCCGATCGCGACCGGGCTGGGCGAAATCTTCATGTATACGATCGAGGCCAAGCCGGGGGCGGTCAAAAGCGATGGCACGCGCTACACCGCGCAGGATCTGCGCACGCTGCACGACTGGGTCGTTCGCCCCCAGCTGCGCAACGTGCCGGGGGTCACCGAAGTCAATTCGGTGGGTGGCTACCGCAAGGAATATGTCGTCGCCCCCGATCCCTCGCGGCTCGCAGGCTTCGGCCTGACGGTCGAGAACGTCATCGCCGCGCTCGAAGCCAACAATGGCAATGTCGGCGCGGGTTACATCGAGCGTTCGGGCGCGCAATACCTGATCCGCGTGCCGGGGCAGGCGCAGGGCGAGCGTGACCTGGCCGGCATCATCGTTGCGACACGCGGCGGCGTGCCGGTGCGGATCGCGGATGTCGCCGATGTCGAGATCGGCTCGGAAATCCGCAACGGCGCGGCGACCAAGGACGGGCAGGAGGTGGTGCTCGGCACCATCTACATGCTGGTCGGCGAGAACGCGCGCGAAGTCAGCGTCGCAGTGGCCGAACGCCTTGAGGAGGTGAACCGTTCGCTTCCCGGCGGGGTTGTCGCCAAGACTGTCTACGACCGCTCCAAGCTGGTCGAGGCCACCGTCTCCACCGTCGAACGCAACCTTGCCGAAGGCGCGCTGCTGGTGATCGTGGTGCTGTTCGTGCTGCTCGGCAATATCCGCGCGGCGCTGATCACGGCGGCGGTGATCCCGCTGTCGTTCCTGATGACCATCACGGGCATGGTGCAGACCAATGTATCGGGCAATCTCATGAGCCTTGGCGCGCTCGACTTTGGCCTCATCGTCGATGGTGCGGTGATCATCGTCGAAAACTGCCTCAGGCGGTTCGGCGAGGCACAGCACAGGCTTGGCCGGGTGCTTGACCGTGAAGAGCGGTTCAAGCTCGCCGCCGGTGCCTCGGCGGAGGTTATCCGCCCGAGCCTGTTCGGCATCCTGATCATCACCATTGTCTACATCCCGATCTTCGCGCTGGAGGGCGTGGAAGGGAAGACCTTCCACCCGATGGCGCTGGTGGTGGTGATGGCGCTCACGGCCGCCTTGCTGCTGTCGCTCACCTTCGTTCCCGCAGCCGTGGCGACCTTCGTCACCGGCCGGGTCGAGGAGAAAGAGAACCGCGTCATGCGCACGGCCAAATCCCGCTATGTCCCGATGCTCGATTTCGCGATCCGTCAGCGCCGGATCGTCGTTGGCGCAGCGGCCGTGCTGGTGGCGCTGAGCGGTCTCGCCGCGACGCGTCTGGGGTCGGAGTTCATTCCCAATCTCGATGAAGGCGACATCGCGCTGCACGCGCTACGCATTCCCGGGACGAGCCTGACCCAGGCGGTGCAGATGCAGAGCGCCCTCGAAGACCGGATCAAGAAGTTCCCGGAGGTCGACATGGTGTTCGCCAAGATCGGCACCGCCGATGTTGCCACAGATCCGGTGCCGCCTTCGGTCGCCGATACCTTCGTCATCATGAAGCCGCGCGATCAATGGCCCGATCCGCGCAAGCCAAAGGCCCAACTGGTCGCGGAGATGAACAAGGCCGTGCAGGAAGTGCCGGGCTCGCGCTACGAGTTCATCCAGCCGATCCAGATGCGTTTCAACGAACTGATCGCGGGCGTGCGTTCGGATGTCGCGATCAAGGTCTATGGTGACGATCTCGATCAGCTGGCGGCAACCGCAGCCGAAATCGAGAACGTGGTCGGCAGCATTGCCGGATCGCAGGACGCCCAGACCGAACAGGTTACCGGCCTGCCGTTCATCCAGGTTGTGCCCGACCGGCTCAAGCTCACCCAGCTCGGCCTCAATGTCGATGATGTCCAGACCGTGGTCGCCACCGCCATCGGTGGTGCCGAGGCGGGGCAGATCTTCGAGGGTGACCGGCGTTTCGACATCGTCGTGCGTCTGCCCGAGCAGCTGCGGCAGGACCCGCAGGTGATCGAGCGCCTGCCCATCCCGCTTCCTAGCGGCGGCGCTGTGCCGCTGTCCGAGGTCGCCAGCATCGAGCGCATTCAGGGGCCGAACCAGATCAGCCGCGAGGACGGCAAGCGCCGCGCGGTGGTGACCACCAATGTCCGTGGCCGCGATCTGGGATCGTTCATCGCCGAGGCGAAGGAGCGGATCGGTGCCGAGGTCGAGCTGCCCGAAGGCTACTGGATCGATTACGGCGGGACCTTCGAGCAATTGCAATCGGCGGCGACGCGCTTGCAGATCGTCGTCCCGCTCGCGCTGCTGCTGATCTTCGGCCTGCTCGTCACCCTGTTCCGGTCATGGAAGGATGCCCTGGTGGTGTTCTCCGGCGTGCCGCTTGCGCTGACCGGCGGGATCGCGGCGCTGCTGCTGCGCGGTATCCCGTTCTCGATCTCGGCCGGGGTCGGGTTCATCGCCCTGTCCGGGGTTGCGGTGCTCAACGGGGTGGTGATGCTGACCTTCATCAAGCAGTTGATGGAGGAAGGCAGCGGGCTGGAGGACGCGATCCGCGACGGTGCACAGGCGCGCCTGCGCCCGGTGCTGATGACCGCGCTGGTCGCAAGCCTCGGCTTCGTGCCGATGGCGCTCAACGTCGGGCTCGGCTCCGAAGTCCAGCGTCCGCTGGCGACCGTGGTGATCGGCGGGATCATTTCCTCGACCATCCTGACCCTCATCGTCCTGCCCGCGCTCTACCGCATGGTGCGCGGGAGGGAGGTGGAGGCGCAACAAGGTTCGGCCATGCCGGCGAACGTGGCATGATACATCTGGGCGGCAAGGGATAGGAGAACCCGATCATGCTATCCGTGCTTGCACACCGCACCTACCGGCATCTGTTTCTGGCGCAGGTCATCGCGCTGGTGGGGACGGGGCTTGCCACGGTGGCCCTCGGTCTGCTGGCTTACGAGATCGCCGGCGCGGATGCGGGTGCGGTGCTGGGCACGGCGCTGGCGATCAAGATGGTGGCTTATATCGGCGTCGCGCCGGTGGTCGGGGCCTATGCCGACAGGCTGCCGCGCAAGGGACTGTTGGTGGCGATGGACCTGCTGCGCGCCGGTGCTGCACTGACGCTCCCGTTCGTCGATGCGGTCTGGCAGGTCTATCTGCTGATCTTCCTGCTGCAATCGGCCTCGGCGGCCTTCACGCCGACGTTTCAGGCGACCATCCCCGATATTCTCCCGGACGAGGAGGAATACACCCGCGCACTCTCGCTTTCGCGCCTCGCCTATGATCTGGAAAGCCTGCTGAGCCCGATTCTGGCCGCTGCGCTCCTGACGGTGATCAGCTTCCACTGGCTGTTCGCGGGCACAGCGATCGGCTTTGCGATCTCGGCGCTGCTGGTCGTCACGGCCGCGCTGCCGCATCGCAAGGCTGCCGCGGCGATTGTCGAGAGTGTCTGGCGCAAGACCACGCGCGGCGCGCGCATCTATTTGAAGACACCCCGCCTGCTCGGCCTGCTGGCCGTGACCCTCACTGCTGCGGCGGGCAGCGCAATGGTGATCGTCAACACGGTCGTCATTGTGAAGGGCATGGGCCGCAGCCAAGGCGATGTGGCTCTGGCGCTTGCGGCCTATGGCGGCGGCTCGATGCTGGCCGCCCTCGCGCTGCCGCGGGTGTTGCAGCACATCGCCGACCGGACGGTCATGCTCACGGGGGCTCTAATCCTCACCGTGACGCTTGGCGGACTGGCAGGTCTGGCGCTCGATTGGCCCCATCTTCTTGCCGGGTGGCTGGTGATGGGTATCGGCTATTCGCTCTGCGTTACGCCGGGTGGCAGGCTGCTGCGGCGGTCATCCAGCGAGGCTGATCGCCCCGCGCTCTTCGCCGCGCAGTTCGCGCTCAGCCATGTCTGCTGGCTGATGGCCTATCCGATCGCGGGGCAGGCGGGCGCCCGCTTCGGCATGACAACCGCCTTGGTCGCACTGGCGGGGCTCGGCGCTGCGGGACTGTTGCTGGCGCTATGGCGCTGGCCGACGAACGACCCCGCCGCATTGGCCCACGACCACCCCGATCTGCCCGCAGACCATCCGCATCTGGCCGGGCATGGCGGTGGGCAACACGCCCATCCCTATGTCATCGACGACTTGCACGGACACTGGCCGGGCCGCTCCTGATCAGGCAATCGCCGCGCGATACCGCGCGTCGACCACCTCCCAGTCGAGATTGGCCATGAAAGCATCGACATAGCGCGCGGCGGCGGTGCCATAGTCCATGTGATAGGCATGTTCATACATGTCGAGCGCGATCAGCGGGGTGCCGGTCACCGCGCCGTGCATGTGATCCCAAGCCCAGTAATTGTGGAGCGACCGGGTGTGCGCGTTCCACGTGAGCACGCACCAGCCCGATCCGCCGGCAAGGCTCATCGCGGTGCGCCGGAACTCGGCCGCCCAGGCATCGTATCCGCCGAACCAGCTTGTCAGCGCTTCGGTGATCGATCCGCCGGGAGTGCCAATCCCGCCGAGCGCGCCGAAATAGAGCTCGTGCAGCACCACCGATCCGGTGCGGTGCAGTTCCTCGCGCTTGAGCCCGGAGTAGGCGACCGGCGGAAATTCGGGATCGGCCATCGCCGCGGCGAGCCGGGTCTCGATGGTATTGAGCCCGCGCACCGAGCCCTGGTAATTGTTCTCCCAGTGCGAGGTGATGAGCTTCTCCGACAGCCCGGTTAGTTTAGCGGGGTTAAAGCGCAGCGGCTTGGGGGTGTGCTTTCCGGCGAAGGCGGCGGCAGCAGAGGCCGGCGCCTGCCCGGCAACGCTGCCATGGGTTGCTACCAGCGCCGCGCCGGCTGCGGAAAGGGCGGCGGTGCCGATTGCCTGCCTTCGGGTAATATCGCTCATATCGTCCTCCTCACGTCGCCAGAACCAGAACCAGTCCGCCCACCCCGCAGGCCGCCAGCACGCGCAGCACCGACCACTTCAAGCCGAAGGCGAGCGTGAAGGCCAGTAGTGCCAGCAAGCCCGCGCGCCAGTCGAAGCTGGCAAGCTCGGGCCAGTAGAGCCGAACCGGGCCGACATGGCGCTGGCCCACCGCGGTAAACAGCACGTGCAGCGCGAACCACGCGGTCAGGTTGCCGATCACCCCCACCACCGCCGCCGTCACCGCTGCCAGCCCGCCTTTCAGCGCCACCGCACGGCCGAGCCGGTCAATCCACGGGGCAAAGGCGAAGATCCACATGAAGCACGGCGCAAAGGTGACCCAGGTCGTCAGCATCGCCCCGAGGAACCCTGCCATCAGCGGCGAGAACGGCTCGGGCGCGCGGAAGGCGGCGAGATAGCCGACGAATTGGGTGACAAGGATCAGTGGCCCCGGTGTGGTCTCGGCCAGGCCGAGCCCGTCGGCCATTTCACCGGGCTGGAGCCAGCCGAAACCCTGCACTGCCTCCTGCGCCATATAGGCGAGCACAGCATAGGCCCCGCCAAAGGTCACCACGGCAAGCTGCGAGAAGAAGGCCCCGATATCCCACAACACATGCTCGCGCCCCAGCGTCGCCGCAATCAGCACCATCGGCGCCGCCCACACTGCGCCCCACAGCGCAATCGAGAAGAAGGTGGTGCGCCATGGCCGCTCCGGCACAGCGTCAGCCCCTGTGGCTGGCTTGAGCGCCAGCAGATCGGGTCGCCTCTTCCCCGCGATCATGCCGATGACCCCTGACCCCAGCACGATCAGCGGGAATGGGAGATCGAAGAAGAACAGGCCGACAAAGGCCGCCGCCGCGAGCCCGCGCTTCAGGCCCGTATCGAGTGCGCGCCCGGCAATCCGCAGGAGAGCTTGCACGACGATGGCCAGCACCGCCGCCTTCACGCCCAGAAACAGCGCTTCGACCCATGCGAGATTGGCGGCGATCGCATAAAGCACCGACAGCGCGAGGATGATCAGCGCACCGGGAATTACGAACAGCAAGCCTGCAGCCAGCCCGCCGCGCCAGCCATGCAGTCGCCAGCCAATCCACGTCGCCAGCTGCTGCGCTTCGGGGCCGGGAAGCAGGTGGCAAAAATTGAGCGCGTGGAGAAAGTCCTCCTCGCTTATCCATTTGTGCTCATCCACCAGCTCGCGGTGCATGAGCGCGATCTGTCCGGCGGGGCCTCCGAAACTAAGGAAGCCGATACGGGTAAACACCCGCAGCAGTTCGGCAAATGTGATGGACGGGGAAGTAGCCAGTGAAGCCAAGATAACCTCGCGCAATTCGCCCCACCGGAAATGGCAAGGCAACGAGGCAACGCTTGGGCCTGTCTTGACCTCGGCGGGAGGTTGCTTAGCCCCGCTGGGGTGCTGTTTAGCGTCCAAATAAAGGGAGATCAAGCAGACACCCGCGCGCCAATCATCCAGCCGCGCCGCTTGTTAGCATCCCTTGCATCCCACTTTTTCAGCAGAATATTATCCGGGTGACGCAGACTGTCAGTATGACCACTGTAAGTGCCTGCAGTCAGGTCGGCCGCCGACATACCGTGCCAAATTGGCCCGGAAACGCCTTTAGCTCGACACAATATCTCGCATCCAGTCGTTGATTTCCGCTTCGACCCATACGACACATTTCGGCCCCAGCGATCGCGATCTCGGGAACCGGCCCTCGCTCATACGCTGATAGATAGCGGAGCGGCGCAGTCCGACCCGGGCGATCACTTCCGGCAGGCGCAAAAGCCTCGCCGGCGGTGCTGCTTCGGGCGGTTGAGGCGTGTGCATTTCATCTGGTGTTGCATGCGGCATTGTTGATCTCACTTGCTTGGGTTCGATCCCCTCCGAACTTTGGCATTTACCGGGGCAGCGACATCGCGATGTCCCGGTCCACAAAATCATCGATGTGCTTGGCAAGCATTCGTGCCACGAGCTGTGAGGTGCCGTTGGCCCACCGAGGCCGCAGATCCTCAATCCGCCGTCCGAGGGTCCGCTGAAGATGGACTGGGAGGCTTGTGAAGAACTCTTCGAGAAATTCGCCCATTTCGCCATGCATCCACTCGCAGGCGAGGTCTTCCTGCCCGGCAAGAGCAAGGATCATCGTCGCGCGGGAGTGCGCTCCACAGGCGGCGAGCACAAGTGCCGCATCGTCGAGCCCGATAGGCCGCTCGCCGCGCGCAAGGCGAAGCAGGGTCTCGCGGTGCATTCCGCATTCACTGGCAATCCTGTGGCGGGGCTTGCCGGCGGCATCGATCGCGTGGGCAAGCACGCGAGCCAGACTTTGATTGGCCGGTCTGGCAACGGTGGTTGGATGGTGCATGGGTGTCTCCTTGTATCTGCACTGGTTCGAGTCGCAGGCATATCGCGAAGCACCCCATGTAGGAAAACAAAAAGAACATTAGCAGAACATCTCGTTTAGAGGCGAATCAGTTCCTCTATCCGAGTCGTCGCCAAATCCCGGCTGCCGTGACGGCCTTTACCGACACAAAAAGACTGATTTTACGTCGTTATCGTCGACTTCAAGCGCTGGACTGGATAAGATGCGTCCGCATCCTTCCATGTCCAGGCGGTATTGTCGCTGAAAACTTTCCTACGGCCATTTCCTAGATGCATGTGGAACACACAGCGAACGCAAGAACGCTGTGACCACCCCTCCAACCGGAGCTTCACATGCAGTCTCTCACCCTCCCCCGGCGCGCCAGCGTCAAGGGTCTCGGCAAGACCCTCAACATTGCCATCCCGGTCGCAGTCGCGGCGCTTGCGGCGAGCGCCGCCTATGCTGGCGCGGATACGACCTTCACCCCTGCCCTCACCAAATTCACGGATTTCCTGGAAGGTTCGGGCGGCAAGATCATCACGGTCCTCAGCCTCGCCGGTGGCCTGATCGGTCTGGCGTCCGGGCGGTTTTCGCTCGGCCAGGTCGCGGTTCCCGTCGGTGTCGGCATCGGCGTCGGCACGGGTGTTCCGATCGTCACCTCGGTCGTGACCGCGGTCATCTGAACGCGGCACGAGAAGGCGGCGGCGCCATGGCAGACCCTTACATCATTCCCCGGCGCCTCGATGACCCAGAGCTGATCGGCTTTTGGACCATCGACGAGTTCGCGGGAATGCTGGCCCCCTTCACCTGGGGGATCCTCACCCAGCATATCTTTATCGGCATCATAGTCGCCTTCGGCGCCTGGTTCGCATTGCGAAAGGCAAAAGCAGGACGCGCCAGCTCCTGGGTAGCCCATGCCGCATACTGGTATCTGCCTGCAGGATTTTTGGGCATCAAGGCAACGCCGCCTTCCCACTGCCGACTACTCGCCGGTTGAGGGGCACTTCCATGTATTCCGACATATCCCACGAACGGCAGCAATCGCTGCTGCGCCAGCGGAACCTCTTTGCGCTCACTAGCGCTGGCCTAGGCCTTGCTCTGGTCGTCGCCGGGAGCCTTGCCGCCACCCGCGACCGCGAAGTGGTGCTGGTTCCGACCGTTCCCAAAGCGCTCACCGTGAGCAGTGCCGGGGTCGAGGCCGATTATCTCGAACTCGTCACCCGCGATGCGGCTCTTGTTCTTCTCAATCGCAGTCCGGAAGGCCTCGATTACTGGATGAATGAGATCCTGAAGCTGGCAGATCCCGCAAGCTATGGCCGCCTCAAGGCCGAGCTCGTCCGGATCGTCGAAGAGCAGCGGGGCTCGGATGTCACCCAGGCATTCGTGATCCGGTCGATGACTGTCGACCCGAAAGGCCTCACCTCGGATGTGACGGGCACGCTCAAGACCTTCGTCGGCGCGCAGGTGATTGCGAGTGACGAACGCCGCTTCCGTTTCAGCTGGACTTACCGCGGCCTGCGCCTGGCGCTCTCCGGGTTTGCCCAGCTCCCCCCACAGGACAAATCGAAGGAGGCCCAGTGATGGCTTACCGAAAAGGGACCCATACACGGGGTCTATTTCTGAGCGCGGCCGCTCTGCTCACAGCAGCATCCCCCGCTCATGCGGCCGACCAGTTCAAGCAAACGGCTGACGGCGCCGGAATCGAGTGCAGCGTTTCAGCGCGAGAGCTGACCCGCTTCGCGTTGGTCGACGACCAGTTCGCCAGCGTCTCGAAGATCTCGACCGGCACGCCCTACAACGACTTTGCAGTGACCAACGAGCCGGTGCGCGGCGACATCTATGTGTCGGTGCCGGAAACTTACGCGGCACGGTCGATCAGCTTCTTCACCACCACGAAGAAGGGCTTCGTCTACAAGGTCGCGTGCCGGGTTGAGCAAATTCCGGCGACCCAGGTCTTCATCACCAACCCCGCCATCGCGAAGAACCGGGCGGCGGATTGGGAAAGCCAGACCCCGATCGAGACCAGCGCCGTCAGGCTCATCCAGGCGATGGCCAATGACCGGACGGTCGACGGTTTCGAGGTCCGCCAATCGACTGCCATACCCGCACGGGTCGGCGATCTCGAAGTCCAGCTCATCGCTGATTATCGCGGCGCCAGCCTCACTGGGAAGGTCGTCCGCATCCACAATCGCGGAGCGAAACCCGTGACGCTCGCCGAACGCGATCTTGCACCGCGCGACACGCTCGCCGTCTCGATCGCCGAGCCAAAGCTCGAACCCGGGGCCAGCACCACGGCCTTTGTTGTCGGCGCAAGCGGGGAGACAGGCAATGACTGATGCAACCCATACGCCAAGCACTTCCCCTTTGCAGGCCGAGAGCGCGGCATCGTCCGAACTTTCCGGGCTCAACGCCCGCACCGCGCGCCGTCAGAAGCTGCTGCTGGGGTCGCTGGGAGCACTCGCCCTCATCGGCGGAAGCTGGTTCATCCTTGGCGGCGACGACAAGGACAAGACCGGCGATCCCAATGCGGCGCAGACGATCGACACGGCAGGCCTGGTCAACCGCGACCTGTCGCAGCGCGAGTTCGTCGCGACCTACGGCAACAGGCTCGATGCGGTCACCCGCGAGCAGAAGGCGCTGAAGGATGGGAGCGTCCCGCGGACGGAGATCGAGGCGCAGCTGGCCGCTCTCAAGGCCGAAAACCAGGCCATGCGGGTCGATGGACAGGCCGCGATCGATGCCATCTCGGCAGAGAACGCCGAGCTCAAGACCCGGCTTGCCGCGCAGCCTGCATCACCGGCACCGGCTGTTCTGCCACCGGCTTATGGGCCGCAGGCAGGCGGCTACGACGCGCGGGGACGTTCGCCCCAGCCCAGTCCTGTGTCTGCAGGCGGTGATCCGCAGGGCGGCATGATCCCCTCGCCTGGCGAGGTGAAGCTGATGAGCTTCAGCTCCGACAAGGCAGGGAGCAGCGGTCTCCGGGTGGGCCGCCCCGATGCGCCGCCGGTCGTCGTCGAGGACTCGCCTGATTACCTGCCGCCCAATTCCTATGCGCCGGCCCGGGTTATCGTCGGCGTCGACGCCTCGGCGGGCGTCGCCAGCCAGACCGATCCGCTGCCAGTAGTGCTGAGGATCACGGGGCCTGCCCGATCCGTCATACAGAACGGGAAGGTTCTGACCACCCGGATCCAGGGCTGCGTTGTGAACGGCGCGGCACGCGGGGATCTCAGCAGCGAAAAGGTCTATGTGAAGCTCGCCCGCATGACCTGCGATCAGCCTGGCGGCAGGGTCGCAGTGAGCGAGGTCAAAGGCTTCATCAGCTTCGCTGGCAAGTCCGGGGTCCGCGGCCGTGTCGTAAGCCGCGAAGGCAGCCTCGTCAGCCAGGCCCTGCTGGCCGGGATCGTCGGCGGCTTTGGGCGCGGCTTCTCGGCCAATGCCAACAGCGTCTTTTCCGGCGTCACGACCAACCCCGACGGCAGTCGCTCCAAGCTATCGGCCGGCGACATTCTCGGCGGCGGGCTTGGCCAGGGTGCCGCCGATGCGGCCGACACGGTCAGCAAATACCTGATCGAGCGCGCCGAACAGTACCAACCCGTTGTCGAGATGCCGACCGGCATCGATGTCGAGATCGTGTTCCTCGACGGCGTCTACGTGAGGAACTCCCAATGATTGAAAATACTCTCCTCGAGCAGGACAATCGTCGGCGCCGCTGGTTGCGCACGGCGGCCGGACTGGCGGCGATCATCGCCGTGTCAGCCGCGACGGGATGGGGTGTGGCAAGCCTTGCTGCCCCTGCTGCTGCTCCGGACACGGCGAAAGTTCGAGAGGCGCTCAAGCTCCGCCTGCCCAAGACGCCGATCGACGCGATCAACTGCAAGGGCCTTGGCGGCCTGTGCGAGGTCGCGTCCAAATCGACACTCTTCTACGTCGACCGGGCTGCGAAGTATCTGGTGATCGGCCGGGTCTACGACATGGAAGCCCGTCAGGATCTCACGGCTGCCCGGTTGCTTGCCCTTAATCCGGACTTGTTGGCAGCGGGGGCAGCGCGGCGCAGCAATTCCGAGACGCAAGCGGAAGGCAGCCCGAGCGCAGCCGCAGCGTCAGCCCGGACCACCCCGCCGCGCCATGTCCCGCTCGGCAATCTTCCCGCCAAAGGCGCGATCACCTGGGGCCCTGCCAACGGTCCGCGTGTCGTCGTCTTTTCGGACTTCCACTGCGGCTATTGCAAGAAGCTCGAGGCCGAATTGAAGGCGATCGGAGCGCGGGTCGAAGAGCGGCCGATCTCGATCTTCGGGGCGGAAAGCCGGCGCGATGCCGAACGGGTGCTGTGCTCGCCGCGGCCTGAGCTGGCGCTACATATGGCCTATTCGGGTCTGGCGCTCGCCAATCCCAAACCCTGCGACACAAGCGGTCTCGATGCCAACGAGGCCTTCGCGCGGGCCCACGGCTTTGGCGGCACCCCTGTGATCGTGCGCCCCGCCGATGGCGCTGTTCTCGAAGGCTTCCGGCCTGCCGCTGTGCTCCGGGACTTCCTGCGCGCTGGCCCCTCCCTGGCCCCCACCCCTGCTCCCAAAGGATAGACCCATGCGTTTTCCGACACGTCTCCTTGCCTGCGCCTGTCTGGCCGGTCTTGCCAGTGGCTGCGCCACGTTCGGCACCAACGTAGAGGGCGATTTCACCTGCCGCGCGCCGAAGGGCGACTGCGCACCGGCTCACGTCATCGATGCCAAGGCGACGGACAATCTGTCGAACGGCACGCTGCTCCATGCTGACGCGCGGCAGAGGTCAGGCGTCGTGGATGCCGACACCAGCCGCACAGCGGAACGCACCTTGCGCGTCGTCTTCCCCGCTCATGTCGATGAAGCTGGGACGCTGCATGACGAAGCGGTCGCCTGGACCGTCGTCGAAAATCCGCGCTGGGCCACCGAGCTGCGCCGCAAGGCGGGCGAGGGCCAGGGCGGATCCCTGATGCGCCAGGTCCATCGGCAGCTGAAAGCCGCCCTGAGAGCCCCAGCACCGGACGGTGCGGAAGGAGACCCGAACGTAGCTGACGAGGCGTCGCCCTTCTCGTCTGCACGCGACGACGCGGGTCAGGCTGGCGGCATCTGGGGCGCCGATGCCCCCAGTCCCTTCAACGAAACTTCAGATGCCTCGCCGCTGGTCCTCCCCTCCACGGCGCGCGAGGCCGTTGCCGGTGCCAAGGCACCGGCGGTCGAGGGGTTCGACACGTCGCCTCCCCCGCGTGATCGAGCCCCTCGGCCTGAGGCGGGGCAGAGCGCTCCGGTGTTCCCGAGCGCAGCGGCGATTGAAGCCGCAAAGGCCGCAATCCGCCCGTCAGTCAGAACCGGCGAACAGCCGATCGTCAGCACCTCGCAGCCCAAGGAACCCAAGTGATGGCCGAACAACTCAAGACCGTCGTCGATCGGCTGCTCAGCGGATTGCTGGGTGATGCCGAACACGCCGACAAAGCACGCCCGCAGCTCATGGTCGATATGCTCTCCGACTGGCTCCCCTACCGGGTCTATGATCCCGCAACCCGCCTTTACCTCAACGCACGCTCGAAGGGCTTTGTCCTCTCGGTTACGCCGCTGATCGGAGCCGACGAGCGCACCGGCGAAATCCTCGGTCAGTTCTTCTCGGAAGGCCTGCCAGCGGGCGCCTGCCTGCAGGTGCTCCACCTAGCAAGCCCGCGCATCAGCAGGATCATCGCCCCGTGGTTCGCCCCACGCTACATCCAGGGCGGGGTTTACGAGGCAATTGCCCGGCACCGGGCGCGGCGGCTCTATTCGCTCGTCTGGGAGTCTGGCTCGCCGGATGCGCCCTTCCATGCGCGGCATCACCAGGTGATCGTCTCGGTCGGGGTGCCGACCTCAAAGTCGGTCAGCAACGAGGATCTCAAGCAGACCCGCGAGGGCCTGATGGCGATGCTCAAGTCGCTCAGTCTCGGCGTGGTCGAAGTCGGGCCGGAAGCGCTCATCGCTGTCATCGATGATCTGACTTCGCCCACCACCGCTCCGCAGGACGATGCGGTGCCCTACAACCCGAATGATCCAATCGCATCCCAGGCGATCCGCCACGACATCGAACTGGTGGTGGCTGAAGACCGCATGCGGCTCGTGACCGAGCGTTTCCGCCCCACTGGCAAGGTCAATGACGGCGTGCCCGAGATCGGGACCGTCTATCCCGATGCCTTCGATGTCCGGCATTTTGCCGTACGCAACATGCCATCGCGCTGGGCTCCGTGGGAATGCGCACGGCTGATCGGCGACCTGTTCACCGACAAACTGCGCTTCCCCTGCCCCGCTGCCACCATGCTCTGTCTCGTCTATCCGGACCAGGAGGCGGCTTCGGCGAAGGCCGGGTTTAAGTTCATGCGGACCACCAGCCTCGCCGGGACCCGCAGCGCCCGGTTCCTGCCTCGGATTGGCGAACAGGCCGCCGAGTGGCAGCATGTGCAGGCCGAGCTTCAGGAAGGTCGCCGTCTCGTGCGGGTCTTCTACGGCGTGACGACCTATTCACCGCTGTGACAGGGCGACCGCCACGAACGCGCGATCAAATCGATCTACAAGGCGGCGGGCTGGGACCTTACCGACGAGCGCTACCTCCAGATCCAGGGATTGCTCGCCGCGATGCCGCTCACCCTGGCTGACGGACTTGGTGCCGACATGGAGCGGCTGAAGCGGTTCAAGACCGTGTTGTCGACGACCGCCGCCAATATCGCGCCCATGCAGGGCGAGTATCTCGGCAGCGCCCACCCCCACCTGCTATTCGTCGGGCGGCGCGGCCAGCCCTTCTTCTGGTCGCCGTTCGAGAACGAGGCCGGCAACCACAATGTCGCGATCTGCGGCAAGTCGGGATCGGGCAAGTCGGTGCTGCTCCAGGAGATGTGCGCCGCGCTGCGCGGTGCGGGCGCCCAGGTTGTCGTGATCGACGATGGCCGCAGCTTCGAGCACTCGGTCAAGCTGCAGGGTGGGCGCTTTGTCGAGTTCACGATTGCAGCGGGCTTCTGCCTCAACCCGTTCTCGATGATCGATGCGACCCGCGCCGCCGAAGACGAGGACTACCGCCTCGACTGCTTCGGGATGATCAAGGCCATCGTCGGGCAAATGGCTCGCCATAGCGCGAAGCTGACCGATACCGAACGCGGATTGATCGACCGGGCGGTCAACCTCGTCTGGGCGGAGCACGGCGCGGCTGCCACAGTCACGACCGTCGGCGAGATGCTTGCCAGTCTCGGCCATGACACTGCTTCCGACATCGCAACCGCGCTCGCCCCCTACATGGCGGGCGGAACTTACGGCGCCTTCTTCGAAGGCCAGGCAAGCCTCGACCTCGATGCGGACTTCACGGTCTTCGAGATGTCCGACCTCGCGAGCCGGGAGGATCTGCGCAGCGTCGTGCTCTCAGCCATCATGTTCATGACCAGCCAAGCCATGACGCGAAGCCCAAGGTCACTGCGCAAACTTCTGCTGATCGATGAAGCCTGGTCGATGCTCAAGGGCGGTTCGATGGGTGAATTCGTCGAAACCTACGCCCGCACCTGCCGCAAATATGGCGGCGCGCTGGCGACCGCTACCCAGTCGCTCAACGACTACTACAAGTCGGACGGGGCTACGGCGGCGCTCGAGAACAGCGACTGGATGCTGATCCTTCAGCAGAAGCCGGAGACGATCGCCGATTTCAAGGCGAGCAAGCGCCTCGATATGGACGATCGCACCGAGACGCTGATCCGCAGTCTCAAGCGCTCCGGGAGCGACTATTCCGAGGTGTTCATCAAGGGGCCGGAGACCGAGGCGATCGGGCGGCTCGTGCTCGATGACTATTCGGCAACGCTCTTCTCGAGTTCGCCCCAAACCTTCGCCGCCATCGATGCCGAGATCGCGCGCGGGCACCAGCTCGCCGATGCCATCGAGCGCATCGCTCATCCCAACCGCTGACACCCCATCACCAAAGGATCCCAATCTCCATGCCTCTCCACCTCGTCACCCCGTTCGACCGGACCGACCCGTCCGAAGACGAACAGCCCGTCAGCCCGCAGGTGCAGACCTTGCGCTCGCGCATGGCCGATGGCTGCTACATCCTGCTTCGCGGCTGCCTGTTTCTCGGCTCGTCCTACCTGATGGCGCTGGGCCTGCCGCTGCTGTTCTTCCTGCTGTTGTCGGGCGGCAATCCCGATGCCTTCTTCGCCCATGTCGCCAATCTCGGTGACCGCTTCCTGGCGGCCGACCTCGCACGGCGCGTCACATTCCTCGGCCAGTGCAAGTTCGTTCTGATCGGTCTCGCGACGCTCGTCGTCGTGTGGCGCATGCCGCGCTTCATCCGCGATCTCGACCGCGAACTTTCGGGAGAAAAGCTGTGAAGGACATTCTGGCAACATCGAGCCTGCGGGGGCGGCTTTCAGCGATCAATCTCACCGCTGTCGTGGTCGGCGCTGGCATGGTCGGTCAGGTGCTGTGGGGTGTCTGGGCGACGGACAAGCTGCTCACCCTGGAAAAACGCGAGGTCGTCACGGTCCAGCTGAGCCGGATCATGGGCGACTTCATCGAAGCCGAAGCGCGTGCCGGTCGGCCGCCTGAAGAAACCAGACTGCGCGTCCAGGCCTACCTCAAGGCCGTGGAAGCCTCGGTACAGAAGCTCGGCCGCGAAGGCCGGACAGTTCTGGTTGCCGAAGCAGTGGTCGCCGGGAGCACGCCAGACCTGACCGGGTCTGTGCGTGCCGACGTCATGCGCCGCATGGGAGCCCTTCCCGATGCAGCCCGCTGATCTCTTGATCCGCTCAGCTTCGGCGCGCCGGCTCGTGCTTTGGGGCGGGCTCGGCGCCGGGGCACTTGCGCTCTCCTCGCTTGCCGCCTTCGCGCAGGGCCATGCGCTCATGATCAATGTAAGCCCCAGCCTGCCCTACTGGGCCATCTGGGTCACGCGAGGGGCTCCCGTGCATCGCGGGGACATCATCCTGTTCGAACCACCCACCTCGCCTTTGTTGGTCAAGCATTTCGGGGCGAAGCCCAAGCCGTTCGGCAAGCGGGTGAGCGGTGTTCCGGGCGACATCATCACCGAGCAAAACCGCATCTACTTCGTCAACGGTGGGGCCGTGGCCAAGGCCAAGCTTGAGAGCCGCCTCGGCGAACCGCTGGCGCTTGGACCTACGGGGCGCGTGCCGAAAGGCTGCTACTTCGTCACCAGCGAACACAAGGATGGCTTCGACAGTCGCTATGCCGCGATCGGTTGGATCTGTGGACCGCGCATACTCGGGGTCGGGAGGCCAATCCTGTGAGGCTCCTCACTCTGCCGGTTTGCACCACTGCGCTTGCGCTGGCCATCGCACCACAGGCAATGGCACGCGATTACGGCCAGCACGGTGCGGTATGGCCGGTCATCGAACCGGACCTGCTTCAGCAGATCCATGCCAGGCTCACCCAGCTTGAGAAGACCGGCGAAACGGCCCGTCTTAACGAAGAGCTGAAGCGGCGGACAATCGCCCGGGTCAACCGGCCAGAGCCGGTCGCGGGCGTTACCGTCGCCTCGGCGCTGCGCAGCTGGCGCTTCGATCCGACGATCACCGCCCCGCGCGATATTGCCGACGACAAGGGCCGGGTCATCATTGCCGCAGGCACGCGGGTCAATCCTCTGGATACCGTGCCGCTGCGCGCACCCCTCGTCTTTCTCGATGGGGACGACCCGGCACAGCTCGCCTGGGCCACCCGCCGCTTTGCCAGCACCAAGGCGAAGCTCATCCTCGTAGCCGGTGCGCCGCTCGAACTCATGAAGGCCCGTCAGCGGCGCTTCTACTTCGATCAGGGCGGCACGCTGGTGAAACACTTTGGCATTCGCGCGGTGCCCGCAACCGTCGAGCAGCAGGGCCGCGCGCTCATCATCACCGAACAGCCCGTGCCTCTGAAGGAGCGTGCGCCGTCATGAGCAAGAAAAAACGCCTTCTGTCATGGCTTTGCGGAGCACTTCTGCTCACCAGCCTGAGCGTCGTGTCCAGTGCTCCTGCCCAGGCTGCGGCCGGCCCCGGGCGCTGCACTGGCAAGTTCGTCAATCCGATCACGGACATCTGCTGGTCGTGCCTGTTTCCGATCTCGATCGGTGGCCTGAAGATCTGGCCGTCGAGCCGTCCCGATCCGAGCAACCCGGCTCTCCCTGTTTGCCTCTGCGGTTTGCGGCCCGGCATAGCCATGGGGTTCTGGGAGCCGGTCCGGCTTGCCGACGTCAGCATGAAGCCATGGTGCTTCGTCAATCTCGGCGGGATGAAGCTCGATCCGGGATTCGACATCGGCTTCAAGTCGATGGCGGGGCCATCGGCGGTTGGCGGCAACACCCAGTACAACTCGCAGTGGCATGTCCACTGGTATGCCTATCCGCTGTTCTACTGGATGGAGATCGTCGCCGATTTCCTGTGCCTCGAGTCCGGCTCGATCGACATCCTCTACATCACCGAGATTGATCCGCTGTGGCAGGACAGCGAGCTCACCGCGATCATCAATCCCGAGGCGGTCCTCTTCGCCAATCCCTTGGCGCTTGCCGCATGTGCAGCGGACTGCGTGGCGGCAACGGCCAAGCTGCCGACCGATGAGCTGTTCTGGTGCGCGGGCTGCCAGGGCACGATGTATCCGCTCAACGGCAATGTCTCGGCAACGATCGGCCATGTGCAGGCATCGCGGCTCGCGCTCGCCCGCTTCTCCTACAAGCTCCACCGCGAACTGGTCGCTTGGGGGACGATGGGCAGCAAAGGGCTTTGCGGCAAGTACCTGATGCCGGTGATGCGCAAGCAGCAGTACCGCTTCCAGGCCACCAATCCCAATCCGCAGACCAAGGGCCGCTATGCCTGCGCGCCCATTGGTGCCTCCACCACCTTCATGTCGGCAGGCCAGGTCTATCCCGCCATTGGCGAGGACATGGGCTACCTGGTCTGGCGCAAGCGGAATTGCTGTGCGCTATGAACAAACTTCCTCATCTTCTTGTCGTCGCATCGCTTTCTAGCCTTGCTGCTTTGGCTGGCGCCTCGGCGCAGACGGCCGAACCGGACCTCGATCTGGCCGCTATCCGGGCGCGGGCCAGTGCTGGTGCCCCCGATGCCGACGCGCTGTCCGCCAATGCCCGCGCCAGAGCCGAAGCCCTCGCGCGGGAGGCGAGGACCAGCTCCGACGAGGCCGAGGCGCACGCTCGCCGCTACACGCGTGAGGCCGCCGCAAACACGAAGCCTGGTGAGGCCAGCACATTCGATTTTGACCGAATGGTGGCCGATGCAGGCGCCATGACCAGCGAAGGCATGGGCGAGGCGCCGAGGTTCATCGCCTTTGCTTCGCTATCGATGCCACCTGCAGCGCTGCGTGCGATGATCGACGACGTGACCAAGGCTGGCGGTGTTGTTGCCTTGCGCGGGCTGCCCGGCAACAGCGTCAAGGCTCTCACCACGGCATTGGCCAAAGTTGCCAAGCCCGGCGAGCAGCTGGACGGCGTCGGCATCGACCCGCGGCTGTTCCGCGCCTTCGGGATCGAGGCGGTGCCCACCTACGTCGTCACCAGCAGCGACTTCGATCTATGCGACGGGTTCGACTGCCGGACGCAAGTCCCGCCGCACGACCGGATGAGCGGCAATGTCAGCGCAGCGTACGCGCTCGAGACCTTCGCGCGCGGCGGCGGCCCCGGCGCTTTGCTCGCCGCCCAGCACCTCGCCCGTCTTGAAAGGCAGGTTCCATGAAACGATCGGTCCTCTCTCTCGCTGGCGTGGGCGCGCTTCTGCTCGCCCTCGTCGGCCCGCTCCACGCCCAAAGCACAACTGATGCTGCCAAGGCCGACGGCAAGGCTTTCGGACGGGACAAGGCAGCCTCGGCGCAAAGCGCGGCAACGACGAACCCGGATGCAAGCCGCATCCCCAATTTCGGCGGCACGCCGAGTGAGGCAAGTTACTTCGACGATCCTGACCGGATGAGCCGCGAAGCGGCGAGCCAGGCGACGACCAACACCGGCTACAAGGCCATGCGGGATTCGATGGACCGGCGCGCCCGATTTACGCCGCAGGATCTCGATGCAACGATCGCGCGCAGCAATGTGATCAGCGATGACCCGCTCGCCTATACGAGCGGAATGGCCATTGGCGGCTCACAGGGGCGCTGCGTGCCCTTGCCGCCGGCCAGCGGAACCGCGGCGCGCTACATGGCGACCTGCAACGTCGGTTATACAGCGACACAGGAAACGCGGACCTGCCCCGTGACATTAACCGCGCGTGTCGAGCAGCGGCAGGTCTACGGCTACTATTGCGTAGGCGGCAGCGGGGTCGATCCGGCTTCGGCCTACAATTGCAACCGATACCCCGCGCCGCAGTGCACGGTCACTCAGTCCTATCCGATCAACCTGTGCGATCCTTATTTCGGGATCTACTGGGGCTGCAACTCCGGCGACCTCAGGGTTGACCTCGTCAGTTGTACCGCGCCGGTCGAAGGCGCCACACCCTATACGGTGACGGGCGAGAACGTCGTAACCACCACGCGCGATGAGAACCAATGCGCCGGCCTCGCGGCCGACAACTCGTGCCAGCAAGACACCGAGACGTGCACCGACAGCGATCCGGTAACCCGCATTGTCGATGGCATCGCCGTGACGCAGCCTTGCTGGGCATGGAGCCGTAGTTACAGCTGCGCGCAGTTTACCGAGGCTCAGGACTGCCAGACACTTGAAGACACCCCGGGCTGCAAGCTCGTGCGCGAAGACTGCCTCGCGGGCGAGCCCTGCCGCACCTGGGAGCGAGTCTATGATTGCCCGGTTCCAGACCAGCCTGCAACGACCGGCCAGTTCATCTGCGACGGCGATGTCTACTGCATCGATGGCTCGTGCGAGACCATCCAGCGCGAGGCCAACGACGAGTTCAAGGACGCGGCCGTCGCCTTGAACGCGATGAACCAGGCGCGCCGCGAATTCGATCCGGACAACCTCACTCTGTTCAAGGGGACCCGAGAAAGCTGCTCGTCCAAGGTCTTCGGCGTGCTCAACTGCTGCAAGGGCAAGGGCTTCCCGCTTATCCCGGGCATCCAGCTGCTCGTGGCGCTGGGCTGCAGCCGCGAGGAGATGCTGCTGCATCAGAAGGATGCGCAGGGTCTGTGCGCCTACGTCGGCACCTATTGCTCGTCCTCGTTCCTTGGCGTGTGCCTGACCAAGCGCAAGGTCTACTGCTGCTTTGAATCCAAGCTTTCGCGGATCCTTCAGGAGCAGGGCCGCCAGCATCTGAACAAGCCCTGGGGCAAGCCGAAGACCGAGCAATGCCAGGGCTTCACCATCGACGAGTTTGCCCGGCTCGACCTCTCGAAAATGGATTTCAGCGAGGTCTATGCCGAGTTCACCGACGCTGCTCGCCTGCCTGACGAGCTGCAGGCCACCCAGGACATCCAACAGAAGATCGAGGACTACTATGCCCGCGCCCGCCAGTAAGGCCGCGTGGTGGCTGCTTGCCGCCTGCGCTATTGCCAATTCCGTTTGCCAGCTTTCTCCGGCGACCGCCCAGCCGGTCGCAAGCCGGACCGATGCGCTGCCGAGCGCACAATCGGCCGAGCGCCAGGATAGCTTCTATTGCGAGCAGCGGCGGCTCGGATACTGGTTCTACTGCGAGCGGCCCAAGGCGCCGGAGCAGAATTCGCCTTCGCCAGCACCTACGTCCAGCGCGACCAGCCAACTTGACGCGATCACGGCGACGTTGCGCGAACTGAAGGCCAAGGCGATCCTCGAGCCGACGCCAGCGAATGTAACGGCCTATATCCGGTTCCAGCGCGCCCAGCTCGACCGCGCGTCGCTCTTCAGCGACGTCTGGCAGCGGGCGATCTGGCAGGATCCCGAGCTAGACTACACGCTGCAGCGCCCGGTCTCGACGCTCGGCAAGCGCCAGTGGCAGGATTCGCGAAGCGCTGAACGGAACGCCGCGATGGCCCAGCTTTCCGAGCGTTACGGGCTCTTCTACTTCTTCGCCCAGAGCTGCGGCGCTTGCGAAGTCATGTCGCCGATCGTGCAGAGCGTTGCCTCGACCTGGCATATCGCGGTGCGCGCGATTTCGACCGATGGCGGCCCGTCGCGGCATTTCCCGAACTACACGGTCGAGACCAACCAGCGCAGCCGCATGGGGCTCGAGCCCAAGATCACGCCAGCGGTCGTGCTCTGGGACGCGCGGACCGGCCGCCCCATTCCGATCGGCTACGGCGTCATGAGCGCCGACGAGCTTCAGGACCGGATTTACCTCCTCACATCGAAGGAAGCTGGACGTGACTACTAGGATGAAAAGAGCCGTCGCTGCGCTTCTTGCAGCCGCCCTCCCCTTCGCCCTCCCTCTGTCTGGCGCATCGGCCGACGTCGGCAGTTCGATGGACTCGTTTCTGAACGACGTCGGGGGCGCTGCCAACGTCAACGGACCGACCGCGTTCCAGGGGCAATCTGCCGGCTATTACAGCCTCGGCAATGTCTGGACGCGGTTCCCGCAGAAGACCACCAACATCGCCAATCTACAGCTGCCGCGCGCCCGCGCCGGTTGCGGCGGCATCGACATCTTTGCCGGGTCCTTCAGCTTCATCAACGCGAGCGAGATCGTCGCGATGCTGAAGGCAGTCGCGAACAACGCTGTCGGTTTTGCCTTCTCGCCAGGTGGCCGGTTCGACGAAGAGCTCGCCGAATATGCGATGACGCTGCTCGGCACGATAATATACGTGCCCCCAAAGGACGATGAGCCGGGCAAGTTCGTGCCAATCGTCGGCGAAGCCTCGTCCACCCTCGTGACTTCGCTGCTGGATGGCACGGCGAATGGCAATGTCCTCATTTTCGACTGCGACGAGCCGGAAAAGTGCCTCAACCCGGGCTTCAAGTCGCTGAGCCTGCCGGCATCGAAAGCGCTGCGGCCGCGCGTGGCGGCGCTCATCGGCGGTATGGTTCAGGCCATCCGCGACGACACCGCGATCAGCGAAGAGCAAAAGGAACTGCTGCAAGTCGCGTCTATCCCGCTCTACAAGATCCTGACCGTCCAGGCGGCCTATGGCCGGGGCATGCCGACCGACGACCGGGAGACCCTGGCCGAGATCGCCAGTGTCGACCTGTTGTTTGCCGTGCTCGACCGGATCGTGAGCGAGGCGGGCCGCTCGATGTCGAGCTTCATCGGGGCCGACGAAGCTAAGATCGCGATGTGGCAGAATCAGGTCAATGTCGTGCGTCAGGCTCTCGCTGACCGGCAGGCCAACACGCATCTCAAGGTCAATGCGGTGCTGCAGATCATCGAGAAGACGGCGTTCATCGAGAACGTGCTGGCCGCCTCGATGTCGCCCGGAATGGCCGCATCGCTGGACTGGTCGCGCGGCGTCCAGAACCGCGCCCTCACCCACTGACCGGACCAACCACATCCAGGCGGGACAACAGACATGGTCGAGATTTTCACGGTCGGCGGCGGCGACTATCTGGTCAACGTCTTCCAGGCGGTCGCCGCCTGGACCGGCAACGGGGGCTACAAGAGCCTGCTCCAGGTGGTGATGGTAATGGGGCTTGGCCTGTCTGCCATCACCCTCGCGTTCAATCAGGACTGGCGCGCCTGGATAAACTGGTTCCTAGGCGCAACGCTCATCTACTCCTGCCTCATGGTGCCGCGGCTCGATGTCCATGTGACCGACCGGCTCAATCCGAGCCTTGCCCCGGCCAATGTCAGCAACGTGCCGCTGGGCTTGGCCTTGATGGCGAGCTTTACCAGCCAGGTCGGCGACTATCTGACGGGCTCGGCAGAAGTGGTGTTCGGCCTGCCTGGGGATCTCAACTATTCGAAAAACGGGATGATCTACGGCGCGCGGCTCTACGATGCGACCCGGTCCTTGCGGATTTCCGATCCGGAGTTTGCTGCCAATCTCGACGAGCACTTCCGGCAATGCGTGTTCTACGACGTTCTGCTCGGCCGCTACTCGATGAAGGAGCTCGCGGAAACCGGCGACATCTGGGCGACAATCGCGCCGGGCAGCCAGGCGCGCGCGCAGCGGTTCCTGACCCGGGATGCCACTTCAGGCCAGGTGAGCTCGAACATCGTGACCTGCCGCGAGGCCTACGACACGCTCAATGCGCAGTGGGCCGGCCTCGTCGATGCGATGGGATCGGTGTTTGGCCGCCAGCTTTACCCCAACCAGACGGCCGCGCTCGCTAAGGCGAAGCTCTTTGCCGACCTGCCGGTGGCCTATCAGTACCTCACCGGCGTCTCGGCCAACGCGACCGAAATCTTCAAGCAGACGCTGACCATCAACGCGATGAGCCAGGCCATGCATTCGATGTCCGGCACCAGCGGCGCGGGCAATGTCGACGTCTACGCCCAGACCCGCGCCGACATTCAGACCGAACGGACCTATGGCTCGATTGCGAGCAACGCGATGAAGTGGGTCCCGCTCCTGAACGTCGTGCTGACCGTGCTGTTTTACGCCCTCTTCCCGGTCCTGTTTCCCCTGTTCCAGCTTCCCAAGACCGGGCCTGTCGCACTCAAGGGCTACGTGACGGGCTTCTTCTATCTCGCGGCCTGGGGACCGCTGTTCGTGATCCTCCACATGATGCTGATGTACAAGGGCGCGGCCGACATAAGCGCGGTCACGGGCAGCAACGGCCTCAGCTTGGCGAGCTTTACCGGAATGGCCGACGTCAACAGCGATATCGGTCTGCTGGCAGGCTATCTCATCGCATCGGTGCCGTTCTTGGCAGGGGGTGTGGCCAAGGGCGCCATGGCGATTTCCCACCATGCCACAAGCTACCTCAACCCGAGCCAGAACGCGGCCGAGGAAGCGGCCCGGGAGGCAAGTACCGGCAACGTCTCGCTCGGCAACACCAGCTTCGAAAACTCGAGTGTCCTCACCCGCCAGTTCGCACAAGGCACGATCGCGCCGAGCTTCACCTATGGCGCGCCGCAGACGCGGACCTTCAGCGACACCGGGGCAATGACCACGAGCTTTCCGGACGGCAGCTATGACCAGATCCCGACCTCCAGCTATCCCTTCACGCCGACGCTGGGCCAGGAGTTCACGGCGCGCCTTTCAACGATGGCATCGCAGGCCCGCGCCAACAGCGAGACCTATGCGAATGTCGCGGCGGAATCGACGACCAGCGCCGTGACGAAGTTCCGCGAGCTCAGGGACCAGTTCACCCGAGGCGCATCCTTCGAGAGCGCGACCGGCACCTCGAATTCCGACAGCATCCAGACCGCATTCAGCGAGGTGGATCAGGCATCGACCAATCTGCAGCTGCAATTCGGGCTATCGCGCAGGGCCGCCGATGACATCTCTACTGCTTGGTTTCTCGGCGGTGAGGCCGGGGCAAAGGCCGGAATTTCAAATGGCGTTCTGTCTGGAAGCATCGGAGCAAAGGGCGGTGGGACACGCACGTGGACCGACAGCGATATCGGGATCGCTTCGGAAGACCGTTCGCGGATCTTCGGGAGCCTGTCCCAGATGTCTGACAGCCGCAATTGGTCGAGCACCCGCGATGGGTTCGTGCGCTCAGTCAGAACCTCATCAAGCTCGTCGATCTCGAACACCGCGAGCGGCATGAACGCATCTCTGACAGAAGCACAGAGCTTCACAATCGAAGCTCGTCGGGCAGAGGAGCTTGCTAATCGTCTCGAAAGCCAGGCGTCTTTCTTCGAAGGAAACAGCGCTACAGGCAGCCTCAATCTGTCGCAGGCCTACCGAGAATGGGGTGTCGCCGAGATCGAAAGCAACCGCGATTTCTATGGCAATGCGCGGTTCGACGATGTCACTTTCCAGCTCAGCCCTAAAGGCCAAGCATTGCAGGCAAAATTCATCGAAAGCTATGCCGAGCAGCTTCGCAACGGGATCGACGAGCGCCTCGCACTCGTCCCCGGACAGCCTGTATCCCGTCCGGCAGTCTCTGGCGCAGGATCGGTGCGCCGCCAGGCACAGACCGGCGGCGGGGATTCCGGTTCAGTACCACGGGTGGGGGTCGGCGATGTCCGTGAAGATGTGCAAAGGGCTCAGGCGGCCGGTCGCCAGAAGATTACCGACTCTAGGGGACGTCTGGACGCAACCACCAAGGGAGCCCATGGTGCCAGTGCAGAAGCAGCGGATGATGTAAAGGAGTGGTGACCTGCAACGGTCACCACAGGCCGAAGGATGCTCCAGCCAGAAACGCGAAAACTGCGCCAATGACGATAAGGCCGATTATCGTCAGCTTGCGCCCCCAAGGATCGGCCCACGACTTCTTGAGCCTGTACTCCATTAGGCGATTGTCGCGAATTGCCTGATCAAGCTCAGAGAGGCCCTCCCACTTGCGGGATCCGTGCGCCTCGGAGGTATCAACGTCGAAATTCGTCATAATTGCGCTCATCTCGGTCCTCCCTAGAACATAGGGGAAACACTCGCGCAGGGCTAGGAGAATTCGACAGACGCCCGTGGGTTCCCGGAAAAGCTGAGCGCCCTCTCCTTTTCGAGAACGGGAAGATCGGCATCGAGCACACGCGGAGTCAAGCGCTGGCTCTGGCCACTAGTCTCTTCATGGGGTAGTCTTCGCACGACCCGTCGACTTTGCGCCACTCATTTTGGGGTTCCGACTCTACGCAAGCGGAACTAAGAACAACTCATGAACATGAGAAACGCCGACCATTCCCCATCAATCTACCTAGATGGGTTTGCCTCGCTCCCCCTCGCCCCTGAAGCGAGGGCCGCAATGCTCGCGGTCTGGGATATCCCAGGCAATGCTGGATCCCCAAATCAGTCGGGTGAGCGGGCTGCCACCATTATAGCAGAGGGGCGAGCCGAGGTAGCCGAGTTGATCGGTGCTGCGCCGAGCGAAATCATCTTCACATCCGGTGCGACCGAGGCAAACAATCTGGCGATTGTGGGCGTCGTGAACGCTGTCGCAGGCCATCAGCCATATCGTAGGCGGATCGTGCTTTCAGCAATCGAGCACAAGGCGGTGATCGAACCTGCAGAGCAACTGAAGAAGCATGGTTTTATCGTCGAGTTCGCTCCTGTCGATCGAAGCGGAACTCTTGATCTTGAGGCGTTCGGACGTTTGCTGGGGGATGACGTCCTGCTTGCGTCAGTTATGCTTGTGAACAATGAAACTGGGATTGTGCAGCCCGTCGGAGAGGCGGCCGAACTTGCGCACGCCTACGGAGCGCTGTTTCACTGTGATGCAGCCCAAGGTGTAGGTAAGATTGCCGTCGACGTGCTCGATCTCGACGTGGATTACCTTAGCCTGTCTGGGCACAAATGTTATGGGCCGATGGGGATCGGCGCGCTTTATGTGTCAGCGGGAGCAACGAAGCCGGTACCGCTAATGTTCGGCGGCGGGCAGCAGGCGGGGGCACGCCCGGGAACCGAACCGGTCGCACTCATTGCGGGCTTTGGAGCCGCCGCTTCAGTCGCACGGTCTCGTCTGATTGAAGACCAAAATCATGGGTCTGCACTGATTTCCAAGCTACTGAACGGTCTCCGCGACCGGCAGGTTCGCCTTTCGACAGTCAACAGACACGCTCCCACGGTGCCTGGCGGTGTTGCGGTGTCTTTCCCCGGCGTCGACGGGGACGCGCTATGCTCAATGATCGCACGTCACGTTTCGCTGTCTACAGGTTCCGCCTGCACCGCCGGCCAAATTAGAACATCGCATGTTCTTGAAGCGATTGGATTTTCTGCGACCGAGGCGCGCTCTGTTGTTCGGATCTTTTGCAACCGCTACACTGCTGCTGCAGAAATCGATAAAGCGATCGACGTGATTTCCGACGCTATACACCGTTCACTGCTTGCTACTGGAGAGGTTCGCCAGTAGCGTCGCCCTATGGCGAGGAATGGTTTAAAACTTGATTCGAAGGTACAGTTCGCGGGGCACGAGACATTCCCCCTGCGCCTCCTATGGCTGAAAAAAGCCTATGATGCCGTGGGAGCCGAGGCCCCCATTGGAACATTCCAGGAACAGGAGGCCATCACTCGGTTTGGCGTGGGACGCAATATGGCCGTTTCGATGCGGTACTGGGCTACTGCATCGGGCTTTTTTGAAGAAGTAGACCGGGTTATCCGGCCCACAGCTCTAGGTCACGCTATTCTCGCCGATAACGGCCTCGATCCATACTTGGAGCAGGCAGCAACGATCTGGCTCGTCCACTGGCACATCGCCAGCTCCCAGACGAAAGCCACGACAACTTTCTACGCTTTCAACGTGCTAAACGCGATCGAGTTTAACCCGACTACATTGCTCGACGAGCTCTTCGGCGTGGTCAGCGCCCGAGGATGGCGGGCTACGCGCGGCACACTGAAGCGTGACATCGAAGTTTTCCTGCGAAGCTACGTCCGCAAAGGTGAGACTTTCAGCGAGGATGCAGCGGAGCCACTGTTGGCCGAACTCGCCCTCATCCGCGAAGCTCGCGTGGGTGGATGGTACGAGTTCGTGCGCGGCCCCAAGCCGACGCTGCACGACGCTGTGTTCGCTTACGCGCTTGGCAGTTTCTGGGAGCGAAGCGGCGGCGCTACGACTATGACTGCCGAACAAGTCTGCTATTCCGCAGGCTCCCCAGGTCGCGTGTTCAAACTTGACGAAGACAGTGTCATTACACGCCTCATGCGGATCGATGACGTGACAGACGGCGCATGGCAGTGGGTCGATACTGCCGGACTGCGTCAGATCCAGCGAAAGCAAGATATCGATGTGACAGAACTTATCCCTTCCGCCTTTCCAAGGAGCGGATCGTGGAGAAGCGCAGCATGACGCTCCTCTCCTCTAAGGTTGCGATCGATCGAAGGTTCGCGAGGTCTGCGCGTTTGGATGCCGATCTCAACGGCACCCCCCCTCTCGTCGGCTATGTTCTGCAAGCGACAGTCGCCAAGGCGTTGACGCTGCTTGCCGAGAGCCAGATCGAAAGCCAGCAAGGTGCCTTTACCTGGACCGGGCCGTATGGCGGTGGCAAGTCGAGCGCTGCCCTGCTTTTGGCTAACTTGGTGGCGGGCGGCCCCGCAAACCGCAAGATAGCAAGGCAATTAGCAGGCCCGGCACTGACCGAGCTTTACGCCAAAGCCTTTCCCGAAAGCGTTGGCGAGTGGCACGTCGTTGCCGTGACCGGCGGACGAGTTCGCTTGCGCGACGCAATAGCCGATGCTGCGGCCAGTGCTTTCGGCTGGGATCAGCCCGCTCGCGAGAGATACGGTGCCAGTGATGAGGCATTGATCGGGGCATTGGTGCCCGCGGGGAAAACGGCAGGCGGCACGCTTGTCATCCTCGATGAGCTCGGCAAGATGCTCGAGCATGAAGCGCTCGAGGGCGGAGACGTTCACCTTCTACAGGATATCGCAGAGCGGGCTTCCCGCAGCGATGGCCAGCTTGTCGTTATTGGCATCCTTCACCAATCATTCGAGCAATATGCAGCTCGGGCGGCACGCGATGCCCGCCAAGAATGGGCCAAGGTTCAAGGCCGCTATCAAGATATCGCCTTCCTCAGCGGAGCGGACGAGACAGTGGCCCTCCTCGGGCGCGCGATCGCGAGTGAACCGCCCTCGTCGGCGCACACCGAGGCGGCCAAGGTTGCAGAAGCGATTGCAAAAAGGCGGCCTACCGAGGTTCCGGCGCTCACTCAGGCTCTTGCGGAGACATGGCCGCTGAACCCGGTGACGGCGTTGCTGCTCGGCCCGGTGTCCCGCGCGCGTTTCGCCCAGAACGAGCGGAGCGTCTTTGGCTTTCTGAGCTCGGCCGAGCCAGCAGGTTTCCAGCAATTCCTCTCAGCGACCAAGATCGGTGACGGCACTTACGACCCGTCAATGTTGTGGGACTATCTCTCAGCCAATTTTGGCATGGCCCTCGCAACTGGACCGGAAGGCAGTCGGTTCAGCCTGGCCTTTGAGGCTATTGAACGGGCTGGTGCGAAAGGCGGTCCAGAGCACGTCGCGTTGACCAAAGCCGCCGCAGTCATTGAATTCTTTCGGAACGGATCGGGTCTGGCGCTAGCAGACGACATACTTGCGTTCGCTCTGCCGACCGTTTCCGCAGAAATCCGGTCCTCGGCGATCAAAGACTTGCTCGATTGGGCGGTGCTTATCCGCCAGCCGCGCCTTGGGGGTTATGCACTGTTTGCCGGCAGCGACTTCGATCTCGAAGACGCCATCGGGCGCGCGATCACCCCCGTCGGGAATCAGCAGCTCGAAGAACTACCTCAACGGGTTGGCTTTGGCTTCGCGACAGCGAAGCGACACTACTTTCTGACTGGCGCCCTTCGTACCTTTGAAATTGCGCTTCATATCGTCGGTACTGATGACGCTGCCGACGAACTAGCCATGTCCCTTCTCAACCGACCAAAGCGTGGCAGTGGGCTGCTCTTACTGACGCTCTCGGACGGATCCCTTCAACCTTCGGATGTCGATGCACTCGCGAAAGCGACCGCCAAGAAACTAAAGGACGAGGGCAGAGTTGTCGCAATCGGTGCTGCCGCCGACAGCTTTGCGTTTCGTTCAATCGCAGCAGAACTCCTCGCAGTTGAGCGGGTCATTCGAGACCATCCACAGCTCGAGGGCGACCGTATTGCGCGCCGAGAGATCGCCGCTCGTCAGTCGCTATGCATCGATCAGCTTCATCAGACGCTTGAGGCATCCCTCGAGACCGCGCGTTGGTTTCTGGCCCCCTCCCCCAACAAAGGCCTGCGGGGACCATTGGCAGTGGTTGCGAGCGCGCTTGCCGACGCAGGCTATCCATCGGCTCCGATCCTAAAGAGCGAACTGCTGCAGCGCGACAAGCCATCTTCGAACGCGATGGCCGCGTTGCGCGACCTAGCTCACGCGATGGTGACGCGATTTGCAGAGGAAAATTTGGGGATCACGGGCTATCCGGCAGAGCTTGGACTCTATCTGACGACACTGAAGCCTTTCGGCTTGCACCATCGGTTGCCTTCAGGCGCGTTCGCTTTTGGTGAGCCCGATGACAGTGATGAAGGACAATCGCTACAACCAGCTTGGAACGTGCTCGACGAGCTTGGTATGGAAGGGCTCAACGCGGTATTCAAGCGATGGGCCCTCCCGCCTTTCGGACTCAAGGCAGGTGTCATGCCGGTATTGGCGCTGGCTTATATGCTGGCCCGCCGAGACAGCGTCGCGGTCTACATCGACGGCGTTTATCAGACGGCGATCAACGACGTCGTTGTCGACAAACTTCTTCAAAAACCCGGCGGTTTCCGCTTGCGTCGAATTGATCGATCAATCCGCGAGACGGCGTTCCTGAGTGGGTTGGCGGAACGTTTAGCTACGGAGGCCAGCGAAGGCTCATTGCCCGTCGCGGCGGCCCTGTTCCAACGATTCGAAGCCCTGTCGTCTTTTGCAAAGCGGACGCAAAGACTGGATGATGACGCATGCAAGGTGCGCGGCGTCGTGGCGAAGGCGGAGGATCCTGAGGCGCTGCTGTTCGATGCTCTTCCAGATGCGTTCGGAGAGAGATTGACGCCCGACCTTGTATTCGAGGGATTGTTGGCGTGCGAGGCGGCTTATCCCAGCCTGCTCGTGGAACTACGTCAGGCGCTCGCACGAGCACTCGGTGTCGAGGCGGAATCCTTCAGTGGCATTTCTGACAGGGTCGCATCGGTGAAAGGCCTCACGAACGACTACGCATTCGATGCGTTCGCGGACCGTGCGGCTGCGATCGAGCAAGGAACTGGTGATATTGAAAGCCTGGTTAGCGTCCTTCTGCACCGACCAGCTAGAAACTGGTCCGATCGCGATCGCGAGGAGGCCCTGACCGAGATCGCCCGCTTCGGGCGCCGCTTCAGGGAGCTAGAGGCGCTCGCGGTCGTCCGCGACCGCCAGTCGCATACCGAAGCCCTCGCTTTGGTCGTTGGATTGGATCCTAAAGCTCCACCACTGCTGCGCAGCTTCGTTCTGAACGACAAGGAGAAGAACGCTGCTGCGAGCTTGGCGGACCGGGTCGTTGCTGACCTTCGGGCTGACGAAATATCGGGACGACTTCGCCTTGCAGCGCTTGCACGAGCGGTCGCGATGCTCGCGGCGGAGACAGATGACGAAGTGGAAATCGCGTGAGCAAAGAGCGCCATATCCTGGGACTGTCGGGCGGTCGGGACAGTGCCGCGCTGGCTGTTTACATGCGTCAATATCGACCCGAGTTACCGATCGAATATTTCTTCACTGATACGGGCAAAGAGCTTCCCGAGGTTTACAAGTTCCTCGACAAGTTGGAGGGCTTTCTTGGCCGCCCGATTGAGAGGCTGAATCCCGATCGCGACTTCGATTTTTGGCTCGAAGAGTATGGGAACTTTCTCCCATCACCGCGCACGCGCTGGTGCACCCGCCAGCTCAAGCTACGCCCTTTGGAGCATTGGCTCCGAGACGACTTAGACAGTGGCACTATAGTCCACTCCTACGTTGCGATCCGTGCGGACGAACCGAGCCGCGAGGGGTATCAAGCTACACACCCAAACATGCGGGTTCATCTCCCGCTGAGGGATGCAGGCATCGATCGACTTGGTGTGATCGAGATCCTCGACCAATCGGACGTCGGCGAGCCCGAATATTATAAGTGGCGATCACGGTCGGGCTGCACGTTCTGCTTCTTCCAGCAGAAGATCGAATGGGTTCGTCTTTTCGAGGAGCATCCAGACCGCTTTGCCGAAGCTGTAGACTACGAAAAGACCGCACTTCGTGACGGTTCGCCTTTTACTTGGAGCCAGGGTGAAAGCCTTACGGAGCTCATCGAGCCAGCGCGGGTAAATCAGATCAAACTCGACTATCAGAAGCGGCGCGAGCGGCTGTTCCGCAACCGTCGGGTGAACCCGCTCTCTGCCAACACGGCAGAGACAATCGATGACGCCTACGGTATCGACGAAGGATCGAGCAGCTGCGTCATCTGCCATAAGTAGACGGCGAGTGCTCGACCTCACGGTCTCAAGCTTTTATGCCAAACTAGGTCTTCACAGCGTCGCTAGCTCTAATCGCATCCACGACATCATCAATGTCGTCATCGGACAGAAATGGTGCCTGAGCATAGATGATCGCAGGTTCACCACTCAGCCGTGCCGCCAGATGGCCGAGACCTAGCAATTGCTCAGCACCTTTTACGCCAAGGGCGATTTCCGACGTTCCCACACTTGCTACCTTGAGAATAAGCCGGTTGCCGAGGTTATCGCGCAACTGCATCGGCATGACGTTCGCGTCTGGCCTCTGCGCAGCAAAGATGAGATGCATGCCGGCTGCGCGCGCCTTCACACCTAGGCGCGACACATTCGCGGTAACCGCAGCCTTGTAGTCCTCGGTGAGCATCCACTCGGCAAACTCATCATGGACAAGGAACACATAGGGCAACCGCTCCCCGGCAGTGACCTTCGTGTTGTAAGCGCGAATGTCTCGAGCACCGTTGGCCCGGAACAACTCATAGCGTCGCTCCATTTCACCAACGAGCGCCTCCATCACCTCAACAGCGCGGGTCTGATCGACAATGACCCCGCCCTGCAGATGCGGAAGCCGTTCGATCGCTACATAGTCGACCCCCATCTTCGGATCGATCAAGTAGATATGGGCCAGCGCGCTTGAATTGGTAGCGGCGATGTCGAGCAACAGAGCCTGGATGAGAACAGATTTGCCCGAGCCTGTTGCGCCCGCAACGAGCGTGTGCGGCTCGTGCGATTGTCCGCCGGCGAATGCCCCGCCCAGATTGAGGTAGAGGATGTCCCCGTCGAGCTCCTTTAGGCCGAGGACGAAGGATGTGTTCACGCCAGCCGCATTGCGGTTCACTTCACGGCGACCCCAAACATCCCAGAGCGAAACTACCTGACGCTGGGGCCGAGCGACACCAACGACGATCTCGCCCGGAAGCGGCGACACCGAAATCAGACGAAGCCCGTGGGTAGTAAGCAAAGCCGACTGCTTAGCCTCGATATCTTCAACGCGTAGACGGTCGCTCCCCATAAAGCGGATCAGCGCCGCGTTTGGCGTGAGTCTCGTTCCGAGAACCTTGGCCTGCAGATTATAGCCCATTAACGCCGACCGGAGCTTCTGAGCAGTAGTATCGAGCCAGGCCCGTTCTTCCGCAGAGTCCTCGTGTGCCTTCTGCGCGTGGGCCGCAATTAAGGCATCAATGGCCTTTGATCCGAGCGCAGGCGTTGGCGCTGCGGGCTTGATGATCGTGTCCTCTGGAGCCTGCGCCGTTATCGCTGAGATTGTAGCTGGCTCCAGCCCAGGGACCGATTGGAACGGTGCGGACGGCGCAGATGCCGCAAGAGGAGGTTCCTCAGTCACTAGTGGCACGGCAGGTTCAGCGGCTACGGATGGCTCGGATGATTTGGGGACAGTCGCTGACGCGTCCTCCTCATCATCGTCTTCGTTGTCATAGTCATGCTGGATCAGCTTGGCCGAGACCGTAGACTTTGGCTTGACTGTAAGTCCCTTTGTCCAATCAACGCGCGGTGCAGGGTCACGATATTCAGGGTGGTCCCAACTATCATTTCCTCCCAAGCTAGCGCGCAGTGCCTTCAATGGCTGTCCTGCTTCATAGGCTTTGAGCAACTGCCGGAGCCCCTCACGGGTGAAAGTCTCCTGTAGCCCCCCGTTTACATCGGGAACCACATTCTGCTCGCCGATTGAAGACCCATCAGTCGCTGGGCCGGAGATGAAGATGTGCGAGTAGCCGCGCAGATCGATTGGAACTTCGCCGCGCCGAATACCGTCGCGGACCTGCTCGAGCAGACTCGTCTGCCCAAGTGCCGCCGTGCCGTCGAGCAGGAGGTCCGCAATCCGCGAAAGCCAGAGGTCCCGATCGAGACGTCCTGGATCGCCAAACAGTGCATCGTCGATGCGCGCCACAGTCTGCCGTAGCTGCTGGCGAGACTTTCGGCTCGCTTCGGCAGACCCACTTTGATCGACATATTTTGCCTCGGTGACGATCGCACGCAAATGTGGTGCTCCACCTTCACCCTCAACCAAACAGAGCGCAAGGATGTCTGCGATGCCCTCCTCGCGTTGTCCGAGCCATCCCGCATAGTCGTCGAGCAGGAACCACGCGACGGCAGCATGACCACCGAGCTCCTCTGCCACCAGTGCCCTGCTAAGGACGAGACCGATCAGTTCCCCGGCAGAAACCCCCCGCTTCGCGGCGCGAAGAACGATATCGCCGGAAATGGCATTGGCATCATCGATTAGACGTTTGGCGAGCTTCGATAAGCGCTCATCATCGAGCCCGAGTGAGAGTTCCGACAATCGGCGGCGAACAAGGACATTTAGAATCCGCAGTTCAGATGTCGACGAGACCACCATATTGCGGCCGTGCGTCCGCTGTCGGCGATAGCGAATTACATTGATACCCTGCGCAGCAAGCTGCCGTTTGTCTAACAGGTCATCATAGGTTGCGACCCACTCTGCGAGATCGTGGACCTCGTCGAACATGGCCTTCAGGCCGGAATCCTGGAAGGATATCTGCCGTGCCGGCAGATAGTGCTCTTTGGCCCCATGCGCTTGCCGGCGGATGACGTTCGCAACCGCATCAACATAGGCCCAACCAGCATCAGGCTGGCGCGGACAGGTCAAGTAGACCGTGGCCTTAAGCTCATCTTCGGCCGTGACGCGCCGGTAGGACCAACGAGCCGGGACATGCTCGAGAAGCGAAGGGTTCGCGGCTGCGGCAGGCACCGGGAACCATTGTTCGCGCGCCTGTCGAGACACCACATCATGAAGGAACGCGATGTCGATTTCTCGGGCCGCATCGCTGGGCCGGGCGGCACCGCTGTCAAGCATCACTCCAATGCGCAGCTTCGACATGAAATTGCGAGAGGTCTCGCTCACAACGATGGCGTCCGAATCACCTTCGGAGCGATCGAGCAGCTCACCATAGACATGGGAGAGACGCGAACGATCCCGATGGCGGACGAGCACGTTGCAATGAACCTCTTCCTGGTCCTGCACCGAGCTCAGGGCATTTACCGTGGCTAAAGGCAAACCGGCGGCATCGCAGTTGAAGAGCATGATGCTGAGATTCGAGCGCTCATGCGGCTGAAGGTCCAGATAGCGCTCCAACAGGCTGCGGATCTGGCGAGCAGCCTCTGCGGGATCGACGTCAGTCGTCGCTTCGGACGGGTCGCGGACCGGGCGTTCCAACAAGCTGTAATCGTTCACCGTGCCCGTCTCGGTGAGAAGAACGGCTTCGCTCCAGTCATAGCCGACTGCGATTTCCGGATAGAGCGGATGGGCCAGCTCATCGCGCAGGTCGGAAAAGAACAGGCGTGAGTCGCCAAAGTTCACGTCTACGTCGGAGAGTAGGTAGTCTGCGAGCCCTGCAACCGCGCGCATCTTGATCGCGCCCGCCGCGAGGCGAAGAGGGTGCCATGGAGCGACAATCGCCGAAGGAGCACTTCCCGTAACCGGGATCACACCGATGCTAAGGACGGGCTCCCAAAGGTCGCGGCGATTGAGATCGCCTGGCGCATGTAGCGACAGTGCGCGTAGGAGCGCGCCATAAGCCTCTGCTTGAGAAAGCAGGAAAGGCGATGCATAGCCCGATGATTGAAGAGCGCTCAGTGCCTCGATATACTCCGCCCTGAAGTTTGACCAAGCCGCTTCAACCGCCGTAAGCCCATGCGGATCGATGCGGCCGCTCTGCCCCGCGACCTTCAGTGCTCTGGCAAAGGTCTTGGCGAGATCTTCACCCGCGGTGGTCCTTGGCACCAAGCTGCCCGCATCTTGCCCGAAGGCGGGCTGCAGCGTCCCAACGTCGGTGAGCGACACCGACTGAAGTGCGCCCTTCCGGTTGACTGGCAAGCGTGCGACGCTGCTTCGCGTCAGTGGTCGCTTCAACAGTCGGCCAAGGTCTTTCGGTAGTTCGAGACCGACGGCGTTGGGCTGCGCGATCCAGATGAGCTGGACGGTCGCACGCTCCGAGCCCGACTCCAGCACAATGTCGAACTTAATCTGCAGAGCAGCGCGGGAGGTCGATTCATTCCGCCGATACTTTTTCCGCTTCTTAGCCCGGTCCAGGACTTCTTCATACTCGAATATATGAGGCGTATCCCAAGTAATGGTGGGCCCCATTAGTTCGCGCAGCCCTCTGTAACGAAGGCCAAAGGCGAGCCCGACGTCGGCGTTGATATCGAGCCATTGCGAACGGTTTCTACGTGCTGAGCGAATCGTCAGCGAGCGATTACCGCCGGCTAGGTTTACCTGCCCGAACAGGCGTTCCAACGCCCGCAGCAGTCCCTCGAGAAAGTCGTGGCATTCGATGGGACGTCCGAAGATGAAACGCTCCCATTTGACGCGAAGCGCCTTGTCTTGGCCGATATCATCTCGGTGAGCTTCGAAAAACTCGCGGTCCTCGTCTCGCGTCTCTTTGAGCGACCGCGCCTTTAGCGCTTCGAGATAATCGATGTCCGCCGGGCTGAGCCGATCGGGAAACGTGAACTCGAAATAGGTCAGCGTTTCTTGCGGCAGCGTTGTCTTCTTGAGCTTGATGCCCGAAAAAAGCTGCAGGACGCTCTGGCCCTCCCATTCAAACTGGGACAGAGCGTTAGCTGCCTCGTTCCATCCTGGCGTGGCTGTAATGAAAGCTTCGATTGCGGGATGGACCGTGACTGGAATATCTTCTTTCACCGCTTCGAATTGTGACCGCAGCTCCTCGCCCTCGATGATCTGCCTGTTCGGACGCTGCTTGGCGAGCAACGGCTTCCGGTCAGAGACTAGCTTTTCGAACTGCCGCTTCCAGCGACGAGACTGCTCCAGCTCCTTGTCCCTAATGCTCAGGAAATAGCCGCTGTCACGGGGGAGATGGAGTGCGGGAAGCGCCCAACCTAGTGCATCCGGAACAGTGGTCGACTCCGCAGCGATCCGCTCACGAGTTAGAGCGACATAGTTCGAGATTTGGTGAAGCGTCCAATCGTCGGCGTTGTTCAAACCCTTGAGCGCCGCCTTCCATGCCCCGATCTGACTGTCGGGAAGCCCCAATCCTGCTGCGGCGGCCTCGACCCATGGATCAGCGTCTTCGGTAAGCTGCTTAGCGCCAATAAGCGTTACATCGCCTAGTGAAGCTCCCTGGTCGTCGTCTGTATTCGCAAGTAACAAGGCGGGACGATCACACTCTGCGTGACGGACTGCGACCGTTCGCTCGTCGGTGACGACGTGGTCCGGCAGTCCAAAATCACCGACCAAATTCCGCGGCAGCGCGATCTTGAGAAGGGCTTGCGTGCTGGAGTCCTCGAGAAGCGCTCTTGTGATCGCAGCAACTTGCTCACCGGTAAGGCGATCAAGCAGATACCTAGCTACTCCGTCAGCCTCTGAGATTGAAGAGAGGCGTTGACGAATCGAAGCGGCGCCGGCTGCACCGATGAGGTTTGAAGGGGTCACGCGGCTTGGGCTCGTTCGAAGGGGTTTTCGACATAGGCGCAGGAATCTGAGAGACGCTTGAGCAAGCCGAGGCTTGCGAGCCGCTCTTCTAGTCGCCTAGCATTATCGGAGAAATCTTCCTGGTCGGCATCGCCGCTGGCTATGAAGCTGCGAGCTTGGGCGTCTCCGATGACCAGGCCATAGCGCTCATGAAGAAGCGCAAGGAAATCTCGAAACTCAAGACGTTTGGCCACGCAGCATACTACGAGCGTCTTCAGGAGCCTGTCGGTCGGTGCATAGCGCACACGACGGCTGGACCGCCGCGACGAGAGCCCGATGGCCCGTGACCATGTCATATGGATCTTGCCGATATGCTGCTTGTGGCGGCTTATGGCGCGGTCGGCCAGCTGGTCGATCAACGCGGTTGGATCAGGCGCTATTTCCTCATCATCTGTGTCAGGCCACCCAAAGGTATGCTTGAGTATATCCGCAGCGTTCAGAATTGGGTCCTCCGACACGACGGCCGAGTGCCATTCTTCGGTTTCGGTGACCTGCCGGACAAAGCGCTCAACCGCTTGCTGGGGAAGACTATTGTTTCGCTGATAGGAGTCAGCGGAAAGATCGCGAACCACCGACTTACGGGGCGAAACGATCTCGCAGACGAGCTGGACCGGGTCGCCATCGAGAACCTCGCGCGCGCGCTCGAGTTGATACAGCGTGAGGTTAAGGCCGGTCATCGCGACCAAGTGAGGGATGGCATCATAAGCCGGAATCGGCGAGCCAAGGATTGCGAGCCAGTCTTCCGCGAGTCGGTCGAAGACCGGATGGGATGAGCACGGCAGGTATGCACCTGCACGCTCTGCCTTCGAGAATTGAGGATCGTTTTGGAGCGCCCGGGCCATACTGTCATATGGAGCCGGGTTCTCGAGGAACCGGGACACCACAAGGCCGCGTAGCTCATTCGCCACGCCGCTCCGACAGAGCATTAGATAAAGGAGCTCGCCGGTGCGAGCGAAAAACCGGCGATCGTTGGATACGCCGCCACGGGGGTTGACGTTGGCGTCCTCGTAGAGAGCGTTTGGCCCAAATGGGAAAACAAACTTCGAAGACCAGCGCTTGTTGCTGGAGCCTTCAATAGCTGACCCCTGAAGAAAGCCGATTACGGCAGCAAAATCCTGAAAACTCTCAAATCTGTCGCGCAGATAGGAGAAATCAGTGCAGTCTAGGCCGCCAGCAGTTTCAGCCATCTTGCCGAGCCAAATCGTCCAGGCAGCTTCATCTGCGCGGTCCTCGGCAAGGACAGTCATGATGTGCGGATTGTTGAAGACCAGGTTCCGAAGTCGCAACTGCAGCTGCGGCCGATAGGAGAGGCTGTTAAGCGTTTCCTCGCGAAGCGCGCGCCCCGCACGGTGCTCTGCAAGCAGGACCGTCATGAATTCGAGAAACGTGAGCCAGGGTGTTTGTTCGTCGTAAAGACGATGACCCCAGATCGCTTCGTCAATCCAAAAATCAGGACCAGTGCGATCATCGAAGCTCGTAGGGCGGGCCAGAATTTCCATCTTTACACTCGCACAATTACGCGGCGGGCAACCGCACGGCCATCGCTGCCAAGGTCGATGAAACGGAGCATCAACTCGCCCTCGTTGATTTCATCGTCCCCATCGAGCTTGCGGCGATTTTCAGTCTCCCGGAGCAATCTCGCTTTAAACGCCAAGAGATCCTCATGACATTCGAGCGAGAAACTGCTCGGGAGAGCGCCTTCCGCGACGCGCCCGAGAAATTCGAAGCGTGTTGGCGAGAGCGAGAGGGTGACCGGCGGAATCTCACTACCGCGAACGAGCTTCACGGAAACACAGAAACCACCAACGCCATCCGGCGCTATCGAGACCTCCTCGCCACCCTGCCGTGGGACGGAAATCAGCTCATCAAGGAGCGGGCTTCGCTTCGACTGCGAGTAGCTGCCGGAAGTTGCGAGAACGAGCTCATCCTGGTTCTGCGCCAGCATTCCGGTGAAAATGCGATTAAGGCCACGGACGACCATTGTGACGGCTTGGCGAGGCACTGGTTGTTTCGCGGAGGCCCTCGCCGCAACGTCGAGATAAAGACCAGCATAGCGAAAAACAGTCAGGTCCCAAAGATCGTACTCGCTGGCAAGTGCCTCCGGCATTGTGAAGAAGAGCCGCTGCCGCTGAGATCGAAGTGCCGCTAGAAACCCAGTCCGATCACTACCCTCGGCACCTTCGAGGTAAGCCTTCTGGGCAACCATGTAAGCCGGGGTCGCACCATAGATTGGATCTGCAAGGACAAGCTTCGCGTAGTCCTCAGCATAAGCGGGATCATCGGCTCCGTAGACGAGGAGATTGTCGACCCGATTGCTGGTTTCCGAGCCGATCCCGAAGGCATTCAGCTTCCGGAACAGCTCAGTCTTTTCAGCTTTGCTCGGTCGAAGATTCTCGCCGAAGATGTTGCGATAGATGCTCGCAAGGTCAACGCGACCACTCTGGACGATTGACGGCACTTCAGCGCAATTCATCAATCCATCACGCGCATCGGGATGACCGAGGATGCTGTTGGCGACAAGTGCAAGCAATTGGCGCACCGGGAAGTGGTTACCGTTGCGCTCGCTCAGCTCGATCAGCGCCGTGACGCGGCCCTTGAACGGATCGTCTGGCCCTTCACCGATCAACCGTCGGCGGTTCTCGAAGATCGGGCAGACGTTATCACCCAAGTTGGCGGCGCAGGATCCGCAACCATCCCATCCTTCATGTGCGGTGATTTCGTCGATAATGCGCATTGCCATGTCAGCGGCTGGTGAACGGCTGAGGTCGTCGAGATCGACAGCGATCGCAGTGTCCGGATTGAGACCGGTGACGAGGAGTTCCTCGACGACTGCTGTCACACGCTCGATCTCTGGACTGTGCGGGGCGGATTTGAGCTTCTCGAGCAACTGCCCGTGGTTGGCGGCTAACAGATAGGTCGTCGAAGCCTGAGGGTCTGCGACATCACGTGCGAAGGCCGCGATAAGCGTTGCACTCTCATCGTCGCGAAGTTCGCTCAGGTCCTTCACAATCACCAGCGATCGTGAGCCGATCGTTAGGGTTTGTACCTTCTCGCCGCCGCTCCAGACGACTGGGTCGCCACCGAGCTTGGTCCACACTTCGCGGCAGTGATAAGTCTTACCGTCTCCGGCAGTACCGGTGATGATATGCGATACGGGCGCGCTGCTCCTAAAATTCTCGACTAGGCGATCCACTAGCGGTGCAGGTAGCGTGATAGGCGCGATCTTGCCGCGTTTCAGGGCACGCTGAATCGATTCGTCGTACATATTGTCGTTGGTCGGGATCGGGCCATAGTTCCGCAGGAACCGAACCCAAGCCGCAGCAGACGGATGTGACGACAAACTTACCCCCTTTTTCCAGCATTCTAGCTTGTACTAAATGGCTGGCCCCAATCAATGGAAACCGACGACAGCGGATCTAACTGCCATTCGGTCGACTTAGTGACGCCAGCAGGTTGTGATCACCTCGCCATCTTTTGCGACCACGACGTAGGCACGACGATAACGCTCGAAATGGCGGGCCTCCAAGCCGAGATAGGAAGCGAAGCGACGCCAGCTTTTCTTGGTGAAAAAACAGATCTCAGTGCCGGTGCCACCCGACATCCGTTCACCGAAGTCCAGCAGAGCTTCGACGACTGACAGCGGAATAGATCGATCCTTCATGCGCTGGCGCGCATGTCTGCTAAGGCTAGGCTCTCGGCGCCTGCGGATGCCACCATCGTCGTTTTCAAGGGCGATCATAGCAGCCCCTCCAATCCGAGCGAGGCGCTCCAGGCTTTCGAGCGCTCTGCTAATTCCACGCGTTTCTCTGCGACCCAAGGTACCCGCTCGGCAGGTTCCGCAGCACGAAGGTCACGCGGCATGTCGCTGATGCTGAACCGGCCGCCTACAAAGTCATCCGCAGCATCTTCGTCGCCTCCGAACCACTCGAGGGCCTGTTCGCGGCAGATTTCATATCGTACGCCGGCATAAGAGAACCAACCTTCCAGCTTATCGGACTCCCCGACTTGGACAGCTTCCAGTCGCTCCCTAAGGTGGACCACGAAGGGGTTGGCTTCGCCGTCGTCATATCCCAAGGGCCGACTGTCAGTAACTGAGTCTCCGTCATCGAGGCGATCGCCTCGAAGATCACGGGCCGCGATCGAGCGCGCCTCCATCATCTCGAGGTTCTCAGCATCCCAATCGCTTACAAGGCGCTCCGTGATATGCTTGAAGCGGCCGCTAAATGCTTCGACCCCTGCGCGGGCGGACTGAAGCTGCTCGAGCCTCTGAGTCCGATCCTTCAGGCTTTCGCACGCCGCGAGGTGGAACAGCAATGGGGCGAACTCGATCACCTCGGTCGGCTTCACTCCATAGCGAAGGCTGACTAGCGCGAGAGCGTTGCGGACCTCGGGGGTGACCCGCATATTGAGTTGCGTTTTCGGAAAGAGCTCGTCGGCAGCCGGCTCCATGCCCTCTGCGTCAGCCGCAGTGAGCTGAACTGGCTCGATCTTCAACGGTTTGGCAAGCGCCTCAATGACACGGACTCCGTTGCGCTTGGTCTTGCCGGCTTCGATGCGAAAGATCGTGCCCTTGTCGACACCGGATTGACGGCTGAGGTCATCCTGGCTGAGATTCTGCTTCGTCCGATAATGGCGAAGTCTTAAAGGATTGATGCGAGGCATATGCGTCTCCAGTTACGATGGAGCAATTATGCCTATTTTTTGATATCCTATATATAGGCTTATTCTACAGTTTCGGCACAAGGCAGGGCAATCTTCTAGGTTGAAAGCGCCATGCCCGCCGACAAATACGCCTGTGAGGACGGATCGCAACCCCGAGACCCGATCACTGATCCGTAACAAGCCTACAAACAAGAAAAAGGGGGAGCGCCGCTCCCTTTGAATAGCCGCGATTCGCGCATTCGTCGCGAAAGCGAATTAATCAGTGGTAGCTATTGAAAGCCCTCATGCACTGGGCAGGTTTTGAATTTGGGGTAACCGGCCCCGCCCTGCGCCATAAGGTAAAGCTTCACGCGATCACGGGTTTGACGTCTTGGCTTTCGTCCTGACCGAAGATCAACCACGAACCTAGGGTCACCAACCGCTAGTCTGCCGAAGGTGCTCGGCGACGTCCGTGTTCGCGCTAGATATGCCTCGATCTGCTCCAATAGCTCCATCGCCATAGACTCGCTTTTAACTTGCGTTCCTGTTATGTTCTTACTAGGAAGGCTTCCTAGAGTCTAGGATCGATTTTCCTAGGTGCCCGCGATAGGACTGGCAGTCATGGACGACGCACGGAGAGCCCTGGACGAACTGATCCAGCAACGAGGGGTGAATTACTCCTCGGTTTCGCGCCTGTTGGGGCGCAATGCCGCTTACATCCAGCAGTATATTCGGCGCGGCAGCCCGAGGCAGCTGGACGAGCAGGACCGCTCGGTTCTGGCGCGATTTTTCGGGGTCGATGAGAAGGTTCTTGGAGCCCCTGCCCGCCGCTCAGGCCCGGTCGTCGAACTGGTCCATGTGCCTTTGCTCAATGTCGAGGCATCGGCCGGCCATGGCGCTCTGGCCGAAATGGAAGCCAAATCCGCGCAGTTCGGCTTCGACGAGAAGTGGCTTCGCCGACTGACCGCGAGCAAGGCATCGAGCCTCTCGATTATCGCGGTCCATGGGGACTCCATGGAGCCCACCCTCCACGATGGCGACGAGGTTATGGTCGATCTCGGGGATGGCCAGTCGCGGCTGAGAGACGGGATCTATGTCCTGCGGATGGACGACATGTTGAGCGTAAAGCGCATTGCCCTCGAACCGCAGGGCAAGCGGGCGTCGGTTCTGAGCGACAATCCGGCCTATCCAAGCTGGCGCGGCCTCGAGAAACGCACGCTCAATATCGTCGGACGGGTTCTCTGGTTCGGACGGGCGCTCTAAGGTGGTCCTCTGATGCTTGCCCTCCTTGCCGCTTCGATCGTCGCTTCCGGGCAGACCTTCACCTGCACGCCAACCCACGTCTGGGATGGCGATGGTCCCGTCTGGTGTGCGGAAGGCCCTCACCTTCGGATTGCCGGTATCGCTGCCCGGGAAATGGACGGCACCTGCCGCACCAATCAACCCTGCCCCGATGCCACGGCGATTGAAGCGCGTGATGCGCTCGTACAGCTGATGGGCGGCGCGAAGGGATCAATCTCGACCGGTCACGTGGTGGTCAGAGGTCCGCGGCTGACATGCCGTTCCGAGGGGGCCGCTGGCGGCAACAGGACCGCTGCCTGGTGCCGTCTGCCGTCAGGTGCCGATCTGTCATGCGCCATGATCAAGACCGGCACTGTCCTGCGCTGGGATCGCTACTGGAAAGGCCCGGCTTGCCGGTGAGCAGCACCACGCATCTGACCGGCATCGTCGAATGGGCGGCCAACGGACCGGTGCTGCGAACTGACGGTGGCGGGACTTGGGAACTCGACAACACCCGCCAGGTACGGAAATTCATCGGCGTCCGCGTCGAAGTGGTCGGGGAGCGTTCAGGGTTCAACGGATTTGCCTGCGACCAGATATGGCCTGCCGGAAAGCCTCGACCGACTGCATTCAAACTCCGGCTCGAATTCCTCCTTGCCGCAGCCTTCATCGCCTATGGCCTATATGCGACGGTTGGCGGGGTCGTCAGCATGCTGCGCTGATGCTGAGCGACTGGGAGCTCTGGGCCTGCGCCAACCATGTCCTGCAAACTCATGGCGACAAGGCACCCTTGTACGTCGCCGAGCAGATTGGGGCGCTCGCACTTGCTGGCGACGAGGCGGGCATTCGGACATGGCAGGCTATCGCCAAGCGAATTATTCAGCTGAGCTCCAACGCCCCGGACCGGCCACTACAGTGACCCTCCTCGACAAGACTACCAGTTCATCCGATCGGAGAGAGATCGCCCGGAAACAGACACGATTGCGCAACCTGGCCGTCCTGGCTGTCGCCTTCGATGGTGAAGCCGCGCATGCGTTCGACCAGATGACGAGCAAGATCGACCCTGGCGCTGCGCTGGGCGCGTGGATCATCGGCATTGAGCCGGACGAGCGTGCGCTCCGGCGCAACGGCCAGCGCGACTTCGAGATGGGTGAGGAGGATATCATCGGAGATTCGGGGCATGAGACAATGAGAACAAATAAAGAACTTCGCGTCAACCGGCCATGTGCGGACGCATGGGGACAGCGGGACGCTAGATGCCGATCTCAAACGGCTTCGTGATCGACCGGTCAAGTTCTGGCGGCTTGCGTTCCGGTGCTGGAACCACACGATCTTTGGCCTGCCCTTTGGCTGCCGCATCGCGGAGGAGATCGACCGTTTCAAGCGCCGAGCGCTTCATGCCGGCATTCCGCTCGACCGCCGCCTCGAGCTTGCCAGCATTATCGACATAGAGCGTGAGGCCATCGCGCAGCCGCGTGACTGTCACCAGGAACGTCTGCTGATTGGCCAGATTGCGCTCGCGGCTGTCCATCACCGCAATACCGCGATCGGAGGTCAGCCCCTGAGCCATATGGGCATTGAGCGCATAGGCAAGATCGAGACGGCGGAGCATCGGGTCGCCCTGCTCCAGCCTGTGCTCTGCGCCCAAGGATGTCTTCACCACGACAGCCTCTTTGTCGACAGCGACAATCCGGGCCTGGTCGGCATTGAGCAGGCCCCGCTGGTGATCGGTCTCGGTCCACCGGATCTTGTCGCCTGTGTAAATGTCGAGGGCGCGAACTTCGAACAGGCGCAGCGGATCCTGCTCACCTTGCGGCCTGATCTGCCCGGGACGAAACTCGAACTGGCGGCCACGCGCGTTCTCCAGCGTGACACGCTCGCGTGCCACATCGGTTCCGACCACCCGGTATTCGCCCGCTGCAATAGCTTGGCTGCGCTGACGCCGCGCGACCTCGACCACCATGCCGGGCGCATAGGTGCTCGCATATCGCAGCTCCTCGCGGGTCACATTGACGCGCGACAGGGTCTGAAGCCGCATGGTTTCAGGACCAAGCTCGCCGCTGGATTTGAGGCCGGTCTGCACCGCATCGTTCACGGCACTGCGCAGGTTTCGGCCTGAGGCATAGATTGCGGTTGCCTCGCGCTCGGCTGTCGACAGGGACAGCCAGGCTGCGGCAGCTTCGACAGCAGCATCATTCCCCGCCTCGATCACCTGGGGTGCCAAATGGCGCATGGCGTCTTCGATGCGCCCTTCTTGCGCTGCCAGTTGGGCTTCACGCAGGCCTTCGCTGCGTGCGCGAAGATTGGTTCCCATCACCGCAGTCTCGATGCCGGCCTGCTGCATCACATCGAATGGCTTTCCAGCATCGACGGCACCCAACTGCTTGCGGTCGCCAATGCTGGCAAAGCGGCCGAGCTCGAGCAGGTTTGCCAGCCGCACAAGCTTCTCCTTGTCGGCATTGCCGACCATTGATGCCTCATCGAGCAGCACGACGGTGCCGCGCATCTCGGCCCGCGCCTCGGCGAGACGGTCCGCATCGGCCCCTTCAAGGAGATCGCGGTGCCGGGCGAGGAACCGCGAAACTGTCATCGAGGCAATACTCGTGTCGCGCTCGAGCATCTGGACAAGCGTGTTCTGCACCGCGAGCCCGAGCACGCCCCTACCCTCCTCGCGCAGGAAATCGGCGACAGGTTTGAGGACCGTGCTCTTGCCTGCGCCCGCGACGCCCTGGATCGCGACGATGCGGTTGTTCGAGCCAAGCAGCAAACGCCCTGCCCCTTCCTGTCCAGCGTTCAAGGTCAGGCCATATTTGATCTGGGACAGGGCCTGCAGACGGGACCCGGCAAGGTCGGGAGCAACAATCGCCGGCGCGGCGCCGCGCCCGTCTTCAACCCCGGCAATGATGCGCTGTTCGAGGCTTATGGCGTCACGTGTCGTGAGCAGTTGCCGGTCTGCACCCCTGCCCCTCTCCAGATGTCCCTGGCGGAACAGCTGATCGACGCGGTGCTCGATGTCTGCAAGTGAGGTCGGGAGCGCAAAGCCAAGCGCTGCGCGGTAGATCTCGACCCGGGTGAAGGCCGCCTCCCGCTCACCCAGATGCCGCACAGCCGAGGCGACTGCATGAATTGCGGCGACCTGCTCGACACTGCGGTTGGTCAGCCTTGAGGGTATCAGCGGGTCACCTTCCCGTAGGCCAAGCCGCTCGGCCAAGGAGGTTGCAAGGGCCTGAGCATTGCGGACTATCGCGCGCATCTTGGGCCCAACGCCAGTCACATTGCCAAGGTCCTCCGAGCTGCGGGCATTGGCCCTTGCAATGACCATGGCGGGATCAAAGCCCAGCCTTGTGGACGTATCCCGCCACTGCTGCCGCAGCGCATCGCGATCCTCGATCCGCCCCTTGTCCGGCCGGGTCATGAGGTTTGCTGCGCTGCGAGCGGCGAGCCCCCTCCCTTCCATCGTTGCCAGGCGGTCGAGAATCTCCGCCCGCCGCGAACTGAAGGCATCGCGCACATCTTTGGGCACACCGACGGCCTCGAAATTGCCGTGCTTGCCGAACTCCCCGACCTCGTAACCGAGCTTCTCGACGCTTAGCCGAAACCGCGCCATCGTCATGGCATTGAGCAAAGTATTGTGCTGCCAGAGCTTGTCATTGCGCAGCGCCCGCCATTTACCATCGGGCCCTCGCGTCACATTGGCAATGACGGCATGGAAGTGGGCGTTGGGCTCCTGGTTGCGGTTGGTGTCGTGCTGGAAGAGCGCGATCGCAAGGTTGCCGGTCTGGACAACACGCTCTCTGCTCCGAACCTCCATGCGGGTCTCGGCAAGGTTCTTTTCGGCCCAGCGCAGTGTTTCCCGGACGGCCGACGCGTAGGCATCGAGGATCCGTTTGTCGCCGCCCACCAGAGCAAGGACCGACCAGCTCTTCGGCATCGAAAAGGTGAGATCGGTCCCCGCCCGGTGCGCCCGGTTGTCACTGCCGACGCGGCTACCATCGGGCAGCAGTCCTTTAAGGACCGCCTCGAACTGCCGCGCGTCGACGGTCCCCTCAAGCCCGAGCGAGGCAGCGCCCTTCCCCAGCCATTCACCCGAGCGATCGGCATCAGCCCGCGTGTAGTAATTGTCGGCAGCGAAGTAGTTGGCCGCGCCGCCGGCGGTGCGGACATTGGCTACCGACAGCATCGATCGCTCCGCCATCCCGAGGCAGTCAGCGCCATGCTCACATCTCCATGTCGCCAAGATCGGGACCAGTGATCGGCGGGGGCTCGTGCTCCCGCAGACCATCCTCGATCATCAGCTTGCGCGCGGCGGCATCGCTGGAGCTTTGGCTCTTCGGGTTATCCGGCTTGCCCACTTGCAGCCCTTTCATGCCGGGCGTGCCAGGCAGGGCAACGGCCTTTGCAGAAGCTGACTGATCCGGCGTCGGTTTAGCTTCGCCCGTCGGGAGAAGTGGGCGAGCGGAAGGTCCAGCCTTTCGCGGCGGGGCATCGGTTCTGGTGTTCGACCGCTCCTTCCTGGCCTTGCCCGCCTTCTCTTGCCCGGAGCGAGATGCCGGTTCCCGCTCTTTCGATGTCTTGCCGGCTGTGCGTTCCACTGCCCGTTCAAGGCCCTTGGCTAGCGCGTCAGGCTCCTGTTTCGGCGCAGCTTGCGCACCCTGATCGAGGGCCAGTTCCCCCTGCTTTGGGACGACCGACTTGCCCGCTCCGTCATCGTTGGACGAGGGATGCTCGCCGCCTGTCGGCGTCGTCGGTTGCTCTGGCTGCTCCGCCGCGGGATGGGTCACCGTGACCCTTGCCTTCGGGCTTTCCTTGATCCTGGCGATGAAGGTCTCCGCGCGCTTGGGTCGGTCGACGGGCTTCAGCTTGACCGGCGCAGCGGGAAAGCCGTCGGGGAACTTGATGTACCCCGACAGGCGCGGCAGGTTCATCAGCTGGTCGGGCAGCAGGAGCGGCTCGATGTGCTTGCGCGGGGTGAGGCTGACCGCATCACGGGCATTGTTGTAGCCGTAAGTGTAGCCCTCCTCCATGTCCCTGACCTGGCGATGGCCGATGAAGTCGGAGCACCAGGTGGCCGTTTCGCGGTCAGCGGTTCCAAGGATCAGTTTGGTCCGGGCAAGCGATGCCAGCGTCATCGCCATGTTCTCGCCGTAGACCTCCTTGAGCTTGGCATAGGCGTGGAGGCCAAGGACAATCGCGCCGCCGAAATTGCGCGCCGTCTGCAAGCCTTTCTCGAGGGCTGGCAGGCGGTGCAATGCGCCGAGCTCATCGACGAAGAACCAGCACTTGAGATCGCGGGTGCGGGGCATCGTCATCAGCGTGTTCATGGCCGTGTCGAGCCAGAGCGTAAGCAACTGCGCGCAGACGCTCATGTCGACATAGCGGGCCGAAATGAACAGGATCGAGCCTTCGCTTCGGGCGCTATCGGCCCCATCCTCGATCCACTGGCGGACCGAGAAACGAGGACCGGCAGCCGGCAGCAGCTTGAGCGCCTTGGCGTTGACGTTGAAAACGGCCCGGATCGATTCCGCCATGCGGGCGGCTTCCGGCGCGGTCAGCGGATCGGCGATAGTACCGCGCATCATGGCATGCACGCGCGACAGGTCCGCAGTCATGAGCTCACGGGCCAGGGCGTCGTTGGTCGCCCTGCCCTCGGCCACAAGTTTGAGGCAGAATTCGACGAACAGGGCCCGGGCAGCAATCACCCAGAACTGGGCTTCTCCGCCGCCGTCGTGGGGCACGAGGGCGTCCGCGGCGGCCCAGAACTCGCCTTCGGAACGGCACTCGTCAAACAGGCTCCACTGGGGGCAGCGCGCATCGAGCGGGTTCAGAATGACGTCGCAATGGGCCGCATGGAAGTGCTCGATAAAGGCCCCGGTCAGATCGAAGACGACGCAGCGCTGCCCCTTGGCTCTGGTTTCCGCAATCATGTCGGAGATCGCCACGGTCTTGCCCATACCGGTCGTGCCAATGAGCATCGCATGGCTCTGTTCGAGCCGCCAGGGATAAGAGACCGTGGCGATATGCGATGGCCGATACGGAAAGACCCGGGCAATCTCTCGCGGCAGACTGAGCCGCCATTTCCAGCCGAGCGCGGAATCGAGCTCGCGGGTGCGCTCGCGCCGGTTGTGCGCGGTCAGTTCATCGACAAGCTCGGGGAGCGTGACGAGCATCGCGCCGCGCTCATGTTTGCGCTCCTTGGAGCGGCCACCGAACCGCTCGGCGAACCAGTAGAAGATGGCAAACGCAGGGACCAGCAGGAACCCGGAACGCCACAAGGCACTGGTCAGAAGCGCAGTCAGCTTCTGCCACGCATGGACCACCGGCGGATAGCTTTCGAGCTGGGCAATCGGAAACTGGATGGTCGAGCCAAAGGCAGTTTCCAGGGTGATCCGCTTGGCGGGATCGAACTCCATGAAGCCGTAGATGGCAGCATAGATCCGCATCCAGACGAGGTAGACTTCATGGTCGGTGAGGCCTGCCGAAATGGTCCACCAGGAGGTCCATGAGATCACGAGCGCGGCGACAATCAATGGGCCCTTGAGACCCGCCGCGAACATGAAGCTGAAGTGTCCGAGCAGCTGGCTGCCACGCGTGAAGTTGACGAGATTACGCTTCATCGGAGCCTCCCTCGCCAGCGGCTGTGGAAAGACCGAGTTCCTTACATTTGCGCACGTAAGCCTGGTGAGCCCGACCGCGCAGCGCGTGGTCGGGGTGCCCTGCCAGCAGCGCATCAACCCCGACCATGAGGAACACCGAGCGGCGGGAAATGCGTTCGATGGAAGCATCGAGCCGAGAGGCAAGCTCGTCCTCGGTGCAGGCATTGGCGAGCAAGGCGCGAACCCACTCGCTCATGCTGATCCCCTTGGCCTTGGCAGCCTTGCGGATCAGCGAACTGAGCTCGCTGGAGATGTAAACCTGGAGACAGATTGGCCGTGTCATGCACGGACTCCTTGTGGTCAGGAGCCCGGTTCACACTGCGAAAGGCGAGGTAGAAGCTAAGTCAGATTCAAGAACATGTCAAGAACATATAGGACTGCGGAATTCCGCCATTCTCGGCCTCGCTTTGGTCAAATCCACGTAACTCCCCTCGCCCACGTCATTTTTGACGGAGAAGCTGCCATTTCGCCAAATTCGATCCATGAAACTGTAATTACTTGCTTTTCCGTCAATCATTCCAGCGATTTGTCGCGTAGGGTGTGCTCAACCGTCCCCAGCTGCGAGGACAGGAACCAGCTACTGAGCCTGTAACGGATGATGCGGTCTGCGATGTCGATTCGGCCGGCCGCTCTGCAGGTTGCCGATGCCTCGGATCCTAATAGGCACAGACGGGATCGATGCCTATGATGCGGGCATTACCGCGGGCAAAAAGGAAGCACGGCATGGGCCAGGTCACATTGAGTGCGACACCGAAGGGCAACGGCTTCCAGGCAACAGTCACTTACCCGAACGGGGTGTCGATCAGTTCTTCCGAGGCTTTCCCGACGCAGGCAGAGGCAATCGAGGCCGCGGCGTTGAAGGTCCTCGATATGCCGGAGCGGCTCACCGATCTCGACCGTTCCGATACCTCCGACTGAAGTTTGCGACCCGCCTTCCTGTCCCGGCTGAGAGATGCCGAAACAGTCTGCGAGCAAAAAGAAAGGAGGAAGCCCTGACGGACTTCCTCCCAAACCGGCGGATCAGAATTCATCGCTGAGACGGCCCGGAACTGTGTCGATTACCCGGTCCAGCATGGCCTTGGGCAAGGCGCCGTAGTCGCCTTCATCGACCGCGATGTATCCGGCCTCGTCATCGGTCAGGACATACTGCGTGTAGTAGCTGTGAAAGGACCGGGCATGAGCCTGATCCAGTGCGGCAACGAAGGCGGCCTGATCTGCCTTGAGACCGGCATCGGCAATGTTCAGCGAAGCGTACATGATCTTTCCTCCTGATGTTCGATGCGTCGCATCAGGGATTGCGAAAGATGTGGGTGACGGGCTGGGTCAGGGACCGCGTCTGCGGCCGCGAAGCGGCGATGGGGGCAACGATTTTTGCCGGGCTCGCCCGGTAAAAATGGTGGGGCCCCGTCGTCCTTGACGCAGCCCCAAAGCCCGCATCAGACTTGGCCTTTCTGCGAGAGAGACCTCTCCAACGTCAGCGGGGAAGCGCACCAATCCCCGCACAAACCATTTTCCTACATGCGTCCGCACTGCCAATATCGTCAGCGGAGGGGACCAACGGCCAGCAAGAAGGAAGCCCTATGGCCAGGTCCAAACCCACTGCGCGCGATGCGCTGAAGAAGCTGCGTGAACAGCGTGCGAGGCTCGAAAGCGAGGAAGCTCGTCTTCGCGAAGAGGCAGCGACCGAACTCGGCAGGCTGCTGATCGAGTGCGGCGCCGAGACGATCGAACCGGCAAAACTGCGCCAGATCGTGCGCGCGTCGATGGCACTCGGGATCGACGAAACGCTGAAGCGGATCGCCCCCGCTTAAGGCCAACCCAGCGGCGGCAAGGGGTTCGATGCCCCGCGCCGCCGCATCGCCCCCGAGCAAAAGAAAAGGCCCCGATGGCATCTGCCACCGGGGCCTTGTCGTGGGGTAAGGACATTCAGTCCTCGTCGATATCGGGAGCGCCCTCGTTGCCGCCAGAACGGCCCTTGGTGAGGAAGTCGACCTTGTCGGCGATGATCTCGCAGCCGTAGCGCTTGGTGCCGCTCTGATCTTCCCACTGGGTGTAGTGGATGCGCCCCTCGACCGTCACGAGCTGGCCCTTGGTGCAGTACTTGGCGACGTTCTGGCCAAGGCCGTTGAAGCAGGTGATCCGGTGGAATTCGCTGTCCTTGGCGGTGTAGCCGTTTTCGTCCTTGTAGGTCTTGCCATCCTTGCGGGCGGGACGGTCGGTCACGACCGAGATCGAGGTGATGCTGGTTCCACCCTGGGTGGTGCGGGTTTCGGGGTCGCGAGCGATGCGGCCAACGAGGATAACGAGATTGGTCATGGGCTTTCTCCTGATCGAGCAATCCGGGGCCATCCCGGCTGCAAAACCCGAGCAGAAGCGCCCCGCGGCGAAGCGCACCGAAGGGAAACCCGGAACTGGTTCGGGTGGTGCGGGCAGTCGGGCACGCAGCATCGCGCCGAAAAGTGGGAACCGGTTTTCGGCACCAGCGATGCGCAAAATCGTGCCCGGCAACTCGGCCGGACCTGATCCGGGTTGCGCGTCTCGACGGGGGGTGATTCAGGGACAGGTTTGCATCGAAGCCGGGTGGAGCTGGATGCCTAGAACAGGTTTGCCCTGCCTCGTTTCCCTCCGGTCTTGGCTTGATCATCCCTGCCCGACCTTCCACTGGAGAACCCCTTCCTAAATCATCCTACTGACCGCTCCTCCAACCGGTGGCTCATTCCTGGACGAAACTGCTTCGTCGGAGAGAGGCATGTCGATCGTCACCCCTTCAGCGCCGTCCAGAGGGTTGCCTCGAAGCATCCAGGCCTGCGGCGTGATCAAGCGCGCCCAATCGGCAAAGGAGGGGATCGAGCCCAGGTCTTCGCGTACGTGCTGTTCGCCGACCAGACGCACCGGAACGACCCGGCCATCGGCATTGACGAGGGTCTCGCCGAAGATCGCCTCCAGCATGAATATCCCCTCGGCATGGTGCCGCAGCGCGCGGTGCCGTGGGTCTGCCAGGATTGCCTTGGACTGGTCGAACCACTGGTGCAGCGGGAGATAGTCATCGACCGTGCCGCCCCATTTCCGGACCGAAGAGAGGGCGTGGTAGTAGCAGTGGGCCATGCCGGGTCTCCTAGAGCTCGGTCGAGTGATCATCGGTCGCGGTGAAACGCAGGCTGCAGTCGAGCACGAAGGTCGCTTCAGCCACATCGATCACCAATTCGCCGCAGGCACCGTCGTTGATCTCCCAGCCAGGATGGTGACGTTCGAGCGCCAGGTAGGTCAGCTGTTCGAGTGCCTGCCCGAGTGATTGCGGCTCTCTGGAACCGGTACGATCAACGCTGTCTGCTTCGCCTTCCATGAGGGAGACTTCCGGGCACGGGATCCCCGCGCCGGCTGCATCGAGGCATGCACATTCTTCAACGGCACCGCTGTCGCCGCAGCCGTCAAAGCGGATCTCGACACGGGCGATGCCGGCATCCTGCAAGCGCGGAAGAATGGCGACCTTGAGCTGCTGAATCTCTTCAGCAACCTGCATCTGCCGCTCGGCCTGGCGAACGGCAAAGTCGGCCATCACGGCCTCGATATCGATCATGGAATACCTCCTGTAGAAAGGAGCCATCGACCATTCGCTGGCTCCAAACCACAGGCGCGCGCCTTTCCTCTGACGGACGACGCCAGCGCCGACGCGGCGCTGGCGCGAGGACTGGCATGACCTCAGTCAGTGGCTGCCGAAGTGCTCTTCGGATTGGTGCCAAGGGGCCCGCGACGATCGACCACGGTGATCCTCCGCGCCTTGGCCTCGATGACCAGGCGTTCGAGTACGCCATTACCCGGGAACGCGATGACGTAGCGCGGTTCGAGCGAGAGCATCCGCTCGTTGCGCTTGAAGCCAGCACGGGCGCCCAGCCGCATATCGAGCGAGAACGTCACCTGCGGAATACCGCGACGTTCAGCCCAGCTCGATGCCAGACGGTCGACGCCCTTGGTGTCGCCGCCATGGATGAGCACCATGTCCGGCACGCGGTCGCGAACCTTGTCAAGCGTGGCCCAGACATTGTTGCCGAAGTTCAGTGCATCGTCTTCGGTAGCATGACGGGTGCGCCCGCCAGCGAACACGACCGGGGTTCCTTCGGGCACGGCCGCACGGCGCTTGGCTTCGGCACGGGCGCGCAGGAAATCGCGACCTTCGACGAGCGCAGAAGTCATCATGGCGCTGTGATTGAAGCGCGAGCTGGAGACCGGCTTCCAGGAGGAACCGAACTCGTTCAGGTATAGGGCTGCTGCGACTTCGCGCATCTCTTCGAGCGCCAGCATCGCGCTTTCGGCGCACTGCGCCCGCTCAACCTGGGTCTCGAGGTCGTGGGTGTGGACTTCAGATCCATCGGCGGTCGCAATCAGCGCGCGGACCTCGTCGGTCGCCCGGTCAAGGGCAGTCGATTTGCGTTCCGCCGAGCGGTGAAAGATGTTGACGAAGGCCCAGCCGATATCCTCGGCGTCGGCTTCAAGAGCGGTCCCCGACACCATGGCGAAGAGATCGGACCAGACCGCTTCGAGGGTTTGGACGACCGCCTCCCGGACTGGGAAATCGCTTGTCGATACGGGAGCAGGACCGATGGAAAAGCCGGCGAGATCGAGCCTGGCGAGTTGATCGGCGAATGACGTGTGCATGGGGATATCCTCCTGACTGGCATGACACCGACGCACCCGTTCTTGGCTGCGCCAGCGAGAGCCCGTCAGGGCCAGCTTCAGGCAGGATTGCGCACCCGCCAGGGGAAACCCGGCTTGGCGGGCTGGTGCGGGCAGGCCTTGAGCCTGAAGGGCAAAGGCCAACACGGGCCCGCCCAAGCCGGGTTGCGCAAGGCTGGCGGCTGGCCCAGGGCCTCTCTCGCATGGCGACAGACCATGAGCGGCCGACAAAGCTCAGTTAGGGATGGCAACCCAAAGCGCTGCGCCTCACCAACTCGCAGACCTCAAGCTGCGCGCTTGGTGTAGACCCCCTCGCCATTCGACATGTGCCCGAGGCAATCGTAGTCGCCAAACATGGCATCGAAGCGGGATGCGATCTGGGACAGCCAGCGCCGTGCCCGCGGCGACCGGGCCGTGCGCCAATCGGCGTCCCAATATGCGCCGTCATCACGTTCGACGATCCAGACGGCCACCAGCCCGCCGTACACCGAAACGCCGAAATCGGCGTAGGCATTGCGCATGAGGATCCGGTCTTCCCTGCCGCGCCAGCCGTCATGCGGGATCAGGGAAGGGAAGGCTCGGAGTGCGCGCTCGCGCAAGTCCTCGCGCAGCCAGTCGTACTCGAATTCCCAGTCGTCCTCGGCTTCAACCTCAAGAACCGTGAATGCGACGATTGCGCCGCTGGGATAGCTGACCGATCTGCCCATGACACCCTCCCTCAGGCCGCGAGTGCAGCGCCGTCTGACGCGTTATCGAACTGTTCGGGCATGACCCTACCACCGAGCTTTAGCAGCAGGGTCGAAGCCTCCTCGGCCTTGGCCGCAGCCGTCAGGATGGCGCGATCGTCATCCTTCAGAAGCTTGAGCCAATGCTCAATGTAGCTCGCGTGGCTGTCGAGGTGCGTGACGGGCAGGCCCAGCTCAGCGCCGAGCATGGCGCTCGATAGCTCGGCTACCAGTTCTTCTGCGGCATAGGCCGCCGTGCCGAAGCGGTTCTTGAGATCACGCCCCAGGCGGCTGGCATGGCCGGTCCAGTGCGACAGCTCGTGGGCGAGCGTGGCATAGTAGTGGTCGAAGCCGGAAAACAGGCTGGTCGGCGGCATCGTCACGCGATCCGCCGTAGGTTCGTAATAGGCTTCAGAGCCTTGGTGGCGCAGATTGACGGGGATGGCGGCGAAGAAGGTATCAAGTTCGGCCTCGCGCCCTTCAGGCTCGACCAGATCCAGGGTTGCAGCCGGATGGAAGCGCTCGGGCAGACCTTCGACCTGATCGGCATTGAAGACCGGATAGGCCTTCAGCACCCGGCGGGCATCGTCGGTCTTTTCGCCGGTCTCGGGGGCTTCCACCTCCTTGGTGTAGCTCTTGTAGAAGATCGCGATGGTCGACTTCTCACCCTTGCGGACCTGCGCGCCAAGCGATTTGGCCTGGTTGTAGGTCATCCAGAACGGCGAGGCGTAGCCGCACATGTCGGCGACCATCCAGAGCCAGAACACGTTCATACCCCGGTACGGAATTCCGCAGGCCCGCAAGGGCCGGGAGACCGGGACACCGCGCCATGGCTTGATCCACGGCTTCGTGCCTGCTTCCAGACGGGCGATGATTTCCTGGGTGATACGGGTGGCGGGCGACAGGCCGCCGCCCTGCTCCTTGCGATAGGCCATGATGGTTCTCCTGATTGCGGCATCTGGACAATCGGCGACGGGTTCGCCGGTCAGTGCCACAGGGTCCCGAGCCCCCTCTGCTCTTCTCCCAAAAAGGAAGCGGCCCTCCGGCGTGAGCCGAAGGACCGCTTCCGAGGTGCGACTAGCCGAGCCTGTCAGGAGGAGGTCAGGCGGCCAGTTCGCGGGGAATTTCGCCTTCGACACCAGGCGCAGCGTCGCTTGTGTCGATCTCGGCTTCCCCAGCGTCCGGGGCAGCGGAGGCAAACCGCATGACCTCAGGCACCCAGGCCAGGGCCTTTTCGCGGACCTCGACCTCGGTGATGTAGGTGCCGGCGAAGACGCGCTCGGCGCTCATCGCGAGGTCACCCTTCTTGACCGAGGCGAAGCGCGAAGAGAGCTCGAGACCGCCAACATCGGTCAGCGCGTCGAGGATCACCTGCTTCGACACCCGGTCGAAGTAGTTGGCTGCTGTCGGGCGCCACCATTGCGCCACATCGATGCCGATCAGGCTACCAAGGTGATCCTGGAATGGTAGCTGACGCTCGCCCGTCATGTTGAGGCTTGCCTCGAGCGACCGGGCTACGACATATCCCAGCCAGGCAGCCCGGCTCTCATCGGGCAGCGCGCGAAACAGGTCAAAGCGGGCAGTCGCATCGGTGCCCCCACGCCAGCTTTCGTCGAGACTGGTCCTGAGCTCGGCAAGCGCGCTGCTCGCCGGCGCATCCTTGGCTTCGAAGCCGATGATCGGGCTTGCCGGAACAGGCGCGCGCAGCGTGGTCGAAGGGCGCGCCCGCCAGTCGTGCGTATCGGCATCGGCCAGCGTGAAGACCATTATGTCGAGCGCAAGCCCCGGGTCAGAGGCAACATGCAGCGCAATGACGTCGCGACGCTGCATGGCGAGCTCATCGACCAAGCGCTTGGACAAGGTGGTCCGGCGCTTGTCCGAACCTTCTTCGCCAGCAACGACTTCGATCCCGCTGTCGTCTTCAGCGGGTTCAGCCTGCCTTTCACCATAGAAAACCGGCTGGAGTACCGGAGTGCCGTCGCGTGAAAGCACCAGGATCATGCCTGCCTCGGCCTTCAGCTGGGGTGCAATGACTGGCGGGCGTGCGCGGATTTCCTGGCATTCGCGTTCGATGGCCTCGATAGCCGCTTCGGCTGCCGCCACGGCTTCCTCGGCGCTATCCTCATCTTCGAGGATCGCCGCATGCTCGTCATAGGAGGCATCGAGTTCGTCGAGCCTTGCCAATTCGGCTTCGGTCAGTGGCGCCGGTTCGGCGGGAAGCCGGACCAGCCCTTCGACCAGATCGTGGCTGGCATAGGGATCTAGCGTTGGCTTCACCCAGGCGAGACCCTGCTCAGCGGCGAGAGCTTTGGCCTCCTCTTCCATCTTTGCCGCCGCGAGGCTTTCTAGCAGCGCAACATCGACCCAGGATTCGCTGTCGTCGTTGTCGAACAGCTCGCGCTCGATCCGGCCACCGGCTGCGATGTAGGCATCGGGGCCAACGAGACGGGCGCGCGGATCGCTGCCCCGGATAGTCCCGGACAAAACCATGCGCCGGATGCTGTCCGGATTGGGGGCATAGTAGGCTGAGGAAACCTGCTCAAATACGCGGGCCTGGATTTCCTGGTTCGAAGTCGCACCGAACGCTTTGGCGATGTCGAGAGTGATTTGGCCCGAGGCCAGAGCCTCGAACACGACTGGCGCAAGCGTCGCGAGACGCAAACGCCCCTCGACGAAGCGGACGGTCAGACCGAAGCGGCGGGCAACCTCTTCGACAGTCGCACCGCCTGTCACGAGTGCGGCAAAGGCCTGGGCTTCATCGGCAGGGTTCATTGCTAGGCGGTGGAAGTTCTCCGCGAGGCTAGTCTCAACGGCGGCTTCCGCGCTGTCTTCAAGCACGAGGCAGGTGACTTCGTGATCGCGGGCGAGGATCTTTTCATCCGTGAGCGCGAGCATTGCGCGGCGACGGCGCTCGCCGGCTTCGACCTCGAACTTGCCCTTTGCGGCAGGCCGGACGATGAGATTCTGCAGCAGCCCATGGGCAGCAATGCTGGCCTTGAGCTCAGCATCGGCGGCTGGATCGCCGTGACGGCGGACATTGCGGGGAGACTGGACGAGCTTGTTCAGCGGGATCGACTTGATCATGGGACACACTCCTGATTGTGAGCCCGGTGCATCGACCATCGACGTCCAAATGGCTCACTCGGGGCAAAGCCCGCTCCCCTCTGAACCATTTGCAGGGAACAACTTCTGTTCGCCCCTTGTTCTTGCCCATACCACCCACTATTTTCCTTCCCAGATAAGCGCATGGCGCCCGACGAGGAGGTTAGAAAATTGGGGGCAAACGCTCACAGGACGCTATTCAGTTCAGGCGAACATGATACGTACCTCAGAAGCCTGACGGTCGAAACCGAGCAGAGGACGACGCTGCAGGTCGCTCGCGATGAAATACGCGATGAGATTCGTTCGGGTTTGCGCGAGTGGAGCGGGCATATCGAACGCAGACAGTTATTCGATGCAAGGATGCTCGCATCTGTTTCCTTCGCCGATAGCGACCTCGCGCTCCGCCCAAAGTTCCGGATGCAGGGAAGCTGGTCTTACCACACACTCAACCGTGCGACCCATATCCCTCCCCAAGAGATCGACCTCGACGATGGCGTGTTCCTGCCGGTCTCCTTCCTGAGCCAGAATGGCACTACCCATCCCGTCGTCGTAAGCGCTGGATACTTCACGGCAGTCGAACGGATCCTTACCCCGTTGTGCGAACGCAAGGGATGGACCCTCGTCACAGACAAGCCTTCTTGCGTTCGGGTCGAGATTGACGACGACGCGCACATCGACCTTGCGCTATATGCCATTCCCGACGACGAGTTCGAGGAGCTGCTCGAAAAAGCCGCGACATCGATGCAATTCGACACAAGAATGCTCGATGAAAATGTCTCCTTCGCTGAGCAGATCTATCCCCGCCTACCTACCGACCAGATCATGCTCGCACATCGTGAAGAAGGGTGGAAGCCGTCGGATCCGCGCAAACTCGAAGACTGGTTTCAGAGCGCCATCAACGAACATGGGCAGCAACTTCGGCGCGTCTGTCGCTATCTGAAAGGGTGGCGCGATTACAACTGGACCTCCTGCCGTCTCAGTTCGATCGCTCTGATGGCGTGCGTCGTCACTGCTTATGACGAAGCAGTTGGCTCGATTGCCGAGAATCGTGACGATCTCGCGCTGCAAATGGTGGCTAACCGCCTCCCGGAACTGCTGGAGCGCCGAATTCCGAATCCTGTGGTCCACGGGCAGTATCTAGATGAAGGCTGGACGCGCGAATGCCGCGCGGACTTCATCGCCAAGGCGCGCAATCTCGTGATGAGGATCGACTCGGCGCTGACCGCCAACCAATCCGGGACGGTGATCGGGCACCTGCGTGCCGCGCTGGGCGACTATCTACCCGACGATGAAGATCTCGTCGTGATAGATGCTTCGATCGATGCGCCGACTATTCTCAATTCCGGAATCCTCAAAGATTTTGCAGATCATCCCGATGCCCGAGAAGCGGTCAAAAAGGGTGGCGACGGCCGCTATGGCTGAGACGCCTGACGCGGATCGAACAGACATAGAAGTCAAGGTCGGGAAATGGCTAACGGCGAATACGAGTGCTCGACCGCTCACGGACAGCGAACTGCAACGATACATGGCTAGCGGGGCGCGCTGCGGATGGCGCCTTGACGTAGCAATACTCGACCAAGCGGTAGCGTTGGATTTGGTTCTCGATAAACGGTTTCCGCGCAGCCGGCCGAGGGTCGCGTTGGCCCAACCGCCGACGTTTCCAAGCTATCCGCACGTCGAGGAAGACGGGCGGCTCTGCATTATCGAGGACTGCGACGAGTTCGACCACAGCCAACCGGTCGCCATCGTGAAAGCTGTACTCGGCGGAGCCGCTGAAATTCTGGAGCATGGCATCGCTGGCACCAATCAAACGGAGTTCCAAAGCGAGTTCCTTTCCTATTGGAACCCCACGGCGAAAGGCGGCACGATCCAAAGCCTGATCGACCCGTGCGGCGACACCCGTCGGGTCAGACTATGGCGATCGCAGGCTGGCTATTTCGTCGCCGAAGATCGTGCGACGTTGAACGCTTGGCTCACTAATCGAGCAGGCAAGGGCCTGAAACGCGATGCCGAATGCTCGTCGGCCTTTCTTCTTTGGTTCGACCAGCCTCTCCTGCCGTCGGATTACCCGAATACTCCAGACGACGTTCGTGCACTGGCCGCACGGCTCGGCGAAGCAGTATCGCATGACTTTGACAGGTTCCTAGGAAACGAACAGCAAGATTGGGTCGTCGTGCTAGGCGCTCAGACTGACAACGGCCCCTGCTTTGCGGCCGTGACGGTTAAAGCGCACAAGGGCCACGGACGAAACGGACCGAAACGCGCCAAGGGGTTCCGCAAAGGCAAGGCACCACCTGCGATCGTTCTGGAGCAAGCCCGGCATGGAGTTCTCATGCGGCACCGTGTTGAACGAGCTGATCCTTGGTGGATCCACGGACGCGACGGCAATACCGATCTTTCGATGCTCCGCGCTTCGCGCGTAGTGATGGTGGGTTGCGGTTCGCTCGGATCGCCGATCGCCCGGTTGCTTGCCCAAGCCGGCTTGGGTGAGATCGACCTCATCGACCCCGATCTGATGAAGCTCGAAAACACGAGCCGGCATGTCCTCGGCGCGAGGCAGTATCGCCAGAACAAGGCAGCGGCGCTTGCGCAACGTTTGCAGCACGACTTTCCTCATTCACGCGCCACAGGACATCCGTCTGATTGGCAGAAGGTCGCTACCAATCAACCCGAAATCTTCCAGCAGGCGGACCTCGTCGTTTCAACCATCGGGAGCTGGTCGCACGAAGCTGAATTCAATGCTCGGCAGATTGAGGCGGGATACCCCGCGACAACACTTTACGCTTGGGCTGAGCCCCATGCGGTGGGGGGCCATGCGGCACTGATCGGCGATACCGGTGGTTGCCTCGCTTGCGGCCTTTCAATGACCGGCGAAGCGCTCTTCCAGGTGGCAGATTTTCCAAGATCAACGCTCCAGCGGGAGCCGGCCTGTGGCAACCATTTCCAGCCCTACGGGGCATCGGAGATCGCGGTTATCGCCAGTATGGCCGCCGATCTCGCGCTAGACTATCTGCTCGGCCGCGCGGCTAGCACTACTTATCGGATTGTTAGCGGACGTGAGGCGTCCATCGGCCGGATAGGCGGTGCATGGACCGAGGATTGGCGCACCGCGACGCAGAACCGGCCCTCTGCGACGATGGTCGAACGCACATGGCGGCACAATCTAGCCTGTCCCGTTTGCGGCAAGAGCGATCGGTGATGCTACACTATCCGATCGGCACGTCGGGCGAGATAATCCATTTTGAGCCGGCTGCGCTCGCTCATTTTGCACAGCATCGCCAGCTTCGCTTATGGCACCGTGAAGCCGGCGGCCAGCTTTTCGCCCGGATCGACGGGCAGCGCATTGTGGTGAGCGAGGCGACCGCACCTAGTCCCAACGACAGACGAGGGCGCTTCTTTTTCGCTCCCGACCGCGCTTGCGAGCAAGCCGAGATCGACGCCATGTTCGCTCGTGATCTCCACTATATCGGCGACTGGCATACTCATCCTGAGCGCCGCCCGACACCATCCAGCCGCGATCACAAAACGATGTCGAGCCGGGTCCGTTTGTCCCGACACCATCTCGCCGGCTTTGTGTTCGTCATCGTCGGGCAGTTGCCGCCTCCCTGCGGACTGACGGTGATCGTCCATGATGGCGCGTCAGGGCATGTGCTGCTGCCGCACTACGGCAATTTACCCACTAACCCCGCGTAGCGTCAGTTGGCTTGAGGTGCTGGCCCGTGCATACCATTGCCGCAGGACCATATCAGCCGACCAGTTTTTGGCGCTAGAAGCCGATTCAGTTCAAGCTCTTCAATGATATTTGGTGCCTGAGTCGGGCCAAAAGACTAGGCTTAGCGACGCGGCGCATAGTGATCGTTCCGGCAGTGTTTAACGCTGCCTGTGCCTTGCGGTTGGTCCAGTAGTGCCCTGACAACTCGCCTGTTCGTTCAATATACTCGACAATTCCAGCCCCGTAGTGTTGACGCGTATCCGTTGGGGCCAAAACAGCGTTGTCTAGCTGTGCATAAACGTAGCTAAGTTCCGGTCGGTCAGGTCTTGCCCAACGCGGCTGCACAAAACGTGTGCGACTGACTTTGTTGGTTCCGTCAGGTGCAATTTCAATCCAGATTTCGAACAAGCTCGATTGGATAGTTACTGAAGCCATTGTTACCAATTCATCGGCATCGGTAAGCGGTGCAGCAAGGGCATCGAACTTAAGGCCTTCACCTTTGGCTGCCAAGTACATGCGCTGAACTTTCGGCCAATTTGATCTAATTTCGGCACGCCACTCCCCGTCTAGCCATGGGAACCACCAATATTTTGCAAAAGTGACAAAGTGCAGTGCGCGCAATATCGGACGAATCCCTAGCAATACAATTATACCACTAATCAGAAATGCAATCTTCGACGACCAACCGAGCAGATCGTGAGGGGTCTCAGCGTAGCCAAAACTTAGTAGCCCCACGCAGATTGCCACGACCAACAGTACGAGCGCGCTTAGAATGAGGCTTCGGTTCAGGGCGAAGATCATTTAAGATCCCTCCCCACTTGGGGCCGCTTTCCGTTGGCCCCACGATGGAATTTCTCCTGCCCGTGTTGAAAAATCGCTATACCGAAATCGTGGCTAGAGATCCCTGTCGCGAGCACACTAGGAAGTTTTGAGCCAAACAAAGCGGCAAGATAACGCCCGCCAAATAGCTTTCGACGGTCTATGCACACATCGGGAGCAATAGGAGGCGAGAAATATTGAGCTACTTTTTCAATATTTAGTTGGGGAGTTAGTACATGAAATCCATCATGATGCTCGTGTGAAGGATGCGAGATATTCGCGAGTGCCGTAGCCGTATCGCCACTCTCGAGTACATTATTTGTCGGACGCAAATTCACTATAGGCAGGGTCTCGGAGGTCTGGGTCACAATTATCCCAACCCCAGAGAAATCGGCACCGGCACGGTTCTCCACTTCCTCCAGAAGCTTCACCATCTGCTCGATAAGATCATGGGGCTTGGAACGCATCATAGCGTCGGATTGGACGTAGTGGCACCCGAATGCAAGACTGCGACTGAGCGGCAACCGGTTCCGATGGCTTGGCTCCAGTTCGCAGTTTTCAGCAGTTGAGTCACCGATTGCCATTCAGGCGGCGAGGCAGGTAGCGTCAATGGACGCGCCGAGCACATAACACTATCCTTCCGACGCGATGTTTCATCTCCACTGCACCAAGAAACTGCTCGATCGGGTCAAACCCGAGATCGCTGAGCCCGGACAAAGCGACACCGTGCTGGGCAATTGGTATGCCACCGTGCTGTTCTGGAAGCCTCAAGTCGCTTTGCTGGTTTCTGAGCGCACGCTGCTTCCCGTGCTCATGCCGCTGGCCCCAGCGGCTACGCTTGCCCGAAGATTTCCCGCACAATTGGCGCTGGTTCTGAAGGAGCACGGCGCCCCCAGCGAATTCATCGCGCAGGAAGTCTGGCGAATGGACAAGGTCCAGTACGCCAAGACGGCGAACCGGAGCGTCGTAGGCATCCTCAATGAGTTCGTGAAGCAGGCCGAGTTCTGGCTGGCCGCCTATGCCTATGAGAAGGGTGATGATGACGACCTCATGGCGATTTCCGCCAAGTTATCGGAGACACCATGTAGCCCGCTGTACAAGGGCCCGGTGTCGCCGGACAAAGCCCTTCATGAACTCGTGAAGGCTGGTTCGCAGGCATGAGCCTGCTGGCCGTCCACTGCGCTCGGAGATCCTACAGCAGTTGTCTGGAAACCCAGCTCGTTCAGTCAGGCGGGATCGGGCGGCAAATCGACAATCCGGAAGACAGCGCCGGATCCCGCATCACGGACCAGATCAACCCGCGCGCCATCCCAGTGATAGTCCAGGTGCCGCCCCTGGAGCGGATTTGATGCGCAGTCAGGGTAGAAGAGCGCGACACATTCTCCTCCGTGATGCCGGATGCTCGGGTAAGCAATCCCGTCCGATCCCGCGTCCCTGAGGTGCCACGCGAGCGCTTGAGATGCGACATAACTGTCAGGATCGAGCGCCGGAACTGGCTCCCCTGCCGGAACTCGCAAATCATGCAGGTCTGCATCGACCGACATGACGATCTCCCGGAATTGCGACGTCCAGCCAGGCGCTTCGTGCGTTCGGGCCATGAAGCGGGCGTGATGGTAAATCGTCTCGAACAGTGCGGTCTCAAAACGGTCCCCAACGTAGAGCACGCCGTAGCTGCCATCGGTAAAGCGGCTCGGTCGATCGGTGCTAACGTGGGTGAATGGCGCCATGAGGTAAGAGGCCCCGTTGCCGCCGACGCGCCGGTCAACCGGAACGAGGTCGAGATTGCCGATCGTCGCCATGATGCGAGGATTGGTTTTCTGCTCTGCTGAGATCAGCAGCGGCCAGTCGGCTGGATCAGCGATGTCCTCGAACAGATCGATGGGCGGGAAGGCACTGCGGATGATCCTGACAGCGCCTTTCCACTCAACTCGAGAAATCGGAATATCTGCCGATACGCTCACCAGCCACCGCGCTCAACGTCGAGATAGCGACGCACCCGCATGATGTCGGTAAGCTCGCCTCCCAGCATCACGTCGAGCGCACTGGCTCCGCCGAACGCTTCATTCGCTGCTCTAATCCAAGAATACCCGCGGGTCGCTTCCGAGAAGATGATCCGGAGCGCCTTGTGGATGCCCATGAGATTGGAGAGGCGCGCACGCCCATCGCGCGAAATACGCCCGGGGCCTTCCGCCTTCCATCGGCGATACGAGCGCACCGGCATGTCGAGCAGGGTTGCAGCCTGCTCGTCGGTCAGTTCCCATTTGCCGAACAGATTGAGGACTGCCCGGAACATGGCAGATGCCTCGTCCTGGGTTATCGGATCGGGACGGAAAGCGGTAACGGCAGTATCAACGGGTTGCAGCGCCAGCATGGCAGTTCTCCATATGGCATCATGTACGCCGAACAATGCCATTTGGCAAGGAACTATACCGATGATGCCAGTCTGGCAATCACGCTCGCCGCGCCCTCGATCGGCACGAAGAGCCGGGTCTGATAGCGGATGATCTCGGTAAAGCAGCCTTGGGCCTTGTACCAGTCGAGCCGAGCAGCACTCCATCCCGTAAGCTCAATTCGCTGTGAGCCATTGACCAAGCTGCGCTTGACCATGAGCAGCTCGCGGCCCGCGAACTCGATGGCCCTGCCCGTTGCCAATACGGTCTGGACAACGTCGTCGGCGGAAAGAGTTTGCTCGCGTTCCAGACCCAGCGCTCGGCACAGTTCGGGCACGCAGTGGACGGGAACCTCCCGGCCAAGGAGCGAAGGGCCATCCGCAGCCGAGATGCGGCTCACCCTCACGAAATCCGAAGGCAGCTTGTCCCAGACCGGCAGCAGGAGGCCCGTCGCAAGATAGAGGCGCTCCCGATTGTGGCTGGTCAGCGCTTCCTCAACTTCGGCCGCCCAGGCTTCACGGAAAACGTCGACGGAAATTGCCTCCCAGCTGCTCTCAGCGAGCTGATCCTCGGTGATGTGAGTCCGCTTCAAGGGGCGCAGCAGTTCGAAGCGGGAAACGCGGGTGCCGTCATCAGCAAGAATACTGCGGGCAGGCACGAGCAAGGCAACCCGGCCTGAGCGAGCATTTCGAACCGGCCGTTGCCGCTGCCCGGTGAGGCCGTGGATCTCCTCGAGCCGCTTCAACGTGAGCGGCTTCAAGGCTCTGGCGATCTCCAGTTCGAGGAGATGGGTCGTCGCGCCCGATGCCGGATCGGTGCGCAGCAGCGTGTCCGACAGGACAGTGAAGTCCTCGACTGCGATGGTCTCGAGGCCGAGATCGAGCGTGCCAGCCTGCCGGGCGGCATCGATACGCGCTTCGACCAGCCCCATGAATTCATCGAAGATCGCGTTCTGCAGGGCTATGGGAAGCGCCAGGATGCGATTGAGCCAGCGCTGGATCGACGGCAGGTCATCGACCATCGACCCGTCAGGCGCCTCGATCCGCAGGCCTGTCAGCTCCTGGAAGTGCCCGAGGCTGACCGCTTCGAGCTTGCCGGTGAACAAGAGGCCGAACCAGCGATGGAGCGCCTCCTTGGCGTAGATGCTTTCGAGATTGTCGGCGGGATCGAAGAGGTTCTGGCCACCGGTCTGGCGCTGTCCGCGGGTCAAAGCGCCGAGGCTGTCGAGGCGCCGAGCGATCGTCGAGATGAAGCGGCGCTCGCCGCGCACATCTGTCGTCACGGGCCTGAACAGCGGGGCCGATGCCTGATTGGTGCGATTGGTGCGGCCAAGCCCCTGGATTGCGGCGTCAGCCCTCCAACCCGGCTCAAGCAGGAAGTGGACGCGGCGGGCCTGGTTCTTCGCGGCCAGATCGGCATGGTAGCTGCGCCCGGTTCCCCCGGCATCGGAGAACACCAGGATACGCTTGGCACCGTCCATAAACGCCTGGGTCTCAGCGACGTTGGCGCGCGGCGAGCGGGATTGGAGTTTCTGACGACCGTCGCGCCCAACGATGAGCCGGCGCGTGCGGCCGGTGACTTCCGCCACCTGGTCGACCCCGAAGCGCTCAATGATGGCATCGAGCGCGGTGGCAATCGGCGGCAATGCACAGAGCTGCTCGATCATCCGGTCGCGCGCGGCCAGCGCGGAGCGACATTGCACGGGCGCGCCATGCTCGTCACTCATCGGCTCGGAGCGAGGATTGCCGTTTTCGTCGGTGAACACCGCCATCAGGCGGACAGGAAAGCTCTTGGCGAGATAGTCGATTACATATTCCCGCGGGGACAGGTCGATCTCGAGAGCTTCGCGCTCCTCGTCTGACAGGTCGGCAAGCCTACGGTTGAGCATGGCTTCGGCGGTCGAGACCAGCTGGACGACCACAGCGTAACCATCGGCAATAGCCGTATCGATGGCAGGCAGCAGGCTGGGCAGCTTCATCGACAGAAGGAGCTGCGCGAAGAAGCGCTGCTTGGTTCCCTCGAAGATCGACAGCGCTGCGGACTTGGCACCCGAGTTGAGCGTCCCGCCGGTTTCGCCGTCGACGATGCGCGTGGCCTCCAGCGCTTCGCGCAGGTTGGCGTGGATGATCGCCCACGCCTCGGCATAGGCATCGTAGACCGTGATCTGGTCCTCGGTCAGGCAATGCTCAAGGATCTCATATTCAACACCGGCGAATGAAAGGGCCCGGGCCGTGTAGAGACCGAGCGACTTGAGATCCCGCGCGACCAGCTCCATCGCGGCGATTCCACCATCACGAATATCGGCGACGAAGGCCTCGCGATTGGCGAAGGCGGTTTCCGGACCCCAGAGCCCAAGGCGCGTCGCATAGGCCAAGTTGTTGACGTCGGACGCGCCGGTTGCCGATGCGTAGAGCACCCGTGCCCGGGGGAGGAGGTTTTGTAAGCGCACCCCGGCAATGCCCTGCTCCGATCCTTTAACCTTGCCGCGCGATCCTTCGCCGCCGGCTGCATTGGCCATGGCGTGCGCTTCGTCGAACACGATCACGCCGTCGAAGTCGTCGCCGGCCCAGGCGAGGATCTGGTCCAGCCGCGTTGCGTCGCTTCGGCCCGAACGCAGGGTCGGATAGGTGACGAAGAGGATACCGTCGCGCATGGCGATGGGCATGCCGAGCTTCCAGGATGCCAGCGGCTGGATGTCGATCGGGAGGCCGCCAAGGGCGGCCCAGTCGCGGCGAGCGTCTTCCAGCAGTGCCTCGTTCTTCGAAATCCAGATATGGCGGCATTCGCCGCGCACCCAGCGATCTAGAATGACGCTAGCAACTTGGCGGCCCTTACCAGCGCCGGTGCCGTCCCCGAGGAAATAGCCCTGCCGGTACACCTGACCTTCCGCCGAGGCCCTGAGCGAACAGCCCTTGTCCTCGGGCTCGAACCGGCCGGGAAGATCGCGGGCGTGAGCGCTGGCGGCGTAGATCAGGGTCTCTGCCTGGGCAGCCGACAGCAGTCCCTCGGCGATAAGCCCGTCAGGCAGCTGCGGTACCGCGTCGGGCTTGGGTGCCGAAATCGACCCCATGGCGACGGATTCGACGAGCGGCGTCGGATGTCCGGCCGCGCCATCGATAACGATCCTGCTCGGGCGGTAGGGCAGATAGTGGCCAACCTGAGGGGCAAGCGGCGCAGGGGTTTCAAGCGACTGGTAGGTGAGCGACCCGATGGCGGAGGCTGAAGGAGTGATCTTGGCTGGTGTAGGCAGCAGCCTGCGCGGCGCGGCCACCAGGCGGAACGGCGCACGAAGCGGGAGGCGCGATTGCTCGGGAACTGCCTCCAGGCTGGCGCGAGGCGGGAAAGCATCGGCAAGATCGGTCAGCTGGAGAAAGTCGTTTGTGCAGATCGCGACGGGCTCGTCGGAGCTTTCCACCTTATCGAGTACCAGCAGCCGCGTGGTGATCCCGGTGCCATTCTTGATGAAGGCACGTTCGACAGCGGCATTGAGCCGCAACGACACTGGCCCCTTCGCCCCGGCCAGAAACTGCTCGCAATCGAACCATTCAGGCATGATCGCGACAAGCCTTCCGCCGGACGCCAGACGGTTCCAGGCCGACCGCAGATGACGCGAGCCAGTGCGACTATCGTGCCCCCGCTCGACGCCGTGGGAATAGGGAGGGTTCATCAGCACGACGCTGGGGCTGATGGCCGGATCGAGCAATTCGTCGATCAGCTCGGCATCATGTCCGGTCACGCGGGCAGCCGGGAATACCTCAGTCAGGCAGTCGCGGCGCAGCGGCGAGATTTCGTTCAAGGCAAGCCGGTTGCCGGCTTTGGCGGCCCAGACCGCAAGCATCCCCGTTCCGGCCGAGGGTTCGAGCACGAGCTCGTTGGGCATCAGTCCACAGGCCCGTGCGGCAAGCCAGGCAAGCCGCGGCGGCGTCGCAAACTGCTGCCATTCGATCTGCTCGTCGCTGCGATTGCTCTGGGTCGGAACTCGGGCAGCGAGGCCGCAGAAGAACTGTTCGGCCTCGTCGATCGGGCTCGTGAGCTGGATCTGATCTAATGCTTGCAGGTGTTGAACCTGCGCCAGCTCCAGCGCAGCCTGAGCATCACGGACTGACCAAGCTCCCAGCGCATCGCTCCCGCCGAAGTGGTCCGTCATGATGCGATTGATGTCGCTGCGCGAAAGCGCGTGGCCTGCTCCCAAATGCGACGCCATTGCTTTGGCGACTGTCACGACAAGTGGCGGAGATGGTGGATCGAATGCGAAGGCGAGTGAAGAGTTGGACATGGGAAACCTCCTGACGAGGTCCAGCGTCTCGCAGGCCTCAGTCAGCCGAAGGCCCCCTCCCCTCTGGCGCGCTGATCAGGTTTCCCGAGCGAGGCTCGCTTTGAGTTCGTCGTTCCAGTCGAAATCAGTCGACGCTGGGGCTCGCGTCTGGATCACACGGCCTGATGCTAAATAGGCCTTTCGCGCGCGCTGATCCGCGAGTTCGCCTCCCGCATCATTGTCGATGAACAAGTGGAGCTCGCGCACACTTTCCGGGATCGCGACGAGGCCGAACCGCTCGTTCCCGAGCGTTGCCCAGCAAGGGACGCCAAACAGCTGCATGGCTGACAGGGCGCTTTCGATACCTTCGGCAAGGCCCAACCGGCCCGCAGCTGGCGGCGCCAGTCTGACAGCACCACAGCCGAGGCCTCCCAACGCACGCTTGGGACGATCGAAACCTGCCAACCTGCCGCTTCCGGAATCAAGGAAAGTCCGGTGCACCGCGATTACGCCGACGTCAGTTGTGACGGCCGCCAACATGGCCGGGAGGAATTGGACGGCACCGCGTGGCCCGAGCGGCGTTCGCTGGAGATAGCGAAGCTGATCAGAGGCACGCAGAATCCCGCGCTGCGCGAGGTATACTTCGGCAGGGGTGCCGGGGATCGCCGTCGCAGAGTGCCACAAACGCCGCGCGTTGGAATTGAAGGCTCTTTTTGCCAGTCGATCAGCGGCCACGGCGCCAGCGCCATCGAACAGGTCACGGCTGCGAACACCCTGGCGGTCCAGTGCCGCAATGACCTCCTCGTTCGAGCATCCTGCGAAGCAATGAAACAGGATCGCTTTCCGACCCAGTGTCACACTCAGCGAGGGGGTACGGTCGTCATGCGCTGGGCAGCAGCACATACCCTTGTTCTGGCGCCATGTTCCGCCCAGGCTTTCGACTATCATGCGGGCGCGGCGTTCGAGTTGATGAACTTTGTCTAACGGGGGCATCGACCTTCTCCGGTTAAGGTGCCCTCCCCGCGCAGCCTCCGCTCTGCACTCGCGCCATTCCAATTTTCCTACATCGCTTGTTCTTTATATGTTCTCACTCGATTCGGCTAGACAAGGATCGAGAAATGACAATCAGAACTCTCTTGATCGCGGGCATCGCGATCACTTCTGGTATCCCGGCCAGTGCTCAGGACATAACAGCGCCAGCTACGAACGGCGCTGCGGCCAGCCACTCCGAAGGCATTCGGATTGCGGAAGCATCAAACGGCTTTCAACTAGTCGAGCATGGGCTCTGGCGTTCCTCGCAGACCGCCCCAGCACCGCGCCTGTCAGTGGCGGACGATGGCCGGGTCAACCTGCCATACAGATACGAACCCAATGCCAAGCCGGCCCCATCCGGGTTTCGGCGAGCAACCTACTTGCCTCACATCTACGCCGCAGAGGCGAAGTACTCATTGCCCGCGGGCCTGCTTGATGCGCTCGTATGGACAGAATCTCGTTACAACCCTTTGGCTGTCAGCCCGGCGGGTGCCGCGGGCCTTGGGCAGCTGATGCCCGCTACGGCAAAAGAACTCGGGGTCTTCAATCGCTTCGATCCAATGGCCAACATCTTCGGCGCAGCGCGATACCTGCGGCAGATGCTCGACAGGTTTGGCGTGGTCCACCTCGCGGTAGCTGCCTACAATGCAGGTCCCGGCGCCGTTGAGCGTGCAGGCGGCATTCCCCGCAATGGCGAGACTCCTGGCTATGTCCGCGAAGTGCTTCGCCATTGGCGCTTTTAGCGGTCGCTCCGAATTGTAGAGCGACGCTCAAGGTGAGAGTTTGCCTCTCGTCTCAGTTGCTGCGCGAGAGCATCGGTAAGCTGATCCCACACTCAAGCCGGCGGGGCTGCCTTGTCCGCGCCCGTCGCCACCCCTAGGCAGTAACGCCCCCAAGCTGCCATCAACTTCACGCGGGCGCCGGGCTGGTCGGGTGTGCCGAGATAGGTTGTGCGGCGATAGGCCGCCTGGACAGCGTCGGGCGTCTTGTGCGCGAGAGCAGCTTCTACCACGGCATCGGGGATGCCCTCATTTGCTGCCCAATCGGTGAACGCAGAGCGGAAGCCGTGGACGTGGTATGGTTCGCTCATGTCCCGCAGCACCTTGAGCAGCGTCATGTCAGACATAGGCTTACCAGCTACGCCGGGAAACACGACGTCGCTCTCAGACATCCGCAGGGCATCGGCTTTTGCAAGCACGGCCAGAGCCTCGTCAGACAGCGGCACGATATGCGCCTTGTTTCGCTTCATGTGCTCGGCGGGGATCGTCCACAGCCGGCTCTCTAGGTCAAATTCGGACCATGTCGCCAGGCGGACCTCCTGACTGCGCACTCCAGTCAGGATGAGCAACTCCAGCGCAAGCCGCCCGAAGGATGGCTTGCGCCGTAAGGCGGTGAGGAATCCGGGCAGCGCGACATAGGGCATGGCTTTGCGATTCTCACGCACCTTCACTTGCCGTGGCAGCCCGCGACCCGCCTTCAGGCTGCCATTGCCCGACGGGGCCTCGCGGGAGCGCCAGCCCTTCGCGTGGGAATAATCCAGCACGGCGCAAATCCGGTTGCGGACCTGGCGGGCGGTATCGGGGATTTCCTGCCAGATCGGGGTCAGCACAGCGATGATATCAGCACTGCTGATGCTGCCCGTCGGCATGTCACCCAGCTTCGGAAAGGCATAGTTCTCAAGACTGGCGAGCCACTGGCGCGCATAGACCGTGCTTTTCCAGCCCGCTTCGTTTTCGCTGTGGTACTGAGTCGCGGCAGCCCGGAACGTCACCTTGGCGGCGGCCTCGTCTTTTTTTTCGGCCAGAACATCGCGGTGGTCGACCTTAACCGCCTTACGCAAGACCGTGGCTTTTTGCCGCGCTTCTGCAAGTGTCATCTGCTTGGCGCTACCCAAGCCGATATCCTGTCGCTTGCCGTCTCGCTGGAGCCTTAGGACCCAATAGGCTCCACCACGCTTATCGACCCTAAGCACCAATCCATCGCCATCCTGATAGGTTCCAGGATTCGCCATCGCTGCCTTGACCGCGACCGCCGTGAGCTTGCCCATTTCTTCCTCCCACACTTTCAAGCCCACCTTGGGAGGGGTGCAGTGTGGGAGTAAGCCAACTTACTCCCACATCCCTCCCACACTAGCCTCCGGCTGCCTGCAAACAGCAGCGGACAAATGCGGGCTTAGAAGTGCAGAATACCCTAGGTTTTCCGGGATTTCCACGGTCATTCGTGGATGCTTGCGGATAAGGGGGTGGTGGACAGGGCTGGATTCGAACCAGCGTACGGAAACCCGGGCAGATTTACAGTCTGCTGCCTTTAACCACTCGGCCACCTGTCCATTGGGGCCCGCTTTGGGAAGTGGCCCAATGGCGAAACGAGACTTGCCTGTCAATGGCAGTCATGGGAAAGGCGCGGCCATGAGACAATTTTCCCGTCACCGCCGCCCGCAGGGCTCGGGCCAGCGCGGCCAGGCCATCCGTTTCTGGGGACGCCACGCCGTTCTCGCCGCGCTCGCCAACCCCGAACGCACCGTAAAGCGCATCTGGGGCACACGCGAGGCGCTCGGCCAGCTCGACCTGCCGCCGGTGATTCCGATCAGCTACGCCGACGTCGCCGACCTGGCGCGACTGGTCGCGCGCGACGCTCCGCATCAGGGTCTCGTGATCGAGGTCGATCCGCTCGAGGAAATCTACCTCGGCGACCTGCTGCAGGATGAGGTCGACGCTGGAAGTACGCGGCCGCTCGTCGTCCTCGACCAGGTCACCGACCCGCACAATATCGGTGCGGTGCTGCGCTCTGCCGCCGCATTCGATGCCGCGGCGATCATCACGCAGGATCGCCACAGCCCGCCCGAAAGCGGCGTCATCGCGCGCTCGGCGTCGGGCGCGCTCGAAATCGTGCCGTGGGTACGCGTGGTCAACCTGTCGCGCGCGCTCGAGGAAATCGCCGAGGCGCAATATTGGCGCATCGGACTGATGGGCGACACCGAAACGACGCTGGGATCGGTTCTCGACGGCAGCAAGGTCGCGCTGGTGCTGGGGTCGGAGGGCGACGGCATGCGCCACAACGTCATGGAACATTGCGACGTGCTGGCACGGCTCCCCATCTCGCCGCGGATGGAGAGCCTCAATATCTCGAACGCCGCGGCAATCGCGCTCTACGCGGTCGCGACAGCGGGCCAGTAAGTCTCAATCCTCGGCGGCAATCCGCACGCGAAGGCCGTCGAGCGCGTCGCTGAACGGAATCTGGCACGACAGGCGCGAATTGTCGTCGCGGTCGGTGGTCGAATCGAGCAGGTCATTCTCATCCTCGCTCATCGCGGGGATCGCGCTCTTGTCGCCGCCCTCGATGTGCACATGGCATGTCGCGCACGAGCAGCAACCGCCGCACAGCGCCAGCAGTTCGTCGAAGCCGGCATCACGGATATTCTCCATCACGGTCAGGCTGGTGTCGCCTTCGATCTCATGCTCGGTCCCGTCACGCGTCACGACAATCAGCTTGGCCATGCTAGTCCCCATCGGTTTCTTGTCGCAGGCGCTATGTCGCGCGTTGCGCGGCAAATCAAGCGTTGCTATCAGCAGCGGCAAGAACAAATGGAGAATATGTGATGGGTCTCAGCCAGCAGCAGCTGAACGCGGGAATCGACGCGCTGGCGGAGCGCGACGCCAATTTCGCGCGTGCGCTCGCCAATGCCGGCTATCCGGAACCGCGCATCCGCGAACCGGGATACACGACCCTCCTGCGCACGATCGTCGGCCAGCAGGTCAGCGTGGCGGCGGCGAATTCGATCTGGAACAAGCTCGAGGCCGGGTTCGGCGAAGGATGCCCGGCCGAGGTGATGGCGGCCGCCGAATTCGACGCGCTGCGCGCCTGCGGACTGTCGACACAGAAACAGGGTTATGCGAAAAGCCTCGCACAGCTCGTGATCGACGGCGAGCTGAAATTCGACGCCCTGCCCGCCGATGACGAGGAGGCGATCGCATTGCTGACCAGGGTCAAGGGGATCGGCCGCTGGTCGGCCGAAATCTATCTGCTTTTCGCCGAAGGACGCCCCGACATCTGGCCCGCGGGTGATCTTGCGGTGCAGGAAGCCGTCGGCCGCATCCTCCAGCTCGGCGAGCGCCCGGGGGAAAAGGCCGTGCGCGAGCTCGCCGAACCCTGGCGCCCGCACCGCGGCGCCGCGGCGATCTTCAGCTGGCACTGCTACAATATGGATGTGATCTGATAGGGGGAGCCGCGAAATACCGAACGGACGTTCGGATGACCACCATCCCCGGCGTCCGGCAGGTTGCCGCCCTCCCGATGCCTTCTGGCCCGGCCGCGGCTATGTTCCGCTGGAGGGTGTGACGGCCGGGTTCGACTGGACAACGATAGGTGCAGTCGGCGAAGGGCCGCACCAGCGGCAATATTGGCCCCGCGCGCTTCGGGATTCGCCCCCGCGGCGCGAACCGACAAGAAAAAGGCCGGGTGGATCGCTCCACCCGGCCTTTTCCATTCGCCATGTGCGAAGCTTATTCGGCCGGAGCCGCCTTCTTCGCTGCCGGTTTCTTGGCCGGCGCCTTCTTCGCGGCGGCGGGCTTTTCCTCGGTCTCCGCCTTCGGAGCCGCGGCCTTCTTCGCCGGAGCCTTTTTGGCGGGCGCGTCCTCGGCCTTGGCCTCTTCCTTCACCGCGTCCTTCTTGGCGGCCGGCTTCTTGGCGGCAGCCTTTTTGGCGGGCTTGTGATCGTGGTCGTGATGGTCGTGGCCGCAGCCCGGGCCGTGGACGTGACCGTCGTCGTCGGCCTCGATCGCGGCTTCCAGTTCCTCGCGGGTTGTTTCGCGGTCGCTGATCTCGGCCTTCTCGAACAGGAAGTCGACGACCTTGTCCTCATAGAGCGGCGCGCGAAGCTGGGCGGCGGCGAGCGCGTCCTGCTGGACATATTCGATGAAGCGCGTGCGGTCTTCGGGGCGATATTGCTGCGCCGCCTGCATGATCAGGCGCTGCATTTCCTGGTTCGACACCTGGACGCCGTGCGCCTGGCCGATCTCGGAGAGCAGCAGGCCCAGACGGACGCGGCGCACCGCGATCGCATGATATTCGTCGCGATCCTTTTCGAGTTCGGCCTTCGCCGCCTCGGGATCGGCTTCGTGGCTCGCCTCATGCTCGAGCTGCTGCCAGATCTGGGCGAATTCGGCCTCGACCATCGTCGGCGGCACGTCGAAGTCGTGCGCGGCGGCGAGCTGGTCGAGCAGCTTGCGCTTCATATACGTGCGCGTCAGGCCGTTGAGCTCCTGCTCGACCTGGTCCTTCATCAGCTCTTTCAGCTTGTCGAGGCTTTCGAGGCCCAGCGACTTCGCGAACTCGTCGTCGATCTTCGACGCGGCCGGAACCTTCACTTCCTTGACGGTGATCGCGAATTCGGCGGGCTGGCCCTTCAGATTCTCGACCGGATAATCTTCGGGGAAGGTCACCTTGATCGTCTTTTCGTCGCCAACCTTGGCGCCGACGAGCTGATCCTCGAAGCCGGGGATGAGCTGGCCCGAGCCGATCTCGACGGCCATGTCCTCGCCCGTACCGCCGTCGAAGGCGACGCCGTCGACGCTGCCCGCGAAGTCGATGATGACCTGGTCGCCCGTCGCGGCCTTCCTGGTCTTCGGCGCTTCCTCGAAACGCTTCATCTGGGCAGCGAATTCCTCGATCTTCGCCATCACCGCCGCATCGTCGGCGGGAACGGTCAGCCGTTCGAGCTTCAGCCCCTCGACCGACGGGGCCGCAATCTCGGGCAGCACTTCGAGCGCGACGGTCAGCTCGGCATCCTTGCCGCGCTCATAACCGTCGGCGAGCGTCACGCCGGGCTGGATCGCCGGGCGCAGCTTTTCCTTCGCGATCAGGTCCTTGACGCCCTGATCGATCGCCTTGTTGAGCGCATCGGCCGACAGCGCCTCGCCGTGCATCTTGCGAATGAGGTTCGGCGGAACCTTGCCGGGGCGGAAGCCGGGCATCCGCACCGTCGGCGCAACGGCCTTCACTTCCTCATCGACGCGCGCGTCGATATCCTTCGCGGTGATGGTCAGGCGATATTCGCGCTTCAGGCCTTCGTTCAGCGTTTCGACGGTCTTCATTGCCTTGGTCTTATCCTTGCTCAAAATCTCGTATCGAACCTCGCCCGACAGACGAAGTTCCCCATTCCCGGCCTGCTGCTCGCGAAGGTGGTGCGGGCGAAGGGACTCGAACCCCCACATCTTGCGATACTGGTACCTAAAACCAGCGCGTCTACCAATTCCGCCACGCCCGCAGGAGCTTTCGGCCGGGGTGCACGACATCGCGCGCTGCCGCGCACGCCCGTGCGGGCCGCGCGGGGCTATAGCAGACACGTCGCCGAGGGCAAGGGCGGAAAGCCGCGAAAATCCCCGCCAACCGGGCGACCGGAACATACGCCGCGCCCGTTCGTTGGTGAAATCAGGAGAATCGCCATGACGACCGCCGCCGACCCGCTTCCGAAGCCGAAACCCGACACGATCGAACCACAGGCGCCGCCCGAACGGCCGGTACAGCCGACGCCGCTGGAAGACCCGGCGGGGCAGCCGCAGGAAATCCCCGGCGGGCTCGGTGGCGGCGATGTGGACGAACCGGGACGCGGGCCGAGCGAGGTGCCGCCCGGTCAGATTAAAAGCGCGTGCGCTCCATAATCGCGCGCGCCTCTGGCAGACCCGCGTCGAAATAGTGCAATTGTGGCGCATAGAAATTCGTGACGTAAAGCTTGCCCTCGACAACGGCCATGCGTGCCTCGCCAAGCCGAGTTAATTCGTCATTGGGCAGAGTGTAGCGGTAGCGAACCGCCAGCCCTTTTCGTCCGCCAATGTCGGTAGGCGTCGATTCCAGAATCGTGAAGTCGGATACCTGATTCTGGGCGCGGAAGCTCCGTTCGAAAAAATCCGCCAGTTCGGGCAACAGCAGTTTGCTGTCGAACTTGGGCATCGGATTGTTCTTCTTGTCTCGTTCCTTGTACAGCGGCGCGCCTTGCGGCACCGCAGAGAAGAACTCGATCGCGTTAAGCCCGACCCCATCCTGCGTCCACACGCGCCCTTGCTCACCTGGGCGGCCGCCCTGGTTCCAGTCGCTCTGCGGCGTTATCGAAAGGCTGTCGACCCTCGCGACCTGATTGCCTGACACCAGCTTCCAGCCCGCACTCGCCGGCAAACTCCAGGCGGCAGAAAGGGCAGCGCAAAGAATTATCGCTCCACGAAGATGGACCATATCAGTTCTCCAGCAGGATTTTCATCGCCGCAGCATCGGAGGCCGTCGGCATTCGAGTCAGATATTCGGTGAGCGCGCTTCGACCCGCAGCACTGTCGCCGCCGCGGATCGCGGTCAGGCCGGCACCGCGCCACGCTTCGGCGGGCGCCGTCCCGGTGGCGATCGCCTCTTCATAAAGCTGCCGCGCGGTCATGAGATCCCGCGGGTTGCCTCGCAGCCGGTACAATTCACCGCGTGCGTAGAGCAGCAACCCGTCCCAGCCGAGCGTGCTACCCCTGGTCTGAATCACATAGTCGACACCGGCGAACTCGTTGCTCTTCACGAGGCTGTCGAACAGCGTCGGCAAGACGCGTGCGGTCGCATCGCGATAGGCCGCGGCGCCATCGTCGCCGTCGAGCGCGCTGGGCTGAGCCTCCAGTTCGGAGAAATAGGCGAAGCGCTGCATATCTGTCGGGTGAGTATCGGTTGCGCCGGGCGTCGCGCGGCGGACCTTGCGCTGCTTCCGTTCCTCGCGCAGCGCGTCCTCCTCCTCCATCAGCCGCTTCCAGACGATCGACGCCCGTAAGGGATAGGATGAGGCGCGAATATAGGAGGCGGACAGGAAATCGGCCTCCCGCTCCTGATCGCGATTGAAGCTGAACACACCGGTCACCACCGCCATCTGGGCGGCGGCTGTGCTTTGTCCGAAGGCCGCGCCGCTCAAGCTGAGCCATGCCAATATGTCGGTCCCGCCCCGCCGCTTCTTGAACCCGTTCAGCGAGTGCCGCAGTTCAAAATGGGCAAATTCGTGACCCAATATGGTCGCGAGCTCGGCCTCCGAATAGACGCGTGCCAACAGCCCAGTGTGGACCATCATCAACCCGTTGGGGGCCATGCTCGCGTTGAAGTTCTTGTCCTGCACGACGTAAACACGCGTCGCGTCGCAGCGATCCTCGCCGACCGCCTTGCACAGCACGCCCTTAACATAGCGGGTTAGAGCCTCGTCGCGAACGACGAGCGGCGAATCCCGAAAGCCGCGTTCATGCTCGTCAAATTGCATCCACAGCCCGCGTTCGTCGACTCCTTGCGGCTCATAGGCCCCCGCATAGGTCGGACGATCGAACGCCGCATCCTTGGCGATTGCGGGGCCGGCGGCCAGCAACACCGCCGCCACGAACAGACGCCGCATCATTTCGCCGCCAAGGGCGTCGACTTGAGACCCGGAAAATCCTCCAGAAGTTGCGCGACACGCTTCTGCATGCCGTCCTCGGTGCGGACGTCGCCGCCCATCTTTTCGTCGGCATTCAGCCAGACGATGTTGCCCGTCTGCAGATCGACGAGACCGGCATAACCTACATGCTCGCCCGACTGGACGCCGACGCCGACCAGCCCCGCCGCGAGAAACTGAAACATTTTGCGCCCGAACGACCCATATTGATCCGACGTCTTCACGAAGAGCCCGTATCGCGCGCCGGTTTTTTCAGCGATTTCCTTGGTCCCCTCGCCCAGCGTCCATTCGAAGGGCTTGTTTTTCCGCGTCGGAAGTCGGTTTCCCGGGAAGAACTGGTAGTTCACAACGGAGTTGGCGACCGACCCGAACAACGCGCGATGTTCCGAGAAAAGGCGCGCATCATCACCCACCAGATCGGGCTCGATGACCAGCTCGTTGCGGAATTCGCCCTGCCGCCGGGACAGCTCCTTGTCGAGAAGTTCTCGCGCCTGCGCCGTCCAGTCCGCATTCGGCTCAGGCAAACCTGCCGTGGACTGCTCTCCGACCCAGACCGATGGGCGGAACAGCAAAATCTTCTGTCCGTTCAACGCTTCGGCCGAGAATCCCTCGCGAACCGCACTCTTCTCCTGAGCCGATACCATCGGCACCGCAACCGCCAGAGAAGCCGTCAAAGCGACGGTCGCAACCCATTTTTTTAGCATCCCCGACCCCCCGGATGTTCATCGGGCACGAGAGCATATGCCCTCTCCCCCCGCGACCTGCATCCTCGAAAGCAAATCGCTCGGCAAGAGGAAATTATGACGTCGCGGCAGTAGATTGCGCCGCTTTGGTTCTATCGCGGTTTACGGCTCAACCGCGGGGCCGGAAGGCGCCCGGCGCCCGCCCTCAGCCGAGCGCCTTCTTCAGCAGCTCGTTGACCACCTGCGGGTTCGCCTTGCCCTGCATCGCCTTCATCGTCTGGCCGACGAAGAAGCCGAACAGCGCTTCCTTGCCGCCCTTATACTGCTCGACCTTGTCGGCATTGGCGGCCAGCACCTTGGCGATCTCGCCCTCGATCGCGCCGGTGTCGCTCGTCTGCTTCAGCCCTTCGCGATCGACGATCGCGGCGGCGCCGTCGCCGCTTTCGAGCATCTTCTCGAACACCTGCTTGGCGATCGTGCCCGAAATCGTGCCGTCGGCGACCAGACCGAGCAGTTCGCCCGCCTGCGCTGGCGTAACCGGGCAATCCTCGAAACTCTTGCCCAGACGATTGAGCGCGCCGAACAGCTCGCTCGTCACCCAGTTCGCGGCCGCGACCGGCTTCGCGCCGGTTTCGAGCAGCGTATCGAACCACAGCGCGCTCTCCACCTCGGCGGTCAGCACGTCGGCATTATACGCCGAGATCCCCGCGCTCAGATAGCGCGCGCGCTTGGCGTCGGGCAGTTCGGGCAAGCTATCGCGGCACTCGGCCAGAAACGCATCGTCGAGTTCGAGCGGCAACAGGTCGGGATCGGGGAAGTAGCGGTAATCATGCGCATCTTCCTTCGACCGCATCGATCGCGTCTCGTTGCGATCGGGATCGTAGAGCCGCGTTTCCTGCACCACCGTGCCGCCGCTTTCGATCAGCGCGACCTGGCGCTTCGCCTCGCCCTCGATCACCGCCATCACGAAGCGCACCGAATTGACATTCTTCGTCTCGGTGCGCGTGCCGAACTCGTCGCCGGGCCGCCGCACGCTGACGTTGACGTCGGCGCGCATCGAGCCTTCTTCCATATTGCCGTCGCACGATCCGACATAGCGCAGGATCGAACGCAGCTTGCGCACATAAGCGCCGGCTTCCGCGGGCGAGCGCATGTCGGGGCGCGAGACGATCTCCATCAGCGCGACGCCCGAACGGTTGAGGTCGACGTAGCTCATCGTCGGATGCTGGTCGTGCATCAGCTTGCCGGCGTCCTGCTCGACATGGATACGCTCGATCCCGATCCGCTTCGCCTCGGGAATTCCAGCCTTCTCGTCCGCCTCGATCATCAGCGAACCTTCGCCGACAAGTGGATGATAAAGCTGCGAAATCTGGTATCCCTGCGGCAGGTCGGCATAGAAATAATTCTTGCGGTCGAAGCGCGACCATTTGTTGATCTGCGCGTCGATCGCCATGCCGGTGCGCACCGCCTGGCGGATGCACTCGCGGTTCGGCACCGGCAGCATCCCCGGCATCGCAGCGTCGACCAGCGACACCTGCGTGTTCGGCTCCGCCCCAAACGCCGTCGCGGCGCCCGAGAAGAGCTTGGCGTTGGAGGTGACCTGCGCATGGACCTCGAGGCCGATCACGACCTCCCACTCGCCGGTTTCGCCCTTGATGCGATAGTCGGTCATATTTTTCTCGCTGCAGGCATTACCGTCGATGGAATAACCGGGGCTGCCTTTGGGTGTTCTTTGAAGTTTGTCGGAACTGAGAAACGAACTCGACTAATCGTCGCATTTTCGCTGGCAGCTTCGCCCGTCGCGTTTGCTCCGATTCCGAAAACAGACAACTTAAACCCGCCGCCACCGGTTCCAGTTTGTCTTGCTGATACGGCTATATCAAACTCGACATCCTTCGGAGCAGAAAAGCCCGAAACACCGGTGCCGTGCGCTGAAACAATTTTTGTATCCTGAGCGTCCGCAACTCCGGCAGCGATTGCCCTAAGCGTACTAGAGACAAAAATGGACAACTCCTCAGCGTTTGCATTTTCGGTCATACTCACCACCACTTCTCCGCCCGCGCGGTAAAGCCCGCGCGTTCTTCGATCGCCAGGCCCGCGTTCAGCACGCCCTGCTCGTCGAACGCCTTGCCGATGATCTGCAAGCCCAGCGGCAGCCCTTCGCGATTCAGCGCCGCGGGGACCGACATCGCGGGCAGCCCGGCAAGGCTCGCGGGCACCGCGAACACGTCGTTCAGATACATCGCCAGCGGATCGGCCATCTTCTCGCCGAGCCCGAACGCCGCCGACGGCGCGGTCGGCGCGAGGATCACGTCGCAGCTTGCAAAAGCCTGCTCGAAGTCGCGCGCGATCAGCGTCCGCACCTTCTGCGCCTGCGTGTAATAGGCGTCGTAAAAGCCCGCCGACAGCACATAGGTGCCGATCATGATGCGGCGCTTGACCTCGAGCCCGAAGCCGTCGGCGCGCGTCGCGGCGTACATGTCCTGCAGCCCCGCTCCCTGCGGCAGATCGCGGAGCCCGTAACGCACGCCGTCATAGCGCGCGAGGTTCGACGACGCCTCGGCGGGCGCGATGATATAATAGGCCGGCAGCGCGTACTTGGTGTGCGGCAGGCTGATCTCGACGACCTCGGCCCCCGCATCCTTCAGCATCGCGATGCCCGCATCCCACATCGCGTCGATGTCGGGATCGATGCCGTCGAGGCGATATTCCTTCGGAATCCCGACCGTCTTGCCCTTCAAATCGCTCGACAAAGCCGCTTCCCAATTGGGCACAGCCATATCGAGGCTCGTCGCGTCCTTGGGATCGAAGCCCGCCATATTCTCGAGCATGATCGCGCAGTCCTTGACGTCGCGCGCCATCGGCCCTGCCTGGTCGAGCGAGCTGGCGAAGGCCACAATGCCCCAGCGCGAGCAGCGGCCATAGGTCGGCTTGATCCCCGAAATGCCGGTGAAGGCCGCGGGCTGGCGGATCGAGCCGCCGGTGTCGGTCCCCGTCGCCGCGGGGCACAGCCGCGCCGCGATCGCCGACGACGATCCGCCCGACGATCCGCCCGGTGCAAGCGCGGCGTTGCCGCCGTCCTTGCGCCGCCACGGCGAAATCACATTGCCGAAATAGCTCGTCTCGTTCGACGACCCCATCGCGAACTGGTCGAGGTTGAGCTTGCCCAGCATCCCCGCCCCGGCGTCCCACAATTTTTGGCTGACGGTCGATTCGTACCGCGGGACGAAGCCTTCGAGCATATGGCTCGCGGCGGTGGTCTGGACGCCATTGGTGCAGAACAGGTCCTTCATCCCGATCGGCACGCCCGACAAGGGCTTCAGCGTCCCCGCGGCGCGGTCGGCATCGGCCGCCTTCGCCGCGGCGATCGCATGATCGGGCGTCTCGACGATAAACGCGTTCAGAGCCTTCGCGCCCGCGACATTGGCGTTGAACGCTTCCGCCACTTCAACGGCGCTGAAATCGCCCGCGCGGTGGCCGTCGCGGATCTGCGCGACCGTTAGATTTGTAAGATCAGTCATCATCAAAAACCGTTCGTGCCGAGCTTGTCGAAGCGCCGTACTTCTTTGCTCGGACGGGGAAGATAAGAACGGCCCTTCGACAAGCTCAGGGCAAACGGAGCGAGGGCGCGGCCCATCACTCGATCACCTTCGGCACGCCGAAAAAGCCGTGCTGCGGCGCCGGCGCATTGGCGAGAATATCGTCGCGGCGGTTGCCGCCGGTCAGCGGGTCGGCGTCGACGACATCCTCGCGCAACCGGAGCCTGTTCGGGATCACCGCGGTCATCGGCTCGACTCCGGTCACATCGACCTCGCCGAGTTGCTCGACCCAGCCCAAAATGCCGTTGAGTTCGCCTTCCATAGCGGCGGCTTCGGCATCGCTGATCGCGATGCGCGCCAGCGATGCTATTTTCCTGACTGTTGCCTGATCGATTGCCATTCATCTTGCCTTATCGGGAGAAGCTGCGCCGCTAGCATCCTCCCCCGCCCGCTTCAACCATGCTGATCCTTCCCGCGACGAACTCATGGGGAGTCGCCGACGGCGCGCAGCACCAGCGCGACCGCTCGCGTAGCGAGGGTTGACCGGGCCGCGACGATCGCATCACGCGCCATTTGAAGGGTTCGTCATGACCGGCTAGAGAGCCTGAAAATCCTCTCCCCCACTGGAGCCCCGATGGCCCGCAAATTTCTCTACCTGATTGCCGCGATCATCCTCGTCATCTTCGGCTTTGGCGTCGCCTATCAGCTCAATCCGGGCTGGTTCGGCCGCGTCGCCTTTGTGCCGAGCACGCAGTTCGTCGAACAAGCGGCCGCCGCGCCCAACGCCTATGACGATCCGGCGATGTGGTTTGCGCGGCCGGGTCTCGCGGACGATCCCGCCGATTGGCGCCCGCCGGCCGAAGGCCGGACGGAAGCGGTCGCGGCCAAGGCCGATGGCGGCAAGCTGATCGGATCGGCCAAGGCCGCCGAAGCCGGCGCCGCCGAAGCCGAACCGGCGAAGGGCGACGCCGCGATCTTCTTCGTCCACCCGACAAGCTATTACAGCAAGGCGAGCTGGAACGCCCCGCTCGACGACGCGGACGCCAATTACCGCGCGACGCTGTTCATGCAGGGAATGGCGAGCGCATTCGGCGATGCAGGCGAGGTCTGGGCGCCGCGTTACCGCCAAGCGGCGCTCGGCGCTTTCCTTGCAACCGACCGCGTCACCGCGGGCAAGGCGATCGACGCAGCCTACCGCGACGTCGAACAGGCCTTCGACGCCTTCCTTGCATCGATACCGAAGAACAAGCCGATCATCCTTGCCGGCCACAGCCAGGGCGCGCTGCACCTCACGACCCTGCTCAGGAACCGGGTCGCCGGCACCCCTCTCGCGAAGCGCATCGTCGCGGCTTATGTCATCGGCTGGCCGATCAGCCGCGATACCGACATGGCGGCGCTGGGCCTGCCTGCGTGCGAGACCCCCGAGCAGAAGGGATGCATCCTAAGCTGGGCCACCTTCGCCGAGCCCGCCGACCCGTCGATGGTGATCGGCGCCTATGACGGCACGATCGGCTTCGACGGCCGCCCGCGCGCCGGCACGCGAATGCTCTGCACCAATCCGCTCACCGGCATTCCCGACACCGCCGTGGGCCCGCAAGCGAACCTCGGCACGCTGAAGCCCAGCGAAGGCTTCAAGGCCGGTACACTCATCGCCAAAAAGGTCGGGGCAAAATGCGACGACGATCGCGGCTTCCTGCTGATCGGCGACGCCGAGGCGGCGAAGAATTATGCCCCGAGCTATGTGCTGCCCGGCAACAATTATCACGTCTTCGACATCACCCTCTTCTGGGCGAATGTTCGCGCCGACGCGCTGCGGCGCCTGGCGACCTACGAGGGCAAGCCCTCCCCGGTCCCGCCGCCGGCGGCGCCCGTGGAGGTTCCGGCGACACCCGAGACTGCTCCCAAATCCTAGTTGTTTGGTCCCAGCATGCGATAAGGACTATGCGATCGGCTACTTGCACATCGACATTGCCGAACTGCGCTACGAAGGCGGCAAAGGGTTCCTCTATGTGGCGGTGGATCGCACCTCGAAGCTGGTCTCCGCCCGCATCTGTCGCAAGGCCACCAAGCTGGCGGCGGCGGCCTTCCTCAAATCACTCGTCAGGGCCGTACCCTGCAGGATCCACACCGTACTGACCGACAATGGCGTCCAGTTCACCCAACTCCCGCGTGGCCAGAGCCGGGGGTGGCTGGTCCACATCTTCGCCCGGGTCTCCCTCGAGAACGGCATCGAGCATCGGCTGACCAAGCCCTATCCCGCATGGACCAACGGCCAGGCCGAGCGGATGGTGGGCACCATCAAGGAAGCGACCGTCAAATCCTTCCACTACGGCTCGATCCGGGAACTACGACAACATGGGAGCGACTGGCTGATCGCCTACAACTTCGCCAAGCAGCTTAAGGCTCTGAAGTTCAGGACACCCTACGACGCCATCGAGAAACTCTGGGAAACAAAGCCCGATGCCTTTATCGTCAAACCCAACCACCACATGCCGGGACCAGACACCTAGCAAAAAGCGGTTACATTTCAGGGAAGCATGTCACGAACTATCCGCTTAACGAGCATCGACGAACGATCACAGGTTCGCGATCGTCGCAGAGGCCAACCTGCCGCGAATGCGGTCGAACTCGGCGGCGACGTGGCGTGCATAGGGTAGGCCGCGATTGCAGATCACGAGATCCGTCCCTTCCCACTCGATCAGCCCCCGCTTCTCATACTCGATCAACACGCCTTGCGCGGCAGCGCGCTCGCTCGCGTCCAAATGCGCGCGGTGGTTGCACAAAAGGTCGCTGATATGACGGGCTCGACGCTGCTGGTCGGCGTTCCGCTGAACGCCGCGAACCGAAGCGACCCGTCCCTCCATCACGATATCGCGGTAATGCCCCGCTTTCTTCTCATTCTGGACGATAAGGTCGGGAAACAGGCTGACGGCGCTCGCGCCAAGACCAATCAGCACCGGCGCATCGTCCTCCGTGAATCCCTGAAAATTCCGGTTCACGCGCCCCTCGTCCGCCGCGATTGCGAGCGGGTCGCCGGGCAGCGCGAAATGATCGAACCCGACGGGGACGTAGCCGGCTTCGGTCAACCGGCGATAACCGAGGTCTGCCTGCTCGAAGCGACGCTTCATGTCGGGAAGGTCGGACGCGTCGATGCGGCGTTGGCGCGGAATCATATCGGGAAGATGCGCGTAGCCAAACAGGGCAATGCGGCTCGGCGCGAGCCGGATCGTTTCATCGAGCGTTGCCTCAAGATCCGCGAGCGTCTGGCCGGGCAAGCCGTACATCAAGTCGAAATTGATCGCATCGATGCCTCGCAGTCGTAGCGATGCCACGACGCGTTCGATATGCGACAACGGCTGGATGCGCCCGATCGCCTGCTGGATATGGGGAGCAAAGGTCTGAACCCCGAGGCTGACCCGGCCGACCCGCACAGCCGCGAGAACAAGGGCCCATTCGGACGAGAATCCCCGCGGATCGAGCTCAATCGAAATCTCCGGATGATGCGCGTCGAACAGCGTCTGCGCCAAGTCGAGGAGGCGAACGAGTTCGACCGGGGCGATCGCGTTGGGGCTTCCGCCGCCGAACGCGATGCGGCGCACCCGCCCTCGCCCGCCCAGCCGCTTCGCGACGATCGCGATCTCGGATTGAAGGGCCGCGAGATAGTCGGCGAGCCGCTGCTTGCGACCGGCAGCGCCGGTGTTGCAGCCGCAGTACCAGCAAATCTGGTCGCAGAAGGGAATGTGCACATAGATGGAAACGGGCGTCGCGGCCTCGACCCGGTCGAGTGCGTCCAAATAGGCGCCGGCGCCGACGTCTTCGGCAAACTCCATCGCGGTCGGATAGCTGGTGTAGCGCGGAACCGGCTTGGCGAGCAGATCGGGATGATAGGACCACATGCCCCGATTTTACGGCCCGCGACCGCCCCCGACATTGACCGGGATCAAGGCGAGGTCAGCAGCAGCCACCGGTCTTTTCGCCGCGATGCTTCGAGCGACGGTCCGCAACGGCATGACACGCCTTGGCACAGCCGTCCTCTTGGGCCGGGGCAGCGGGATCGCGGGGCATGGGGATATATTTCACTTCGCCGCCGCCGCAGGCCGGGATCATCAGCCTATGTGCGCCTACCGGCGCTGGCGGTTGCGCGAGCGAAATCGCCCCGAGCATCAGCAGGACGAGGCGCGACCTCACGACGGCTCTTCCTCATCCTCGACGAAGATGCGGAGCGCCGCTCCGTCGAGGTCTTCGAACTGCCCTTGCCTCAGCGACCAGAAAAATGCGCCGAGCCCGAGCAGCCCGAGGCCGAGTGCGATCGGAATCAGAAATGCGAGGCCGTTCATCCGGGCGCTCTCTTGAGCCGTAGCGCATTGCCCACAACGATCAGCGAGGATCCCGACATAGCGATAGCCGCGACGAGCGGGGTCACGAGCCCGAGAAAGGCCAGCGGGACCGCGATGACATTGTAACCAACGGCTAGCAGAAAATTCTGCTTCACGATCGCTTGGGTACGCCGCGCCATGCGGATCGTTTCGACGACGGGCATCAGACGATCGCCGAGGAAGATGCAGTCCGCCGCATTTTTGCCGACGTCGCTCGCCGAGCCCGGCGCCATGGAGGCGTGGCCGGCAGCGAGCGCCGGTCCGTCGTTGAGGCCATCGCCGAGCATCAGCACCTTGTGTCCGGCGGCCTCCTGACGCTCGATGGCAGCGAGCTTGTCCTGCGGGCTCATACCCGTCTGCGCGGTCAGGCCGAGCTCGCGAGCGACGGGTGCGACCGCGTCGGCCCGGTCGCCCGACAGGATCATCGCGTCGATGCCTTCGGTCCGCAGTGCCGCGGTTACGGCGCGCGCGTCGGGCCGGAGTTGATCGGCAAACCGGATCGACGCCAAGGGCTTTCCGTCGACGGCCAGTTCGGTCGCGAGCGCGTCGCCTTTCTCACCGCCCTGCGGACGGCCGAGCGTCACGACGCGATCGGCCCACTGGGCTTCGACCCCGAAGCCCGGCGTTTCACGGATGCCGGTCACCGCCGCGGGAAGAATATTGGCACATTGCAAGCCGCGGGTCAGCGCTTCGCTGAGCGGATGACGGCTGGCTTGCGCCAAGGCCAGCACCAGCGACTTCTTGCCGTCATCGAGCCCATCGAGATCGAGCGCCTCGGGTCGCCCCAGAGTCAGCGTGCCGGTCTTGTCGAGCAAGGCGAGATCGACCTCGGCGAGTCGTTCGAGCGCCGACCCGTCCTTGATCAGCACGCCCTTTCGCATAAGCTCGCCCGCCGCGACAATCTGCGCCGCGGGCACGGCAAGACCAAGCGCGCAGGGACAGGTGATGATCAGCACCGCCGCCGCGATCAGAAGGCTATGGTGCCAGCCCGCCCCGGCAATCATCCACCCCGCGAAGGCTGCCAGCGCGAGACAGTGCACCGCGGGCGCGTAGAGACGCGCGGCACGGTCGGCGATCCGGACATAACGGGACTTGCCCTGCGCCGCCTCGCCCATCAGCCTCGCAATGTCGGCTATGGCCGTGTCGGCTCCCGCCGCGGTGACGCGGACGCGAAGCGGCGCGTCGAGATTGAGCGTGCCCGCGTGTACGGGATCGTCGGCATGCACATCCCGGGGCGCGCTTTCACCGGTCAGCAGCGACAGGTCGAGGCGGGTCGCGCCGCCGATGACCAGACCGTCGGCAGCCAGGCGCTCGCCCGCCGCGACGAGCATCACCATGCCGGGCTCGAGTGCCGTGGCATCGGCCCAGCGCGTGCGCCCGTCGCCATCGACGACCATCGCGCCGGTTCCCATGTTTCGGAGCAGGGCGGTGACGCCGCCGCGTGCCCGGTCCCGCATCACGCTGTCGAGCCAGCGCCCGCAGAGCAGGAAGAACAGCAGCATCACCGCGCCGTCGAAATAGGCGTGCGCACCATGCGTCATCGTTTCGTACAGGCTCATGACGCTGACCAGGAGGACGCCGATGGAAATCGGCACGTCCATGTTCGTGCGCCCGTGACGCAGCGCGCGCCACGCCGATCGAAAGAAGGGCCGACCGGCGTAGGCGACCGTCGGCAGCGCAATCAGCGCCGAGAGCCAGTGAAACAGGTCGCGGGTCGCTCCCGTCGCGCCGGACCAGACCGAGACCGACAGCAGCATGATGTTCATCATCGCGAAGCCCGCGACGGCGACCGCGCGCAAAAGATCGCGGCTCGTTTCGGCCGCTCGGCCGGCCTCCTCCGGCCCGGTACCGATCGGATGCGCCTCGAACCCCAGATTGGTGAAGGCGCCGATCAGGTCGGGCACCTCGGCGCCGGGGATGCAGGAAAGATGGACGCGTTTCTCTGTGAAGTTCACGCGTGCCGCGGCGATGCGCCTGTCGCGCACCAAGCCCTGCTCAAGCTTGGCGATGCAACTCGCACAGCGAATGTCGGGAACCGCGAAATCGCGTTCGACGAGAGCAGCAGCGGTCATCGCACGTCTTCGCGATATCGCGCTTCGGCCGCTCCAAGCCGGACGACGAGGTCGAGCCGCCAGCGCCCAGCCGCCAGCGGGCGGGTCGAGCGCAACGCGCCGCCGGTCGCCGCCTCGAAGCGAAGCGTGACGGGAGCGGTGCGGCCAAGCGGATGATGAACCGTGGCCACGGCCTGCACATTGCCTAGCGGCACGCCTTCCTTGCGCACCGCGAGGAGAAGATATCGCGACGAATCGACGGTCACTTCGGTGTCCCAGCCGAGCCGATCCTGAGCGGCGGCGCGCGCCAGCCATTCGTTATACTGCTGGCTGGCGACATAGCTGTTGTCGACGACGGTTCCGCCGAACGTCGACGACGCCAGCCGCGCCATCGTGAAGTTGACCGCGATCACCACGCCGAAAAAGGCGACCAGGATGATCGTCATGTGGCGGCCGGTGAAGCTCTTTGCTCTGGTCTGTTCTCGCATCGTCATGTCTCCGGCCGGTCGAACTGGATCGTTTCGCTGTCGCCGCGCGGATCGCCGTCGAGCCCGCGCGTTGCGATCGTGAAATCCTGCCGTGCAGGTCCGCCGCCAGGCGCCGCCACGAACAGTTTGACGCGCGTGACGCTGTCGGCGGGCAGTGCGACGTCGAGCGATTGTCGGGCGTCTTCGCGCGCGCCATCTTCGCTCCAGAGCGCCGCACCGGCGAGACCGCTCACGGATACCGAAACGCGGCGCGGGCGGGCTTCCATATTGCGCAGTTTCAGCGTGTAGGTGTTGCGGATGCCGCCGTCCGACAGCTGAACATAGAGCGGGCTGCGCTCATGCTGGACGGCGAGATCGAGCCGCGTCCGCTGTCCGAGCGAGAAGAGCATTGCGAGTCCGATCGCGCTCCAGATCGAGAAATAGATGATCGTTCGGGGGTGCATGAGCGTCTTGCGAACCGGCTTCGAGGTGCCGCCGGCCTGCTCGGCCGCCGCATCCTCGAGCGTGCAATAGTCGATGAGCCCTCGCGGCCGTCCGATCTGCGCCATAACGCCGTCGCAGGCATCGATGCAGAGCGCGCAGGTGATGCAGCCGATCTGCGGCCCCTGCCGGATGTCGACGCCGGTCGGGCAGACCGCGACGCACTGGTTGCAGTCGATACAGTCGCCGAACGCCCCCGGGTGCGCCTGCGCCTGCTTCAGGCTGCCGCGCGGTTCGCCGCGCCAGTCCTTGTAGGTCACGAGCAGCGATTTTTCGTCCATCATCGCGGTCTGGATGCGCGGCCAGGGGCACATATAGATGCAGACCTGCTCGCGCATGAAGCCGCCGAGGATGAAGGTGGTCGCGGTCAGCACCGCGACCGTTCCATAGGCGATCGGCGCGGCCTGTCCGGTCCAGAAATCATGCGTCAGCGTCGGGGCATCGGCGAAATACATGATCCACGCGCCGCCCGTCCAGAAGGCGATGACGAGATAGACGAGATATTTTGCACCGCGGCGAGCGGCCTTGTTCACGCTCCACGGCGCGTTCGCCAAGCGGATCTGGGCATTGCGATCGCCGTCGATCAGCCGGTCGACATGCTGGAACAGGTCGGTCCACACGGTCTGCGGGCAGGCATAGCCGCACCAGGCGCGGCCCACCGCGCTCGTCAGCAGGAACAGGCCGATCCCAGCCATGATGAGCAGGCCCGCGACATAGTAGAATTCGTGCGGCCAGATTTCGATCTGGAACATGTAGAAACGGCGGTGGGCGAGATCGACGAGTACTGCCTGATCGGGCGCATAAGGGCCACGATCCCAGCGTATCCAGGGGGTGCCATAGTATATGGCGAGCGTGACCGCCATGATCCCCCATTTGAAGCGGCGGAAGAAGCCGTCGACCTTTTTGGGGTAAACGCCCTTCCGCGCCTCATAGAGCGACGCCTTTGCCAGATGCTCAGGGCTTGCCATCGGCCTGCCGTCCGTCCGGCGCCGCTGTGCCACCGGCTGGCGGGGCGAGCTTTTCGCCGCCGCCGAGCGAATAGACATAGGCCGCCAGCATCTTGATCGTGACCGGATCGAGCCGTTCACCCCAGCGCGGCATGACACCGTTCCTCGGCTGGGTGATCGTCGCGGTCAGGCTGGCCCGGTCGCCGCCATAGAGCCAGATCGCGTCGGTCAGCTTCGGCGCGCCGACCTGTCGGCCGCCCTCGCCACTCGCCCCGTGACAGACCGCACAGTTCGTTTCGAAGATCGCGGCGCCGCGCGCCGAGGAGGCGCCGGGCTTCTCCTGCCGGCTGATCGTCCGCACATAGCTCACGGCATCGGCAATTTGCGCGGGTTCGAGGATGCCGTCGCGGCCGAAAGCCGGCATCTGACTCATTCGCGTTTGCTTGTGATCGGGATTCCGGATGCCGTGGGTGATGGTGTCCTGGATCGTTGGCAAATCCCCACCCCACAGCCAGTCGTCGTCGGTCAGGCTGGGGTAGAGTTTCTTGACCCCCGCGCCGCCCGCGCCGTGGCACTGCACGCAATGGACACGAAAAGCCGCGCCGCCGCCCTGCACCGCGGCTTGCATCAGTTCAGGTCTGGCCGGCAAATCGGCGAGTTCGGCCGCACCGATCGCCTGCACGATCGGCGCGCGGCGCTTCGCATCGACCGCGAGTTCCCTTTCGAGCTGCCCGCGGCTCGACCATCCGAGCAAACCTTCGGTCGCGCCATCGATCATCGGCCATGCGGGGAATAGCACCACATAGACCGCCGCCCAGACGATCGTGGCATAGAAGGTCCAGAGCCACCAGCGCGGCAGAGGCGTATTCAGTTCCTCGATACCGTCCCATTCATGACCGACCGTGCTCGTGCCGGTGGCCTCGTCGATCCGTTTATGGTCAGCCATGCTCGTCGTCCCTGAAGATCATGTTCGCGGCGTCGCGGTTGCGCTGGCGTGCGCTGCCGCGCAGCGGCCATGCGATGAGGATGAGGAAGGCGACCGCCATCACGACCAGCCCCCAGCTGTCGGCGAAGTGCCTGAGATCGTCATAGGTCATGGCGCTTTCGCTCCTGCCGGAGCGGGCGCGTGCGCTTGCTCCTGCGGCGCCGCCTTCTCGACATCGACGAGCGTTCCGAGCATCTGGAGATAGGCGACGAGAGCGTCCATCTCGGTGACCCGCGACGGATCGCCGTCGAAGTCGCGCACCTGCGCTTTCGGGTATCGCGTCTGCAGATCGCCCGCCCCCGCGTCGGGATTGGCCTGGGCCTGGATATCGTCATTCGCCTTGGCGATGTCCGCCTTGGTATAGGGCACACCGACACGATAGAGTGCAGTCAGGTCGTTCGCCATGTCACCGGGTTCAAGGTCGCGGTCCGCGAGAAATGCATAAGGCGGCATGATCGATTCCGGCACGACGCTGCGCGGATCGATCAGATGCGCCTTGTGCCACTCGTCCGAGTAGCGGCCGCCGACACGCGCCAGATCGGGTCCGGTGCGCTTCGAACCCCATTGGAACGGGTGGTCGTACATGCTTTCGGCAGCAAGGCTGTAATGGCCGTAGCGTTCGACCTCGTCGCGGAACGGGCGGATCATCTGGCTGTGGCAGGTGTAGCAGCCCTCGCGCATGTAGATGTTGCGCCCCGCGAGTTCGAGGGGGGTGTAAGGGCGCATCCCCTCGACCTTCTCGACGGTGTTGTCGATCCAGAAGAGCGGCGCGATCTCGACGATTCCGCCGATGGTGACGACAGCCAGCGCCAATGCGCCCAAGAGCGTGACATTGCGTTCGAGCTTCTTGTGGCTGAAGCCCTTTTCGGCAGGATGGGTTGCCATGAGAGGGCTCCTTATTCGGCGGGGACGGGCGCGAGCGGACGGTCGGCCGCGGCATTGTAGGGGGTTTCGGTCATCGGCTTTTCGGCGCGGACCTTGCCGCCGAGCGTCGCCCATACATTGACGATCATGATCAGGAAGCCGGCGAGGTACATCGCCCCGCCCGCCGCGCGGATCAGATACATCGGATGCATCGCCGCGACGCTCTCTGCGAAGCTGTAGACGAGGTAGCCGTCGGCGCCGTACTCGCGCCACATCAGGCCCTGCATGATTCCCGCGACCCACATCGAGGCGGCGTAGAAAACGATGCCGACGGTCGCGAGCCAGAAGTGCCAGTTGACCATGCGGAGGCTGTACAGCCGCTCGCGGCCCCACAGGCGCGGCACGAGATAATAGACGCAGGCAAAGGTGATCATGCCGTTCCAGCCGAGCGCACCGCTGTGCACATGGCCGATCGTCCAGTCGGTGTAATGCGACATGGAATTGACCCATTTGATCGACATCATGGGACCTTCGAAGGTGCTCATCCCGTAGAAGGCGAGCGCCATCACCATCATCCGGATGATCGGGTCGGTGCGGATCTTGTCCCACGCGCCGTTGAGCGTCATCAGCCCGTTGATCATGCCGCCCCAGCTCGGCATCCACAGCATGACCGAGAAGACCATGCCAAGCGTCTGCGCCCAGTCGGGCAGCGCGGTATAGTGAAGGTGGTGCGGGCCCGCCCAGATGTAGAGGAAGATCAGCGACCAGAAATGGATGATCGAGAGGCGGTAGCTGTAAACGGGCCGCTCGGCCTGCTTCGGCACGAAATAATACATCATCGCGAGGAAACCCGCGGTCAGGAAGAAGCCGACGGCGTTATGCCCGTACCACCATTGCGTCAGCGCATCCTGGACGCCCGCGAAGGCGGCGTAACTCTTCGAGCCGAAGAGGCTCGCCGGCATCGACAGATTGTTGACGAGATGGAGCATCGCGATGGTGATGATGAAGCTCAGGTAGAACCAGTTCGCGACATAGATGTGCGGTTCACGCCGTTTGACGATCGTACCGGCGAACACGACCAGATAGGCAACCCAGACGATCGTCAGCCACAGGTCGACATACCATTCGGGCTCGGCATATTCCTTCGCCTCGGTAACGCCCATCAGATAGCCGGTCGCCGCAAGGACGATGAACAGCTGATATCCCCAGAACACGAAGCGCGCGAGCGTCGGGAAGGCCAGCCGCGCGCGGCAGGTGCGCTGCACGACATAGAAGCTCGTTGCGATCAACGCATTACCGCCGAACGCGAAGATCACCGCCGAGGTGTGGAGCGGCCTCAGCCGACCGAACGTCGTATATTCGAACCCCAGGTTCAGCGCCGGAAAGGCAAGCTGGAGCGCGATATAGAGGCCCGCTGCCATCCCCGCGACGCCCCAGAAGAGCGTCGCAAGCACGCCCCAGCGGATCGGGTCGTCGTCATAGACGCCCTCATTGCCCGGCATCCTGAGGAGGCCGCGCGCGATGCGCTGATAGTCGGCGCGCATCAGGGTCGCCCAGAGGGCCATGAAGCTGGCCAGGGCGACGATGAGCATATGGACGGCAAAGGGCGCATCGACCGCAAGCGCCGCCATGACCAACGCCAGCAAGGTCAGCGCAAGCCAGCCCCCCGCCTTTGCAACCAATGTGTCCATATCGCTTTTCCCTGCTCGGCGCGGCTTCGGTGCTGCGCGGTTCGGGGTCGCTCTTGGAGGCCGCGGCGGGCGAAAACATTGACCAGGATCAACGAATAGATTGCGCGGCATCAATGCTGCGGGGAGCCGGCCGGTGCAGGGAGCCCCCGTCAACGCAAGGAGCACCGACATGAAAAATGACTATCTCTCCCTCGTCGCGCTGGCCGCCGCGCTGGCGGTTCCCGGCCAGGCCTCAGCCAAGACAGGCGATATCCAGTTCAAGATCTTCGCGACCTATGTGGCGCCCGACGGCAAGATCCGCGACGTCAAGCTCGATGCGATCGGCCTTCCCGCGGGCACGCAGGCGAAGGCGGACGACAATGTCACGCCGACGGTCGCGATCGAATATTTCGTCGCCGACAATATCTCGCTCGAAACGATCGCGGGTGTCACCCGGCACGATGTGAACGGCCGGGGCGGGCTCAGCGGCGCCACGCTGGTCTCCGACGCCAAGATCGTCCCCGCGACGCTCACGCTCAAATATCATTTCGGCAAGGAAGGCGGCATCCAGCCTTATGTCGGCGCCGGCCCGAGCTATTTCATCTTCATCGACGAGAAGCCGGGCGCAACGACCCGGTCGCTGGGCGCGACGCGCCAGAAGATGAGCGACAAGCTCGGGGCTGCGCTGCAAGCGGGCGTCGATATTCCGGTCAACGACAAGGGTCTCGCATTCTCGCTCGACGCCAAGCGCTATTTCCTGCGGCCCACAGCGACCTGGTACGCCGGCCCGACGCCGGTGATCAAGACGCGCCACACCCTGGATCCGTGGGTGATCAGCGCCGGGGTTGCATTCCGCTTCTGACGCGGTCCCTTGTCGGGGGGATAGCGGGCTATCCCGCTATCTCCGCGCTGTCACCAACCATCTCATCCCCGCTATCCGGATGCCGCCTGTTTTCTCTGAAATCGTTCGAAAATTTTGCAAAAGGGCTGATCTGTGCAGACTCCTGCACCGGTCGGCTACCCCAGCGTTCCCTTGCGCGGCCCCATATAGCCGAACAGATAGGCGGCGACTTTCCGCATCTGGATTTCCTCAGCGCCCTCGGTGATCCGGTAGCGGCGGTGGTGGCGATAGATATGTTCGAATGGCTTGTGCCGGGAATAACCGATGCCGCCGTGGACCTGCATCGCGCGGTCGGCGGCTTCGCAGACGAGGCGGTTCGCCCAGTAATTGCACATGCTGACCTTGTCGGAGAGCGTGCGCTCGATCTCCTTGTGCGGCGTGCGGTCCATCTCCCACGCGGTTTTGCGGATCAGGAGGCGCAGCATCTCGGCCTGCGTCGCGAGTTCGACGAGCGGAAACTGGATCGCCTGGTTCTTCGCCAGCGCCTCACCGAAGGGCTTGCGCTCGCAAGCATATTTCACACTTTCCTCGATGCAGTAGACTGCGGCGCCCAGCGATGACGCCGCCTGCCGGATGCGGTTCTGGTGGACGAAGCTCTGGGCGATCGACAGCCCGCCGCCGACCGGGCCCAACCGCGCGCTGTCGGGCACCCAGACATCGCTGAAGGTCATCCGCGGATGGTCGGTCGGCATGTTGAAGGTCCACATATATTCGTCGACCATCATCCCCGGCGTGCCCGTCGGAACCAGCAAGCAGGTGATGCCCTTCGCATCGCCATCCTGTCCGTCGGTGCGGCAGAAGGTCGCGCAATGGGTCGCGACATGCATGCCGGTGATCCACATCTTGCGGCCGTTGATCAGCCAGCCGTCGACGCCATCGCGCGTCTCGCGCACCGCGCGCGTTTCCATGTGCGTGGCGTCCGACCCATGGTCGGGCTCGGTCAGGCCGAAGGCGGTGCGCCGCTTGCCCTCGAAGCCGCCGAGGATGAATTCCTGCTTCTGTTCCTCGCTCGTCGCGAACTGTTCGAACATTTCGACGAAGGGGAAGTTGCCGACGATGCTGTGCTCGTTCTGGAGGTCGTTGTGGAGGCCGAGACCCTTCGCGGCGAAATGCTCGCGGATCACCGCCATCCACAGATTGCTGCCATCCTTGCCGCCATATTTCTTCGGCGCGGAAAAACGCCAGTGGCCCGCGGCATCGGCGCGCCGCGTCGCCTGGCGCAAAAGCTGCTCCCACTCGTGCCGCGGCAGACCCTGATTGTCCCAGTCGGTGCGGCTATGTTCTCGGCGATGGTCGAAGAAGCGGATATTGTCGTCAGCCTCTTCCAGCGGCCTGATCTCGGCTTCGATGAAGGCATCGAGTTCGTCCAGATAGGCCTGCAAATCGGCCGGAACAGCAAAATCCATCCTCTCTCTCCCCTTTTATCCTATCCGTTCCACGCCGCGCGCGCTGCCGCCAGCGCGGCATATTTGGGGCTGTCGACGGTGCATTTGTCGAGCGCCGCGCGGCGCAGGCGCGCGAGCAGGCCCGGTTCCGCCAGCGTCCGCTCGCCCGACAGCAGGGCGTCGGACAGCGCCTTGTCCTCGGCGCGCACGCCGGCATCGAGATCGCGCATCACGATGCCGAGCGCATTCATGGCGACCACCGCCTCGAATTTGTCGTGCCCTTCGGACTTCGGCTTGACCGCACCCTCGATCCAGTCGCGCACCGCCTGCACCATCTCGCGGTTCGTCGGCTCGCCGAACGGCACGGACATGGCCGGGGGCGACGGCGGCAGCACCCGCGCCCTCTCCGCTTCGGGTGCATCCACCCCGATGAGTTCGACCAGGTCGAGCTCCTGCTCCGCCGTGCGCCGCCCGATGACGACGCGCTCGACCGTCGGGTCGGCGCCGTTCCGCCACGCCTGCCCCATCTGCAGGCAGCCGAGCGCCCACCAGAGCGTGCGATAGACGAGCCAGAAGCGGAACCGCACCCGATCGACCGGGAGGCCGCCCGCCGCCCGATAGGCGGCGAAATAATCCTCGAGACTGCCGAGGCCGAAGGCGGGCCGATCGATCCGGCCGAAGCGCCACACCGCCATGCAGCCGAAGGCGAGATCCTCGTGCGCATCGCCCAGATGCGCGAGCTCCCAGTCGAGCACCGCGGCGAGGCCGCCCGCGTCCTTCGCGAGATCGACCATCACATTGCCCATGCGATAGTCGCCATGGACGAGCACCGGATCGGCTGGCGCGGGCAGATGATCCTCGCACCAGCGGATCGCGAGCGCGATCGCCGGACGATCGCCGCCATAGGACAGGAACCTCGTCTTGAGTTCCGCGAGCGCCTCGGCGGTGTCCATCAGCGGGATTGCGGCGGGAATCGCCGCGCGCGGGATCGCATGGATGCGCGCGAGCTCGCGGCCGAGGTCGGCGAGCAGGGACGGCGGCGGGTCCGCCAATATCTTCGCCGGGCTCACCTCGGCGACGATGCGGCGCATTACATAGCCGGTGCCCATGCCGTCGGCATCGGACAGCACGCCGACCACTTCGGGCGCCTTCACCCCCGCCGCGTGCGCCGCCATCACCAGCGCGGCCTCGTCGGCATGGCCATAGGGCCGGCCCGCCATATAGTCCGCCGACGGTGCGCGGCGCAGGACATAGCCCGCCGATCCCGCCGGGCCCGACCAGTCAAACGACCAGCTTTCCATATTCGCACCGCCCGACAACCGAACCAGGCCCGACAATGCGCCCCGGCCGAGAATACGGGTCATGAATAGGCCGAGCTTCTCGTGCAGATCAGCCATCGCCCCCACCGTCGCATCCCCCCATCAATCTTTACCTGGCATCATGATAATACAAACCCGCCGGCCGACCGATGCAAGGGGCGGAGATATCATTCCGCAGGTCCGGACGTTTTTCGTGCACCGGCACGCTGCGAGAGGCATCCCCCTGGCCGCAGCAGACCGCGCCGACATCGCCATCCAACACCCCTTGCGTTCGTCCGCCGATTAAGCCACAAGTTTACGTGAACGTAAAGGTAAAGACCAGCGAACAGCCGAGAGGATTTCTTCCCCATGACCGACGTCCCCAGCTTCGACAGCATCAAGCTCGAAATCGCCGACACCGTCGCGACGATCACGCTCAACCGTCCCGACCGGCTGAACTCGATGCCGCCCGCGATGGCCGACGATATTCGCGCCGCGCTCGATCATCTACCCGGCCTCGGCGCGCGCGCGCTGCTGATCACCGGCGAAGGACGCGGCTTCTGTTCGGGCGCCGATCTGGCGGAGGACCGCTCGGGTGGCGGCGCGGTCGGCGGCGGAGCGCGAAGCCGCAATGCGCTGCGTGGCCATTACAACCCCATGCTGCTCGCGCTCGCGAATCTCGACATCCCGGTCGTCGTCGCGGTCAATGGCCCCGCGGCGGGCGTCGGGTGCAGCTTTGCCCTGTCGGGCGATTTCACGATCGCGGGCAAGAGCGCCTATTTCCTTCAGGCCTTCGTCAACATCGGCCTGGTTCCCGACGGCGGTTCGTCGTGGCTTCTCCCACGCCTGGTCGGCGTGCCGCGCGCGCTGCAGATGATGATGCTGGGTGAGAAGATCTCGGCAGATCAGGCGGCCGACTGGGGCATGATTTACAAATGCGTCGAGGATGCGGACCTGCTCGCCGAAGCGAGGGCGCTGGCGACGCGCCTTGCGAACGGCCCGACGATCGCGCTCGGCACGATGCGGAAAGTGCTGCGCGACGGCCTGACGCAGGATTTCGCGACCACGCTCGACGCCGAAGCCAGGGGCCAGTTCGTCGCGGGTGGCACCGCCGACGCAATGGAAGGGATCATGGCCTTCCAGCAGAAGCGCAAGACCGAGTTCAAGGGTCGGTAAAGGGCGTCGCCCCCGCGAAGGCGGGGGCCGCGGTCGGCCTTGCCCTACGTCGCGGCGTAAAACGATAGCGGCCCCGCCTTCGCGGGGGCGACGAACTGGTTACTCGGCCGCTTCCTCGACCATCACCTTCTTGTAGATGCTCGTCCGCGGATAAGAGCAGAGACGCTTCACCATCGGCTCGAAGAATTCCAGCGGCAGGGTGTCGTAGTCGGGGTCGAACGCCGGCGCGTCATATTTCTCGCAGAATTCGGCGCAGGCGGCGTAATGGGGGCTGTCCTTGTACTGGTCGCGCATGTCGCGGTCGAGGCCGATATAGTGAAAGAAATAATGGCCCTGGAAGATGCCGTGATGCTGGACGATCCAGAGATTCTCTTCCGACAGGAAAGGCTTCAGGATCGCCGCCGCGACGTCGGGATGGTTGAACGCGCCCAGCGTGTCGCCGATGTCGTGGAGCAGCGCCATCACGACATATTCCTCGTCGCGGCCGTCGCGGTGCGCGCGCGTCGCGGTCTGCAGGCAATGTTCGAGCCGGTCGACCGGAAAGCCGCCGTAGTCGCCGCCGAGCAGCTTCAGATGCTCGAGGATGCGGGTGCCGTTGTTCGGCGCGAATTCCTTCTGCTCGCGCGCAATGATGTCCCAGTCTTCCTGCGTTCCGTCGATCATCGAGCGGAACGTCGCATGCTCGTGCGTCATCTCGGTCATGGCAGCCTCTCCTGATTTGGCGGAGAGCCTATCCTATTCGTTGTTATTTGCAACGTTATAGGTCTTAACCTCGGCCTGCGTCAGGCAGCGGCGCGTCGACTTGTCCTCGGCATTGGCGATCGCCTTCTGCCGGTACATCACCTCGGTCAGCAGCTTGCGCGACACCCCCATGCGGATCAGAAAGTCATTATCCTCGCTCGCCAGCAGCGCGGCGTCCTGTTCGATGTCGCCGATCAGTTCCTTGGTCGCGTCGGTGCCCATCGCGACGCTCATGTCGATCGACTGGCGGTCGCCGGTGCGGGTGAACATATGGACGATGAACAGGCCGCCGGGATCGATCACGCGCGGCTGTCCGCCCATGAAGATGAAGTTGCACGCGCTGAAACACGCCCAGCCCGCCGGAATGCGCGTCATCAGCCCGAAGTTCGACCGGATGATGCGCCCAGCGGCATTGCCCGCGCGCGCATCGCCGCCGGGCGAGCTCAGCCAGACTTCGCCGACATCGGGATTGGCCTCGAGCGCCTTTTTTAGCCGGTCGGGGGCGCCGGCATCGATCCGCCCCTCGGCGAGCAGTACCTTCGCGCCGCCCTTGGTCGCCGGCGTGAAGGTCATCGTGGGATTCGCGGACCAGCCGGGGTTCGCCGGACAGGTCGGGTTCGCGGGGTCCATCTTGACCTTCGCGGCGCCGGTCAGGCTCGCAAGGCACGCGGCCGCCAGCGCGACGCGCGCGATCCTAGGCCGCAAGGACATAGCGCGACTGTCCGGGACCACGGCACATCTTCTTGGAAACGCGCGTTTCCTCGCCCTCGACGATCACCACGTCGGTGACGTTCATGCAGCTCGTGCCGTCGGCGAGCTGGTTCTTCGACGCGACGGTCGACGATCCGCTGACATTCTCGCGCGTCGTGCTGGTCCAGCTTGCGGTTTCGCCGACGTCGCCGCCGCGCGTGACCTGCTCGGTCGCTGCCGCCGCCTGCACCTGCTCCTTCGGGTCGAGCTTGCACGCGATGGCGTTGGTCAGCGTGCCGCTAACCTCGGCGATCGGCACATAGCTATAGACGCCGGCCTTGCTCGCCGCGCTGCCGATCGCGCTGTCGAGTACGCCGCCGATGATCGCGCGGCCCGCGCCGCTGCCCTTCTTGCCCTTCGGACAGCCGCCATTGTCGCTGTCGCTGGACGTCGGCGCCGGGCTCGGCGTCGTCACGTTGCGCAAGATACTGCCGAACTGCGCCTGCGCCGGCGCCACGGCAAGCATGCAGGCCGCCATCATGGCCGGGGCACCCCATAGTCTGTGCTTCATCGAACCGTCCCTCACCGCGCCCTTATCGGGCAACTCGCGACCCCTGTCGCATCATTTCATGCCATTTGCTGTGATTTTCATCAACAACCGGCGAAATGTCATGCTGGCAGGTTGAATTAGCGCTGAATATGTCACAGTAACGGTCCATGCTCTCGCAAAAGACCCGTTACACGATCCGCGCGTTCCAGCATCTTGCCGACCATTGGGGCAAGGGCCAGGTCCAGCTGGCGGATATTGCGGAAGCGCAGAATATCCCGCCGAAATTCCTGACCGTGATCCTGTCGGAAATGGCGCGCGAAGGCCTGCTCATCTCGCAGCGCGGCCGCGACGGCGGCTACCAGCTCGCGCTGCCGCCGATCGACATCAGCTATGGCGACCTCGTCCGCCTGACGCGCGGCTCGCTCGCGCTTGTCCCCTGTGCCGCGCGCAATGCACACGAGCAATGCAAGAACTGCCTGCCAGAAGCCGAATGCCGGATGCGCAGCCTGATGCTGAAGGTCCGCGACGACACGGCGGCGATCCTCGACCGCATCACCCTCGCCGACCCGATCAAGATGGAGCCATTGTTCGAGAAGGAAGAAGCGGCGGAATAGCCGCGTCATCTCCTGCGCAACAAAAAAGGCCCGCTTTCGCGGGCCTTTTGGGAAATGGTGGAGCCTAGCGGGATCGAACCGCTGACCTCTACAATGCCATTGTAGCGCTCTCCCAGCTGAGCTAAGGCCCCGTGCCATTTCAGGATCGCTGTGGCCAACATCCTTGGCTACTGCGACCGGGACGCCGCCTTTACCAGCGCGCGTCCGTTATGCAAGGGGCCAAATGCGTTCGATGACGCTTTTTTGACCCCCCCTGCGCATCGAACTCCGCAAGATCAGCCTTCTTCGTCCTCGTCGTCGCCGGTCGCGACGCCCAGATCGTCGTCGCCGCCGAGGTCGACGTCGTTATCGGGCGAATCGGTGTCCTCATCGACATCGACGTCCAGATCCAGATCGTCGTCCGCCTCCGGCTCGGCCACGACCTTGCCCGGCTTTTCGACTTCCTCGAACGGCATCGGCTGCTTCGATTTCAGGACCGATTCCGGTATCCACGCATAACCGCAGTTGATGCAGGTGACCGGATCGTCCTTGGTCAGATCATAGAATCGGGTGGCACATTTCGGGCAGCTGCGCTTCGCGCCCCATTCAGCCTTTACCATAACAGCCTCGTAAACCTCTGAAGAAAGGGTAGGAATTTCGGAAGAGAGACAGCGCCGACAGGGCCGTCCGCCAAATTGGCGTGCGCCTTGCCAGATTGTTTGCCCGCTGTCAAAAGCCGCACGCCATGACAGACCAGACCGCCCGCCCGCGCCGCTTTTCCGCCTCCGCTCCGCTCAAAGGTAGGATCGCGATTCCCGGTGACAAGAGCATCTCGCACCGTTCTCTGATGCTGTCGGCGCTCGCGGTCGGGACCAGTCGCGTCACCGGGCTCCTCGAAGGGCACGATGTTCTGGCGACCGCCGCCGCGATGCGCGCGATGGGCGCGGGCATCGCGCGGCGGGGCGACGGCGAATGGGTCATCGACGGCGTCGGGGTCGGCGCGCTGCTTCAGCCGCGCGAAGCGCTCGACATGGGCAACAGCGGCACCTCGACGCGTCTATTGATGGGCCTCGTCGCGAGCCATCCGATCACCGCGACCTTCGTCGGCGACGCCAGCCTGTCGGGCCGCCCGATGGGCCGGGTCATCGATCCGCTGTCGCAGATGGGCGCCGACATTTCGGCGTCACCCGGTGGCCGCCTGCCGCTGATGGTGCGCGGCCTCGCCCCCGCCATCCCCCTCGCCTATCGCCTGCCGATGGCGTCGGCGCAGGTGAAGAGCGCGATACTGCTCGCCGGCCTCAACACCCCCGGCATCACCGAGGTGATCGAGCCCGTTCCGACGCGCGACCATAGCGAACGGATGCTGAGGGGCTTCGGCGCCGACCTCAGCGTCGAAACCGAGCCCGACGGCACCCGCCACATCCGCATCCGCGGCGAGGCCGAACTCAAGCCGCAGACGATCGTGGTCCCCGGCGATCCGTCGTCGGCCGCCTTCTTCATCGTCGCGGCGCTGATTGTTCCCGGTTCGGACATCACCATCGCCAACGTCGGCCTCAACCCGACGCGCGCCGGGCTGATCGAGGTTCTCCAACAGATGGGCGGCGACATCGAACTGGTCGACGCGCGCGAAGTCGGCGGCGAACCCGTCGCCGACCTTCGCGTCCGCCACAGCGCCCTCAAGGGCATCGCGGTCGACCCGGCCGTCGTGCCGAGTATGGTCGACGAATTCCCGATCCTCTTTATCGCCGCCGCGCTGGCCGAGGGGCGCACCGTCACGACCGGCCTCGACGAACTGCGCGTCAAGGAAAGCGACCGCCTTGCCGTCATGGCGACGGGCCTGCAGGCCATCGGGGCGCGGGTCGAGGAAAGCGAGGACGGCTTAATCATCGACGGCACCGGCGGCGACCCGGTGCCGGGCGGGGCCACCATCGCGGGCCATCTCGACCACCGCATCTGCATGAGTTTCGCGGTCGCGGGGCTCGTCGCCAAGGCGGCGGTCGAAATCGACGACATGGCGCCCGTCGCGACCAGCTTCCCGAATTTCGAGGCTTTGCTCGAAGGACTGCGGGCGTGATCATCGCCGTCGACGGCCCCACCGCGTCGGGCAAGGGCACGATCGCGCGCGCGCTTGCCGACCATTTCGGCCTGCCCGTACTCGACACCGGGCTGCTTTATCGCGCGGTCGGTTATCAGACGCAGCTGGGCCACGGCGATCCCGACAACGCCGCCGACGCGCTCGCCGCCTGCGACTTCCCCGACACGCTGCTCGACGATCCCGCGCTCCGCTACGAAAGCACCGGCGGCCTTGCGAGCCGAGTGTCGATCCACCCGGCAGTACGCAGGGCATTGTTCCAGCGCCAGGTCGAATTCGCGAACCAGCCGGGCGGCGCCGTGCTCGACGGGCGCGACATCGGCACGGTCATCGCGCCGCACGCCGACGCCAAGCTGTTCGTCACCGCCTCGCCCGAAGAACGCGCGCGCCGCCGTCATGCCGAAATGCGCGCGCGCGGGGTCGATGTGACCTATGACGCGGTCCTGGCCGACGTCCACGCCCGCGACGCGCGCGACACCGGCCGCGCCGACGCGCCGCTGCTCCGCGCCGACGACGCGCTGCTGCTCGACAACAGCGATATGGATATCGACGAAGCGATCGCGGCCGCGATCGCCTTCGTCGAGACCAAGGTCGGGCGACCCGGCTGATCTCGGGCCGCGTTTGACGCGGAGGCAGGCCCGGCGTGATTGGCCTATGCCCCGCCCACGCCCTTCCGCAGATCGCGCGCTCAGGTGATGGCGGAATCGGCGCAGTTCCCGCTGGCCGCATTGCCACGGTTGCGCTCCACCTTGCGGGCGATCGTCGACGGCTGGCGATCCAGAGCTGCGGCGATTTGCCGGGTCGATTGTCCGTCTTCATGAAGACGGACGATCGACCAGCACTCCTCAATCGACAGCTGACGGCATCTCGACTTGGCGGCACCCTATCAGGGTCCTGACCCTGGGTGTTGCACTTTGTTTGCGAACTCCAGGGGGCCATTCAGGCGGCGAGGGCATGACCCCCGGATCAAGCCTGTCGAAGGGCGCGCGGTGACGATGAAAGCAAGGTTTCGCCTTGCCTTTGCGTACCCTCCGTCATATACGCGCGCCGTCCGACGGGCTTTGGCCGGTCGAGGCACGGACGAACCGCCGCTCTGCAACCATGAGCGTCGGGCGTGACGGGATGCACTCGTCGCGCCCTTTTTGCTTTGCCCCTGCCCCGATTTGCAAAGGCTCGAAGGACGTCCTGCATCGCATCCGGCGGGCAGGACGGATCGGCCAAAAGACCAGCGGAACCAACCGCTTGGCCGGAACAGATGAAGTAAGGAAGAACCCATATGGCCTCTACGGCTTTTCCGTCGCGCGACGATTTCGCCGCGATGCTCGACGAATCGCTGGGTGGTGCCGATGGCGGCTTTGAAGGCCGCGTCGTCAAGGGCACCGTGACCGCGATCGAAAACGACCTGGCAGTGATCGACATCGGCCTGAAGAGCGAAGGCCGCGTGCCGCTTCGCGAATTCGCGATGCCGGGCCAGAAGGCCGACCTCAAGGTCGGCGACGAAGTCGAAGTCTATGTCGACCGCGTCGAGAACGCCAATGGCGAAACCATGCTGTCGCGCGACCGCGCTCGCCGCGAAGCCGCGTGGGACCGCCTGGAAGAAGAATTCAACAAGGAAGCCCGCGTCGAAGGCGTCATCTTCGGCCGCGTCAAGGGCGGCTTCACCGTCGACCTCGGCGGCGCCGTGGCGTTCCTGCCCGGCAGCCAGGTCGACATCCGCCCCGTGCGCGACGTCGGTCCGCTCATGGACCTGCCGCAGCCCTTCCAGATCCTCAAGATGGATCGCCGCCGCGGCAACATCGTCGTGTCGCGCCGCGCCATCCTGGAAGAAACGCGCGCCGAACAGCGTTCGGGCCTGATCCAGAACCTCGAAGAAGGCCAGATCATCGAAGGCGCGGTCAAGAACATCACCGACTATGGTGCGTTCGTCGACCTCGGCGGCATCGACGGCCTGCTGCATGTCACCGACATGAGCTACAAGCGCGTCAACCACCCGAGCGAAGTCATCAACATCGGTGACACCGTCCGCGTCCAGATCATCCGCATCAACCGCGACACGCAGCGCATCAGCCTCGGCATGAAGCAGCTCGAAAGCGATCCGTGGGAAGGCGTCGCCGCCAAGTACCCGGTCGGTGCGAAGCTGTCGGGCACGGTCACGAACATCACCGACTACGGTGCGTTCGTCGAACTCGAACCCGGCATCGAAGGGCTGGTCCACGTCAGCGAAATGTCGTGGGTCAAGAAGAACGTCCACCCCGGCAAGATCGTCTCGACGAGCCAGGAAGTCGACGTCATCGTCCTCGAAGTCGACAGCGACAAGCGCCGTATCTCGCTTGGCCTAAAGCAGGCCCAGTCGAACCCGTGGGGCGCCTTTGCCGAGGCGCACCCGGTCGGTTCGGTCGTCGAAGGCGAAGTCAAGAACGCCACCGAATTCGGTCTGTTCGTCGGCCTGCCGGGCGACGTCGACGGCATGGTCCACATGTCGGACATCGCGTGGGGCATCTCGGGCGAGGAAGCCCTGCACCTCCACCGCAAGGGCGAGACTGTGCAGGTCGTCGTTCTCGACGTCGACGTCGAGAAGGAACGCATCAGCCTGGGCATCAAGCAGCTTGAAAAGGGCGCTCCCGCCGTTGGTGGCGGCGTTGCCGCTTCGGGCTCGCTGAAGAAGAACGACGTCGTCACCGTCTCGGTGCTCGAAGTCCGCGACAACGGCCTCGAAGTGCAGGCCGGCGAAGATGGCGCCACCGGCTTCATCAAGCGCGCCGACCTCGGCCGCGACCGCGACGAACAGCGCCCCGAGCGCTATCAGGTCGGCCAGAAGTTCGATGCCATGGTCACCGGCTTCGACCGTTCGAAGAAGCCCAGCTTTTCGGTCAAGGCGATGCAGATCGCCGAAGAGAAGGAAGCTGTCGCGCAGTACGGCTCGTCGGATTCGGGCGCATCGCTCGGCGACATCCTCGGCGAAGCGCTGAAGGCCGGCAAGAAGGACTGATAATTTCGTCCGTCTGCCGTCAGGCAACAGAAAAGGCCCGCGAAGTGTCCCTTCGCGGGCCTTTTTCTTTCAGTGATATATTTTGACCGAACAGTGATTCATGTTACTCTCCGGCCCGCGTTGGGAGGGGTCCTCACGCAATCCGAACCGGCAAAGACCGGATGGCCTGCATCCCGCGGGGTGCGCGTGATATGTCAAGGGGAAGCAAATGATCCGGTCGGAACTGGTTCAGAAGATCGCGAGCGAAAACAGCGACTTGCGCCTTGAAGAGGTCGAACGCATCGTCGACGCCTTTTTTGATTCGATCGTGGATCAACTGGCCGCGGGCGGCCGCGTCGAACTCCGCGGCTTCGGGGCTTTCTCGACCCGCTCCCGCGAATCGCGCACCGGCCGCAACCCGCGCACCGGCGCTCCGGTAGCTGTGAAGGCGAAGGCAGTCCCTTATTTCAAGCCGGGCAAGGAAATGCGCGAGCGTCTGAACGACTGATCGCGCGTCTCAAACCTTCGTCATTGCGAACCCGGCGAACGCCGGGCGAAGCAATGCCGCGCGGTTCCCGGACACGCTGGATCGTCGCTTCACTCCTCGCAATGACGCGGAAGAGGCAGGATCGCGGCCTCAATTCTTGAGGCGGTAACCCGTCCTGAACATCCAGAAGATCACCGCCAGGCACAGCGCCAGGAACAGCGCAACCGCGCCCATGCTGACTTCGATCCCGACGTCGCCCTGCCCGAAGAAGGTCCAGCGGAATCCGCTGATCAGATAGACTACGGGATTGAACAGTGTGACCGCACGCCACGCGGCGGGCAGCATGTCGAGCGAATAGAAGGCGCCGCCCAGAAAGGTCAGCGGATAGACGACGAGCAGCGGGATCACCTGCAACTGCTCGAAACTCTGCGCCCAGATGCCGATGATGAAGCCGAACAGGCAGAACGTCACCGCCATCAGGATCATGAAGGCGACCATCAGCAGCGGGTGCGCGACCTGCACATCGACGAAGACATGCGCGGTCGCAAAGATGATCGCGCCGATGATCACCGATTTCGTCGCCGCCGCGCCGACATAGGCGATCAGCAGTTCGAGCGGCGACATCGGCGAGGAGAGCATCTCATAAATCGTCCCCGTCCATTTGGGCATGTAGATGCCGAAGCTCGCGTTGCTGATGCTTTCGGTGAACATCGTCAGCATCATCAGGCCCGGCACGATGAACGCGCCATAGGGCACGGTGCTGACGTCGCTCATCCGGCTGCCGATCGCCGAGCCGAAGACCACGAAATAAAGCGTCGTCGTGATCACGGGCAGCATCAGGCTGGTCCAGAAGGTGCGCCCGAAGCGCGCCATCTCGAACAGATAGATGGCACGAATACCGCGTAAATTCTTGATCATGCAGCCCGTTCCTCAGCCTTCGTCTCATGCACCAGCCCGACGAAGATATCCTCGAGCGAACTCTGTTCGGTATGGAGATCCTTGAACTGGATGCCGAGGTCGCTCAGCCGCCGCAGCAGCGACGGCACGCCCGTCGCCTCGGCCTGGCTGTCGAATTCATAGACCAGCTCATGTCCCTCGTCCGCCAGCGCCAGATTCCACTGGGCCAGCTCGGCGGGCACCGCATCCAGCGGGTCGGCGAGGTTGAGCGTCAGCGTCTTGCGCCCCAGCTTCTTGATCAGCGCCTCCTTCTCCTCGACCAGGATCAGCCTGCCCTTGCTGATCACCCCCACGCGGTCGGCCATCTCCTCGGCCTCTTCGATATAGTGGGTGGTCAGGATGATCGTGACCCCGCGCTCGCGAAGGCCGCGCACCATGTTCCACATGTCGCGGCGCAGCTCGACGTCAACGCCCGCGGTCGGTTCGTCGAGAAACAGGATATCGGGCTCGTGGCTCAGCGCCTTCGCGATCATCACGCGGCGCTTCATGCCGCCCGACAGCTCCATGATCTTCGCGTTGCGCTTGTCCCATAGCGACAGATCCTTGAGCAACTGCTCGATGAAGGCCGGATCTCTCGGCTTGCCGAACAGCCCGCGCGAAAAAGTCACCGTGGTGATCACCTTTTCGAACGCATCGGTGTGCAGTTCCTGCGGCACCAGCCCGATCATCGAGCGCGCGGCGCGATAATCTCGCGCATGATCGTGCCCGCCCACGGTCACCGTCCCCGCACTCGGCGTGACGATGCCGCAGACGATGCTGATCAGCGTCGTCTTGCCCGCGCCGTTCGGCCCGAGCAGCGCGAAGATTTCGCCCTTGTTGATGGTCAGGTCGACACCGGCCAGCGCCTGGTGCCCACTCTTATATGTCTTTCCGAGGCCGGAAATGTCGAGGACGGCAGTCATGCCATCGCGTCTAGCCGAGCCGCTGCGCAGCGGGAAGCCGCAAACATCGCTTGACCTCCACCGGACCATCGGCTTGACCGCAAGCCAAGCGGACGTGGCGAAATCGGTAGACGCAGCAGACTTAAAATCTGCCGTCCTAGTGACATGCGGGTTCAAGTCCCGCCGTCCGCACCAAAGCCGTGGCCTTCGCTCCGTCGCCGTCCTAGGATATGGGGACCATGCGTCCAATTCGTTCTGCTGCCGCCCTTCTGCTCGCCGCCTCAGCCTCGCTCGCGCTAGCGAGTTGCGGGCTGTTCGGGTCGCGCGGCCCGGTTCGAATCGCGGCGATCGGATCGCTCAACCCGGCCTCGACGCCGCTGAACGGCGAACTCACGGCCGCCAATGCCGCCTTGCTCGACGCGTCGGCGCAGGGTCTCGTCGGTTTCGACGGCGACGGCCAGATCGACGTCGGGCTCGCCGATCGCTGGACGGTCACCGCCGACGGGCGCAGCTATATCTTCCGCATCCGCGAGGCCAAATGGACGAACGGGCGCAAGGTGATGGCAGAGGATGTCGCGGCGACGCTGCGCTCTTATCTCGCGCCCGCCAGCCGCAACCTGCTCAAGGATGATTTTCCCGAGATCGACACGATCAAGGCGATGACCGACAGCGTGATCGAAATCCGCCTGACCGTGCCGCAGCCTAACATGCTGGAATTGCTGGCGCAGCCGACGATGGCGATCGTCCACAAGGGAATGGGCTGGGGGCCGATGCGCGCGAAGCGGATCGGCCGCGCCGTGCTGCTGTCGCCCGTTCCCGACCCGCTCGCCGAAGATCCCGACGCGGCGGAGGCGGCGGCGAACGATCCCAAGGCGTCGATCGAACTCGTCGGCACCTCGCCGCAGGGCGCGCTCGCGCGGTTCAAGAACGGCTATGCCGACGGCGTCATCGGCGGGCGCTTCTCGACCCTCCCCTATTTCATCGCATCGGATATCGGCCGCTCCCGGCTGGTCGTCGATCCGGTGCCCGGATTGTTCGGTCTGGCCTTCACCCGGGCCGAAGGGTTTCTCGCGACCGATGCGAACCGCGACGCCCTGTCGCGCGTCATCCGGCGCGAGCGGCTGGTCGACGCCTTCGGGCTCGCCGAATGGCAACCGCAGGTCGCGATGCGCCCCACCGCGCACCGCCGCGACGGCGGCCCGGCGCCGATCCCGCCGGCCTGGAACGATTATGACGACGCCTCGCGCCTCGTGCAGGCGCAGCGCGTGGTCGATGCCTGGCGCAGCGGGGGACGCCCGATCGCTCCGCTGCGCATCGCGGTTCCCGACACGCCGGGCGGCCGCATCCTCTATGCCTATGTCGCGGCGGATATCGCCCGACTGGGGATCGAGACGCGACGCGTCAACATGGCCTCGGCTTCCGACCTTCGCCTGATCGACGAGGTCGCGCCGAACGACGACGCGTTGTGGGCGCTGCGCCGCCTGTCGTGCCAGCGCGACACGCTGTGCAATCGCGAGGCGCAGGAACTGATCGACCAGGCGATGGCGAACATCGACGCGGGCCAACGGGCCGAACAGGTTAGCGAAGCCGAAACGGTGCTCGCGCGCTATACCCCCTTCATCGCGCTCGCCGCGCCGCTCCGCTGGTCGGTCGCCTCGCAGCGCCTGACCGGCCTGCGACCGAACGCGCGCGGCGCCCACCCATTGAATCGCCTGATCGCGCCCCCCAACTAGTAAGGTGGCGCTTCACCCCCGAGCGCTTTTGAAAGGACCCGCATGGCCCCTTCGACTCCCAATCCCGACGCCATTTTCGACGCGCTGATTCAGAACCGGCGCGATCCCGCTTCGCTGCGCAAGCGGATCGAGACGCTGGAAATGCTGCTCGAACGCAGCTTCGTCATTCCCGGCATCAACCGCCCCGTCGGCCTCGACGCGATCGTCGGACTCGTTCCCGTCGTCGGCGACGTGATCACCGCGACGATGGGCGCCTATATCATCTGGGAGGCGCGCAACCTCGGGATGCCGAAGTGGAAAATCTGGCGGATGATTGGCAATCTCGGCGTCGATACCGCGCTCGGTGCGGTGCCGCTCGTCGGCGACGCTTTCGACTTCCTGTTCCGCTCGAACACGCGCAACCTCAAGATCATCAAGAAGCATCTCGACAAGCACCACCCGGGCACGATCATCATCGATCAATAGGGTCGCCCTCCCCCTTCCCCTCGGGTGTCTGGTGGTGCTAGCACAGCGCCGCGATACGCGCCGCCACACCCCAGGGGAGAATTCCAAGACATGATCCGCGCCACCCTCGCCGCGCTTGCCCTCGGCCCGTCCCTCCTCGCGGTCGCCGCGGCGGCTCAGGACACCCGGGACCCCTATCTCTGGCTCGAGGATATCGAAGGGCAAAAGGCGCTCGACTGGGTGAAGAAGGAAAATGCGGCGACCGACGCGCTGATCCGCACTCGCCCCGGCTTCGAAACCGACCGCCAGCTCGCGGAGGCGATCCTCGACGACGACCGCCAGATCGCCGGGCCGGGCGAGGTGATGGGCGACGTTATCACCAGCTTCTGGCGCGACGCCGCCAACCCGCGCGGCATCTGGCGGCAAAGCCCGCTCGACGCCTATCTTGCGGGCAAGCCGGTGTGGACGACGCTGATCGACATCGACGCGCTCGGCCGGGCGGAGAAGCAGAGCTGGGTCTGGCACGGCGCCGATTGCCTCGCGCCCGACTACAAGCGCTGCCTGATTTCGGTGAGTCCCGGTGGCACCGACGCCGATATCGTCCGCGAATGGGACCGCGCGACAAAAAGCTTCGTCGCGGACGGCTTCACCCTGCCGCAGGCGAAGAGCAGCGTGACATGGGAGAATGCCGACACCTCGCTCGTCGCGACCGACTATGGCGCAGGCAGCATGACCGCATCGGGCTATCCGCGCATCGTCAAGCGCTGGAAGCGCGGCACGCCGCTCTCGGCCGCCGCAACGGTCGCCGAGGGCGAAGCCGCGGACGTCGGCATCAACGTCTTCGCCTTCATGGACGGCGACAAGCGCCGGACGATGATCAGCCGCAACAAGACCTTCTACACCAGCGACATCCTGTTGCCGAACCCCGGCGACGGCGATTTCGACCGCAGCGTCATTCCCGACACCGCCGACATCCGCGCGGTGATCGACGGCCAGGTCATTATCTTTCTTAATGAGCCCTACGCCGATTTTCCCGCGGGCTCGCTCCTCGCGCTGCCGCTCGATATCCTCGCCAGCGGCGGTCAGGTGCCCTTCGTGCCGGTGATGACGCCGACGAAATCGCAGGCGATCGAGAATGTCGCCGCGAGCAGGAATGTCTTGTGGGTCAAGGCGCTCGACGATGTGGAGGGCAAGCTGTTCGCGCTGCGCCGCGACCGGGCGAGCGGCCGCTGGAGCCAGAAGGAAGTGCCCGTTACCGCCAATGCGACGCTGAACATCGCCGGAACCGTCGACGACCGCGACCTGGCGTTCGTCACCGCCGAGACGATGCTGATGCCGCCGACGCTCTATGCGGTCGGCGAGAACGGCGCGCCGCGGGTGGTGCAGAGCCTCCCCGCCACCTTCGATGCGAAGGACATGCGCGTCGAAAAGCGCTTCGCAACCTCGAAGGATGGCACCAAGGTGCCCTATTTCCTCGTCCGCAAGCAGGGCGCGACCGGCCCTGTCCCCGCGCTCGTCCACGCCTATGGCGGTTTCCGCGCCGCGCAGACCCCCGGCTATCTCACCGGCCAGCCCTATCGCGCCGGTCCGCTCGGCCTCTTCTGGGTCGAGGACGGCAATGCCTATGTCCTCGCGAATATTCGCGGCGGCGGCGAATATGGCCCCGCCTGGCATCAGGCGGCGCTCCGCGAGAGGCGCCAGAACAGCTTCGACGACCTCCATGCCGTCGCCGAGGATCTCGTCGCGACCGGCGTGAGTGCAAAGGGCAAGATCGCCATCTCGGGCCGCTCGAACGGCGGCGTGCTGGTGGGCGCGGCGATGGAGCAGCGGCCCGATCTTTACGGCGCGGTCATCTCGGGCTCGCCGCTCAAGGACATGAAGCGCTACAACAAGCTGCTCGCGGGCGCTTCGTGGGTCGCCGAATATGGCGATCCCGACAATCCCGACGACTGGGCGTTCATGTCCAGATATTCGCCCTACCAGAACATCCGCAAGGGCGTGAAATACCCGCCGATCTTCCTCTATCTCTCGACCAAGGACGACCGTGTCCACCCCGGCCACGCGCGCAAATTTGCCGCGCGACTGACCGAATATGGCAACACGGTCTATTATCACGAATATCTCGAGGGCGGCCATTCGGTCGGCGCCGATCATGCCGAGGACGCAGTGCGCGCGGCGATGCTCCACGCCTTTCTGACGATGGAACTGGCCGGGAAGAAATAGGGTCGGCTCCTGCGGCGGGCACCGTCATTGGCTGGGCGGCGCTGCGCACGGCCCGCCGCAGTCCCACCGCAGATTGCCTCCACCCGCAGGAATTTGGGGTTTCGCCCGCCGCAAACTTTGGCCAGTGACTTGTCATCGACCTGTCCCGATGGCAGGCCATCCGTCGATTCCCGAAACATTCCAGCGAGCCAGCACCCGATGACCCACATATTTCACGCCTCGATGCTCCGCGAATATGACATCCGCGGGGTAGTCGGCGACACGCTGTCGGCGGCCGACGCCCATGCGATCGGGCGCAGCTTCGCAACGCTGGTCAAGCGCGCGGGGGGCAAGCGGGTGGCCGTGGGCTATGACGGGCGCCTGTCGTCGCCGATGCTCGAGGCCGCGCTGGTCGAGGGGATCAACGCGGCGGGCGTCGACGCGCTGCGCGTCGGGCTGGGTCCCACGCCGATGCTTTATTATGCCGCCTCAACCGAGGATGTGGATGGCGGCATACAGATAACCGGCAGCCACAACCCCCCCGACTATAACGGCTTCAAGATGATGTTTCAGGGGCGTCCCTTTTTCGGCGCCGACATCCAGCAGATCGGCGAAATCGCCGCCGCGGGCGACTGGGAAGGCGGCGAAGGCACGTCGGAGAGCATCGACATCGTCGACGCCTATGTCGACCGTCTGGTCGAGGGATTCGCCGGCGGCGCCTTCCGCATCGGCTGGGACGCCGGCAACGGCGCCGCGGGCACGGTGATCGAAAAGCTGACGGCGCGGCTTCCGGGCGAGCATCATCTTCTGTTTACCGACATCGACGGCCATTTCCCCAACCATCATCCCGATCCGACGGTCGAGGCCAATCTGGCCGACCTGCGCAAACTGGTCGCGGAGAAGAGCCTCGATTTCGGCGTCGCTTTCGATGGAGACGGCGACCGCATCGGCGCGATCGACGGTCAGGGCCGCGTAATCTGGGGCGACCAGCTGCTCCAGATCTATGCCGAGGCCGCGCTGCAGGACATTCCCGGCGCGACGATCATCGCCGACGTGAAAGCGAGTCAGGCGCTGTTCGACCGCATCGCCGAAATGGGCGGCAAGCCGTTGATGTGGAAGACCGGCCACAGCCTGATCAAGGCGAAGATGAAGGAAACCGGCAGTCCGCTGGCGGGCGAAATGAGCGGCCACATTTTCTTCGCCGACCGCTATTACGGTTATGACGACGCGCCCTATGCCGCGGTCCGGCTGATCGAGGCGGCGCACAAGCTGGGCAAGAGCGTGACCGAGCTGCGCGGCGACATGCCGGCGATGGTCAACACGCCCGAAATGCGTTTCCAGGTCGACGAGGTGCGCAAATTCGCCATTGTGGATGAGGTTCTCGCGCGACTCACCGCGTCCGGGGCCAGGGTCGACCGCACCGACGGCGCGCGCGTGATGACCGGCGACGGCTGGTGGCTGCTCCGCGCCTCGAACACGCAGGACGTGCTCGTCGCGCGTGCCGAGGCGAAGGACGAAGCGGCGCTCGACCGGCTGATCGCCGCGATCGACGACCAGCTCGAACAGTCGGGTGTTGCCCGCGGCCCGCAGGCGGCGCACTGACGAACGGTTCGGCGCCGTCTGGTTCCGGCTCGATCCGGCAGAATGCGGTCCGGTCGTCGCGCGTCTTGCGCGGGATGTGTAGCGGCGGCAAAGTGCCGCGTTCGGGGGAGTATCACGCGTGGCCGCTATCACGATCGATCGGACCGGACAGACATTGGCAGAGGCCAGGCCTTTCTACCGCCAACTCTATGTTCAGGTGCTCGTTGCGATCTTTTTCGGCGCGCTGATCGGTCATGTCTGGCCTGCGACCGGCGAAGCGCTGAAACCCCTCGGCGACGCCTTCATCAAGCTGGTGAAGATGATCATCGCGCCGGTGATCTTCCTGACTCTCGTCACCGGCATCGCGGGGATGAGCGAACTGCGGTCGGTCGGCCGCGTCGCGGGCAAGGCCTTCATCTATTTCCTCTTCTTCTCGACACTCGCCCTGATCGTCGGGCTGGTGGTCGCCAATACGGTCCAGCCGGGCGCCGGCATGAATGTCGACCCCGCGACGCTCGATACCGCGGGGGTGAGCGGCTATGTCGAGAAGGCTGCCCACAACAGCATCGTCGATTTCCTGATGGCGATCATCCCGACCACGCTGATCTCGGCGCTGACGGGGGAATCGCTGCTGCAGGTTCTGCTGGTGTCGATCCTGTTCGGCATCGCGCTGTCGATGGTCGGCGAACCGGCCGCTCCCGTGCGCGACCTGTTCGAACGCGTCGGGCTGGTGGTTTTCAAACTCGTCGGCATATTGATGCGCGCGGCGCCGATCGGCGCGTTCGGCGCGATGGCTTTCACCATCGGCAAATACGGCATCGAATCGCTCGCCAATCTCGCCGGGCTGGTCGCGACCTTTTACCTGACCTCGCTGATCTTCGTGCTCGTCGTGCTCGGCGCCGCGGCGCGGCTCGCCGGCTTCTCGATCCTGAAGCTGATCCGCTATCTCAAGGCCGAACTGCTGCTGGTGCTCGGCACCTCGTCGTCCGAAAGCGCGCTGCCGAGCCTGATGGAAAAGATGGAGCGCGCGGGCTGCGCCAAGTCGGTCGTCGGGCTGGTCGTGCCGACCGGCTATTCGTTCAATCTCGACGGCACCAACATCTATATGACGCTCGCCGCGCTGTTCATCGCGCAGGCGTGCAACGTCGACCTGTCGCTGGGCGACCAGATCGCGCTGCTGCTGATCGCGATGATTTCGTCGAAGGGCGCCGCAGGGGTCACCGGCGCGGGCTTCATCACGCTGGCCGCGACGCTGTCGATCGTGCCGTCGGTCCCGGTCGCCGGCATGGCGCTGATCCTCGGCGTCGACCGCTTCATGTCGGAATGCCGCAGCCTGACGAATTTCATCGGCAACGCCGTCGCGACCGTCGTCGTCGCGCGCTGGGACAATGCGCTCGACCGTAACCGGCTGCGGCTGGCGCTCGATGGCAATCCCCCATCGGCGATTGCGGCTGCGCCAATAGAGCAGGACATCGATTAGGGCCGCCAGGGCGAGGCGATCAGTCCCGCTGGCCCGAATATCCGCCGTGCCGCATCGGCGCCGGCTGCCGCTGCCTTGAGCGGCGCGGCGAGCGGATCGTCGATCGGGCGGTCGCTCCGCAGAAAGTCGATCCACGCGGCGACCGCCGCTTCCAGCGACAGGCAACGCTCGCCCCGCGCCTGATGCCACGCCAGCGTTTCAAGCCAGCGCTGCGGAATCTTCTGGCTGCCATCCATCGCGATCTGGATCAGCCGGTGATGCAGCGCCGGATTGGCGAAGCGATCGAGCAGCGCATCGGCATAGGCGGACAGATCCTGCCCCGACGCCGCGTCGATCGTCGGCGCGGCTTCATCGCGCATCAGCCGTTCGATGACCGGGCGAATGGCGGGATCGGCGATCGCCTGATGGACGAATTCGTGCCCCCTCCCCAGCCCGATATAGGCGAGCGCGGAATGGGCGCCGTTGAGCATGCGAAGCTTCGCCGTTTCATAGGGCGCGACGTCGTCGACGAGTTCGGCGCCGACCTTCTCCCAAAACGGGCGCGGGCCGGCAAAGTCATCCTCGATCACCCACTGGCTAAAGCCTTCGGTGACCACGGCGCCTTCGTCACGCACACCGAGCGCGGCTTCCACAGCGGCGCGGTCGGCGTCGGTCGTGGCGGGAACGATGCGGTCGACCATCGTCGCAGGACAGCGGCATTCGCGGTCGAACCAGTCGATCAGACCGGAATGATCGGCGAGAAGATACTGGCGCATCAGCGCCTTCAGCACGGCCCCGTTACCCGCAAGATTGTCGCAGCTGAGCAGGGTCGGTCCGGGCAAGCCAGCCGCCTTGCGCGCTGCCAAACCGGCGCCGACAAAGCGGTAGAGGCTCGATGACCCCCTGGCAGCGTCCAGATCGAGCGAACCGCCGGGGCCGCGCAGATAGCCTTTCTCGGTGACGGTGAAGCTGACGATATGCGTGGCCGGCGCGGCGATGGCGTCGACAACCGCCTGCGGAGCATCGGCCGCAACGATCACCTTCTGCACCGCACCGATCAGGCGCACGCCGGTTCCCGCTGCGCTGCGCCTGCTCACCGTATAAAGCCCGTCCTGGGGGTTGAGCTGCGCGGCGACGTCGCCCGAGCGCAGCGACACGCCGATAATGCCCCAGTCGCGGTCGCCCGCCCCCATCGCAGCGTCGGTATAGAGCGCCTGGTGCGCGCGGTGGAACGCGCCGATGCCGATATGGACGATGCCCGGCTTCTGATCCGCGCGGTCGTAGTCCGGCACCTGCACCGACACAGGGAGCGGCGTTTGCGCCGACAGCCTCACAGCTTGTACGCGGCCTTGGCGAGATTGTAGCTGAGGTCGATCGCAAGCTCGGCCGCCTCCCATTCCGCCATCCGGTGCTCGGCGACGAGCCCGGCAAGGAAGCCGCAATCGATACGCCGCGCGACATCGTGGCGCGCCGGGATCGACAGGAAGGCGCGCGTGTCGTCGTTGAAGCCCACCGTGTTGTAGAAGCCCGCCGTCTCGGTCGTCTGGCTGCGGAACCGGCGCATCCCCTCCGGGCTGTCGTGGAACCACCAGGCCGGGCCGAGCTTCAGCGCCGGATAATGGCCCGCGAGCGGCGCCAGCTCCCGCGCGTAACTTGTCTCGTCGAGGGTGAAGAGAATGACCGTGAGTCCCGCCTCATTGCCATAGCGGCCGAGCAGCGGGCGCAGCGCATGGACATAATCGGTGCCCGTCGGAATATCGGCGCCCTTGTCGCGGCCGTAATGCTCGAACAGCCAGGCGTTATGATTGCGGAACGCGCCGGGATGGATCTGCATGACAAGGCCGTCATCGAGGCTCATCCCCGCCATGACCGTCAGCATATGGGCACGGAACAGCTCGGCGTCGGCGGGGCTGACCGCGGGGCCGGTAACGCGCGCGAACAGCGCCTCTGCCTCGGCGTCCGACAGGTCGGCGGTCGCTGTGGTCGGGTGCCCATGGTCGGTCGAGGTCGCACCCATCGCCGCAAAACAGGCGCGGCGGTTGCGGTGCGCGGCGAGATAACCGGCGTAACTGAAGGCATCTTCACCCGACAGCTCGGAGAAGCGCGCAAGATTATCGCGAAAGCCCCCGAACTCCGGATCGACCACCGGATCGGGGCGATAGGCGGTGATCACGCGCCCGCTCCACTCGCCGCTCGCATTGGCGGCGCGGATCGCGGCGTGATGACCCAGCGTATCGAGCGGGCTTTCGGTCGTCGCGATCACCTCGATCCCGAAGCGGTCGAACAGCGCGCGCGGGCGAAAGGCGTCGGTCGCCAACGCCTCGGTGATGCGATCGTAATAGAGGTCCGACGTCTCGCCCGAAAATTGCACGTCGAAACCGAAAACCTCGGCGAACACCCAGTCCATCCACATCCGCGAAGGGGTGCCGCGGAACAGATGATAGTTCCGGGCGAACAACCGCCAGCTTTCGCGCGGATCGGCGCCCGGATTTCCGATGCCGAGCGCATCGAGCGATATGCCCTGCGAATAGAGCATCCGGAACAGATAATGGTCGGGATGCAGCAGCAGCTCCGCCGCATTGCCGAAGGGCGCGTTGCCCGCGAACCAGCTCGGGTCGGTGTGCCCGTGCGGGCTGATGATCGGAAGGCTGGCCACCTCCGCGTACAATCGGCGCGCAATGTCGCGTTGCCCCGGATCGGACGGAAAGAGGCGGTCGGGATGCAGGGTCAGCGGACGCGTCATGCCGCGGCAGCTTCGCTCTCTATTGCAACGGGCGCAAGGCGCGGGCTGAGCAGGTGGATTGCCAGCACCGCGAGGAAATAGACCACCGTGCAGGCGGCGAAGATGACCGTGTAATTGCCCCCCGTTGCATCGAGCACCAGCCCGGTCGACTTCGCCATGATCATGCCGCCGACCCCGCCGGCAAAGCCGCCCAGCCCGATCACCGACCCGACGGCGCGCTTCGGGAACATGTCGGGCGGGATCGAAAGGATCGTCGATGAAAAGGCTTGGTGCCCCGCGAGCGCGATGCCGATCAACACCACCGCGAGCCACATATTGTCGAGCCCCGAGACGAACAGCAAAGGCAGCACGCAGCATCCCGCACCCAGCATCGTCGCCTTGCGCGCGAAATTGACGCTGTGCCCCGTCTGGATCAGCTTCGACGACACCCAGCCCCCCAGGATGCTGCCGACGTCCGACAGCAGATACATGACGATCATCGGCAGCAGCACGACCTTCAGGTCGACGTCATAGGTCGTGCTGAAATATTTCGGCAGCCAGAAGAGCATCAGGAACCAGACCGGATCGGTGAGGAACTTGCCGAGAGCATAGGCCCATGCCTCGCGCTTGGTGACGACCGCGCCCCAGCCGAGCCGCTCGATCTTCTCCGGCGGGTCATGCTCGATCCACGCAAGCTCGGCAGCGCTGACCTTGCCGCTCTCGCGCGGATTGCTGTAGAGCCAGAGCCACAGGAGCAGCAGGACGACGCCGAACGCGCCGGTGACGATGAAGGTTTCGCGCCAGTCGAAGCCGAGAACACGCATGAAGAAGGCGATCGTCGGGGCGGTCAGGATGACGCCGATCGTCGTCGCGCTGTTGACCCAGCCGATCGCGTAGGATCGCTCTTTCTGCGGAAACCATTCGCTCGACGCGCGGACGACCGCGGGGAAATGCCCCGCCTCACCGACCCCCAGGATCACGCGCGCCATCATGAAGGAGGCCACCGACGAGGCGATGCCATGCGCGACATGGCCGATCGTCCAGATCGAGATCGCGATGCCATAGCCGATCTTCGGCCCGAAGCGGTCGATCAGCCAGCCCATGAGCAGGAAGCCGAGCGCATAGGCGGCCTGGAAGGCGGTGACGATGTTGCCATAGTCATTCTCGCTCCACCCCAGCTCGTCGCCGAGCGTCGGCGCGAGCAGGCCGAGCATGGTGCGGTCGATATAGTTGACCGTTGTCGCGGCAAAGAGCACCGCCACGATCAGCCAGCGATAGCGACCCATCCGCGGCACAGCGCCTCCGTTCGCGATTGCCTCTGCCATTTGTCTCTCCCGCTGGTCTGTCTCTTATCCTGTAACCGCGCAGCCGACGCGGATTTTTCCGTCGAAGAGCGCATCGCCCCGCTGGCCGGGCCGGATTTCGTGAATTCCGGTGATCGCCCCGGTCGACACCCAGGTGCCCGGGGCGATCGCGATACCCCGCGCGCGCAGCGTGCGGATCAGGAAGAGGGCCGATCCGAACGGACCGTCGAGCATCGTCTCCATCGTCGCGGCGCCGACCGGCACATCGTCGACGAAAAATTCGACGGGCATGCAGATCAGGTCGGCGTCGCGCCAGCCGGAAATCGCGGGGCCGAGGATCAGCCCCTTGTTATTGCCATAGTCCGAGGCCGTGACCGCCGGGCCATGCTGGTTGATCGCGGGAAAGGGCGAGCTTGCGATCTCGATGCCGGTTCGCACTTCGATAATGCAATCCTTCACCGACTCCAGGTCGTAATCGCGCGTGCCGACGTCGCCGAGACACAACAGGACTTCGGCCTCGGCCGCCGCGAAACCGTCGGCATAGACAGGCATTATGGGCCGCTGCCCCGCACTGCCGTCGAATATCTCGTCGCTGAAAACAGGGCCGGTCAGGCGGTTGTCGCCATAGGCGCCGACCAGTTCGGGGGCGATGCGGCCGACCTTCCAGCCGCCGACACGGCGCCCGTCGGACGCGATCGCCGCATCCTGGATCGCATAGGCCTCCGCCATGCTGGCGGGCATCGTGCCGGGATACGAGGTAAGCGGTGTCTTTTTTTGACGCGCCGCCAGAAACGCCTGGGCGATATTCTGCTGTTCGTTCGTTGCCGGCATTTTTGTGATTTCCCTCTTCCGCCGAATGTCTTAAAAGACACCGGTGTCAAAAGCAAGCGAATAGCCGCAGCCACGGTTGATTTTGCGGGGCCAAGCCTTCACTAGGGACGGTACCGGCCGACAGGTGGGCTTGGCGCTTCGGGCGTGCGGCGCGGTGGAGAGAAAGCGTTATCATGGCGGCACGCGCGGGCGGACAAGGCGGCAAGCAACCGACAATCAACGACGTCGCGGCGATGGCCGGGGTATCGAAAAAGACGGTGAGCCGCGTCATCAACCGGTCCGAGTTCATCAGCGACAAGACCCGCAAGTCGGTGCAGCAGGCGATCGAAACGCTCGGCTTCGTTCCCAATCCGCAGGCGCGCGCCCTCGCCTTTCGCCGGAATTTCCTGATCGCGCTGCTCCACGACAATCCGAACGCGCAGACGGTGCTCAATTTCCAGCAGGGCGTTCTCGACGCGATCAAGGACAGCGATCTTGCGCTGCTCGTCCGCCCGGTCGATCGCGGCTCGGACAAGCTGCTCGACGACGTGCGCCTGTTCCTCGAAAAGCAGCGCCCGATCGGCGCTATGCTGCTGCCGCCGATTTCGGAGAATGACGATCTTGCAAAGCTCTGCGAGGATCTGGGCGTCCGTTATGTCCGCGTCGGATCGGCGCCGCTCGACGATGCAAGGCATTGCGTGTCGTCGAACGATCGCGAAGTCGTCGCCGAGGCGGTGGGCAAGCTGATCGCGCTTGGCCACCGCCGCATCGGCTTCGTGCGCGGCCCCGCGGGCTTCCGCTCGGCCGCCGAACGCGAAGAGGGATTTCGCGCCGCGCTCGCCGCTGCGGGGCTGTCGCTTCCCGACGAACTCTACGCGCCCGGCAACTATCGCTACACCGCGGGAGTCGAGGCGGGCGAGGCGATGCTGTCGCTGGAGGAGCCGCCGACCGCCGTCTTCGTGTCGAACGACGAAATGGCAGCAGGCGTGATGAGCGTTGCACATGGCAAGGGTCTGTCGGTTCCCGCCGACCTGTCGATCATCGGTTTCGACGATTCGCCGACCGCAACGCATATCTGGCCTGCGCTCAGCACGGTGCGGTGGCCGATCCGCGAGATGGGATCGCGCGCCGCGCGCACGCTCGTTGCCGATTTCTTGGGCTCCGGCGCCAAGGCAGCCGACGACGAGAATCCGGTGATGCCGTCGACCTTCATCGAACGCCAGTCGGTCGCGCCGCCGCGCGGCTGACCTGCCCTATCGCCGGACGTCGAGCGCCCCGGAATGGAAGGCGTCGATGTCGCTTTGCCCGAAACGGCTGGCGTCGCCCGGCAACGAATGTTTGAGGCAGGCGAGCGCGAGTCCGCTTTCTGCCAGCGCGCGCGCATCGCCGCCCGACAGATGCGCATGAAGCACCCCCGCTGCGAAAGCGTCGCCGGCGCCGATGCGGTCGACGATGCCGGTCACGTCGATGTCGGCCGTCTGGTGGCTCGCTTCGCGCAGGTCGATGCGCGCCGCGATGCGATGATGGTCGGCGGTGACGGTGTGCCGCGCGGTCGAGGCGATCAGCTTGAGGTCCGGAAACGCCGCAAAACCGGCTTCGGCCGCTTCGCGCCGCCGGTCCTCGCCCTCGCCGCTGAACGCGCGCCCCAGCACCAGCGACAGGTCGCGGTGGTTGCCGAAAAGGATATCCGCGGTTCCGATCAACGCCGACAGGATCGCACGCGGCTCGCTGTCCCACGCGTCCCACAGCATGGCGCGGTAATTGCCGTCGAAACTGACCGGGACGCCCAGCCGCTTCGCCGCCCGCGCCGCCGCGAGCGCGGCTTCGGCCGAACGTGGCCCGAGCGCGGGGGTGATCCCCGACAGGTGCAGCAGCCCGGCCCCCGCCAGCAATCGGTTGAAATCATAATCTTCCGGCCCGGTCGCCGCGAAGCTCGATCCCGCGCGGTCGTACACGATTTCCGACGCGCGCAACCCGGCGCCGACGCTCAGGAAATAGAGCCCCATCCGCCCGGGGCGGCTGGTGACGGCGGCACAGTCGACGCCGGCGCTGCGTACCGCCGCTACCGCTCCGCGCCCCAGAGCGTTGGGTGGAATGGAACTGACCATCGCGCAGTCATGGCCGAGGTGCGCGAGCCCGATCGCGACATTCGCTTCCGCGCCCCCGACGTGAAGCGACAGGGCGGGCGACTGCATCAACAGCTCGTTGCCCGGCGCCGTCAGGCGGATCAGCAGTTCGCCGAAGAAGACAAGGCGGCCGGTCATGGCGCGATGCTAGCGCGCGAGCCAGCCGCCGTCGACGGCGAGGATATGGCCCTGCACATAGTCCGACGCCGGGGAAGCGAGGAACACCGCGGCGCCGCCGATGTCGGCAGGATCGCCCCAGCGCCCCGCCGGAATACGCTCCATGATCTGGCGATTGCGCGTCTCGTCGGCCTGGAGCGCGGCCGTGTTGTTCGTCGCGATATAGCCCGGGGCAATCGCGTTGACCTGCACGCCCTTCGCTGCCCATTCGTTCGCGAGCAGCTTGGTGAGCCCGCCGACCCCCGATTTCGACGCGGTATAGCTCGGCACGCGGATGCCGCCCTGAAAGGTGAGCATCGAGGCGATGTTGATGATCTTGCCCGAGCCCCCCTCCTTCTCGATACGCGCAATCATGTGGCGACCCACGCTCTGACACAGGAAGAAGAGCGTCTTGAGATTGGTGTCCATCACCGCGTCCCAATCCTCTTCGGTGAAATCGACCGCGTCGGCGCGGCGGATGATGCCCGCATTGTTGACGAGGATGTCGATGCGGCCGAATTCGGCGAGCACCGCATCGACGAGCGGCTGCACCGCGCCGACGCTCGACAGATCGGCGACGAAATTTTCGCCCTTCCGTCCGAGCCCGCGCACCTTGTCGACGGTCCCGTCAGCGGGCGAGCGGCCCGCAGCGGCAATGTCGGCCCCCGCCCCGGCGAGCGCCACCGCGATCCCCTGTCCGATGCCGGTGTTGGCGCCGGTGACCAGCGCGACTTTTCCAGTGAGGTCGAACAATGACATCGCTTGTCTCATCCTCTCGTCATACCGAACTTGGTTCAGCATCCACGGCCTGCCCCCTCGTCCGGCGCGGCGCTTTGGGAACGGTCCAGCCATGGACCCTGAAACGGGTTCAGGGTGACGAGGAAGACCGGAACGCTCTTTACGACAGCTGGCAGATGTCGAGAACGTTCATGTCCGTATAATCCTGATTCTCGCCCGCCATCGCCCAGATGAAGGCATAGGCCTTGGTGCCCGCCCCCATATGGATCGACCATGGCGGGCTGATCACCGCTTCCTCGTTCTGCATGACGATGTGGCGCGTCGCCTCGCCCTCGCCCATGAAATGCATCACGCGGTCGGTCTCGACATTGTCGAGTTCGAAATAGAAATAAATCTCGCTGCGGCGCTCGTGAATGTGCGGCGGCATCGTGTTCCACACGCTGCCTTCCTTGAGCACGGTCAGCCCCATCACGAGCTGGGCGCTGTCGCAGACGCCGGGAATGACGAGCTGATAGATCGTGCGCTCGTTCGATTCGGCGAGACTGCCGCGGTCGAGCGCGTTGGCGTCGGCGATGCCGAGCTTGCGCGTCGTGAACGCCTTGTGCGCCGGACACGACGCCAGATAATAGCGCGCACCCTGCCCCGCGAACTCGACGTCCGTCGCGCCCATCGTCACATAGAGGCAATCCTTGTTGCCGAGCGTGAAGACCTCCCCGTCGACCGTGACCGTGCCTTCGACGGACGAAATGTTGACAATCGCAAGCTCGCGCCGTTCGAGAAACGGGTGTCCGGCCGCCGACGGCGGCTCGGTCTGCGCCGGCAATTTGACCGGCGCGCCGCCGACCGCAACCCCCCCGATGACGAAGCGGTCGGCATGGGTGTAGTTGAGAACGCACTCGCCGGGGCGGAAGAGATTCCGGATCAGATAGCGGTCGCGAAGCTCCGCGTTCGACACATCCTCCATCATCGCGGGATGGGTGGCGTAATAGGTGCGATCGAACATGGTGGCATCCTCGAACAAGATTGGTTTCCGGCTGCGATAGGAAATTGGGTAACCGGTGTCAATGCTCTGCGGCAACCGCTATGGAGAAGAAGCCGGCGACGCCGCGAGACTCCCGATTGCCCTACCGCACATCCCTATGATACCGTTCCCGCACATCCGAAAAGAGTGCGGGGCGGCATGCATCGTCCCATCCGGCACATAATGGCTCAAAGCGCTGCGGGGACTGCAATCCGCGGGCGCACCAGACGATCGGGGACATGACATGGCGCCATCCGACGACTTTCCCATTTCGCGGCGCGGGCTGCTGGCCGGCGGCGCTGCGTCGGTCGCCACGGCGGCAGTTGCCAGACCCGCGATGGCCGAAACGGCGCCCTCCAGGGCTCCGGCAAGCCCGCCGACCGCAAAGGTCGATTTCGAGGTCAACGGCACCGCGCACTCGCTCGAACTCGATACGCGCACGACATTGCTCGACGCGCTGCGCGAGCATCTGCGCCTGACCGGCACCAAAAAGGGATGCGACCACGGCCAGTGCGGCGCCTGCACCGTCATCGTCGACGGGCGGCGGATCAACAGCTGCCTGTCGCTCGCGGTCCAGCACGACGGCGACCGGATCACGACGATCGAGGGGCTGGGCCAGCCGGGCAATCTGCATCCGATGCAGGAGGCCTTCGTCGTCCACGACGGATATCAATGCGGCTATTGCACGCCCGGCCAGATCTGCTCGGCCGTCGCGGTGCTGGAAGAGATCAAGGCCGGCATCCCGAGCCACGTGACCGCCGACCTCTCCGTCGCCCCTTCCGTCACGCCGCGCGAACTGCGCGAGCGGATGAGCGGCAACATTTGCCGCTGCGGCGCCTATTCGAACATCGTCGACGCGATTGTCGACGTCGCGGGAGTGAAGGCATGAAGAGCTTCACCTATGAGCGGGTCGACACCCCCGCCGCCGCCACCGCCGCCTTTGCCCGCACGCCGGGCGCGCGCTTCATCGCGGGCGGCACCAACCTCCTCGACCTCATGAAGCTCGAGATCGAAACTCCTTCCCATCTGATCGACGTCAGCCGGTTGAAGCTCGACACGATCGAGCCGACGAGCGATGGCGGGCTGCGGATCGGGGCGATGGTGCGTAACACCGACCTCGCCGCCGACGCGCGTATCCGCCGCGACTACGGCCTCGTTTCGCGCGCGCTCGTCGCGGGCGCCTCGGGCCAGCTGCGCAACAAGGCGACGACCGCGGGTAACCTCCTCCAGCGCACGCGCTGCCCCTATTTCTACGACACCAACCAGCCGTGCAACAAACGCCGGCCGGGCAGCGGCTGCGCGGCGATCGGCGGGTTCAGCCGCCTGCACGCCGTGGTCGGCGCGAGCGAGGCGTGCATCGCCACCCATCCCAGCGACATGGCGGTCGCGATGCAGGCGCTGGACGCGACGGTCGAGACAGTCGACAAGGCGGGCAAGGCACGCCGCATCGCGCTTGCCGATTTCTACCGCGCGCCGGGCAGCACGCCGCACCTCGAAACCGCTCTGGCGCCAGGCGAATTGATCACTGCGGTGACCCTGCCGAAACCTGTCGGCGGCACGCACATCTATCACAAGGTCCGCGACCGCGCCTCCTATGCCTTCGCGCTCGTCTCGGTCGGCGTCGTCGTCCAACCCGACGGCAGCGGCCGGGTCGCGCTCGGTGGGGTCGGTTACAAGCCGTGGCGGGTCAAGGCCGCCGATGCGGAGCTGCCGCGCGGCGCGAAGGCGGTCACCTCGGCGCTGCTCGCGGGCGCGAAGACCAGCCACGAAAATGCCTACAAGCTACCCCTCGTCGAGCGCACGCTCGCCGGGGTGCTGGCGCAAGCGAAAGGCTGAACCGATGAAGTTCGACACGCCTGCCACCGAAAATCCGATCGACCAGCTCAGGGTCGTCGGCAAGCCGACCAGCCGGATCGAGGGGCCGCTCAAGACCAGCGGCACCGCGCCCTACGCCTATGAGCGCCACGACGCCGTGCCCAACCAGGCCTATGGCTTCATCGTCGGCTCGGCGATCGCCAAGGGCCGCATCGCGTCGATCGACCTCGCGGAGGCGAAGGCGGCGCCCGGCGTTCTCGCCATTGTCACCGCGGCCAGCGCCGGGACGCTCGGCAAAGGCGACTTCAACACCGCCCGCCTGCTCGGCGGACCCGAAATCCAGCACTATCATCAGGCAATCGCGATCGTCGTCGCCGAGAGCTTCGAACAAGCGCGCGCGGCCGCCGGGCTCGTCCGCGTCCGGTACACCCGCGATAAGGGCAATTTCGACCTTGCGAGTTCGCTCGACGGGGCGATCAAGCCGCCGGCCTTTTTCGGCACCGAGCCCGACAGCAGCTTCGGCGATTTCGACGCCGCCTTCGCCTCGGCACCGGTCAAGCTCGACGAACATTATACGACCCCCGACCACAGCCATGCGATGATGGAGCCGCACGCCTCTATCGCAAGCTGGGATGGCGACAAGCTCACCCTGTGGACATCGAACCAGATGATCGCCTGGTCGGTCGGCGACGTTGCAAAAACGCTCGGCATTCCCAGGGAAAATGTCCGGCTGGTGTCGCCCTATATCGGCGGGGGGTTCGGCGGCAAATTGTTCGTCCGCGCCGACGCGATCCTCGCGGCACTGGGTGCCAAGGCAGCCGGTCGGCCGGTCAAGGTCGCACTGCCGCGTCCGCTCATCGCGAACAACACGACCCATCGCCCCGCGACGATCCAGCGCATCCGCCTCGGCGCGACATCCGACGGCAAGCTGACGTCGATCGGCCATGAAAGCTGGTCGGGCGACCTCAAGGGCGGCGGCCCCGAAACCGCGGTCGGGCAGACGCGCCTGCTCTATGCCGCGCCGCACCGCATGACCGCGATGCGCCTCGCCGTCCTCGACCTTCCCGAGGGCAACGCGATGCGCGCGCCCGGCGAGGCACCCGGCCTGATGGCGCTGGAGATCGCAATCGACGAAATGGCCGAAAAGCTGGGCATGGACCCCGTCGCCTTCCGTGTCCTCAACGATACGCAGGTCGATCCCGAGAAGCCCGAGCGCAAATTCTCGCAGCGCCAGCTCAACGAATGCCTCCGGATCGGCGCCGACAAATTCGGTTGGGCGGCGCGCAATCCGAAGCCCGGCCAGACCCGCGACGGCCGCTGGCTCGTCGGCACCGGAGTCGCCGCCGCCTTCCGCAACAATCTCAACGAAAAATCGGCGGCGCGCGTGCGGCTCGATCGCGCGGGCCGGGTGATAGTCGAGACCGACATGACCGACATCGGCACCGGCAGCTATACGATCATCGCGCAGACCGCCGCCGAAATGCTCGGCGTACCGCTCGATCGGGTCGAGGTCCGCCTCGGCGACTCGCTCTTCCCCGTGTCTGCGGGCTCGGGCGGCCAGTGGGGGGCGAACAGCTCGACCGCGGGCGTCTATGCCGCTTGCGCCAAATTGCGTACCACCATCGCGCAAAAACTGGGTCTCGATCCGGCAAAAGCCGCCTTTGCGAACGGCAAGGTCAGCGCCGGCGGAAAGAGCATCGCGCTCGCCAGGGCGGCGGCCGACGGCGAGGTCGTAGCCGAAGACGTGATGGAATATGGCGACCTCGCGCAGACCTTCCAACAATCGACCTTCGGCGCGCATTTCGTCGAGGCGGCGGTCGACGCCGCGACCGGCGAGATCCGTCTGCGCCGGATGCTTGCCGTGTGTGCGGCGGGCCGCATCCTCAACCCGAAGGCGGCGCGCAGCCAGGTCATCGGCGCGATGACGATGGGCGCGGGCGCGGCGCTGATGGAGGAGTTGGCGGTCGACAAAAGGTTCGGCTTTTTCGTCAATCATGACCTCGCGGGCTACGAAGTGCCCGTCCACGCCGATATTCCGTCGCAGGACGTGATCTTCCTCGACGAGGTCGATCCGACCACGTCGCCGATGAAGGCAAAGGGCGTCGGGGAGCTCGGGATTTGCGGGGTCGCGGCGGCGGTCGCCAACGCGGTCTATCACGCGACCGGCATTCGCGTGCGCAACTATCCGGTGACGCTCGACAAGCTGATCGACCGCCTGCCGGCGATCGCCTGATGCGGCGGCGTGGCCGCTACCACGCGGACAGGTCCGCGGGGCGGTCGATGTCGGCCAGTTCGCCGGCGGCTGCCGGAACCAGCGCCGCCGAGGCCAGCAGCGCGCGCCCTCCCCGATCCCCCGTTGCCGTAGCCAGTTCGCCGAACACCGCGCGCGCGAACAGCGCCGGGGGCATCGGCACGCCATCGCGGCTCGAAGCGACGACCGGCGCCGTTTCGGGATCGAACCGCGCCAGAAGCCCGCGCAGGTGCGCCGCGCGCACAAAGGGCATATCGGCGAGGCAGAGCAGCGCCGCCCTTTCGAGACCGGCCGCGACAGCGTCGATGCCCTTCCGCAGCGAGGCCGACAGGCCGGCTTCCGTATCCGGGTTGGCGACGATCTCGAACCCCTCGGCCGCGAGCAGCCTCGCGAGGTCGCCGTCACGATCGGGGCAGACGGCGATCCGCCGCGCTGGCGCAAGTTCGACGATCGCCGCTGCCGCGCGCAGCGCGACGGGCATGGCATCGAGCGGCGCGAGCAGCTTGTCGGCGGCGCCGAACCGGCTCGACCGGCCCGCGGCCAGAAAGATGGCGGCAACCGCGCCCGGATCGATCATGTCGCCTCCTCCGTTGCGCGACTGTCCGGCAAAATGACCCCGCTGGCAACCACCCCCGCCGACATCCTGCGCTTTGCGCTCGACGCGCCTGCCGGGGAAGCCGTCCTCGTCACGCTGGTCGGCATCGCGGGCTCGTCGCCGCGCGCGCTCGGGGCGCAGATGGTTGTCCGATCCGACGGCGACTATCGCGGCTCTTTCTCCGGCGGCTGTATCGAGGCGGCGATCGTCGGCGAGGCGCGGTCAATCCTCAGGGCCGGGGAAAGCCGCATCGTCCGCTTCGGCGCGGGGTCGCCCTACATCGACATCCGCCTTCCCTGCGGCGGCGGAATCGACCTGCTGTTTACACCCCGCCCCGACCCGGGGGCGATCGCCGCGACGCTTGCCCGCCTCGATGCGCGCAAACCCGCCGCGATCCGTATTTCGGCCGCTGGAATAACCGCTGCCCGGTCCGCCGCAACCGGCGGCTGGTCAGGCGACGGCTTTCTCCGCCCCTTCGTTCCGTCCCTGCGCATCGTCGCGATGGGACACGGCGATGCGTTGGTCGCGACCGCGCGCCTTGCCCATTTCCTCGGCGCCGATGTTCGCGCTCTTTCTCCCGCTTCGACCGACGTGGCCGGGCTTGCCGCCGCCGGGATCGCGGCAACGCCGATCGACCACCGCGCGCCTCCCCCGCTTCGGGGCGACCGCTGGACCGCCTTTGCCCTGCTGTTCCACGACCATGAGTGGGAAGAGGTCCTGCTCCCCTGGGCGCTGCGGCAGCCGCATCTCCATGTCAGCGCCATCGGCGGCGCGCAGAGCCGCCGCGACCGGCTGAGGATGCTGCGCGGCAAGGGATTCGACGAACCGACCCTCGCGCATTTCAGGAATCCCGCCGGACTGATCCCGGCAACGCGCGACCCGGCAACGCTCGCCCTGTCGGTCATCGCGCAAATCGTCGCCGCCTATCAGGCCGATGGGGCGGGTGCGCAAAAGCAAGCGGCGGAAACCGTAGGCCTCTACGACTGACCGGCGGGCGCGCCGTCAGGCGGGCCCGACCAACCCTCCCCCCAGCGCGACGTACAGCGTCACCAGATTGTCGGCCTGCGCGCGGCGCAGTTCGATCAAGGCCTGCTCGGCGGCGAACAGGCTGCGTTCGGCGTCGAGCACTTCGAGATAGGTCGAAACGCCCTCGCGGTAGCGCTTGCGCGCCAGATCGGCGATGCGACGCGTCGCCAGCGTACCGCGCTCCTGCGCCTCGACCTGTTCGGCAAGATAGCGCCGCCCGGCGAGCGCATCGGCGACTTCGCGAAAGGCCGACTGGACCGCCTTTTCGTAGGTCGCGACCGCGATATTCTCGCGCGCCTCGGCGACCGTCAGATTGCCCCGGTTGCGCCCGAAATCGAAGATCGGGAGGGTGATCGACGGCCCGAAGCTCCACGTCAGCCCATTGTCGGTGAACAAGCCGTCGAGCGCGCCCGACGCGAAACCGACGTTGCCGGTCAGCGAAATCGACGGGAAGAAGGCGGCGCGCGCCGCGCCGACGTTGGCGCGCGCGGCGCGAAGCTGTTGCTCCGCCGCCACGATGTCGGGCCGCGCGACGAGCAGGTCCGACGGCAGGCCGGCCGACAGCGTCGGCGGCGACGACTGGGCGGCCAGCGGCAGCGCCGCGGGCAGATCGGCCGGAAGCGGACCGCCGACGAGCACCGCGAGGAAATTGTCCGCTTGCGCCTTCGCGAGCTTCAGGCTCGCGAGCTGCGTCTCGGCCTGAGTGAGCAGCGTCTCCGACTGGCGGTAATCGAGCGCCGAAGTCACCCCGGCGTCGAGGCGCAGCTTGGCGATCCGCAGTCCTTCGCGCCGGCTCGTCACCGTCGCCTCGGCGAGCTCGATCTGCTCCTCGGCGCCGTGCGAGGCGAAATAGGTCGATGCGACGTCGCGAACCAGCGTCAGCCGGAACGCGCGCTCGGCCTGTTGCGTCGCGAAATACTGGCTGCGCGCCGCCTCCGACAGATTCTTCACCCGGCCCCAGAAATCGAGTTCGAACGAAGTGACGCCAACGCCGACCGAATAGCGGTTCGACGTGTCGGTTCCGGGGCCGCTCGGCGACGGGCCACGGCTACGCACCGCCTCGGCGCTCGCGCCCACGGTCGGCAGGCGATCCGCGTCCTGAATGCGATAGAGGCCGCGCGCCTCCTCGATCCGCGCAACGGCCACCGCCAGATCGCGATTGCGCTCGATCGCGCGCGCGATCAGCGCCTCCAGCTGCGGATCGGCGAAAAAGTCGCGCCACGCGACGTCGGTCGCGCGCTGCCCCAATGTCACGTCATTCTCGAATCCTTGCGGATAATGCGCATCGGTCGCCAGCGGCGGCCGCACATGGTCGGGCGCGAGGTTGACGCAGCCCGCCAACGCGGTCGCGGCGAAGAGGACGGCGAACTTACGCATGGCCGGGCTCCGGATCGTGATGGCCTTTCTCGCCGGGCGCCGGCGGCCGCTTGCGGCTGAGCCATTTGCGTACCGACAGATAGAACAGCGGGATGAAAAAGATGCCGAGCAAAGTCGCCGCAATCATGCCGCCCATGACGCCCGATCCGACCGCGATGCGGCTTGCCGCCCCTGCCCCGCTCGCGATGACCAGCGGCACCATGCCCAGGATGAACGCCAGGCTGGTCATGATGATCGGGCGCAGCCGCAGCTTCACCGCTTCCATCACCGCGTCGAGCGTCGATTTGCCCTCGGCCTCCTGCTCGATCGCGAATTCGACGATCAGGATCGCATTCTTTGCCGACAGGCCGATGATCGTGATCAGCCCGACGTTGAAATAAATATCGGCGCCGAGCCCGCGCATCATCGAGAACAGCACCGCGCCGAGCACGCCCAGCGGCACCACCAGCAGCACCGCGACCGGCACCGACCAGCTTTCGTAGAGCGCGGCGAGCAGCAGAAAGACGACGACGAGCGACAGGCCGAGCAGCATCCCGATCTGCCCCGCCGACTGCTTCTCCTCATAGGAGATGCCGGTCCATTCATAGGAGAAACCTGCGGGCAAAGAGGCCGCAAGCCGCTCCATCTCCGCCATCGCCTCGCCGGTCGACTGGCCGGGCGCGGGTTCGCCCGAGATCGTCATCGCGGGATAGCCGTTGTAGCGCTGGAGCTGCGGCGCCTCGGCCGACCATTCGGCGGTGCTGAACGAACCGAAGGGCACCATCTCGCCCGCCGCGCTCCGCACCTTGAGGTCGGTGACGTCCTGCGGGGTCATGCGGCTCGCCGCGTCGGCCTGGATCAGCACGCGCAGCACGCGCCCCTCGCGCGTGAAGTCGTTGGCATAGGCGCTGCCAAAGGCGATCGCGAGGGTCGCGTTGACGTCGCCGATCGACAGGCCGAGCGCGCGCGCCTTGGTGCGGTCGATATCGACCTTCAGCACCGGTGCATCCTCCTGCCCCTCGGGCCGGACGTTCGCGAGCAGCTTGCTCTGCATCGCGCCGCCCAGCATCTGGTTGCGCGCCTGCATCAGCGCCGCGCGGCCGTTGCCGCCGCGGTCCTGCAGCTTGAACGTAAAGCCGCTCGCGGTGCCGAGTTCGGGAATCGACGGCGGGCTCAGCGAGAAGACGAAGGCTTCCTTGATTCCCATGAACGCGCCCATCGCCTTGCCGGCGATCGCATCGGCGCTGTCGCCGTCGCCCGTGCGCTCGTCCCACGGCTTGAGCGGGGTGAACATGATCGCGTTCGCCTGCCCCTGACCGAAGAAACTGAAACCGCGGACGAGCACGGTGTTCGCAACCTGTGGCTGCGCGGCGAAGAATTTTTTCACCTGATCGGACGCCAGATCGGTGCGCTGGGTCGTCGCGCCCGGCGGTGCCTGGACAACGGTGATCAGATAGCCCTGATCCTCCTGCGGCAGGAACGACCCCGGCAGGCGCGTGAAGAGCAGCGCGGTCACGGCGACCATCGCCACAAAGACGCCGAGCCAGCGCAGCGGCGACGACAATATGCGCCCGACGCGGCCCTGATAGCGATCGGTCGTGCGGCCGAACCAGCCGTTGAAGCGGGCGAAGAAGCGGTCGAACCATTGGCCGATGGGCCCGCTCCGCTTCTCCTCGTCGTGGGGCTTGAGCAGCGTCGCGCAGAGCGCCGGCGTCAAGGTAAGCGCGAGCAAGGCCGAAAAGGCGATCGAAATGGCGAGCGTCAGCGAGAATTGCCGATAGATGCCGCCCGTCGAGCCTGGGAAGAAGGCCATCGGGATGAATACCGCGATCAGCACCAGCGTGATGCCGATGATCGCCGAGGTGATCTGGCTCATCGCCTTCACCGTCGCTTCATAGGGCGACAGATGCTCCTCGCTCATGATGCGCTCGACATTCTCGATCACGACGATCGCATCGTCGACAAGAATGCCGATCGCCAGCACCATCCCGAACAGGGTCAGCACGTTGATCGAAAAGCCTGCGATCCACAGGCCGAGGCACGCACCCGCAAGCGCGATCGGGACGACGATCGTCGGGATGACCGTGGCACGCCAGTTCTGAAGGAAGAGGAACATGACCAGGAAGACCAGCACCATCGCCTCGCCCAGCGTCTTCACCACCTCCTCGATCGACAGGCTGATAAAGGGCGTCGTGTCGTAGGGGATCGACCAGGTGATATCGGGCGGAAAGCCCTTCGACAGCTCTTCCATCCGGCTGCGGATGCCTTCCGCGGTCGACAGCGCGTTGGCGCCCGGCGTCAACTGGACGGCAAGGCCCGCCATCGGCTTGCCGTTGAGCTCCGAGGAAAAGACATAATTCGCCGCGCCCAGCTCGACGCGCCCGACGTCGCCCAGCGTGACCGCCGAACCGTCGGGGTTGGCGCGCAGGATGATGCCTTCGAATTGCTCGGGCTTGGTGAAACGCCCCTGCGTCGTGATCACGGCGTTGAGCTGCGCATTCTTTGCAAGCGGCTGGTCGCCTAGCTGGCCGCCCGGCGTCTGGCTGTTCTGCTCCTGCACTGCGCCGAGCGCTTCGGCGGGCGACAGATTGTGCGAAGCGAGCTTCTGCGGGTCGAGCCAGATGCGCATCGCATATTCGGGGGCAAAGGCCTGGACGTTGCCGACGCCGTTCACGCGGCGCAACTCGTCGAGCACGCGCGTGTTGGCGAAATTATTGACCTCCATCGGATCGGTGTTGCCGCTCTTCGACGTGATCGCGACGATCAGCAGGAAGCCCGAATTGGCCTCGGTGACCGAGATGCCTTGACGGCGCACATCGTCGGGCAGGCGTTGTTCGACCCGGCGAAGACGGTTCTGCACCTCCAGCTGGGCGTCGTCGATATTGGTACCGGCTTCGAACGTCAGCGTGATCGACGCGGTGCCGTTCGATTCGCTGGTCGAGGCCATGTAGAGGAAACCCTCGACCCCGTTCAGCTCCTGCTCGATCACCTGCGTGACATTCTGCTCGAGCGTGCTCGCATCGGCGCCCGGATAGGTGACGCTGATCGTCAGCGATGGCGGCGCGACCGAGGGATATTGTTCGACGGGCAAACCACGCAGCGCGATGATTCCGGCCAACAGGATGCCGATGGCGATGACCCACGAAAAAATGGGCCGGTCGATGAAAAAGCGGGGGCTCATGCTGCGGAACTCAGCGTTTCTTCGTCGCGGTTTTGGCGGGCGTCGGCCGCGTCGCCGCGGTTCCGCCGACCTTGGCGGTCTGCCCCGGCTGGACCTTCTGCAGCCCGTCGACGATCACGCGGTCGCCGGGCCGCAGCCCGTCGAGAATCGCCCATTGCCCCTGTTGCATCATGCCGAGCTTCACCGGACGGATGGTGACGATGTTCTTTTCGTCGAGGATCATCACCGTCGCCGCATCGGCCGACAGCTTGACCGCGCGCTGCGGGATCAGGATGCCGTTCGGTCTGAAACCGGCCTTGATACGCGCGCGAACGAACTGCCCCGGCAGCAGCGTATCGGCGGGATTGGGGAATTCGGCGCGCAACGCCGCGGTGCCGGTCGCCTCGTCGATCGACAGGTCGAGGAAGTCGAGATGCCCGACCACCGGATAGGGGGTGCCGTCCTCGAGGACCAGTTGCACCTCGACGCGGCCCACCGGCGGAATCTGGAGCTTCCCGCTTTCGATGTCGCGGCGGATCGCCATCAGATCCGAACTCGACTGGCCGAAATTGACATAGACGCGGTCGATCTGTTCGATCGTCGTCAGCAACGTGCCCTGCGCCGCGCTGACCAGCGCGCCCTCGGTCACCTCGGCGCGCCGCGCCCGGCCGGCAATCGGCGCGGTCACGGTCGCATAGCCAAGGCTGAGCCGCGCCGAATCGAGATTGGCCTGCGCCGACTGGACATCGGCCTCGGCGGTGCGCTGCGCGGCAACCGCAGCATCATACTCCTGCTTGCCGATCGCCTGTTCGGAGAGCAGCGGCTGATAGCGGCCGACCACCTGCCGTGCGTTGGCGGCGGTCGCCTGCGCGCGGGCAAGCTGGGCGCGCGCCGCATTGACGTTCGCGGTCAACTGGCGCGGATCGATGCGGAACAGCGCCTTGCCCGCGGCGACATAACTGCCTTCCTCGAACAGGCGGCGCTCGACGATCCCGTCGACGCGCGCGCGCACTTCGGCAGTGCGATAGGCCTGCACGCGGCCGGGCAACTCGATGATGTTGGGCACAGGCTGCGTCCCGACCGTCACGATGTTGACCTCGGGCGGCGGCGGCGCGGGCGGCGCTTCCGACGAACAGCCAGCCAGCAACAGGGCCAGCGCAGCGCCGGCGGCGCTTGCAAAGGGACGGACGCGACTCATAGGGACCCCTGAAAAATTCGTTGTTTTCGGTGAAGGGCGACGGATGGAAACCGTTGCGCTTTGGTGCCGTGTAATTTAAATTACAGAAAAGAGCAAGAGAGAGGACGGGCCGTTGGTCGAGAATGAAGCGACTCCATGTCAAACCGATAGACCCAAGGGACCCACCAGTCCGCGCGAACGGCGGCACGAGGCGATTCTCGACGCCGCCGAAGCGCTGTTCATGGACCAGGGATATGACAGGACGAGTCTTGCCGAGATCGTTCGGCGTTCGGGCGGTTCGCTCGCAACCCTCTACGAGCTGTTCGGCAACAAGCAGGGCCTGCTTCATGCGATCGCCGTGCGCTGGCGCGACGAGACGATGCAGGGCCGGGTCAATCAGGTGGAGGCATCCGACGCGTCGGCCGTCGATATCCTGATGGGCTTCGTCCGCCGCGAGATCGGGCTTCGGCAATCGCCGCGCACGGTGGCGCTGTTGCGGATGCTGGTTTCCGAAGGCCTTCGCGACCGCGATTTCGCGTTGCAGACCTATCGCGACCTTCACCTTCCTTTCATTGCGGAGGTGTCGGCATTATTCTCCGAATGGGCTGCCACCGGCAAGGCGGCGATCGACGATCCGGAAGCGGCCGCCCATCTTTTTCTTTCGACGATTTCGGGCGACATGATGCTCAACCGCCTGTTCGGCGTGGAAGACGGCATGCTCGACGAAGCGCAGATCCGCTGGCGGCTACAGCCATTTTTCAGCCATTTCAGAATCGCCTGACGGCTGGGACGACGGCCACCGCAGATCGGACGACAGGTTCGGGCCAGCCCGAGGCCGACGCTACCCCAGCAAGCTCTTCGACGCCTGTTCGGTCACGTCGCGCGACAGGCCCGGTTGCGCGAGGATGCGTTGCAGTTCGGCCTTCATCATCGTCTGCCGCGCCTCGTCGAAGCGTTTCCAGCGGCCGAGCGGCGGGATCATCCGCGCCGCGGTCTGCGGGTTTTTCGGGTCGAGCGCGATGACAAGATCGGCGATCAGCCGATAGCCCGCCCCATCGGCCTGATGAAACGCCGCCTGATTGCCGGTCAGCGCGCCATAGAGCGAGCGCACGCGATTGGGGTTCGCCAGCGTGAAGTCGGGATGCCCGGCCAGTTCCCTCACCGCGTCGACGGTGTCGGGACGCAGCGACCAGGCCTGCACCTGGAACCATTTGTCGAGCACCAGCGGATTGTCGCGATAGCGCTGATAGAAGATATCGAGCGCCGCGACCCGCTCGTCGCTGTCGCCATGCGCCAAGGTCGCGAGCGCCGCCTGCCGCTCGGTCATCCCGTCGGCGTCGGAGAAAATGCCGAATGCGACCGCCGGCGTATCGGGCAATCCCGTCGCCGCGAGGTACGCAAGCGCGACGCCGCGCAGGCGTCGGCCCCCCTTCGCCTTGCGCGAGAGGATCGCCGCGGGCGGCGGTGTTTCGGCCAGGATCGCGCGCCACTCGGTTTCGAGCGCGCCGCCGATCGCCGCCTGCAACGCCAGCCGCTCGCGGCGGATCGCGTCGGGGTCGACGACGACCATCTGGTCGCCGACGAACGCTTCGCTCGGCAGCAGCACCGCCTCGGCAACGAACGCCGGATCGGCGGCGCGTCCGCCAAGCGTCTGCGCGACGGCGTCGATCACGACGCTGTGGTCGACCGTCTCGCCCGACACGGCGGCGACGAGCGTGTCGAGCATCAACTGCTGCAACGCTTCGTAGCGCGCGAACGGATCGTCGTCGTGCGCCGCAAGCCACGCCAGTTCGCCGTCCGCGCGCGCGAAATCGACGATCACCGGCGCCGAAAAACCGCGGTTCAGCGACAACATCGGCCGACTGCGATAATGGCCGAGCGGCACCGCCATCTCGGCGCGGTCGAGCAGGACAAGCCGCTCCTCCTCGATGCCATGCCCGCCGTCCAGATCGAACGCCTTGATCCGCAGCGGGATCAGGGTCGGCGCCTTGTCGGGCTGGCCGGGGGTCGCGGGCACCGCCTGCGCAAGGTGCAGCACGCGCTCGCCGCTGCCCTCGTCGCTCTCGATGCGCGCGGTGACGCGCGGCGTCCCCGCCTGCTCGTACCAGCGGCGGAACAGCGTGAGGTCGACGCCCGCGCCATCCTCGATCGCGCGGACGAAATCCTCGCACGTCGCCGCCTCGCCGTCGTGGCGCTCGAAATAGAGATCGGTGCCTTTGCGGAAACGCTCCGCCCCGACCATCGTGTGCATCATCCGGATGACCTCGGCGCCCTTGTTATAGACGGTCGCGGTATAGAAATTGCTGATTTCCTGATAGGAGTCGGGCCGGATCGGATGCGCGAGCGGCCCCGCATCCTCGGGGAATTGCGCAGCGCGGAGCAGGCGAACATCCTCGATCCGCTTGACCGCCGGCGAGCCCATGTCGGCCGAGAAGCTCTGGTCGCGAAAGACGGTGAAGCCTTCTTTCAGGCTCAGCTGGAACCAGTCGCGGCAGGTGACGCGATTGCCCGACCAGTTGTGGAAATATTCGTGCGCCACCACACCCTCGACCCCGTCATAATCGAGGTCGGTCGCGGTGTCGGGGTCGGCGAGGATGTAACGCGTGTTGAAGATGTTGAGCCCCTTGTTCTCCATCGCGCCCATGTTGAAGTCGCTGACCGCGACGATGTTGAACAGGTCAAGGTCATATTCGCGGCCATAGACCTGCTCGTCCCATTTCATGCTGTTCTTGAGCGCCTGCATCGCGTGGCTCGTGCGTTCGACGTCGCCCTCGCGCACCCAGATGCCGAGTTCGACCTTGCGCCCCGACAGGGTGACGAACTCGTCGCGATTGACCACCAGGTCGCCCGCGACGAGCGCGAAGAGGTAGGAGGGCTTCGGCCAGGGGTCTTCCCACAGCGCCCAGTGCCGCCCGCCTTCGCTTTCGCCCTTTTCGATGCAATTGCCGTTCGACAGCAGGATCGGGAACAGCGCCTTGTCGCCTTCCATCCGCACCTTGTAGCGGCTGAGGACATCGGGCCGGTCGGGGTGGAAGGTGATGCGGCGAAAGCCCTCGGCCTCGCACTGGGTGCAGAGCATCCCGTTCGACGCATAGAGGCCCATCAGCTGCGTGTTGGCGGCCGGGTTGATCGCAGTCTCGACCTCGACCACCGCCGCGGTCCGGTCGCCGAGATCGACGACAAGGTCGGGCCCCTCCATCCGCCAGTCGTTCCACCCTTCGCCGTCGACGCGCACCGCCAGCGCCGTGAGCCCGTCGCCGCGCAGCGTCAGCGGCGCCGGCGCATCGGCGCTGTGCACCACCGACAGCGCGGCGGTGACGCGCGTCTCGTCGATCCCCAGCGCGAAATCGAGCGCGATGTCGGGAAGCTGCCATTCGGGCGGCCGGTAATCGCCGCGGTGGATGGTGACGGGAATGGCGGGCGTGGAAGAGGCGTCAGTCATGAACGAGGGTCTAGGCGCGGCGCCGCAGGCGCGCAATAAGCGCTGCAATGGCGAAGATGCTGATTTTCGGAATGGGCTATGCGGCGGGGCATCTCGCCACCCGGCTCGACGCGCGCGGCTGGGAGGTCGCGGGGACGACGCAGGATGGCCGCGGCGGCAGCATTGCGTTCGGCGACGAGGCGGCGGTAATCGGCGCGCTTCGGTCGGCGACGCATATTCTCTCGTCGGTCCCGCCCGTCAACGGCTGCGACCCGGTGCTGGATCGCTATGGCCAAGCGCTGGGCGTCGCCCCCGCAACATGGGTCGGCTACCTGTCCTCGACCGGCGTCTATGGCCACACCGGCGGCGCGTGGGTCGACGAAAGCGCGCCGATCAGGGGCCGCCGCCCCGACCGCAACGCCGCCGACGCCGCATGGTCGGCGCTGCGCGGCGACGTGCGGGTCTTTCGCCTGCCCGGCATCTACGGCCCCGGCCGCTCGATCCTCGACCGGATCAACGAAGGCCGCGCGCACCGGATCGACCTGCCCGGCCAGGTTTTCAGCCGCGTCCATGTCGACGACATCGCGGGCGGCGTCATCGCGTCGTTCCGCGGACCGGCGGGCATCTACAACCTCGCCGACGACGAGCCCTGCCACCAGAACCGGCTGGTCGAATGGGGCTGCGCGATGCTCGATGCGCCCCTTCCCCCGCTCCTGCCGCTCGACGAAGCCGGCCTCTCGCCGGCCGCGCGCGCTTTCTATGCCGAGAACCGCCGCGTCGCGAACGGCAAGGCGAAGCGGCTCCTCGGCTGGGCGCCACGTTATCCGACGTTTCGCGAAGGGCTCGCCAGCCTTGTCTAGGGTCCTGACCCTAGATCAACGAGCCTGCCTAGAGCAGCACGTCCACCGCGTGAATCAACACCCCGACCAGCCCGCCGACCAGCGTGCCGTTGATGCGGATATACTGAAGGTCGTCGCCGACCGCATTTTCCAGCCGGTCGGTGATCGTCTTGGCGTCCCACCCGCGGATCGTATCGGACACCAGTTTCAGCGCCGTCTCGCCGTAACTGTCGACCATGCCGACCACCGCGCGGCGGGCATAGCGATTGAGCGTGCGCTTCAGCCCCTCGTCCTCGCCCAGCATCGTGCCGAACTGCGTGACGAGCTCGCCGATTCGCCCCGCGAGCATCGTGTCGGGGTCGCGCGCGGCCTTGAGCAGCGCGGCGCGCCCCTGTTCCCACAATCCGTCGAGCCAGCGCTTGACCGCCTTGTTCTCGAGCAGCTCGTCGCGGACCTTGGCGACCTTCGCCTTCACCTCGGGATCGTGCTGCAGGTCGAGCGCCATCTTGGCGAGCCCCTCCTCGACGCGGATGCGCAGCGGGTGCGTTTCGTCGACCGCCATTTCGCTGAGCAGCTTGCCGAGCCCCGCGACGATGCGGTTCGAAATGCTCTCGTCGAGCCCGGTGAAGCGCACGATCGCGTTGCTGTTGTCGTGGACCATCTGGTGGATCAGATGCTCGTTGATCTCGAGCGTCTTCGATCCCCATTTGACCATCGCGTCGAGCAAAGGCTGGTGCCGCCCCTCGGCGAGCGCCGCCTGCAGCGCCTGCCCGAGCAACGGCGCGACGTCGAGGTCGCGGAGGCGATCGGCGATCGCCGACTTGACCATGCCGCCCAGCCGCTGCTGGTCGAGCGCGCCGAGCCCGTCGGCGATGATCCGCGACGCGCCGAGCCTGAGCCGTCCGCCGCCCTCGGCCGGTTGCGACAGGAATTTCCCGACCGCGCCCGCGACGTCGACCGTCTGCATCTTGCGCGCGATCAGCCGCGGCAACAGGAAATTGGTCAGCAGGAAGCGCGCGAGCGTGTCGCCGATGCGGTTCTTGTTGCGCGGGACGATCGCGGTGTGCGGGATCGGCAGGCCCAGCGGATGGCGGAACAGCGCGGTCACCGCGAACCAGTCGGCGAGCCCGCCGACCATCGCCGCCTCGGCAAAGGCGCGCACGAAACCGATCGCGGGATGGACGTGATCGAAATAGCGCGCGGCGAGGAACACCGCCGCCATCACGATCAGCAATCCGGTCGCCACCACACGGATATTGGAGCCCCGCGCCGGAATGGCGACGCCCATCGGCCGGGAAAGAAGGCTGTCGGTCATGCGAACCAAATGGCGAAACGCCGCAAAGGTTGCAACCGGCGCAGCGACCTGCCGCGCCGGTTCGTCGGCATTATTCCGCCGGTTCGGGCGCCGGGGCGCCGTGCGGCTTCACATCGTCGCCTTTCCGATAGGTCAGCAGGTTGCGCGAGAAGAAGCGGCCGAGGCGCTTTTCGATGCTGTCGGCCAGGCTGAACCCCGCGGGCACGATCAGCAGCGTCAGCAGCGTCGACAGCGTCAGCCCGCCGATCACGACCACGCCCATCGGCGCGCGCCACGCGCCGTCGCCCGACAGCGACAGCGCCGTCGGCACCATGCCGGCAACCATCGCGACCGTCGTCATGACGATCGGCTGCGCGCGCTTGCGGCCCGCATCGAGCAGCGCCTCCATCTTGCCGACGCCATGATCCATTTCCTCGATCGCGAAATCGACGAGCAGGATCGAATTCTTCGCGACGATGCCGAGCAGCATCAGCAGGCCGATATAGACGGGCATCGAGATTTCCATGCCCGTAATCAGCAGTCCGAGCAGCCCGCCCAGAGGCGCGAGCAGCAGCGACGACATGTTGACCAGCGGCGACAGGAAGCGGCGATAGAGCAGCACCAGCGTCGAGAAGACGAGCAGCAGGCCCGAGACGACCGCGATCAGGAAGTTGTTGATCAACTCCGCCTGCCATTTGGCGTCGCCCTGGATGATCTTGCGCACCCCTTGCGGCATGTTCTTGATCGCGGGCAGCGCGTCGATCTTCTTCTGTGCGTCGCTGGTGACAAGGCCGGGCGCCAGGTCGGCGCCGATCACGATGCGCCGCGTCTGGTTATAGCGGCGCAGTTCGGTCGGGCCGGCGCCGAAACCGATCTCGGCGACCGACTTCAGCGGCACGGTGGTCCCGCGCGAAGTCGGCACCGGCAGATTCTCGATCGTCGCGAGCGCGCGGCGCGAATCTTCGGACAGCAGGACGCGGATCGGGATCTGGCGATCGGACAGCGAGAATTTCGCGGCGTTCTGGTCGATGTCGCCGATCGTCGCGATACGGATCGTCTGGCTGAGCGCCGAGGTCGTGACGCCGAGTTCGGCGGCAAGGTCGAGGCGCGGCTTGACGATGATTTCGGGGCGCGGAATGTCGCCCTCGATCCGCGGCGAACGCAGTTCCTTGAGCTTGCTCATCTCGCCGACGATCTTCATCGCGTGACGCTCGAGCAGCGCCGGATCGTCGCCGCCGATGATGAAGGTCAGGTCGCGGCCCGAAAAGCCGCCGGCCTGGCTCTGGAACGACACCCGCGCGTCGGGAATCGCCGCCATTTTCGGCTGCAGCCCGCGTTCCCAGTCGACGCTGGTCTGTTCGCGCTTCTTCTTGAGCGTGATGTACACCGTGCCGCCGCCGACATTGACGTCATAGAAGGCATTCTCGACCGTCTTGTCGGCTTCGAGAATATCGTTGATCTCGTTCGAGATATGCTCGCTCTGCGCCAGCGTCGACCCCGGCGGCAGCTCCCAGCGCACCTGGCTGTAATCGCTGTTGATCGTCGGCTGGAACTGCTGCGGCAGCGTCGCGAACAGGAAGATGCTCGTCGCGAAAGCCGCGACCCCGATCCCGACGATCCAGACGCGATGGTCCAGCGTGCGCGCGCGGGCGCGTTGCGCCATCGACATCGCCCAATGGGAGAAGGTCCAGCTCGCCATGCCAAGCTTTCCGAAAAGCCATGCCAGGAATCCGAGGGCAACGGCAAAAGCCATGCCGCCCGCCCAGACAGTCAGCGCCTTGGTGACGGGAGCCAACATCCCGACAAGCCACAACAACGCGACCACCCCCACAACGATCACGCCAAATCGTGCATAACCCAAGGCGATCGACCGCAGCGATTCACGGTTGGTCCACACCGCCAACGCGCCGAAAATGATCAGGAAGAGCGCAACCAGCAGAAAGGCCGCGACGATGCTCAGCGGCGTTAGCAGCAGGAAATGGATCGCGGCGTTGGGCGCATCCTGCCCGGCAGGAACCGGCCGGAAATAGGTCGCGACCTGCAACAGGCCGACAAGGCCCGCAACCACCAGCGGCACGATCAGGTAGATCAGCCGCGTCGAGGTCAGTGCGTAGGTCGCACGCTTCGCCTTGTGCTTCGAATTGTCGAGCGTCCACGCAAGGATGCGTTCGTAGCGGTCGACCCACGGGCCCGAAGCGTGATCCTGCTCGCCCTGCGCCGACAGGAAATAGGCGGCGATCATCGGGGTGATCATGCGCGCGACGGCCAGGCTGACGAGCACCGCAAACACGACGGTCATGCCGAACTGGATGAAGAACTGGCCCGAAATCCCGGGCATCAGCGCGACGGGCAGGAACACCGCGACGATCGACATCGTCGTCGCGACGACCGCAAGGCCGATCTCGTCGGCGGCGTCGATCGCGGCCTGATAGGCGGTCTTGCCCATCCGCATATGCCGGACGATATTCTCGATCTCGACGATCGCGTCGTCGACCAGCACCCCGGCGACGAGGCTGAGCGCCAGCAGCGACAGGCCGTTCAGCGAAAAGCCCATCATGTCCATGAACCAGAAGGTCGGGATCGCCGACAGCGGGATCGCCATCGCGCTGATCAGCGTCGCGCGCCAGTCGCGCAGGAACAGGAAGACGACGACGACGGCCAGCACCGCGCCCTCGATCATCGCGGCCATCGAGCTGCGATACTGCTCCTTCGTATATTCGGTGCGCGTGAACAGGATCTTGAAGTCGACCTTGGGGTTGTTCTTCTTGATCTCGGCGAGCTTCTTCATCGTCTCGTCATGGACGGTAACGTCGGATGCGCCCTTCGCCTTTTCGATCGAGAAGCTCAGCACCTGCTTGCCGCCGATCTTCGCGAGGTTGCGCTGTTCGGCATAGCCGTCGGTGACCTTCGCGACGTCCGACAGGCGGATCGTGCGGCCGTTGCCGATCGAGATGCGCGTGTCGCCGAGCTGGAACGCGTTCGCGGCGTTGCCGAGCACGCGCACCGCCTGTTCGCTACCCGCAATCTCGGTACGCCCGCCCGCGGCGTTGACGTTCACCTGACGCAGCTGCTGGTTCACCTGGCTCGCGGTCAGGCCATAGCTCTGCATCCGCGCGGGATCGAGGATCACGCGGATTTCGCGGTCGACACCGCCCGAGCGGCGTACCTGGCTCATGCCGGGGATCGAGAGCAGTTCCTTCGCGACCGTATTGTCGACGAACCACGACAATTGCTCCAGCGTCATGTCGCGCGTCTCGACCGCGAAATAGGTGATCGGGCCGCCCGCGATATCGACGCGCACGACCTGCGGTTCGAGAATGCCGTCGGGCAGGTCGCTGCGGATCTGCGAGATCGCCTGGTTGACGTCGTTATAGGCACGGTCGATCGGCGTGCCGATCGCGAACTGCACCGTCGTGCGGCTGTTGCCCTCGCTGACATAGGAGGACATTTCGTCGACGCCGCTGACGCTGCGCACCGCGGCTTCGACGCGCTGCGTCACCTGCGTCTCGAGCTCCGAAGGTGCGGCGCCCGGCTGGGCGACGATCACCTGCACCGCCGGGAATTCGATGTCCGGATTGTCGTTGACGTCCATCCGGTTGAAACTGACGACCCCCGCCAGCAGCAACAGGATGAACAGCACGATCGGCGGCACCGGGTTGCGGATGCACCAGGCGGAGATGTTGCGAAAGCTCATGATTCAAACGCCCTTGTGCGCCCGCAGGCTGCGTGTGCGACCAAATTTACTGCGACGATTTCTGGACCACCGGCTTCACCTTGTCGCCGGGGTTCAGGAAGGCGCCCGCCAGCACGACGACCTTCTCGTTGCCGGTCAGGCCCGACGCGATCGACACGCCGCCGTCGGTGACGGTGCCGACCTTCACCAGCTTGCGCTCGATCTTGTCGCCCGCGCCGACGACCAGCACGAAATTGCCGTCGGGTCCGCTCTGCACCGCGCTCTCGGGGAGCAGCGGCGCTTCTTCGGTGCCCGAAACGAGCCGCGCATCGGCAAAGCCGCCGGGGCGGAGCGCGGCGCTGTACGGGACCGCGATGCGCACCGTGCCCTGCCGCGTGTCCATGTTCACGATCGGCGAAACCTGCCACACCTGCCCCGCGATCTGCAGGCTGGTGCCGACCGGAGTCACGGTCGCGCGCGTGCCGACCTTGACGCGCTGCAAATCGGCTTCGGCTAGCTGCGCGAGCATTTCCATCTCGCCGCCCTTCGCCATGCGGAACAGCACGCCGCTGCCAGCGCCGACGACCTGGCCGGGTTCGACCTGACGCGTCAGGACCAGCCCCGCCGCCGGGGCGACGATGTTGAGGCGGCCGTTGCGCGCCACCGCTTCCTGATATTGCGCCTGCGACACGCGGACGCGCGCGTTGGCGGCATCGCGGGTCGCACGCTTGCGGTCCATGTCCGCCTTCGAGATGAAGCCGCGGCCGACCAGCGCCTGCGCGCGCTCCAGCTCCGCCTGCGCCAGATCGGCATCGGCCTGCGCGACCTTGATCGAGGCCGCGAGGCTCGCCGCCTGCTGCGACTGCACGGCGCGGTCGATTACCGCGAGGGTCTGGCCCGCGCCGACCCACTGGCCGGGCTCGACGAGCACGCGGACGACCTGTCCGCCCTCGCCCGCGACGCCGACCGGCATTTCGCGGCGCGCCGCGATCGTGCCGTTGGCGGCGATCGCCGCCTGCACCGACACGCGGCCGGGAATCACGACGGTGACGTTCGGCACATTCTGCGCCCCCGCGCCGCCGGCGCCGCCCGCGGCCGCATCGGCGCCCTTGCTGTGCGCGAACGCATACCAGACGCCCAGCAGGATGACCGCGATCAGCGCGACCGCCGCGATCGTCAGCATCCGCTTGCGGCGGTTGTCATCGGCTTCGTAAAAGCTTTCGGTCCCCGCCAGGCTGTCCATCGAATCCACTTTCCGCTCGTAATTCACGCCACATCCCCTCGGCCGCCGGCCTGCTGCCGACGGCGGTGCAAGCCGCACCGCAGGGGCGCAGCCAGATTTCCGGTCGGTGTATTACCCTATTAAATCACCGCGCGCAAGGGGTGAAACAGGCTCCCTCGCCCCACCCTCCGGGCACGGCGTCATAAGCTGGTCGGGCAGCAAATTCCAGTGCTTGGCTAAGAAAATGGGGGCGACCGACATGCGTCGGCCGCCCCCGATTTCCTCGCTGCCAGGTCCGGATCGGACCCGGCGGTTCGCGGCGTCAGCGTACCCGGCCGCGCCGGATCAGGTTGACGATCGCCAGCAGGATGATCGCGCCGATGAACGCCGTGACCAGCGTCCGCCAGTCGAACGCGTCGCCGCGCAGATGACCACCGCCGAACACGCCGCCAAGCAGCAGCCGGCCCAGAATAGAGCCCACGCACCCGACGATGATATTCAGGAAAATGCCCTGCTGGGCGTCGGTGCGCATCACGATGCTGGCAAGCCAGCCGATAATGCCACCCATCACAATAGCGATAATGAAACTAATCATGATTGACCCCCTACGATCAATGGTCTGCCCGACGTTGCGGACAGTCTGTGCTACCCTAAATCACTGCAATCGCCTAGCGAAATGGAGGAGCGCGCGCGGTTGCCGGGGCGCCGTTCACCGAGGACAGGCGCAAGGTACGAAATCGATCATCCCTATGATCTCCCCTTTCCGGTCGGCGAGCCCGTCAACGGGCGATCGGGCAGCAGCCGATAGGCGAATAATGCGAGAGGGGAGGAAAAGGTTCCCGGCCGTCGCCCGAAGGCCACGGCCGGGAAGAGGAGGATCAGTTCCGGTCGGGGAACTGCTCCGGGTCGCAAGGACGGGATAAGCAGCCTTGTTTGACCGCGATGTGACGGCGATCACTGGTTCGAATTTTTTCGGGTGATGGGCCGCAAGCGGGCGGCAGCGGCGAGCGCCGGAACAACGGACCCGCGGGCGCGCCGCAGGGCGCGCATATAAAGCCGGGCGCATACGAAATGGGGGCCGACATCGCTGCCAACCCCCACTATCCGGTTGCGTCCCTCGCCGCGCTTCGCCGCTGCATCCCGGCTCCCTGTCCTTTCGGTCAGTGACCCGCAAAACGCCGCGCCGCCGCGTGCGCCGGAACGGTCCGGCGATGGTTCGGTCGGCCCCCTTTCGGGGGCCGGCCTCACCTGGAAAGCCCTTCATCATCTCGTCCGTGCCTCTGCCGAAACAGCTGCGCTTTCAAAGCGATGGACTGCATTTCCGTACCCGATCGGGTCCGCCTCAACTCGTGGGAATCGCTGCGTTCCGTGATCCGGCTATCGGTTGCTTTCCTCGTCGTCCCTCTCCGTTCTCGTCCGGCCAGTCTTGCAACTGCCCTTCTCGTCCCGGCGGTCCGTCGTCTCCGGCGTCCGATGATTTGAAGCTGTCACGAACGCGGGATGCCGCCAACAGAAAACGCACGCAAAGCAGCAATCATACCCGTTCGCTTGTGGATAAGTCCGGCATTAGCAACAAGCGGATTCGCCGCGGCATTTTTGTAACAGCGATGCAGCATTTTCGGAGTCGTCGCCCAGACCGCCGCGCCCGACTCATCGCCGCGACTCGATTCGCGAAACCGCAAAAGGCGACTCGCCGTCGCGGTTCAAGCGCGACCGAGGTCGCCCTTGCCCACCGTCCCCGACGCCATTTCGAGCATCCGGTCGAGGCTCTTGCGCGCCGCGAGGCGAAGCTCTTCGTCCATCTCGATCCGCGGCTTGAGGTCGCGGAGCGCGATATACAGCTTCTCCATCGTGTTGAGCGCCATATACGGGCAGATATTGCAGTTGCAGTTTCCATCCGCGCCAGGCGCGCCGATGAAGGTCTTTTCGGGCAGCGCCAGTTCCATCTGGTGGATGATGTGCGGCTCGGTCGCGACGATCAGCGTGTCGCCGGGGAAGCTCTTCGCGAACTGCAAGATGCCGCTCGTCGATCCGACATAGTCGGCATGGTCGACGATGTGCGGCGGACATTCGGGATGCGCCGCGACCGGCGCGCCCGGATGCTGCGCCTTCAGCTTCAGGAGCTCGGTCTCGCTGAACGCCTCGTGGACGATGCACACGCCCGGCCACAGCAGCATGTCGCGCCCGAACTTGCGGTTGAGATAGCCGCCAAGGTGCCGGTCGGGGCCGAAGATGATCTTCTGGCTTTCGGGGATCTGGCTGATGATCGTCTCGGCGCTCGACGAGGTGACGATGATGTCGGAGAGCGCCTTCACCGCCGCCGAACAGTTGATGTAGGTCAGCGCGATATGGTCGGGATGCTGCGCACGGAAACGCGCGAACTGTTCGGGCGGACAACTGTCCTCGAGGCTGCACCCCGCATCCATGTCGGGCAGGATCACCGTCTTCTGCGGCGACAGGATCTTCGCCGTCTCGGCCATAAACTTGACCCCGCAAAAGGCGATCACGTCGGCGTCGGTGTCGGCCGCCTTGCGCGACAGCTCGAGCGAGTCGCCGACGAAATCGGCCAGATCCTGGATCTCGGGCTTCTGGTAATAATGCGCGAGGATGACGGCGTTGCGCTCCTTGCGCAGGCGCTCGATTTCGGCGCGCAGGTCGAGACCCGACAGATTTTCGCGAACGGGAGCAGTCATGGCTTTTCCTTATATGGCTTTGCCTTGGGCGGCGCTCTACACCGCGACCGCCCCAAGGGCAATTCGCCGTATCAGCTTCCCGCGAGCTTCGCCGCGAGCGCAACCACCGGCGGCGTCAGCGACAGAAGATAGACGGTCACGCGCACCGCGATGACCAGCAGCGCCACCGCTTTCGTCGCCGGATGGACGTGCCCCAGCGCGCGCCGGTCGTGCAGCGCGACGATCCCGACGACGCCAAGCTGGATCAGCGCCACCGGAATGTCCGCCCAGCCGATCATCATCGGCATCGGCAACAACCGGCCGAGCGCCGGTTCGAGAATGACGATCGTCGCACCGATCATCAGCCGCCGGTGCCATTCGGTGTCGCGCCGCCGGCGGATCGCCGCCATCGCGGTCAGCCCGAACGCGAGCGACTCCACGGTCGTCAACGCCAGGAAATAGGGCGGCGTGAAAAAGGGTGGAAAGCGGTTCAGCGCCAGCGACGCCAGCCCGACGAAAATGCCGAGGCAGACGATCAGCGCGGCGAGCGCGGCCCCGGCCCAGCCGAGCCGCCGGTGCAGCGCCAGGTTGCCGCGAAGCTCAAGCGTCGGCTGGACGATCAGCAACCCCAGCCAGGCCAGCATCGCGACGCCGTGCAGATGCACCCAGAAGGGCGCCCGCACCGGATCGACGAACCCGCGCAGCGCGAATTGCAAAAAGCCGAAGATGATGAAGATGGCGAGCCCGATCGCCATTCGCTGCCAGAAACGTTCGGTGCGCACCGCACCCTCGACGATCGTCGCCATACCCCACTCCCCAAGCCATTCCCGGGCGGAGACTATCGCAAGCGGGACCGGTGCGAAAGCCTCAGCGCGCGGGGTCGTCGGCGAAGCGCGCGGCGACCTTCGCGTCGATCCCCGCCGCCTTCAGCGGCATCGCGAAACTCTGTTCGACCGCCGTGCGCGCCGCCCCCTTCGCGAGGCGCATCGGCACCGTCCCCTTCGCCTGCCTGATCAGCTCTTCCTGCGCCGCCTTGCGGTTCGCGGCGTCGAGCGTCTTTTCGGCGTCGGTCAGCGTCAACAGGATCACCCCGTCGCGAAACTCGCTGATCGAATCCAGATCGATCTCGGGCCCGGCGAGGCGGAGCGGCGGCAGCGTCACCGTCAGCGCCTTCGTCGCGGCATCCCAGTCGAGGTCGGACTGCCCGAGCTTGCCAAGGTCGAGTTCGTAGCGAACGGTGCCGGGCATGATCAGCGTCTTCTTGGCTTCGAGGCCCAGCCGCGACTGGGTCGAGGTGACGACCGCGACATAGCGCGCGGTGAAGGGCACCAGCACATTCTGTTCCTGCAATCCCTGCAGGCTCGCGGCGACAACTGTCTCTGGGTCGAGGCCCTTCTGCCAGTCGCGCCAGACGCTGACCGCCCACCAGGCGGCGAGCGCGAGCAACGCAGCAGCGGCGAGCAGGATCAGGCGCGGCAACAGGCGCGGTGCGGGCGAGGACGCGGGCGTGGTCATGGTGCCTTGTAATCCGAACAGTCGGGCGCCGGCCGGTCCATTTCACGGCGCGACGTCGCGGGGTTGTAGTGCAGCACGCGATCATAGCTGCAACGGGGATCGGGCGCGCGCACTAGATCGGCACGCTTCAGCCTGGCCGCGCTGTTGTCCTCCGACCGGCGCGAGCTGCGCGGGAAGGTCGCCGCGGCCGCCAGCACGAGCGCCATCGGCATCAGGCCAGCACCCACTCGTCGTCCTGCGCCCGCACGACGCCGCGCGCCTGAAGGTCGAGCAGGTGCGCGAGCACCGACCGCCCCGCCGCGCCGGTCAGCCGGGGGTCGAGACCCTTGTACATATGCTTCACCATCTCGGGGATCGCACGCGTCCCCTTGTCGAGTTCGCGCAATATCTGCCGCTCGCGCTGCTTGCGATGGCCCAGCATCCCGCGCACCAGTTGCCTCGGCTTGGTCACCGCGGGGCCATGCGCCGGATAATAGATGCGGTCGCCGCGCTCGTACAGCTTCGACAGGCTTGCCATATAGGCGGCCATATCGCCGTCTGGCGGGCTCACCACGCTCGTCGACCACGCCATCACATGGTCGCCGGTGAACAGCGCCCCGCTTTCGACGAGCGCGAAGCAGAGGTGGTTCGACGTATGCCCCGGCGTCGCGACCGCCTCGATCGTCCAGCCGTCGCCCGCAATCCGCTCGCCGTCGGTGAGCACGCGGTCGGGCGCATAGTCGCTGTCGAAGGCCGAATCCGCCCGCGGCCCGTCGTCGGCCAGCGCCAGCGGCGCGCAGCCGATGATCGGCGCGCCCGTCGCCGCCTGCAAGGGACGCGACGCGGGACTATGGTCGCGGTGCGTGTGCGTGCAGAGGATCGCGGCGATGCGCTGGCCCGCGGTCGCGCGCAGGATCGCCTCGACATGCCCGACGCCGTTGATGTCGGCGGGGTCGCCGATGCTGAGGCCGCTTCCGGTCGGGCCCGGATCGATCACCGCGACGTCGCTCCCCGCCCCGACGATCCACGTCTGGGTGCCGGTGAAGGTATAGGGTGAGGGATTGGGCGCGAGCACGCGGCGCACCAGCGGCTCATGCTGCTCGCAGTCGCCGGCGCGGATCGTGTCGGGCCAGGGCTTTTCGTCGCTCATGCCTGCTCATGTGGCACCGCGCGGCGCGAAGGAAAAGGGCAGCGGGAGAAAAAGGCGGCGCCAATAGAGAAAGGGAGCGAACATGGCCGCCCCCTTTCCCCGCCCCTATCGCCAGCGCCACCGGGGAATGGGCGCCGGCCAGGAAGATGATCGGGCCTCAGTCGCCCGATTTCTCGAGATCGGCGATCGCCTTGTCGAGGTCGGCGGCGACCTTCGCGCGCATGTTCTCCGACAGGCCGCGCGCCGTCTCGGCCTTCATGAAGCCATCGCGCGCCTTCTTCAGCGCCGCCAGCCGCGCCGCCTTGCTCTCGGCGGTGTCGCCGCAGCGGATCATATAGATGTGCTGGCGCTTGTTGCCGTCGACCTCCTCGCGGTTGACGATCGGCGCGGTCTTCGACCCGTCGCCGCACTTGCCCATCACCATCGCCTTGCCATCGAAGCTCTGCCACGCGCCATGCGCGACCATCGGCGGCAGGGGCGGCATCGGAGGCATCGGCGCCATCACGGTGCGGATACGCTCCTTGCGCTTCGCCTCCAGCTTGTCGGCGATCGCCTCGGCCTGCGCGCCGCCGATCCCCTGCTCCTTGAGCGTCGCAAGCACATCGTCGCGCGACAGGCTGCCGGGGGTGCGGATCTCGACACGCTTGTACTTGCCGTCGGCGGGCGCCAGCATCACCGCGGACTTGCCCTCATCGTCACCGTTCTGGCGGATCACGATGCGGTGAACCTCGCGCTTCTTGCCGTCCTTTTCGGCAGCGTCGCCGTCGTGCTGCTCGGCGAAGATCATCACATGGGGCGCATCGGGCGCCGCCGGAGCCTCGGGCGGCAGCGGCGCGTCGGGCGCGGCGGGGGGTGCAGGCGGCGCAGCGGCCTCGGCATCGGCCTGCACGCTCGCGGTCGCAGCGGGCACCAGCGTCGCGGTCGTCGCCAGCACCGCCACCGCGGCACCGCCGACGAGCAGCCGGCCGACCAGCCCGCGCTTCTTCGAAATATCCTGCTGCATCAGCATCGTCAGTCTCTCCTGCAGATTGTCGTGGACCGCCATCGGCGCCGCGAGCGACAGCCGCGATCCGACCGCCGCCTTGGCGATCGCGGTGGCATAGCGCGCGGTCCGCACATTGCGCGGGGCGGTGTCGGTCATCGTCAGGACGCGCGCGTCGCACGCCGCCTCCTGGTCGAAACGGAAGGCGCGGATCGCGCGCCAGGCAAAGGGGTTGAACCATTGCGCCGCGAGCAGCAGCAGCGCCGCGGCATTCGCCCACAAGTCGCCGTGGCGATGGTGCGACAGCTCGTGATCGATCGCCAGCGCGCGTTCCTCGGTCGCGTAGCGCGCGAAGAAATCGTGCGGCACCGCGACGAAGCGCCGCCACAGGCCGAACGCGACCGGCCCGTCGACCGCGTCGGTCATGATCAGGCGGATGCTGCCCAGCGGCTCGAGCTCGACCGCGCCGTCCAGCACCCCGGCACGAAATCGCTGATGCGACAGCGCCGCGCTGACGAGCACCGCGACGAAGCCCAGCGCCCACAGCGCGAACAGCAAGGGCAGCGCATCGGCAAGCGTCCAGCTCGCCTCGGGAATGGCGACCGGCGTCCCGACCGCCTGGGCAGCGTCGACGACCTCCATCAGCACCACGTCGGCGGGCACCGCCGACGACACCACCGGCGCCGGATCGGCGAAGGGCAGCGGCGGCAGCACCAGCCGCAGCGCGGGGACGAGCCACAACGTATAGGCGAGCTGCGGGCCGAAATGGCGGGCAAAGGGCTTGCGGATGACGAGCACCGCAAGGACGAGCGCGGCAGTGGCGACCATCGTGTCGCCCCACACCTGCATGAACATCGCGGCGCTCATGACTTGAGCTTCCGCAGCAGGGCTTCGATCTCGGCGATGTCGGTGTCCGACAGCGCCTCGCGCTCGGCGAGATGCGCGATCAGCGGGCTCACCCGCCCGCCGAACAGCCGGTCAACGAAGCGCTGCGATTCCTCGCCGACCGCGTCGGCGCGCTCGACCGCAGGGCTGTAAAGATAGCGGCGCCCGTCGGCTTCCGCCGTGACCGCGCCCTTCTGGACCAGCCGCGCCAGCAGCGTCTTCACCGTCGCCTGCGTCCAGCCGTTGATCTTGCCGATACGCTGGGTCAGGTCGGCCGCGGTCTGCGGGGCTTTGTCCCACAGCGCCGACAGCACCTGCATTTCGGAATCGCTTGCTCTTTCCGCCACGGTGGAACCCCTCCTCTAGGCGCTGATCTGCAACGCGACTACAAATGTAGTCAATCGGCTGAATGCTTCATGAACAAGATGAACGGCACCGATGCAGCTGTCACCACACCATCGAGAGGGAGCGGCGCGCCATGCTGGCCGCGGAACAAAAGTCGGCAGCGGCGAAGATGACCCGCGCCAGCGCGATTGCGCGGAACCGCTCGGCGAAAGCCGCGCGCTTCGCACGATGCTGGACCCCCTCGCTAGGCGACCGCATTCGCGACCGGCGGCGCATCATAGAGCCCGTCATAGTCGGGAAGCGGAACGTGCGCCGAAAAGATGCTCGCGATCAACCGGTCGACCGCCGCGGCATATCCAAGCGATCGTTCGGTAAACTGGACCGAGGCGGAGGCGCACGCCGATTGGAGGCGGGCATAGGTAGCGGGATCGTCGGCCAGCGTTCGGATCGCCGCAAGATAAGAGTCGATATTCTCGGGTACCGCCTCCAGGATGCATTCGCCGATCACGGGGAGCGCATTGGACAGCCTGCTGGTGATGACGGGCTTGCCGGTAAGGACAGCCTCGGCGCAGACAAGCGGCATGCCCTCGCAAAAGTCGCCGCGGGTCGGCACGATAAGGGCGTGGCAATCATGGTAGGCGGCATCGAGTTCGCGACGTTCGAGGCGTCCGCGCAGCGTAACGCACTCTCCCAGTCCGAGCCGATCGACCTCGGCGCGAAGCTCGGACAGCGCCCCGCCGTCCCCGCAAACGTCGATCGATACGGCGCGCCCCGGCGCATCGCGAAGCGCCTGCGCCATCGCGAGCAGATCGAATACCCCTTTGTTGCGTTCCACACGACCGGAAAACAGCAGCCTGAATGGCGAGGCGGGATCCGCGAACGGATCGGCGGGATGGGGATCGCTCGCGGCAAACTGCGACGTCCATCCGAAATACGGCAGGTGCGCGGCGCCGTCGGAGCGGGCCTGCACGCCGCATTCGGGCGAACAGCCCATCGCCCCGGCGGCAATATGGCGAAAGAACCACGAATCCAGCTTCCGGATAAGTCTCTTGAGCGTTCCCCGCGGCTCGAAGCCGTTCGGCCAGCGCACGTTGTGAAAATTCACCGCGACCGGGATGCCGAGCAACTTGAACAGGGCAAGCATGAAATAATGCGTCGATCCGGAATCGATGATCGCCAAATCGGCCCCGATGCGCCGTGCATAGACGGCAAGCCGGACGCCATACCAAATACGCGAAAGATGGAAGCCGGGGCCGGTCGCCCTCTCGCCGCGGCGCGGCAGGTTTCGGAAAGTCAGGCCGTCCTGTTCGATGCTGCCCGCGTCCGCGTTGCTGGTGACCAGTACGCCGGTGATGCCGTGGGCGACAAGCAGGCGCCGGAGTTGCTGCGAAAAGGAATAGCCGGTGACGCCGGCCGCAATGCCGCCCTCGCGCATCGCGTCTGCGACGATGTTGCCCGGCCCAAGAGCGCAGAAGATTTTCATTGCGGACTGTCTATCTCTGTCGTGCAGCCCTGCCAACACCCGCGCCGGACAATTGGGCAATATGGGATGGCGCCAGCTGTCGGGATTTTTGACACCCCCGCGCCCCGGTAAGGAATCGCTAACCAGCGTGTGCCGCCGAAATCGCCGTTGCCCGAAAACTGGCACGCGCCTTGTATGGTATAAGATGTTCCCGAGTGTTCCGCTCAATGGAGCGGTGGGGGACATCAGTCTGGTCCCTGATGTCCCCTGCCCCCACTCCGGAAATCCCCACTTGCCCCCGACGCAAACGGGGGGCGGAGCGGCCGAAAGGCCCCGCCCCCCGGATGCTTTGATCCCGTCATCGGCAGCGTCCGGCCCGCGCGCGCGAAAAAGGCGCGAGAAGCTTCCTCCTCGCGCCTTTCGTCTGCGACCCCGAAAGGCGCCTTACAGGCCGTCGAGCCCCTTGCTGACCAGCACGTTCACCGCGACACGGCGGTTCTGCGCCTTGCCCTCGGGGGTGCTGTTGTCCGCCGTCGGGTCGGCTTCCGCCATCCCGGTCGGGGTCAACATGCGATAGGGCTTCCAGCCGCACGCCTGCTGCAGATAGTTTACGACGCGACCGGCGCGCTTCTCGCTGAGGACCTGGTTATATTCCTCGCTGCCCACCGAATCGGTGTAGCCCACGACGAGGAGCAGGGCATTGTCCATGCCCTCGGCCTGGCTCGCGGTGGCGCACAGATCGGCCTTCGCCTGCTCCGACAGCACGGCCTTGCCGGAGTCGAAGTTCACGTTCGTCGTGCTCTTGATATTATATTTATCGATGTCGCCCATGCGGCCGCGCAGCGCTTCGGTCGCCGCGGTCTGCTCGGCAAAGCGCTGGTCGGTGCCGGTGCGGATCATGTTCGCGGTACGCAAATCCTTGCTCTTCAGCACGACCTGGTTCGCGACCAGCCCGCCGTCCCACTGCAGCGTCTCCACCGTGACGGGCAGCCCGTTGAGCAGCGCATTCGTCGCCATCTTGCTGCTGCCGAGGCCCAGGAAGCCGCCGTTCGCCTTGACCTTGGTGCTTTCGCTCAGGAAAATGACGGTGTTGGTGCCGTCGGCCGCCGTCACCTGCATCCGGTTGCCGCTGCGCGCCGAGATCATGCCCTCGAGCTTCGGCCCTTCGGTGAGTTCGGATAGCGGCGGGATCTGGGCATAGACGGTCGCGACAGCATCGCCGCCCGCCGTGCCCTGTGCGGTGTCCTGCGACTCCTGCGCGGCAAGGCTGGCCGACGCGGGCGCGGCCAGCATCGCCAGTGTCAGCAAAATTCCGGAACTCTTCGAAACGGCACCCATATGCTACTCCTTCAACGGGGTGGCAGGGGCACGCGCGTTCGCATGACCCCTTCTGGCACAGGAATACTCGCGGCCACGGCGAAAGTTGCGCGGGTCGTCGGGCGCCTTGCACGGCTAATCGAGGATCGTCTGCCCGCTCATTACGGCGGAAATCCGCGCCTGCCGTCGCTTTTCGCAACAAGACCAACGTCCTAGAGTCTTTCTGGCTTAGATTGAGGCATATCCGGCTCCACGGATGTAGTTGGCGCACTCGTTGGGCGGGAAGTGATCGAGCAGTTTTCCGATGCGC